>Ga0196971_1000926_pt1 | contig 15851 bp, 11 predicted proteins | sample S1v_1013CmetaG_FD_148660 | JGI IMG/M metagenome (GOLD analysis project Ga0196971, IMG submission 148660) | Soil microbial communities from Anza Borrego desert, Southern California, United States - S1+v_10-13C | ecosystem: Environmental > Terrestrial > Soil > Desert | place: USA: California... | reverse complement strand
GGCGCCCGCGTCAGGAGGCCACAACCCATGGAAGAGTATGAACGAAGGCTGACCAAGGGTGGTTGCCGCGAAGGGGCCTGTGGGGCCCAAGTAAGCGGGGTGTGAGGGACATGTGACCGGGGTGTGGGGGACGTGTAAGCGGGACCGGCTACAGGGCGGGAGATAGCGATATGGCCGGGGGAGCCCCCCTCGGCGAGGGGTGGAGGATGTAGTGATCCACCAGCAGCCGAAGCACCTCTCGCCGCTGGCTGCTGCCTAGTGCGTGCAGGCGCCCCGACACGTCCGGCGGAGCCGTCTCCACCGGACGCTGTTGCGCGACCATTTTCCGGATGGTCGCCGCCCGCTTCTGCGCCTGCTCCAGGGCAGGGAGTGCCGTCTCCGCCGGCCATAAGCCCCGGGTGAACAGCAGGCCGATGCGTTCCACTTCGGTCTCACAGCGGGCGAGCTCCAGGCGCAGGGCCGGCTGTTCCTGCCGGGTTTCGGGCATTTGTGGCGGTGTCAGCAGATGCGGCACCACGGCCTGCCAGACGGCTTCCTCCACTGCCTTTCGCGACTTGGCAGGCAGGGTGCACGTCAGGCCTTTCCGCCAGTACCTGGACGCACAGGCAATCTTGGAGCCGCCCAGGTAGCAGAGGGGACCCCCGCATAGGCCGCAGCGACCCAGGCCGGACAGCATTCCGCCGGAACCGGTGCGACGCGGCCCTCTTAGCGGTTGGGCAGCCTGCCAGGTGGCATGCTCCACAAGCGGCTCGACCGCCACGTAGCGCCACTGCTCGACCGGCCTTGGCCGGGGCGCCAGCTTGACTCCCCGGGCCGCCCGCTGCTCCCGGCTCAGTCGCCGGGCCACGCCAATCCCCCGGTGGTCGCGCTTGCCCAGCGCCAGCTTTCCCGTCCCGTAGACCGGGTGGCCAAGAATGCGCTGCACCTGGGTACTGCGCCAGATGCCCCGCCCCGTCTTCGTGGGCACACCCATCTGGTTGAGGCGGGCGGCAATCTCGCCCGGCGTCAGTCGCTCCTCGGCGGACCAGGCGAAGACTTGCCGCACCCACCCTGACTCCCGAGGGTCGGGCACTAGCGCCTCGCGAGCCAGCGCCTGCTTGCCCGCTCCCTTCACAAAGCGATAGCCGTACAGGCGGATCACGTGCGGCAGTCCGCCGGCGGCGATCTTTCCCCGCTGCCCACGGGAGGTGCGCTCGAGGATCTTCGCCTTCTCGAATTCGGCGATGGCGCCCCGCATCTGGTAGAACAGGCGGCCCTCCGCCGTCTCCTGGTAGGCGTGCTGGACAAACTCCAGCCGGCAGCCCAGACGCTCAATCTCATCGGTGACCAGCAGTTGGTGCATGAGCCGTCGGGCGAGCCGGTCGGGGTCCAGGCAGACAAAGCAGCCGGCCTGCCGGTCCCGCACCCAGGCCAGGGCCGCCTGCAGGCCTGGCCGCTCCAGGAGCTCGCCGCTGGAGTCATCCACAAACTCGGCCACGTCCGGGGCCCCAGCCCCCGTCCCCGGCCTTGGCGGCGGCTCCGGGGCCAGCGCCGCCGCCCGCTCCCGGCAGGCCCGCAGCTGCTCCCCCAGGCTGAAGCCCGACCGGGCCTGCTCCTCCGTGCTCACCCGTGCGTAGATGGCAATGCGCAAGAGGCATCCCTCCGCAGGAGAGATATGCCCCACGGCCGACAAAGAGAGCCATCGCCCCTACCCGGGTGATGGCTCTCTCTCGCTTACCTGGCCAACGCCGCCTCTATGTGGGCGGCCGCCTTCACGTCAAGCTCCCGGGCCTCCAATATGACGGCCCCGATCGCCTGCCGGACCTCCGGCCTGGCGAATGGCTGCCAGGCGTCGGGGTGACCGTTGCCGCCCACCAGGCCCCACACCTTCCACATCAGGTCATGTTCTTTCTCGAAACAGCCGGCCACTGCCAGCAGCTCATCCGCCATGGCCGGCTCATCCTTGGCGATGTACCGCAGCCACTGCGCCCCCCACCACCGGCATTCGGCCAGCACACCCACCACGTTGTTGTGCGCATCGTGCCGCTCACGCAGAGCGCCCTCGTCGTACCCGGTGAAGTCCTCTTCCAATTGCCTGGCCCAGGCTATGTAGGCGGCATGCCCGCAGTGGCGTTCGTAGAGCATGGGGTTGCGGGCCACCTGCAGGGCCCAGCCCAGCGTGTCCCGGTTCAGGGCATGCGGCTCCGGCCTTGCCGTCTTCTCCCCGATGATGATCAGGCTCCAGGTGTCCTGGAACCAACCCGCCTTGCGGAACTTGCCGTCGGGCTCAAAGGTCACGCCCGTGTTGAACGGAGGCATGTGCTGGAAGAAGTTCCAGCCAATCAGCACATCGCCATCGTCGTCATAGCCCGTGATCAGGCAGCACTCGGGCGGCCCCACCACGCCGAAGGCCAGAGCAGGGACTCCTCTCTCCAGCGACTCCTTGATCTTCTGCCGGTACAGCATCTCGTCGCCAGTCTTGTGGATGATCTCATAGCCGTAGCCCACCGAAGCAAACGCCCGGCGGATAATCTCGCCCGGGTCCGCCGCCAGCATGTGGTCGGCGTTGTCCATGTGCCAGCCTTCCTTCCAAAGCAGGCCGAAGGCCATGCCCGAGTGGCTGAGGATATGCATGTTGGCGTAGTTGTCGCGGGAAGTCTTGCCGTTCTCCTGCTTGATGATCCAGGGGTACTCCTCGCCCAGGTACCGCATGCAGGCGGCCAGGCAGCTGGGAAACGGAATGTCTTCGGGCGACTGCTCGCCGCCCTGGTAGAAGCTAACCCGCGGGACCCCGTCCAGCACCAGTCGGGTCATGTCTGATCGCTCCCTTGCAAGCGGTATGTAGTACAGGTCTCAAGGAAACGGTACCATGACCGCGGCCCCCGCTTTTGATTTTTTCTCTGGTCTGTTGTCAACGGTTCCGATTTGGCCCGGCCTATGCCTCGGGAGGATTTCCGTCGCCGAGTTCAGAATCCGAAGTCATTACTTGGAGCCAGGGCGGCACAGCCGCGCCCAGGGATGGTCAAGGGGGGCCACCATGGATAGGTGCGTAGTCGATCCGATGGACGTCTATCAGCGGGGACTGAAGGACCCGGATTCCCTCTCAGAGGAAGAATTGATCGTCTACCTCCTCATAGAACTGGAAACCGAGATGGACATGGAAGGCTGGGACCATTTCTTCACTACCGACAAGTTGCGTTATTACCCAAAGCTCAAGTCGGCCCTTCAACTTATCGGTGACCTGGCTTCCCTACGGGTGATTAACGGCTACGAGGCCTTTCTACGCAGTTATGGCGTTCCGATGCGACCGGACGCCATCACGGCTTTCTTCCGCGATCGGTCTGCCGAGATTGCCCATGACCGGGATTGGCGAGCGGAGAAGACCAGCGGAGCCCCCCACGTGTCTCGGAGTACACTAATGAAAGCGTACGCTTGATGCTCGCGGCGTGCACCTCGCTCGCACGAGTAGCCGGATGGAGGAGGAGAACCACAATGCATACGGTATATCCAATGCAGCCAATCGGATTTGTCCAAAGCCCCTTCGCCGAAGTTGGGCAGATCCCGAAGGGTTGCGGTGCCCAGCACGACGCGGAAGGCATTCTCCAGATCCTGCCCGAGTATCATCAGGGACTGACCGACATCGAGGGGTTCTCGCATCTCTATGTACTCTGGGTGTTTGACCGGGTGGATGGCTTCGACCTTCTGGCGACGCCCCCTACCGATACCCGCCCGCACGGGGTCTTCGCCACGCGATCGCCACGTCGCCCGAACCGACTGGGGCTGACGGTAGTGGAGCTGGTGAGAAGAGAGGGTAGCCGGCTGCGCGTCAGAGGCGTGGACATGCTCGACGGCACACCGATTCTTGATGTGAAGCCGTACCTATCCAGCATCCCGGAGGAGATACTCCGGCGAGGATGGCTGGCTGACGCCGAGAAGCGGGCGGAGGAACAAGGGACTTCTGAGTCCAGGTAGAGCCACTCGGTTCGTGCCGCCGCTCTTGTGCCAGCGTCATCCGGCGCCACTATCGTGGCCGTGAGCTAAGCCCGGCTTCCATGTTCAGGTTTTGTCCTGAGCGGGGGCTGCCCTTGGTCGGCCGCCGGGCTGATGCAAAGAACGCCAGCGACATAATGGAGGTCGGCGAGGTCACGAGTCGCCCAGAGGCCGCTGCAAGCAGATATCTAGAGACAGCCACGGCATCCCGGATGCCGTGGCTGTCTCGTTGACGAACCTGGTCACGCCCCTCGCTCCGACAGCGAAGCCAGCGCCTCCTTGGGGCCAGCCTGGCTCCCGCCCGAGTCAGGCCCGTTCTGCAAGGGACCACCGCACGCAAGGGCGGTCCCTCGGCCGCCCCGCCCGGCAGGTCCCAGTTGAGCTTCCCGTAGGTGTGCTTGACCAGCAGAACGCGACCCTCCTGATCCAGGATCACCGCGGCCGCCCCCACTTCCTACACGATTGCCAACGATAGGGAAAATCAGCTCGAAACAGCTAGAACCAACGAAGAATATCTTCTTGTCACTTTGTTACTGACTACAACTGCCCCGGCAGTGCGTCGTCAGCGGTGTAGGTCACCGACACCCACGGTTTAACCGGCTGGATGATCTCCCTGCCGTACTGGACTTGCAGCGCCATAGGCTGCGTACCAGCCTTCCGTTCATCCTGCGAGAGCGGAACATAGGGATGGTCCTGAAGGTAGCCATAACTCGTTCCAAGGAGACCAAGGTAAGCACGTCGAGTCGCTACAGCCAGGCCCGCATCCACCAGCTTCTCTTGCCAGCCAGCAACATGTTCCTCCGTTGCCTCCCAGGCCAGCTTTCCCACGGAAGCAAAGAACGCCTCCAGCCCTCGCTGGACGCGTTCGTTCACCACAAATTCGCGGACTGGCTGAGCCGGAGGATTCCAGATAGACACAAGCAGCCCCGACCGGGAGAACCCGCCGGGCCGTAGTTTTGAGCGGCAACCTGCTCGCAGGAGCAGAATATCAAGACTGACCGGTGCGTACTAGAATGAACCGAAGGAACACACTTCCGGGGGGGTTGGGGTGTGTTTGGTTCTCCTAGAGCGGAGCCACATCACGTGGCCGTCTATATTCGCTGGTCCACCGAGGAGCAGGGACTCGGGACAACGCTCGAGGTACAGTGGGAAGCATGCGAGCACTACTGTAAGAGCCAGGGCTGGACGTTCCGGCCCGAGTGGGTTTTCGTGGATGAGGGCTACACTGGGGCCACCCTGGACCGACCCGCCTTGGGCAAGCTGCGCACCGCAATCCGAGAGGGGCCTGTGGATGGCGTAGTGGTTTACAAGCTGGACCGGCTGTCCCGGAACCTGCTGGATTGCGTCTCCCTGGTCCGTAAGGAGTGGAGGGGTCGGTGCGCCTTGTTCTCCACCAAGGAGAACTTCGACACAGAGTCGCCGGTCGGGCAGATGGTCTTCAACATCCTGGTCAGCTTTGCCGAGTTCGAGCGCAACATCATCCGGGACCGGACGCAGAGCGGGAAGCGGAAGCGGGCCGAGCAGGGCCGGAACGCCGGCCAGGTTTACCCTTACGGTTACCGGAAGGGTCCGAACGGCGAGTGGGAGCTCGATGGCTGGGATGAGGAGCGGCAGTGCTTCACCGGCAGGGCAGCAATTGTGCGCCGCATCTTCGATGACTACCTGTCGGGGATCAGTACCCGGACGATCGCCGAACGGCTTCGACAGGAAGGCATCCTGGCTCCAAAGGGGGGGACGTGGAGATATAACACCATCTCTGCGCTGCTGTCCAACCCGTCGTACGGGGGCACTTACACATACGGGAAGCGCCGCGCAGGAGAACGCCATGAAGAACCCCTACTTACTGTTGAGGGGGCCTTCCCACCGATCGTCTCGAAACGGGAGTGGAAAACCGTTCAGAGGTTGCGGACGGAGCGGGCCGCACAGCCACCCCGGGCCCTTGGCAGCGAATACTTACTGTCGGGCATCATCCGTTGCGGAAAGTGCGGCGGCACGCTGGCCGGGGCCGGGCGGGTCAAGGACCCGAGATACCGTTACTACACCTGCACGAATCGCATTTTCCTCAGGAACTGCGACTGCGCCTATATCGACGCCAACAAGCTGGAGGCAGCCGTTCTGGCTGAAGTCCGGGGGGCGGTCTCGCTGGAGGCGATCCACCTCCAGGTGCAGGAGAATGACGACGAACCTCGCAAGCGGGCGGAGCAGGGGCTACACGCCATGAGGGAGGCCCAGGAGGTCCTGGGCGGGGTCGAGCGGAAGCGGAAGCGCTTGGACCAGGAGTTCTTCGCCGGCCATCTTGACGGCAAGACCCTGGCTCGGTTGAATGAGTCCCTCGACAAGGAGCACGAGGAGGCCCAACGCCGTCTGACCCAGGCTCGGTCAGATCTGCGGGACGCAAAGGCGACCACGGTAGATGCTGACCAACTGGTGGAACTGTCTCGCCGGGTTGACGCCTGGGCGGAACTGAGCAAGGAGGAACTCAAGCAGGTTCTGCGTGACGTTATCGGTTCGATGACCGTCTACCAGCAGAAGCTCCCCACTCGGGACAAGAAGGGGAATCAGAATCCGATCGACACGGTCTGGCAGCCAAAGCTCATCCCATACGGCAGCGCAACGCAAGACGAATCGCGGCGAGAGAGGTGTGACTGTGGGCGAAGTGAGGATCCGGCGCCTTGACCCGGCTCACGACCCGGAAGCATACGATCGCGTGATGCGTATCCTCGGCAATGGGCTCCGCAGAGGCATTATGCGCCTACGAAAGGAATGGCCGCCCCCGGAATCGGCCAACCCCGCGGATGAAGAGAAGCCAGGATCGCCGTGCTCGGGCTGAGCGGCCCGTCGAAAACCGCCCCCTACGGACCTGGCAACAATGCCAGTCCGTAAGGGGCGGCCCTACGCGATGCGTCTACTGCTTCCGTAGGTAGGTCTCAACCGACCAGCCTGCGTAATACGTCCCGTTTACATTCCCCGAGATCATCCACCAGGTGTAGCCATCGGCAGTCACCGGGCCGCCGCCGACTGTCATGGTTTGGCCCTGCGGCAGGGTGACGCTGACCGGACACTGCGCATCATTGGTGCTGGCGCACTGTCGCAGGCGCAGTGAGGAGGTGACCGTGACCACCGACCCTACCTGAATGCTGCTGCTGGTACTGCAACTGGGTGCAGTGGCAGACATGCTGCCCGAGAGGCTTCCGGATGTGCTGCCGCTGACGGCCTGCACCTGGTAGCTGTAGCTCTGGCCTGCCGTCAGCCCGGTCACGTTCCAGAAGGAGGTGCCACTGGTGGCAGTGGTGTAGATCAGGGCGCCGTTCCGGTAGATCTGGTAGTTGGCGGCGCCGCTGACCGCTGTCCACTGGAGCCGGATGCCCGAGGTGGTGCCGTCGCATTCCGGCGAGACTGAGGTCAGCGAAGGCGTCCCAAGGGTCGGGGACGGCGGGGGTGGCGGTGGCGGAGGAGGGGGCGGGGCGCCGCCTCCCCCGCCGCTGTTGCAGCTGGGAGCAGCGGCAGACATGCTGCCGGAGAGGCTTCCTAATGTGCTGCCGCTGACGGCCCGGACCTGGTAGCTGTAACTCTGGCCTGCCGTCAGCCCGGTCACATTCCAGAAGGAGGTGCCACTGGTGGCGGTGGTGTAGATCTGGGTGCCGTTCCGATAGATCTGGTAGTTGCTGGCGCCGCTGACCGCTGTCCACTGGAGCCGAATGCCCGAGGTGGTGCCGTCGCATTCCGGCGAGACTGAGGTCAGCGAAGGCGTACCAAGGGTGGGGGACGGCGGGGGTGGCGGCGGCGTGGGCGGGGTGCCGCCTCCCCCGCCGCTGTTGCAGCTGGGGGCAGTGGCAGACATGCTGCCGGAGAGGCTTCCTAATGTGCTGCCGCTGACGGCCTGCACCTGGTAGCTGTAGCTCTGGCCTGCCGTCAGCCCGGTCACGTTCCAGAAGGAGGTGCCACTGGTGGCCGTGGTGTAGATCAGGGCGCCATTCCGGTAGATCTGGTAGCTGGTCGCGCCGCTGACCGCCATCCACTGGAGCCGGATGCCCGACGTGGTGCCGTCGCATTCCGGCGACACAAAGGTCAGCGAAGGCGTGCCAAGAGTCGGGGACGGCGGGGGCGTGTTTGTGCAGGCTGGCGCAACCGCCGTGGCTTGGTTGGACAGATCGGCGCCACCGACCGCCCTGACCTGATAGCTGTAACTCTGGCCCGCGGTCAGCCCCTTCACGTTCCAGAAGGTGGTGCCACCGGTGGTGGTCGTGTAGATCAGACTTCCGTCGCGATAGACTTCGTACGCGGAGGCGCCAGGCACGGCGCTCCACTGGAGGGAGATGCCCGGCGTTGTTCCATCGCAACGTGGGGTGGCTGCCTGGAGGATCGGCGCGGCCGGTTTTGCGGCTGGCGTAGATGCCGGCGTCGATGTCGGCGTTGCCGTTGAACCGGTACAGGCGGGGGCAACCGCGGTGGCCTCGTTCGCAGCACTCCCCCGGCCCGAAGCTGTCACCGGAATAACCTTGTACGCATAACTCTCGCCTGTGACCAGCCCTGCCACGTTCCAGAAGCTTGACCCGGCCGTAGTTGTCACGTAAACGAGTTTGCCATCCCGGTACACTTCATAGCGGATTGCAGCAGCAAGGGGCTCCCAGGTCAATCGGATGCCGGGGCTCGTCCCATCGCAGGCAGGTGCGGCGGCCGTGAGCCGCACCGCAGTCGCGCCGCCTGTGGAGCAGGCGGCTGCCTGAGCGCTGACGGCGTCGGATAGGGAGCCGGGCTTGCCGTTACCAATGGCACGGACCTGATAGGCGTACGTCGGTCCGGAGGCAACTCCCGCTGTGTTCCAGAAGGAGGCGCCGGCTGACCGCGTCGTGTAGACCAGGATGCCGTCCCGGAAAACCTCGTAGTGAGTGGCGCCGGTGACTGGCGTCCACTGAAGTTCGATGCCCGGGGCAGCGCCGTCGCACTTGGAACGGACAGATGTGATCACGGGAGCGTCCAGCTGGCGGCAGGCTGCAACGGTGACGGCCACCGGGTTGGACCGGGCGCCCCGCGCCGAACCGCTTAAGGCCTCGATTTGCCATGAGTAGGTGGCACCTTCTTCTGCCCAGACCCAGTAGGAGGTTTCCGGACCATCGGTCGCATAGAGGCCGAGGTCACCCCGGAAGATCACATAGCGGGTGGCTCCCGGCACGGCGGTCCATGTCAGATCCAGGCCGGGCTTGCCGTCCTTGCACCGGTTTGCGACAGTCAGCGCAGGCTTGATACTTGCATCAAGGACCTTGTACCGGAAATCGGTCAGTGGGGGATTCGCCTCGCTCGTCCCGGCCTTCGTTCGTACCGTGACCGCGGCGGTCCCTAGTCCTGCCGGAACCTTCGCCCGGATGGTTGTAGGCGTCACCACCTCGGCGGAGGGAGCACGGGCTCTGCCGAAAAACACCTCGGCCCCGGGCGAAAAGCCTGTGCCGGTTACCAGGACGTCATATCCGCCGAGGGCACTTCCCGAATCAGGGTCGACCGAAGTGACCCGAGGTGCCAAGTTGGTCACGGGCGCGGGCACCGATGCATCCCGCGTGATGGTGACGGTCATGGTGTCGCCGTCCCACTCCACACGGGCACCGAGCGCTTCGGCCACAAAGCGCAGGGGCACCAGGGTCCGGTCGTCAATCTTCTGGGCCGCCGCAAGCATCTGGTAGACCTGGCCGTTCACCAGCGCGTTCCGGGAGCCCACCTTCACCTGGACGGTCCGGTCCCGCAAGGTGAACGTAGCCGTCTCTGTCGGTCCGTCCCAGCCGACAGTGGCCCCCATGGTCTCGGCAAGGGCCCGGAGCGGGACCAGGGTCACATCCGCCTCCAGGGTCGGCGGCACATCCAGAAAGAGCACCCGCCCATCGACCACCACTCGGATCTGCCCGGCGGGGGGGCAGGCCTCGAACGGCTGGGCGCCCACCGGCAGCGAGGGGGCGCTGCGGACGGCGCCCCGCTTGGCCCGAACGGTGTACTCGTACCGTTGGCCCTGGGAGAACCTGTAGCGGTCAACGAAGGAGGTCGTACCGGCCGGCAGCGTGTCCGCCAGTCTGCCGTTGCGATACACTTCGTACTGGCTGGCTCCGGCGACCTTGCTCCACGCCAGCCCAATTACGGGCTTGCCGAGGTCGCATTGGGGTTTCAGGTTGGTGATCTCCGGTTTTCCCGACAGGCTGTCCAGCTGCGCCCGTTCCGCAGCCAGCGCGACCGAGTAGGCCGCTGCGGGCGGTGGCACGAATACCGTGCTGCCGGGCTGCCGAGCCTGCCAGATGGCGGCCGAATACAGGTGCGTATGCAGGTAGCCGCCGACTTCCGGCGTGGCAGCAATGGTCTTGACAATCTTGCGAAAATCGCCAATGCCGATGGCTTTTCCGCCCATATCTTTGATGAAGTCCCATGTCCAGGTCCACCGGTTCTTATCCGTCTTGTCCGCAATGGGGAGAATGTAACAGGCTCCGGCCCAGGCCACTTCCGCCTTCGCCAGCCAGTTCAGATAGGTCGCCGCCGACTCATAGTCCTTGACGCCCTGGGATGCCAATTCCCAGGCACGTTGGTAGGCGGCCTCGGCTTCATCAAGGTCTCGTGAGCCCATATCGCTCATCAAGCGATACACGTCCGGCACGAGAGCTTGGCCGGCGAGTTCGCCCGCCTCCCACGCGAGCTGCAGGTCCACGTCCTGGATCTGCTCTGTCACCTCAACAATCTTGTTATCCACCCAGATGTCCAGGGTCTCGGCTAAAAGCGGTATAAAGGCCTTGCCTGTGACCAGTCCGCGGATGGCGGCCCCCACCAGGGAGGCGAAGTCGCCCGTGAAGTTTCGGTACAGTTGTATGGACTCGTGCTGCTGCCGCCGTTCCCCCAGCGCAATCAGCTGCTTCGTCAGCTCCGTTGCGGAGAAGAATCCGCCTGGGGCCGCGTACTGATGGGCCAGATCCACAGCGCCAATCTTGGCGGCGACAGCCGGATCCTTAACCGGTTCGCCGTTCTTGTCCAGGTAGACCTTGCGCTGGGAGGGGTACTGTCTGGTCAGCTCCGGTGTCCCGACAGTCTGCGAGAGTGTCGCAATCTGGTAGGTCTCTCCGTCCACGGTCACCGGGAAGGCGGACTCGACCGGTAGCGGCCCCTGTAGGCTTTCCGCCGCGGCCGTCAGGCCTGGGGCAATCTGCAGCAGCAAGAGAGTCAGGAGGAGGGCAAGAGCCAGGTGGCGGCGGGGAGACACGGGTCATCACACTCCTGTGCCAAGGTGTTGGGCAACGACGGTTGATGCGAATTTTCAGTACCGAAGGGTTGATTTCCTGCCCGAAATGAAAGAAATTGCCTCGCCGCCCTTCGTGGGTCAGCGAGGCTTGGTGGGTATAAGGAGGCAGTTCACTTTGCCTGGCTTCCCTTACTGAACTGCACCACACCGTCAAAACTGGTCGCTTCGCGATGATCTACGCTGACGAAGTCATCTTGAGCCACACCAAGGAGTGCGAGACCAAAGCCGCTAGGCCACCCTGTTCCGCACCTGCTCCGCCAGCGCCTGGAAGAATTGCCCCATGATCAGCTTCGCCACGCCCCCCAGCACCCGCTGGCCCACCCTTGCGATGGTCCCGCCCACCTCCGCCGTGCCGTCATAGCTCAGCAGCGTCCCCTGCTCATGCTCGCCCAGCGAGACCAGCAGGCTGCTCGTGACAAACCCCGGCCCGCCCTCACCCTTGATCTCCAACCGGTACGAGACCGGCGCCTGCCTCTCCGTGATCCGCAGACTCCCCGTATACTGCCCCCGTATGGCGGCAATCCCCAGCTCCAGCAAGACCGTATACGAGTCCTCACCCACGGCCACGAGCTGCTTGCACCCCGGCGTACAGGCCGCCAGCACTGCCGGGTCGTTGAGCGCCTGCCAGACCGCATCCACCGGGGCATTCACGACCTGCGTCCCCTGAAGGTTCATCAACAGCACCTCATTCCGTTCGCCGGGGCTTCCCGGTCGCGATCGTGACATTGGCCGCATCCTGGTACAGCGTGCTGACGGCGGAGAAGTCCAGGTCCCCCTTGCCCAGCCCCTTCAGCAGGCCGTAGATCTGGTGAGCCAGCCCGCCCGCCATCAGCGGCGTGCCGCTCTGCTTCGCCATATCCGCAGCGATGCCCAGGTCCTTGTGCAGCAGCTTCAGGGCAAACCGGGCCCCGTACTGATCCTGCATCACCGTCCCCGGCACGGCGTTCTGCAGCTGCCAGCTGGCCCCCGTGCTCGCGAGGATGATCTCCCGCAGCACCTCCGCGGGCACGCCTTCCTTGACGCCCAGCGTGAGCGCCTCGGAAGAGGCCATCATGATCACGCCCACAAGGAGGTTGTTGCAGGCCTTCACCACCTGCCCCGCCCCCGAGGGCCCCGCGTGGAAGATCGTCCGGCCCATGCCCAGCAGGACCGGCCGGGCCTGCTCCAGCACCCCGGCGCTGCCGCCCACCATGACCGTCAGAGTCCCGGCCACGGCGCCGCCCACGCCCCCGCTCACCGGAGCGTCCAGAAATGCGATACCCCGTTCCTCAAGCTCCGCCCCGATGCGACGGGCGGAAACCGGTGCGATGGTGCTCATATCGATGACCACCAGCCCGGGTCGGCCCGCGAAAGCCACCCCGGCCGGACCCAGGAGAACCTCCTCCACGACAGGCGCGTCGGGGAGCATGGTAATCACGAACTGTGCCCCATCTGCTACCTCTGCCGGAGTGCGAGCCACAGTCGCCCCCAGCGCCTCAAGCTCCAGGGCTGGGGCCGGATTCCGGTGCGGCAGCACCGACACGGCAAACTCAGCCCGCAGAAGGGAGGCTGCCATGGGCTTCCCCATCGCTCCCAGGCCGATGAAACCGACTCGAACGGCGGACATCTCCCGTCACCTCGTCTCTCTGTGTTTGCGGATCAGGCCCAGGATGCGGCTCGGGCTGAGCGGCTGGGCATCCACCACGGCCCCGATGGGTCGGAGCGCATCCTGCACGCCCAGGCAGACTGCCGCAATGGCCCCCATGACGCCACCTTCCGCCATCCCCTTGATCCCGGCAGGGGTGTTGGGGCTTGGCGTCTGCAGGTGGTGAATCTCAAACGCCGGCGCTTCCGCCGCACTCAGCAGCAGGTAATCGGCGAAGGTGCCGGTCAGGTTCTGACCCGTCTCGTCGTAGACGACCTGTTCCAGCAGCACGCCGCTGATGCCCATGGCCGCGGCGCCCTGGATCTGTCCATCCACCACCGTCGGATTGATCAGCGTACCGGCATCTTCGACGATGAGGTAACGCGGAATTCGCACCATCCCCGTCCCGGCGTCCACCTCGACTGCGCACAGGTGCGTGGCGTTGGAGAAGGTCAGCGGCGGCGGATCGTAGGTCTTGTGCAGTTCGAGCCCGGGCTCCATGCCCGGCGGCAGTTCCAGCGGATCGAGGTAGGCGATGCGGGCCAGTTCGGCCAGGCCCAGGCTATGACCGCCCACAACCAACACCTGGTTGTCGCGCACTTCCACCATCTCCACGGGCACCTGCCACAGATGAGCAGCCAGCCGCAGCACCTTGGCCCGCAAATCCACGGCGGCCAGATAGGCCACGCCCGCCCCGGCCGCTGCCCCCCGGGCCCCCCGGGTGCCCATGCCGTACGGCGCCACGTGAGTGTCGCCGAGGCGCACCTGAACATTGTCGGGCGTCGTGCCCAGGCCATCCGCCACCGCCTGGGCGATGGTGGTCTCGTAGCCCTGGCCGTTGCTCATAATGCCGACCATCACGTTGACGACGCCGCTCGGCTCAATCTTCACCGTGGCCGCCTCGTGGCCCGTGCCGGGGATGCCGGCCGACCTGTACCAGGCGGACCCGTACGTATTCGGCTCCACCACGCTGGCGATGCCCAAACCCAGGAACCGCCCCTGCGCCCTGGCCTCTGCCTGCTCCTGCCGGAACTGCTCGTACCCGAACTGCTCCAGCGCATGGTCCAGGCTCTCCCGCAGGGTCAGCGCCTCGTAGCGGTAGCCTGTGGCCATGTCGTAGGGCTGCTCTTCCAGGGTGAGCATGTTCTTCCGCCGGACTTCGACCGGATCGAGCCCAAGCTTCTCGGCAACCTTGTCGATGGTCCCTTCGGTCACCCAGGTGGCGATGGCCATGGGCGCCCGCATGGGGCCGGCCGGGCACTTGTTGGTAATCGACGCCTTCAGGTTGTAGGCGTAATTCTGGATCCGGTACGGACCGGGCAGGATCATGCCGACCACCCGGATCATGTAATTCGGCGGATAGAGGGCGTAGGCGCCGAAGTCCGTCCACAGTTCGGCCCGCAGGCCGAGGATGGTGCCGTCTTTCTTGACCGCAGCCTGTGTCCTGACCCAATCCTCCCGGGCCATGTTGGCCGCCAGCAGGTTCTCGGCCCGGTCCTCAATCCACTTGATGGGCCGGTTCAGCTTGATCGCCAGGGCCGCCACGGTCAGCTCTTCCCGGTAGAGGGGGATCTTCTGGCCAAAGCCGCCGCCTACGTCCGGCGAGACCACCCGCACCTGATTCTCCGACAGCCGGAGGCGGCTGGCCAGGTTCGTCCGGAGGGGGTGGGGGACCTGGGCGCCGTTGTGGAAGGTGAGCTCCTTGCGCCCGTTGTCCCAGACAGCCAGCACGCCGCGGGGCTCCATGGGGGCGTGGGTCTGCCGGTGCTGGCGGAATTCGGCCTCCACCACCAGATCCGCCTCGGCAAAGGCCCGCTCCACCTCGCCGTAGCTGAAGCTCTGGTCGGCCACCAGGTTGGTGGGCAGGGCGTCATCTACCAGAGGGGCGTTGAGCGCCGCCGCCGCCTGCATCTCCGTGACCGCCCGGAGCGGCTCGTACTCCACTTCCACCAGCTCGGCGGCATCCTCGGCGATGTAGCGGTCGATGGCCACCACGCAGGCCACGGGGTCGCCCACAAAGCGCACCTTGGTCAGCGGCAGGGTGGCCATCTCCATGGGCAGGCAACCCTCAAGGGCGACCCGGGCCTTGTTCGTCAGCTCGGCCAGCTCCTTGCCCGTGGCCACGGCGATGACGCCCGGGAGCGCCAGCGCCTTCTCCGTGCGGATGGCTCTGATCAGGGCATGGGCGTGGGGGCTGCGCACAAAGCAGGCGTGGGTCATGCCCCGGACCGACAGGTCATCGATATACTGCCCCTGGCCGGTCAGGAACCGGTAGTCCTCCTTGCGGGGCACAGCGGCGCCAATGTAACGCTGCCGTGTCACCTTATCAGACGTAAGCGTCATGGCTGCCGCCCCCCTTCCGCCACCTGCTTCACCGCCGTGATGATGTTCTGATAGCCCGTACAGCGGCACAGATTCCCCGACAGCGCCGACCGGATTTCGGCCTCGCTGGGGGCGGGATTCTCCTTCAGGAAGGCGTGCGCCGTTACGATGAAGCCCGGCGTGCAGAAGCCGCACTGCAGGGCGTGGGATTCGTGAAAGGCCTGCTGGATGGGGTTGAGCCCCTCCGCCGGCGTCAGCCCTTCGGTGGTGGTCACCTCGGCCCCGTCGCACTGCACGGCGAACGTAAGGCACGAGCGGGAGGCCCGCCCGTTGATCAGCACCGTGCAGGCGCCGCAGACGCCATGTTCGCAGCCCACGTGGGTGCCGGTCAGGTTCAGGTCCTCCCGCAGGAAGTCCGACAGGAGCCGGCGGGGCTCCACCTCACGCACCTGCCGGACGCCGTTCACCGTGACCGAGATCAACCGCTTCGCAGTCATGATTCGCACCTCCCAACAGCTTCCTGAAGCACCTGGAGGACCAGGGCCCGGGTCAGGTCCCGCCGGTCTTCCACCGAGGCGTGCAGGTCGCCATCGGGGTCGATCTCCGCCGCCGCCTGGTCTGCCACGGCCCGCAAGAGCCGCTCCGCCGGACGCTCTCCGATCAGCAAGCCCG
>Ga0196971_1000925_pt1 | contig 15862 bp, 15 predicted proteins | sample S1v_1013CmetaG_FD_148660 | JGI IMG/M metagenome (GOLD analysis project Ga0196971, IMG submission 148660) | Soil microbial communities from Anza Borrego desert, Southern California, United States - S1+v_10-13C | ecosystem: Environmental > Terrestrial > Soil > Desert | place: USA: California... | reverse complement strand
CCGGCGAAAACAACTCGATTTGTCCGGTACAATCTGACATGGCGGAATCTCCTCAAAAATTCAGCTTCAGCAATTGAATTTTAAGGGCTTTTCGATTCCGCCGTCCTTTTCTCATGAAATATCCAGGTTAGCGGTCTTATTGAAGAAGATTTGGTTTTTGGGGCCGGAACATGTCTACCATCATCTCGCACGCAGCGGTTCCCATAGCATTGAGCGCATGTTTTCCGGACGAGACGCTCTCGCCCGAGGTCATTCTTCTGGGAGTCATCTGCTCGATGGTTCCGGATCTGGATGTGATCGGCTTTGCGTTCGGGGTGCGTTACGGCGATCTTTGGGGGCACCGGGGCATGACCCACTCAGTTTTCTTCGCGGTAGGTCTCGGAGCGCTATCGACCGTGGCGCTGTCCTATGAAGACAGATCCTGGCCGGCTTTCCTGTTCTTGTTTCTTTCGACCTTATCCCATCCCATGATGGACGCGCTCACCGATGGCGGCCTCGGTGTCGCGCTTTTCGCACCCTTTTCGAAGAATCGTTATTTCTTCGCATGGCGCCCCCTCGCCGTGCCGCCCATAGGCATCCGCCCCTTCTTCTCGGCGTGGGGGTGGTATGTCCTGAAAAGCGAGATACGGTGGATATGGCTGCCGTCAGCCTTGGTCTTCGGCGCAGTCCGTGCCGTTAAATCGCTTTTATGATCGTTTCGCCGTTTAGGCGAAATTCACCGGCTCGCCATCGTGAAATTGAACCAACTGACCGGGGCGCAGTTTGGTCCAGATTTCATTATCGGTAAGCGGAAACGTGGCGATGACGGTTACCTTGTCGTTCGGCGTGGTGAGCTCGCTGAAGTCGATGGTAATGTCCTGGTCGATCAGATGGGCGCAACCGAACGGCGCTTGCCGGGTAATGAAGTGCAGATTGGTGGAGCAGTGCACAAATAAGGAGTCGCCGTCGGAAAGGAGATAATTGAAATCTCCGTGTGCCGCGATTTCGGCGGTAATGCGTTCGAGCACCCGGTAGATCGCTTCACGCGGCGGCGAGCCTTCGGGGAATTCGCGGCGGAGGGCATTCAACAAATAACAGAAAGCGCGTTCGCTGTCGGTATCGCCCACCGGCTGAAAGACATCGGATCGCGGCGGGTCGAAATGTTTCAAGGTGCCGTTATGGGCGAAGATCCAGTAGCGGCCCCACAGTTCTCTTCGGAAGGGGTGGCAGTTTTCCAACGCGATGTGCCCTTTGGTGGCCTTCCGGATATGGGCAATGACATTGGTCGAACGGATCGGGTAATGACGTACCAGATCGGCTATCGGCGACTCGATAGTCGCTTTGGAATCCACGAATAGCCGGCAACCGCGCCCTTCGAAAAAGGCGATGCCCCAGCCGTCGCGGTGATGATCGGTCAATCCCCCGCGCACGTGGAATCCTTCGAAGGAAAAACAGATGTCGGTCGGGACATTGCAGTTCATTCCTAAAAGCTGGCACATAGTGAACACCTACTCGATGATGATCGGCGGATTCGGCTTTCAGTATGCCACGAAGGGTGCAAGCTGGCGGCACGCGGGCTGGCGTCTGTCACCGGAATCGCGATTCCGGCGTTAAGGCGAGATGAATCAAGCACCGATCAAATCCTTCAAGGAAAGACCCTCGGTGGCCTGAGCGCTGCAGGTATGCAGTCTTTCCAATAGATGATCCACGGCAGGTACCGAGAGATGGTCTTTATCGATGGGCAGCGCTTCATCCGGAGACGTCCGAATCGCTTCCAGAATTTCCGCGATCGTAATAGTCGATAAGTCTCGGGCGGGAATAAATCCTTGATGGCCTTCAACCGCGACAAGAATCAAGTTCCGTTTTTTTAGTGTATCCAAGATTTTTTCGATCATGATGTCAGGGAGACCGAGGCGGTGGCTTAGGGTGGCGGTCGTCCATGGCCTATTCCCTTGATGAAAGTGTTCTGCGATCAAGTACATGACCAAGAAGCCGAGGCGTTCGAAGAGCCGATAGCTGAGTTTGATGTCGCGCTCGGCCAGGTGGATATACCGTGGATGCTGGTGGTAAAACGAAATCTGAGCGCCGATCAATAGAATCAGCCAGCTCACATAAATCCAGATCATGAACACGATAAGAATCGCGAAGCTGGAGTAAATGGCCGCGTACTGGGTCGAGTTGACGACGAATTCGGCGAACAGCCAGCCCGCACTGCGCCAGCCGATGCCCGCCACAATGCCTCCGATCAAGGCCGATCGGAAGCTTACGTGGGTGTTTGGGATAAACCGGTACGCGAAGGTGAAGGCACCGATGATGAGGACATACGGCAAAATCAGCCCCAGAAGGTAGTACAAGGTGCCGAAAGGCTCCTGGCTAATGATGATCCGTACGACTTCGGTGCTGGCCATGGAGGCCGTGAGACCGAGGGCCGCGAAAACCAGCACCGGCCCCACGAGAAGTACGCTCAGATAGTCGCTGAAACGCCTTTGAAAACTGCGCGATTTTTTGGCTCGCCACACGTAGTTGAAGGATTCCTCGATTTTTTGCAGCAGCGATAGAACCGTGTAGAACAGCATCGCGAAGCCGACGAAACCCAATACGCCGACTCTTATGTTGTTAACGAACCCGATGATCCGGTCGACGATTTCCGTGCCTTGCTCGCCGAGTGGGTCCACCAGTTCTAACAGGAACGGCTCCATTTGATTGTGCACACCGAACGCCTTGAGCACCGAGAAGCTGACCGCCAAGAGCGGGGCCAAGGATAGCAGCGTCGTATAAACGAGACTCATCGCGCGGTAATCCAGGCCGCCTTCCTGTATGTCGCGGATAAGTCTTTTGATCAAGGCTCTCACATAGGCGAACCGATTCTGCAGCGACGGCTGGTTAATCGATATCCAAGGCCAGCTTTTCATTGCGTTAAATCAATTCGATGCGTGCCGTTGCGAGCATTGATGATAATTTTTGGACCGAACGGCGCCAGGAACGTGCTGCGGGAGCCGAAGCATGTATCTGACTCGGCTTGGCTATAGGAGGGCAGGAACGTTTATCGTAAGCCGCGTTATGGCGAGTGGGGTGCATGTGCGAGCAGTTTGCCAAGCGCTTCGAAATCTTCCCGGAGGGTGGCGGCGATCCAATCGAAACGCAAGGCGGCGGCCGGATGATAAGTGACGAAATAGCTTCGTCCGTCGCGTTCCAGCATCGTCCCGTGCAGCTTGGAAACGGTAGCGGTCTCGCCGAGCATTTGACGTGCTGCAACTTGGCCAAGCAGCACGATAATCCTGGGCGAGATCAGCTCCAGTTGCCGTTCCAGCCAGAGGCTTGTGCAGGTTTTCAGCTCGTCGCGGCGCGGCGTACGATTCTCCGGCGGACGGCATTTGACGCAATTGGTAATAAACAGCCGGTCGCGGGCTATACCTTGATTTTGAAGCAGATTGTCGAGAAATCGGCCGGCCGGACCGACAAACGGACGTCCGGTCGCATCCTCTTTGCCGCCGGGACCTTCGCCCAACACCACGATTTCGGCCTTTGCCGGCCCTTCGCCCGGTACTGCCAAGCGGCGGCTTTCGTGAAGTCGGCATGCAACGCAGCGGCGAATGCCGCTTGCCAGGTTTTCGAGCTGTTCGGATGAGTCCTCTGTAGCCATATACGGTATCTCGCCGGCAAGTTGCGAGTCCTCTACTACGGTGACTGGCTCGATGAGCCTTAAGTTCAACATGCCGCCAATCTGCGTGGTCGGTTCGGAGGAAAAATGGCTTCTGGGCATATCGGGCTCATGTAGAACATCGGCCGACAGGTGAGTTTGAGGCGCAAATTTGTTAATCTCAGATTCTCGCTAGCTCAGTGCGGATGGATTCAGGTTCCCGCCGCACGTAGACCAGGAGTGGTCGGCTACCTTGCGAATCGGAAATCTCCCCAACGGGTGAGCTTCCAAGGAATTGGTTTGTGAGGTGTGATTTCAATCAGGACGAGAAGAGGTGGCACATGGCTAATTTAAGAAACGGCAGCATTTCTGTCGCCCGGCATCCGGCGGCTCGGCTCGTTGAAGAAGACAGTGAAGATGCATTGGCGGGGCTTGAGATGGCGGGTTTGGAAACCGCTTTTCGAGGAGGCAAGCGAAAGTCATTCGATGCCAAACAAATCATTTTCCGCGAAGGTGATCCGGCCGATACCGTGCTGGCGATTCGCCAGGGTTTGGTCAAACTCATCAGCTACTCGCCCGACGGAAGAGCCCGCATCGTTCGGTTACATGCCAGATGCACGTTTCTCGGTCTTGGGGGATTGATCGAACCGACCTACCCGCATACGGCGGTGGCGGTCGATCATGTGGAGGTGATTTGCACGCCTTTGCGCGCCATCGCCCAGCTCAAGAAGGATAATCCTTATTTATATTGCCGGCTCATCGAGTGCTGGTACCAGCATCTGAAAAGTGCCGATATTTGGATTACCGACTTTTCCACTGGGTCCATAAAAGCCCGGGTGGCTCGGCTAGTGAATTTCCTGGCTGCCATCCAGAACGACGCATCGGCTTCGACTGCGGTAACCTTGCTAACCTGCGAAGAAATGGCGGCGATCCTGGGGGTTACGGTTGAGAGTGTCAGCCGAGTCTTGGCAGAATTCAAACGCACACGCATGCTTCGCGCAATAAAATGCAAACCAGCCAAGAGATACGAGACCAATATGACCGCCCTTAAGCGCGTTGCACAGATTTGAAAGACGCCCGGAACCGCTCGGCTATGTAAGTAATCCGCCTGCCGCAAACCACGTCGGCGGGCGGATTGGCTTACTCCTTCGTAATGCTGCGAAATAAGCGTTGCCTTAGCCGCGGACTAGCGCCGAGAACTAACCCTGCGACTAAGGCCCCGATCACGATATCGCTGGTCCTGACATTGGCCGCACCGAGCATTTCGGTTACGGTGGCTCGCAGTGCATCGGGGGCGTGAGCGCCGGAAGGGGGAGGCGCAGTCGCATAAGCAGCGCTCGACGATGACGGCAGCGCCTCCATTCGGCCTTGCTTAGCAATCAATCGCGCAATAACCCATAAGGCAATAAAAGCAATCAAAATCATGGCGCCGCCGACGATCAATCCGGCCATCCAAGGCTCCAGCACCGTCTCCAGCGACAAGTAGAGTCCGAGCAACGCAAAAACCAAACCGCCGAACGCGGCTAATGTGGCGAAAATCGCCAAGGACAGCAATACCGCCGATCGGCTCAGCGCCTGCCAAAGCTTTACTTTTTCCGCAGCAACAAGCTCTGTGAATGATCGCATCACGGTAGGGGCCCGCCGTCAACGGCGGGCGCCGAGCAGCGTGCCGATCGCGAAGCCGGTGCCGAAGGCCACCAGAAGGCTTGTCAAGGGGCGCGCCTCGACATATTGCTCTATGCTTTCCTGGGCTGCCATCGCTTGGCCGCGGGCACGTTCTCCGACCTCGCGAGCTCTTGCATAAACGGTTCGTCCCTGCTCGACGCCCAAGTCCTTCATTGCAGACATTAAATTGCCCATGTCGGCTTTAAGGGTGGCCAAGTCCTGCTTCAGATCCTTGGTGATGTCTTCCGTAGTTGCCATCGCTGACCTCCATCTGTATCGGGGTTATTCCATGGCCGACCGGTTTTTTCTACAAATTTGATTTCTTCAAAAAACTACCCGATAAACCTGTGGACGCAGATCTTTCGGGACCGGCCGGGTACCCTAAATTGGACTCGGAAATAAAGTGGAAAGTTGCCTCAAGGCGGATGCGAGTTTAAATCGTCGGCTTTAATTTCTAAAACGAGACTCTGCGGAGCCGATCGCGGCTGGGTTTTGTATGCTAGAGGTACTTTAAAAGGGAATATCGTCGTCGAAGTCGTCCATACCGCCGAATCCGGGTTCCGGCTGCGGAGCAGGCTTTGATCCCGAAGCGGGCGGCGCATAACGGTCGGATTCCCCGCGCCCACCCGCGCTGGCCGAAGCTCCGCCGGCGCGGTCCAGCATCTGCATCTGATCGGCGATGATTTCGGTGGTGTAGCGATCCTGACCACTTTTATCCTGCCATTTGCGTGTCCTAAGACTGCCCTCGATATACACCTTGCTGCCCTTCTTCAAATATTCCCCGGCGATCTCGGCCAGCTTTCGATAGCACACGACCTGGTGCCATTCGGTGCGTTCCTGTTGTTGGCCGGTTTGCTGGTCTTTCCAGGTTTCGCTCGTGGCAAGGCGCAGACTGGTGACCGCGCCTCCATTCGGCATATAGCGCACTTCCGGATCGGAACCCAGGTTGCCGATGAGTATGACTTTATTGACGCCGCGAGTGGCCATAAGGTGTCTCCGATCGATGATACGGTTGAAAACTTAAACAGATATTAGACGTATCTGGCTATTTGAAGTTCTTAATTTTTAAGTAAAAACTATGTGTTTATCGCGCCTGAAAAGGTTGCCGAAGGCTTCGTGAAATTCAAGCGGTCATCTCCTGCAGCAACCCGGTGAGTGCCATCCGGTCCAACTTCTCTTTATCGATTTTCAGATAAGCCACCCCATCTTCCGCCAGCACTACCGCTTCGGCAACCCCCGGCACTTGAAGCAATCGTCCGGAGAGGCGGGATGCCTGATCATGACTCAATCCTTTCACGTTGACGAGAAGACTGCTCAAACCCCGCGGGGCTTTCATGCCAAGGGCGAACATAAACCATAGCAGAGCGGCGGCGGCGCAGAACAGAAAAACATAAGGTATTCCATAGTGGCCGTAAATCCAGCCGCCGCCGGCTCCGCCCACAAACGCGCCTAAGAATTGAGCCGTGGAGTAAACGCCCATGGCGGTCCCCTTGAGGTCGAGCGGAGCGATCTTCGATACGAGCGAGGGGAGGGTAGCCTCCAGGAGATTAAAGCCGGTAAAAAACAGGTAAAGCAGCCCGAATACGGCCCAGAAATCATGTTGAAGCCAGACAAAGCCGGCGTCTGAAACGGCAACCAACCCGATGAAAGAGACGAATACCACTTTCATCTTGCGTTTTTTCTCCGCCAAAATCACGAAAGGAACCATGCTGGCGAGAGCCAGTCCAAAAACGGGCAAATAAATGTGCCAGTGTTTGGCCGTTTCCAGCTGAAGCGAATCATGCAGAATCAGCGGCAGGACGACGAAGGTGGCGGTCAGGACGAGATGCAGGCAGAAGATGCCGAGGTCCAGCCGCAGAAGCTCACGGTTCGACAAGACCGCTTTCAAGGATGCCGGACGCACTTCCGCATCCCGGTGAAAACGGCTCACGGCTGGTGTCGGCACGGCGCCGTACAGCACCGCAATGCCGAGCAAAGCCAGTATCGTGATGATCCAGAAGAGACCGTGAAGCCCCACCCAACCGGAGAGTATCGGTCCGATGATCATGGACAGCGCAAAGGACATTCCGATGCTGATGCCGATCAAGGCCATGGCCTTGGTGCGATGCTCTTCTCGCGTAAGATCGGCGGCCAGGGCCATGATGACCCCGGCGACCGCGCCGGCTCCCTGCAGCGCTCGGCCGGCAATGATGCCGTAGATCGAGTCGGACAGGGCGGCGAGTGCGCTGCCGGCGGCAAAGAGCAGCAATCCGAGTACGATCAGGCGCTTTCGTCCGTAGCGGTCGGACCAAAGGCCGAAGGGAATCTGAAAAATCGCTTGAGTCAAACCGTAGGCGCTGATGGCGAATCCGACCAATTGCGGTGAGGCGTCGGGAAGCTCGCGAGCGAATACCGAGAGAACCGGCAGGATCAGAAACATGCCTAGCATCCTCAGCATGTAGATAGCGGCCAGAGTCAAGCTGGCGCGTACCTCCGTACGGGTCATCGGGGTGTCGATTTGCAAAGCCGGATTCAAGCAATATGCTCCTTTGCGAGTGGCGGGAATCGGCCTATAGTAACAGGTTCTCTTTTGCGCTTGAATTTTGCATGGATACGATTCAGATCCGTGGAGCTCGTACCCACAATCTCAAAAACATCGATCTCGACCTGCCCCGCGACAAGCTGATTGTGATTACCGGGTTATCCGGTTCCGGCAAGTCCTCGCTGGCGTTCGACACCATTTACGCCGAAGGACAGCGACGCTATGTCGAGTCGCTTTCCGCCTATGCGCGGCAGTTCCTGTCGGTGATGGAGAAGCCCGATGTGGACCATATCGAGGGCTTGTCGCCGGCCATTTCCATCGAGCAAAAATCGACTTCCCACAATCCTCGCTCGACCGTCGGCACTATTACCGAGATTTACGATTACCTTCGGCTCCTCTACGCCCGTGCCGGCACACCCCGGTGTCCGGAGCACGGCATCTCGCTGGAGGCGCAGACCATCAGCCAAATGGTGGACCATGTTCTAAGTCAGCCGGAGGACAGCCGCTGGATGTTATTGGCGCCGGTGGTCAGCGAGCGGAAAGGGGAGCACGCTCAGGTGCTGGAAGATTTGCGCAGCCAAGGTTTCATTCGTGCCCGCATCGATGGCGAGATTTATGAATTGGACGAGCCGCCCAAACTCGATCTCCGCCGAAAGCACAGCATCGAAGTGGTGGTCGATCGGTTCAAGGTGAGACCGGATCTGGCGGTACGCCTTGCAGAATCGTTCGAGACGGCGTTGCGGCTGGCCGAGGGCATCGCACTGGTGGTCTCCATGGACGATCCCACGGCCGAGTTAGTCTACTCGGATAAATATGCCTGTCCCCATTGCGGCTATTCCTTGAGCGAATTGGAGCCGCGGATCTTTTCCTTCAACAATCCAAAAGGGGCGTGTTCGAGTTGCGATGGCTTGGGCGTCAAGCAGTTCTTCGATCCACATCTCCTCGTTCACAATCCGCAGCTCAGTTTGGCAGGCGGCGCGGTAAGGGGTTGGGACCGGCACAACGCGTATTACTATCACATGATTCAGTCGCTGGCGGAGCACTACGGTTTCGACCCGGAGCAGCCATTTGGCCAACTGCCGAAGCCAATTCAGGACGTCATTTTGTTCGGGAGCGGAGCCGAAACCATCCCGTTCAAAGTGCTGACCGCGCGGGGCGGTACCTTGATCCATCGGCACCCTTTCGAGGGAATCATTCCCAACATGGATCGGCGTTATCGCGAGACCGATTCGATGATGGTACGGGAAGAATTGTCGAAGTATCTCTCCAGCAAGCCCTGTCCGGTATGCGAGGGGACCCGGCTGAACCGTTCGGCACGGCATGTGTTCGTAGCCAATTCCGCCTTGCCGGAGCTGACCGCTTTGCCGATCCGGCGGGTGCTCGAATTTTTCGATGAACTGGTGTTGCCGGGGCGGCGGGGCGAGGTGGCGGCCAAGATCGTCAAAGAGATCACGGCGCGCTTGCAGTTTCTGGTCAATGTCGGGCTCGATTATTTAACCTTGGATCGCAGTGCCGACACCTTGTCAGGCGGCGAGGCCCAGCGGATTCGTTTAGCGAGCCAAGTCGGAGCCGGGTTGGTCGGTGTCATGTACGTCCTGGACGAACCTTCGATAGGCCTGCACCAGCGCGATAACCAGCGGTTGCTGGATACCTTGTTGCGTTTGCGCGACTTGGGCAACACCGTGATTGTCGTGGAGCACGACGAGGACGCCATCCGCATTGCCGATCATGTCGTCGATATCGGACCGGGCGCGGGCGTACACGGTGGGCACATTGTGGCCGAAGGACCGCTGGAGGCCATTATGGCGAACGAAGAATCGCTCACCGGCCAATATCTTTCCAATCGTCTCGAGATCGCCGTACCGGAGGCTCGCACCCCCCCCGATCCGAAGCGCCAGCTCCGGCTGCGAAATGCCCGCGGCAACAATCTGAAAGGCGTCGATGCCTCGTTTCCGGTGGGGCTTTTTACCTGCGTAACCGGCGTTTCCGGTTCCGGCAAGTCCACGCTGATCAATGACACGCTGTTCCGCTTCGCGGCCCGCGAATTGAACGGCGCGGCTGCTACACCGGCATTGAGCGACGGCATTGAAGGGTTGGAGCATTTCGATAAGGTAGTGGACATCGATCAAAGCCCGATCGGCCGCACGCCACGATCCAATCCAGCGACCTACACCGGGCTGTTCACACCGATTCGAGAACTGTTTGCGGCGACTCCGGAAGCGCGGTCGCGCGGCTATTCACCGGGTCGGTTCAGCTTCAACGTCAAGGGCGGGCGCTGTGAGGCTTGTGCCGGGGACGGCGTGATCAAGGTGGAAATGCATTTCTTGCCCGACATTTTCGTTCACTGCGATGTGTGCAAGGGGAAGCGCTACAACCGCGAGACCTTGGAAATCCGCTACAAGGGCAAGACGATACACGAAGTATTAGAAATGACCGTGGAAGAAGCCAGCCAGTTTTTTTCTGCTATCCCGACGGTCTTCCGCAAGCTGGATACGCTGATGGAGGTCGGCTTAGGCTACATTACCCTGGGCCAGAACGCAGTGACGCTTTCCGGCGGCGAAGCTCAGCGGGTCAAACTGGCCCGGGAATTATCAAAGCGGGATACCGGTAAAACGCTTTATATTCTGGACGAGCCGACGACCGGGCTCCATTTTCATGATATCCGGCAACTGCTTGGCGTTCTGCATCAACTGCGGGATCACGGCAATACGGTGATCGTCATCGAGCATAATCTGGATGTGATCAAAACCGCCGACTGGATTGTAGACCTGGGGCCGGAAGGCGGCGAAGGCGGCGGTTTGATTATCGCGGAAGGTACCCCCGAGCAGGTTGCCGAAAATGGGGCGTCCTACACTGGGGCATTTTTAAAGAAGATCTTATCGAGGCGGGCAGCGCCAAACCGATCATCTGGCGAAGCGGCTCACAGAGTCAGTCAGAAGACTGCGCGGCCGTAACCGTAGCGATAATTTCAGGAGAGGAATTTGTCGTGGATGCGGAGGTGGCGTTTCTGGGGTCGGAGGCAATTAGCCAGAATATGATTAGACCTAACGCCAGGGCTGTTACAACAACCATATGCTTTTCGCTAAGTGCTTTCACTTAATATCTCCCTCTGTATGGTGAAACTCCGTTGCAAAGCTTATTGAGTTTGCGTGACAGCAACGTGACGTGGATTTTACGCAAAGTTTTTCAAAAGCTCTGTTAGGAAAAAATGATAACGCTGTCAAAATAGGCTTACAAACGGTTTTACGCGGATATTTAAAATAGTTGTTGTCTGCGTTCCTCGAAAAACAAGCAGTGTGCGTCATGAATAAATCCTCCAACACGAATCCGATTAGCTTTGCCGCGGTGTGTCGTCAGCTCTTGAATCCATTGACCCGCTATCTGATATCAAAATGCCAAAAGATTTATTTTCGTGCCGTGGAATCGGCAGGGCATCATAAGCGCGACATTCTCGTCACCCGTGTGGAGAGTGCGCGAGACAGTTTGGAAGAAGCCAAGGAGCAATTTCAGAGCGCATTGGAAAAATTCAGCGCACTCACGTGCTTTCAGGGTGGTGAGCTTGAGGATATGTACCGGCAGATTAAAGTCGAGTTCGACTACAGCAAAGCCAAGGCTCTAGCAGTCAAGGACCGTATCGCTGCGGTGCAGGGTGTGGCCGAGGCGCTTTTTGCGGAGTGGGAGGACGAGTTGGAGCTGTACACCAATCGCAGCCTTCGAAGCAGCAGCCGACAAAAGCTTAAGCTCACTCAGCAGCATTATGGGCAATTGATTTCGGCGATGCGCCGAGCCGAGGGCAAGATCGAGCCGGTGCTGAGTGTATTCCAAGACCAGGTGTTGTTCTTGAAACATAACCTCAATGCGAAGGCGATCGCCTCGCTGGAGCATGAATTGGCAGCAATGACCGTTGGAGTTACCGGTTTGATCACGGCCATGGAACGTTCCATCAACCGGGCGAATGATTTCGTGTATTCCTTAAATGGCCAAAAAGCACTTCCGGCCGGTTAGCGCATTTAATCGTGACTATCGCGTCAATTGCTAGGTAATGCTGGACAGCGAGTTTTTCAATAAACGGCTTATCGATGCCTACAATATCTTTGTTAGCCTTGCTGGTTATCTCAAACCGCCTTGATAGCTGACTGTGTCAGTTGCAACAAAGTGTTGTTTTGGTGCAATTAATATGAAAGCGCACCAAAAGTGTGCATATGTCTGTCGCTATTTCATTTAATTGACTGAATTCACGTCGCTTTTGTCCTGGTACAGGATTTGCGTTAAGGCTATCGTTCCAGAAAATGCAAGAGAAGAGAGCAATATGTATAAGAATTCATCCGAGATCCGAATGGGACGTGTGGCTTTAGGTATTTGCACAGCGATTTTTGCCTTCTCCGTGGGGGCCGAGGAAGCAAGCGAGCCTACTGGGTTGCTCGGCTACATGGGGGCCGATGTCAACGAAACCCAATTCATGAAGAACCTGGGGCTAAAATTTGGCGGCTGGATCAACGCCGGTATTACCTACAACGCGAATGAGCCCGCCGGGAGATTCAATGGTCCAGTGACGTTCAACGATCGTGCTTCCGAATTTCAACTGAATCAGCTCTATTTTTATCTGCAGCGCGCGGTGAATACGGAGGGGGATTCCTGGGATTTCGGCGGACGCTTCGACTTTATGTTCGGGACCGATTCCCAGTTTACGCAGGCTTACGGTTCACCCACTGGGCACTGGGATCTCCATTTGATCGACAGCAAACGGTTCTATGATATTGCATTGCCTCAGGCCTACTTCGAGATATTCGCACCTTTCGGCAACGGTATCACGGCAAAGATCGGGCATTTTTACACCATCATCGGCAATGAAGTGGTGACGGCCCCGGATAATTTCTTCTATTCGCACGCTTACACCATGCAGTTCGGAGAACCCTTTACCCATACCGGCGTGTTGTTGAGCTATCCAATCGATCAGAACTGGACAGTGACGGCGGGGGGCGTGACTGGGAGCGTGACCGGTGGCTGGGATGGCGCTTGGGACAAAGGGCTTGGCAATTGGGCTGGTATCGGCGGCGTAACTTGGAGCAGTGACAATAAGGGAACTTCGGTTGCAGTGACGGGGACCACGGGCGAAACCTCCGAACAAGATCACAACAACTGGAGTATCTACAGCGTCGTAATCAAGCACGACATCATGGAGGGGCTGCACTACACTTTCCAGCACGACCACGGTTTTCAAAACAAAGTGCCGGCTCTGGGAGGGCAAGATGCGACATGGTACGGCATCAATAACTACCTGACCTATGATTTGACTGACGAGCTTGCGGTTGGTGTCCGTGCCGAGTGGTTCCGCGATGATGATGGAGTTCGAGTCTTTTCGCCGGCTAGAACCGGTGGGGCACTTCCGGCATCGAGCTATTATGCATTTACGGCGGGTTTGAACTGGAAGCCGATGAACTGGCTCATGGTACGCCCGAATGTGCGCTACGATTGGGCGGATAAGGCGGATGCCTACGACAATGGTGGTGGAGCGTCAGGCTTCGCTGGCAAGAAGAGCGATCAATTCCTCTTTTCTACTGATGTGGTCATAACGTTCTAACGCTGCGAGACATGGCGCGATGCGAATGCGAGCGAGTCGAGTCGTCCCCGGAAGCCCGAAGCGCCGCGTGGGTGGCCGGAGGTCGGCGCGTAAGCGACGGTCGAAGGCCATTCACAAGGCCTCGCGACCGGGCGTCGAGCCATATGCGAGCAATCTCCGACCCCTGGTTGGGTCCGGACGAGACGAGCGGGGAAGGGTGGCGATTCAAGCCACCGTTTGCGATTGGAAGGTCCCGCGCTAAAGTGGGACGTTTGCGATTGGGGCGGCTGGGGTTGCCGAAGGCCATGACTCGTCGCCCATGTTTGGCTCCTTTGGATGACTCGGACGTCCCAAAAGGTTTCGCCAAAAATGGGGACGCAATCGGTATACTTCGGGGATTTTTTCGTGAAGGACAGGGATGTCCTCTCCTCCATTTCTGTCTTTCACTCCGAAGAAAACGGCGTTTTAGCGGCGTCCATTGCCAACCTTGAGAAAACGAGCTCAAGGAGACGTCGATTTACCTAATGAGCGCTACAAAAGCACTAAAAGCTTATGCGGCTCTACGTGGGTTATGTTCTGACGCTGCTTTTTCGTGCAAACATTGGTGCATGAGTTGTTTGGCCTCAACCGCGCATTTGCCACATTGATCACAGGCGCCTAATTTGGCGCGCAAGCTGCGCATGTTTGTAATCTCCTGTTCCTGTACGGCCTTTCGGATTTGTCCGTCGGTGACTTTCTTGCAGATACAGATGTACATAACGAGACCAGATGAGAAGCTCTGATCTAAATACTAGTACAACTGATAATTATTATCAAATAAGATTTGCTTTGAATTGTCTTGCCCATAGACGTGGCAAGCGATAAGAAATGCTGGATGTAAAAATTACATCTGTGTTTGTAAGTAGTTCTGTAGTCCGATTTTTTCGACGAGGCCGAGTTGAATCTCCAACCAATACGCATGATCTTCCTCGGTGTCCTTGAGAAGTGCCAGAAGTATGTCACGCGTAACGTAATCTCCGACGCTTTCACAAAATGCCATCGCTTCTTTGAGTTCGTCGATCACTTTGTATTCCAAAGCCAGATCATTTTTGAGCATGCTTGGCACGTCTTGCCCGATTTGCAGGGTGTCGCGCTTGCTCAGATCCGGTACGCCTTCGAGGAACAGAATCCGGTTAATCAAGAGGTCGGCATGAGATTGCTCTTCTTGCAGCTCATGATGAATGCGTTCGTAAAGCCGATTAAATCCCCAATCTTTATACATTCGAGAATGAACTAAGTACTGATCGATGGCAGTCAGCTCGCCCGTTAGCAAATGGTTTAAGCGTGCGATAACATCGACATTGCCTTTCATTGTTGTTCTCCGTGGTGCAGCACTAAATCCCGCTTCGGATCAGGGCAAGCCCGCCGAAGTGGGTAAATTGAAACAGAATTACGTAGACTGTTTCATGCCTCGTGCTCTATTTAAAATCAATTACATGGAAAATGTATGGGTGCAAGATTTGGGTGCAATATATAGCTGTGAAACAACATAAGCTTAACACCGCAGCAACTAACCTTCATCTATAGCGATTTATTATGATTATATGTTTATTGATAAGAAAAAATTTATCGATAAGAGGAGTTTTTGTGATTAGCCACACGCTAACCACATAAGCGACCAAATAAAGCGGCACCGTCCAGCCCGACGTGCCACGAGTCATATCGTCACACGATCCCTGATGATGCGCCGGCATCTATTTGTGCCGCCCATCATCGTACGTCTCGGCGGCGCACCCCTACTAACGGAATCGGGGCGCTCTGCACGATAAACACACCGAACCAGCGCAGCGCCGCAGCAACGGCGGTGACTCATGCCCTAGCCGTCGGGATGATTTTACTCGCCGCAGCGGTGGCGCTCCGCGCCATCAACCCTATAGGCTATATCTGGGGCAGCTATGGGCTTGGCGGTAAGGGGGGTAGGGCAGGAGAGGGTGGGAAGGGATGGCATCTCCCTTCCCGGCCTTGGATATTCATCAAAAAACACATTCAGGGCATCTGCAGCCCGGGTCTTCCCCCTCGCTTTCAATCATGGCTTGCTCTGCCCGCCTAATGATCCGTACGTACTCCGCGACATCGCTAGGCTTGCACAAGGCCGCCAAATGATGTAGCACCCAACTCATATGCAAATCAATTATTGCATTTATATTTTCCCCGGTATCTGTATAGCCTATCAACTTGGTTTTTTCCCCGTTTTCTCCGTACGGTTTTACTACAAGCTTTTCTGGGTTTATGCCTTCGTATGGGGCCGCATACGATGCATAAATTACCATTTTATCCTCCTCAAACCAGCAATGACCAACGTGGCCATGATACCTAGTACCATCGTTTTTCGGTAGTGAGTAACTCAAGAATGATCTGGTCCAGATTGTACCGGTAGATAAACAGGGCTAAGCACGCTTCGTGCATCCGGGTCGACTTGGAGAACGCCAGGGTTTTTCGGGTATAACGCGCCAGCCGC
>Ga0196971_1000924_pt1 | contig 15898 bp, 25 predicted proteins | sample S1v_1013CmetaG_FD_148660 | JGI IMG/M metagenome (GOLD analysis project Ga0196971, IMG submission 148660) | Soil microbial communities from Anza Borrego desert, Southern California, United States - S1+v_10-13C | ecosystem: Environmental > Terrestrial > Soil > Desert | place: USA: California... | reverse complement strand
AAGAAGCGTGTTGACGAGGAGATCAAACAGGTCCTCCGCGACTTCAACACGAATAAGGCTGTGGACCTTGGGGAAGGATATTCCGTCTCCTATTCCATGTCCGGTGGTCGAAAGACCTTCTCCAAATCCCTGCTCGAAGCCGATGGCATCGATCCGGAAGCCTACATGGTCCAAGGAAACCCGTACGAAATCCTGCGGGTGAACTTCAAGGACATGCAGGGCGAAGACGAATAACCTAGTTGTCAAGAAAATCTCAACACAGAAAGGACGAGATAATGGCAAATGACGTAGCTGTTCGCAGCAAAACTGAGGTGGCGCAGGGCTCTACCTATGACCCGTTCGCCCGCGCGGCGGACGACATGGCGGGCTCCTCCTCCATCTACGCCAAGTTCAACGGCAACAGCGGCGAGTTCACCTATGGCTCGAACGCGACCGAGATCGAGGCCAAGGAACGGATGGCGGCGAATGTCGCGGGCATGCGCCGTGGCTACATCTGCTGGAAGGAATCGGAAGTGGTCGAAGAGATCATGATCCCGATCATCGACGGCCCGCCGCCCGCCGAGAACACCCTGACCGATCACGGTCCGTATGAGAAGCATCCGGACGGCACCGAGGACGGTTGGTCCGCTCAGTCTTCGATCACGCTTCGCCTGCTCGGCGAAGATCACGACGGCGTCGAGATCACCTACAAGACTTCGACCAAGTCGGCGCAGCGTCCGCTCGGCGACCTGATCAAGCAGTACAGCCGTGCCTACAAGGATCACCCCGGCTGCATCCCGATCATCGAATTCGACAAGGGCAGCTACATGCCCAAGGAGAAGAAGCACGGGAAGAAGTATTTCCCGCAGTTCAAGATCGTGGACTGGATCGATGAAGACGAGCTCATGGCCACCTATGGCGAGGGCAACAAGGTCGAAGAAGGCGACGACAACGACAACCTGATCGAGGCACCGGTCAAGAAGACCGAGACCAAGAAGGCTGCCGAGCCGAAGAAGGTGACCAAGGCCGTCAAGGCTCCGGAGCCGGAAGTCGAGGCCGAGGAGGACAACACCCCGGCCGAGGAAACTCCCCGCGAGAAGACCAAGGCCGAACTCCTCGCCGAGAAGAAGGCAGAACTCGCCCGCCAGATGGCCGCTCTCGAAGAGGGCGACGAAGAAGGTGGTGAGACTGCTGAAGAGGAGGAGTCTGCTCCTGTCGAGAAGCCCGCTCCGGCCGAGTCCCGCACTCGCCGCCGCTCCTTCTAACCGCAGTGCATGCCGGTGGGTTCACGCCCACCGGCCCACCCCAAATCAAGGAAGCAGAAAATGAACTTCATCAATGTAATCCTCGCCCTGTTCGGCCTCCGTGTCGAAAAGACCGTGGACAAGGTTCTCGGCGGTTTCTCCAAGATCGTCGCCGACCTCGAAGCCGTCGAAACGCAGGAAACCGACAAGCACGCCAAGGCCGAGGCCGCGATCTCGGAAGCAACCTCTAAGCGCGATGCCGCCGCAACCGAGAAGACTCGGGCTGCGGAGAAGAAGGCCAAAATCGCAGAAATCTTCGGCTGAGTTTTTCTAACTCCTTTCTCAGTCGAAGCGGGTGAGGTGAGGCTAACACCTCACCCGCACCTCTCAAATTTCAAGGTGATTCATGCATTACGGCCCGACTATTTTCTCCAAAGATTCCAAAGGTGTCCTACGCTCGTGGCGCTATGTCGTAGACGGCGACAAGTGGGCAGGCATCTCCGGTCAGGTTGACGGCGCACAGACGCAGTCCGGCTGGACCCACTGCGAGCCGAAGTCCAAGCCCACGGCCGAAGAGCAGGCTGTCTTCGAGGCGGAAGCCGAAATGAAGAAGAAGCTCGACCGCAAATATCGCAAGACGATCGAGGACCTTGAAAAAGGCGACATCTTCATTCAGCCGATGCTCGCGCACAGCGTCGATGACTACGAAATGGTCTATCCTTGCTACGGACAACCGAAGCTCGACGGCTTCCGCTGCATCCTGTCCTATGACGGCGACAACGTCGTGGCGACGACGCGACAGGGTCAACCCTACGTCTCGGTCGATCACATTCTCGATGAGCTCCGGCCGCTGTTCGCACAGAACCCCGACCTCGTGCTCGACGGCGAGCTCTACAACCACGAATACAAGGCCGACTTCAACACCCTGTCGTCGCTCATCCGCAAGGATTTCAAGCTCGACAAGAAGGCGCTCAAGGCAGGCGTTACCGAAGATCAGCAGCGTTTCGACCTCAAGGAGCGCCAGCGCGCCGCGATCGAGTACCACGTCTACGACATCGTGGACAGTACCGCGCCGTTCGCGCAGCGCCTCTCCGAGCTCGAACATCTTCTCGGACCGGTCGATGAGCCCTATTTCGAGCACGCAGGCGTGGTCGAGACCGTGTATCTCGGTTCGAAGGAAGGTGCGGAGCGCGCCTACGAATTCTATCTGGAGGAAGGCTACGAGGGCCTGATGCTTCGGAACATCGAAGCCACCTACCAGATCGGGAAGCGGTCCAAGTTTCTCCTCAAGTGGAAGGACTTCGAAACCAAGGAGTTCAAGATCGCCCGGATCGAGGAAGGTAACGGCAACTGGAAGGGCTGCGCCAAGCGCATCGTCATCTATCTGGAAGACGGTCGCGAGAATGAGTCCGGCACCCGTGGCACGATGCCGTACCTCAAGAAGGTCCTTGAAGAGAAGGAAATCTACGAGGCCGGTTGGGCGACGGTCCGCTTCATGAAGCAGCGCACGCCGGACGGCAAATTGCGAGCCCCGGTCACGATCGATCTCCATCCCGAAGGCCGGAAGGACTGACTATGGTTAAGATAATCAGACAAGGCACTCACCCGGATAAGAAGGTCCTGAAAACGGAGTGCAAGCGTTGCACCACTGTCTTCGAATTTGAGTGCGGAGAAGCCGTCGATAAGGAGCCTTTCCCCGGCGATCCGAGGGACTTACGTGATCGTGGCGGGGCTCACTATTACATCCAGTGCCCCTACTGCCAGACGATGTGCAAGCAGGTTGGGTACAACTGATGAAGTGCATCATTCACGTCAACAGGCACCACATTGCAGCCAATGCCAAGGATGGTGGCGACCGACCGGTCTACGCTGTGAAACAAGGCCGCAAGACGACCTATTGCCGAGAGGTTACGATCTCCGGTCTGGTCAAGCTGATCTACAACGGCAAAAAGCTGAAATGTGGCGCACGGGCGTGGATTGTGGCTGAAGGTGCAGTGACCATGATTGACCCGATGTCATGGACAGAAGTCCAGAAAGTATTGAAATGAGCATCACACTCGCACCGCAGCAGGAAGTCGCGATCAAGTCCTTCGCGCAGTGGTACAAGAACCTACCTCCGCGCGAATTCTCGCACGAGGAGTATAAGGTCACTCCGGATGGCCAGCAGGAAGTTGTGCCGGTCTACACCCGTGGCTTCACGGACGGTGCTCCCTTCTTTCTTCTCGAAGGATTCGCAGGTACCGGCAAGTCAACCGTTCTACCTTATCTGGTCGAAGCCACCGGTCTGAACGCATCGCAGATTTGGTTTTGTTCGCCGACCGGCAAGGCCGCGAAGGTCATGACCAAGAAGCTGGAAGCCGAAGAAATCTATCGCGCCGCGACGACGATTCACAAGGCGATCTACCGGCCGAAAATGTTGCAGGCCTTCCAGATCGAGTCCGAGCTTGAGACGTCGCAGGCCCTCTACAAGAGCGCGGTCAGCCGTGGTGATGCCATGGCGATCAAGGAGCTCAAGAACAAGATCGCACAGTTGGAAAAGAACCTCGATCGCGCCTATGATGAAAACGCGCCGAAGTTTCAGCTTGAGACGGGCTCGAATATCCAGTCGTCCCACCTGATCGTCGTGGACGAATGCTCGATGGTCGATGCGGACATGGCAGAAGACTTGCTTTCGTTCGGTGTTCCTGTACTCGCAATTGGCGATCCGGGTCAGCTTCCCCCGGTCAGTCTGGCCGGACCGGGTTTCTGCGTGCGCAAGGCGGATGCGGCCCTCACCGAAATCCATCGTCAGGCTCTCGACAACCCGATCATTTGGGCGTCGATGCTGATCCGCGAAGGCAAGCCGATTCCCTACGGGACGCACGGCAACGGCGAGCTCGTGGTTCTGGACAAAGACGACGAGAACGATCCGACCTTCGATCTCGCCCGTGATGCGCAGATTATCTGTGGCACCCACGAGCGCCGATGGCAGGTGACGCGGAAGTTCCGTAAGCTTCTCGGTTACAACAAGGATCGCGCCCCGAAGCGGGACGAGCTTATGATGATTGTCAAGAATTCCCGGACAATCGGAAATCTTGTCAACGGCACGATGGCATTCATGACGTCCGATGTCGCCGACTTCGAGCCCGGCCGGACGACGTTTCTCGCCTCTATCGAGGACGATGAAGGCCAGAACCACACCATTCGCTGCCTTCAGGCGACGATCGAGGAACACTATCTCGGCAAGAACACCTATTCGGCGCTGAAGCGCGATGTGTTCCGGGCCAAGCAGGACCAGCGTGTGCATGAACTAGACTTTGCCTACGCAATCACTTGCCACAAATCGCAGGGCTCGCAGTGGGATGAAGTCATTCTCCACGATCAGTCCGGTGTGTTCCGTGATTCGGCGGACAAATGGCTTTACACCGGCCTGACTAGAGCGGCCAAGAGACTCACAGTTGTAATGTAACTGTCAAGAAAAGGTTGACAACAATGCTGATTGCATTCACAGGACAGGCCCGCAGCGGTAAGGACACCGTCGCCAAATTCGTTCGTTCATGGGACCCGGACTACGAGCACATCTTGTTCGCCGGTCCACTCAAGGCGATGATCCGTACGCTGTTCATCGAAGCCGGATACTCGGAAGAGGAAGCCGAAGACTACATCAACGGCGACCGCAAGATGGAGCCGTTGGAACTCTTCCAAGGCAAAACCACGCGCTATGCGATGCAGACGCTCGGCACCGAGTGGCGCAACTTCTTCGGCCCGAACCTGTGGTCGGACATCATCGACACGCAGGTCTCGGAAGCCGAATGCGTCACCATCACCGACATGCGGTTCCTGCACGAGGAAGCCTTCGTGGACGATCGTGATGGCTGGAAGGTCCGGACTCGTCGCTTCGGCCAGATGAAGTCCAAGGACCCGCATCCGTCAGAGCAGGAAATGGAGGCCATCAAGGCCCATTACACCATCTTCAATTATGGCACCCTCGCCGATCTTGAATCGGCGGCGGAACTGGTCTTCACGGCTCTCAATATGCCACACCGCTCGCTCGCTGATGCGGCCGAGATGCTCTACTCGTAAGGATCGCAAAATGGAAATCTATGTCAAGAAACTTGCCGACTCGTATTACGGTGATCACCGCATCACGACATTCGAGTGCCGCTACCACCGCTACATTCTCCCGGAGGTGAACACCCACCGGGCGCTGTCGAAGAACGGCGCGTCGTCGCGCGCCATTCCGACAAAAAAGCTGATCGAGATGTGCTTGGCCGAACAGGTCGAGCCGCTCGAATGGGGCCTCGATCAGTCTGGTATGCAGGCGTTTACGATCGCCGACGAAATCCTGACCGGCAAGGGCCGCACTGTCTGGAACAAGGCTCGCCTCAACGCGGTCCGTTCCGCGAGAGCGCTCAACAGACTCGGCTTCGCCAAGCAGATCGTCAACCGTGTGCTGGAGCCCTTCCTGTCCACGCGCACCGTGCTCACCGGCACCGACTGGAACAACTTCCTGACCTTGCGCGACCACAAGGATGCGCAGCCGGAATTCCGCGAAATGGCAGCACAGATCGCGGAATTCCTGCGCACGTCCAACCCGATCGGCCTTGGCCTCTATGACTGGCACCGTCCGTACATGGAAGATGCCGACGACAAGCGCGCTTCTGAGACGTCCGACGACGAGTGGTCCGCGCTGCTCAGTAATATCGGTGAATGTCTCGCCGACAACGTCCGCTATTCGATGTCGAACTGGTTCCTGTCGAATGTCGATCTCGTCCTCAACATGGTCTCGTCGTCGCGTTGCGCTCGTGCCTCCTACCGCACGGTGGAAGGCGAGCCGACGCTCTATGACGACGACCTCAAACTGTTCCATCGACTCGTCAAGACGCAGCCCGTCCACGCGAGCCCGACCGAACATCAGGCTACGCCCGCTTTCGAAGGCACACCTGATTACATGACGGCGAATTTCACGGGCTTCGTCCCGTTCCGCCGTCTCCTGAAAAACGAAACCGTACGAGGATAAAATGACACAACTCAACACCGAAACCCTACTGATCTACGAAACCGTCTCCGAAGATGGCTCGACACAGGTTTCGATTACCTCGCAGACCAATCCGGAGAATGGTGACGAAGTCTCCTTCGCCGTCATCGTCGGTCAGGCCATTCTCGATCTCTTCGAGGACGGCACCATTCTCAATCACGTCAACACGATGATGGGGTGGACCGGCGAGAATGCTGCCGCCATCGAAAAGGTGGAGGTAACAACGACATGAAGTCGGACTATCCGGCACCGGATAAGGACGAGCTCGTACGTCTGCGGGACCTTGGCTGGAGTCGCCAACGCATCGCAGACTGGTACGGAGTGTCTATCGCCCGTGTCAAGCGCTGGATCAATGAAATGAATCTCCCCGCCGTGACTAACAGGCGATCGAAATCCAAGATCGCACATGTGGAATCGGTGGGCCTTGGCGACGACGACGGCCTGACCCTTATCGAGAAGGCCAAGATGAAGCTGGGGACGAGAATGACGCAGGATTACCGGGGATATTTGTTGGACGGACGCCTTGTCCGTATTGACATCCTCCTCTCCGCCGCAGGGTTGAAGGTCCGCGAAATTCATTGAGCCGCTGTATGTTTTTCTTTGTGTTGCTCGTCAAGAAAAACTAGACTGCGCCTCCATCTCAGAAACGCAAAGCCCACTCGGCGACGGCAGACCCGTCGTCGCCGTGAGGGCCTTTTTGTCCGAAAAATTAAAGAGGAAATCATGGACCTGAAGAATCGTCTGGCCAACTCTATCGACATTCCCGAGCAATCAACCCGCTCCCGTATTGTTGAGCAGCGCACCTATCTCCGCCCCGTCAACGACGAAGGCACCCTGTTCGAAACCTTCGAACAGTCGATCGACCGCATGATCGAACATCAACGCTGGCTTTGGGAGCGTGCCAAGGCTGGCATGACCAAGGAAGGCGACTTCTGGAAACTCGAAGCGCTCACTTCCGTCGAGGAAGAAGAGCTCGAAGAACTGCGTGTACTGCTGCTTCAGCGCAAGGTTACGCTTGCCGGACGTACGCGCTGGCTCGGCGGAACGGACATCGCCAAGAAGCGCGAATCGTCCATGTTCAATTGCTCGTTCCTCGAAGTCCGCAACGTCTATGACGTCGTTGACGTTCTCTGGCTTCTCCTTCAGGGCTGCGGCGTCGGCTTCCGTCCGGTCGTCGGCGTGCTCAACGGCTTCGCCAACGAGATCAGGGACATTCGTGTCATCCGCTCGACCCGCACTGAAAAGGGTGGCGTCGATCACAATGTCGAAACCTTCGACCGCGATACCGGCGTCTGGACCATCAAGGTCGGTGACAGTGCCGAAGCATGGGCCAAGGCGATCGGCAAACTGGTCGCCGGTAAGAAGGCTGCCAAGACTCTCGTTCTCGACTTCTCGGAAGTCCGCCCGGCCGGTGAACGCCTCAAGGGATATGGTTGGATTTCGTCGGGCGATGAGCAGATTGCGAAGGCATTCACTGCTATCGCTCGGATTTTCTCCAAGGCCCACGGTCGCCTTTTGACACGTATCGAAATACTCGATCTCGTCAACTGGCTCGGCACCGTGCTCTCTTCGCGCCGCTCGGCCGAAATCTGCCTGATGGCGGTGGATGAAGACGAGTGGAAGGATTTCGCCGTCGCCAAGTCCAATTGGTGGGACTACAAGAACGAGGACGGCGAGACCTTCCAGATTCCTGAAGGCATGAACGTCTTCGACAAGAAGCAGAAGAACGCGATAGACCGTCTGGCGAATGACGCCGGATACTACAACAACGAGCATCGTCAGCAGTCCAACAACACGCTGATGTTCTACCGCATGCCGACCCGAGAGGAAATCGAGTTCGTCTTCGACCTGATGGTCAAGTCGGGCGGGTCCGAGCCGGGCTTTGCGAACGCTGTCGAAGCGCTCCGCCGCGCGCCGTGGTTCAAGGGTGGTAATCCGTGCTTTGAAATTCTGCTCGGCGACCGTTCGTTCTGCAATCTCGTGGAAACGGTGCTGTTCCGCTTCAACGGCGACACGGCAGCGCTCACCCGTGCGCATTATATCGTCTCGCGCGCCAACTACCGTCAGACCTGCGTCTGGCTGGACGACGGCATTCTCCAGCGCGGTTGGCACGAGCTCAACGAATACCTGCATCTCTGCGGCGTCGGCGTGACCGGTGTTGTTGCGTGGGAATTCGTCAACAGTGGTGCTGCATGGCGCGACCTGCGGGACGCGGCGCATGATGGTGCGAACTCGATGGCGGACGAACTCGGCATGCCGCATGCCAAGGCCGTCACCACGATCAAGCCGTCCGGCACGCAGTCGAAGACGCTGTCGCTGAAGGGTCAGGAAGTGCCGGAAGGCATCCATAAACCGCTCGGCCGCTTCATCTTCAATAATGTTGGCATGAGCGAGCATGAGCCGATGCTGCCCGCACTCCGTGCGGCTGGCTACGACGTGTTCCCGAAGCCGGGCGATCCGACACAGGTCCTCGTCAAGATTCCGGTCGAATATGACCATATCGCATTTGACAAGGTGTGGAAGACGATCACGCGAGAAGCCCTCGTGTTCAATCGCGAGACCGGCGACTTCGAGATCGGTATCTCAACCTACGAAGAGCAGGTCGAAGTCAACCTCGAATCGGCGATCGACCAGCTTGAGCGCTACAAGATGGTGATGGAGAACTATGTCGATCACAACTGCTCGATCACCGTCTCCTACTCCAACGACGAAGTCCCCGCAATCGTGGACTGGTTCGAGAAGAACTGGAACGTGTTCGTCGGCGTCAGCTTCATCTACCGCAACGACCCCACCAAGACGGCGCAGGACCTTGGTTACGCCTATCTTCCCCAAGAAGTTGTGGATGAGCGCACATACAGGGAATACGAGAGCCAGCTTTCGACAATCGACTGGAATTCGTTCCAGATGAGCGAGCTCGAAGTCGATGCGGGCGCTGATTGTGCGACCGGCGCGTGCCCGGTCCGTTAACCATGGGAGACGATACCTGATGAAAATCCATATGATCTCGCAGCCGGATTGCCCGTGGTGCGAAAAGGCCGAGCAGCTTCTATCGCTGCTCGGTCACGAGATTGCTTCGAAGACGGTTCTCGACAGCCCGGCGAAGAAGCGGGCCTTCAAGGAATCCGGCTTTGAGACCGTTCCTCAAATTTACGTGAACGGCTATCTCGTCGGCGGATTCGATGCCTTGCAGGCGATCGTGAAAAAGCCGTTTGAAGCGCAGTTTGCTTCACCGAAAAAGGCGTAATTCTTACGCTAAAAGAGCTCATTAAGCGCTGGATTTCGGTCCGGCGCTTAATTTTGTCAGCCACTTAGTTGTCAAGAAGGGGTTGACGACGCCGCAGCTAATACGGTAGACCAAATCCCATGAGAAACCCGATCTTCGCTCACAATACGCTCTTCACCGACGCCGCGACCGGTGCTATTCCCGGCCGTTATACATGCGGTGAAACACGCGAACTGCGTGATGGTTCCCGAATCATCCGCCTTGAGACCGACCAACCCCTCGTGCGTGTCCGCACGGCGAGCGGCATCATTCTGGATATGTCGCCGGAGAGTGCCTTTTCTCTCGGGAAGAACTCCGAGGGCGATGTGATGCGCTGGCAGCCGGTCTTCAATCCCTCTGCACACAACCTCGATCCCACCATTACCGATCTGCCCTCAACCTATCCCATGACTGGTAGTCAGGAAGAGTGGTTGGCGCGTCTTTTCATTGCCGGGCTTATCTGCGGGGCGGGAACACATTCCACGGCACGCAGCCGTGCAACCTCCGTGATCCTGCCGGTCGATCTGGCTGCTCATGTTGAGAGCAGAATCCTTGACTATGTCGAGACGCTCGTGGAGAGAAAACATCTGCATGCCTATTCGATGCGTCATTCGGCGATCGACATGCATGACGGGGCCTACTATCTGCGCTCTCGCGTTCTGACATATATGTGCAGTGAACTCCTGTCCGAACATCTCCAGCAGCCGACCAGCATTTTGCGAGATATGCTTGAGGACAACGTCACCGGCCAGTTCGTCTTTTTCCGTGGTCTGATCTCATCCCTGACCCGCCGTGAAGGTAAGCTCGCATTCTACAACCGTGACGCCGACGTGGTGGAGTGGGTTGGAGACACGTTGTGGAACACTTTCGGCGTGCCGGTGACTGTCCATGTCGATCCTATGGAACCCGTCATCCAGCCGGGCAAGAATTCAGCCCGGCCGCATCACCTTGAGATCGACGCAGATGGCATCTTCTTTGCTATCGCGGCAGGATTGCGTGACGGCGTCTATCGCCCCGCTTACCTGTTGAGACCAGTTCCCGATCCGATCGTCTCTGTCACCCCACTGGATGGGCGCAGACCGGCTGTGATCGTGATCCCCGGCCGTTCTTTGGATCGGGACTACCCGATCACGGCCAACGGACTGATATTCAATGCGGCTTTCACAATGCCTGCGGGCATTGAGAGCATTGCTTCTCACCCGTCCCTTGTAAACGACCCTGCGTATTTTTGAGGTGCTCTATGCTGGACTTGATCGTTGCCACTACGTCGCCGACCGCGAAGATGCCTGTTAAGTCAGGCAATCTCGAAGCCGGTATCGATTTCTTCGCCGACCTTCACGCCTTCGGGGAGAAGACTATCATCTATCCCAATGCTCGCAAGACGATTTCGCTCGGCGTTGCCATGGCGATTCCGTCAGGTTGGTTCCTGCGTCTCGCAGGTCGCTCGGGACTTGCACGCGACAAGGGGATCATGGTTCTCGGCGGCATTATCGACTGTACCTATCGCGGCGAGATTGCGGCGCTGCTCTACAACAGCGGCGATCATCCGTGGACCGTCAATCACGGCGACAAGGTTCTTCAGGGTGTGATCCTGCCGGTGCCGGAGGTTGAGTTCAGACAGGTCAAGTCGATCTCCGATCTTCCGGCCTCCGATCGCGGAGAGAAAGGATTCGGTTCGTCTGGTGCCTGATTCAGCGATTGTCAACCTCTCGCCCTTTCAGGCACAGGTTTACTTCGCAATCAAGAAGCATGGCCCACTCGGACCTTCCGAGATCGGCCTGCATTGCGGGTTTATCGAAGACGCCTCGTCAAAGGTAACGAGACCCCTAAGGAAACTGATCAAGCTCGAACTCATCGAAGAGCACGAGCGGGTGAATAAGCGTCGGGTGAAATACGCCGCGATCAATCGCGTCGATCCACCCTTCTTGCTGATGGCAAACGAAGAGGATGAGGACTAAAATGAACACCGCGCAGGTCAGGGCTGCTCTTCGCAGCTACTATCCATCCAATGAATACGCCGTCATGTGGGAGGTCGGAAACTCCACCGGTCACAACACCCGGCGTTGGGCGGATGCAGTTGTGGTCAGTCTCTGGCCGTCGCGGGGTTTGACCATCACCGGCATCGAGATCAAGGTCAGCCGGGGCGACTGGCGTCGGGAGCTTGAGAACCCGGCCAAGGCCGAGGAGATCGCACAGTTCTGCGATCACTGGCTCGTCGCCACGCCGGAAGGCATCGTACAGGAACACGAGCTCCCGTTTACATGGGGACATCTCATCGTCAATCCCAAGGGCGCTGTTCGCATGGCCAAGAAGCCGGACAGGCTGGAGCCTAAGCCACTGACACGCGGCTTTGTCGCTGCAATGCTCCGACGCTCCAGTGACGTCGATGCAGCCGAAGTCAAGGCCTTGGTTGAGAAACAGGTCGCAGTCGAACGTTCGACCATGGAGTCAAGAATTTCTAAACAAGTCGAGCGTGCGACGGCGAAGTTCGCTAAGATCGAGGAGAAGGTGGCGGAGCTCAAGAAGCTCGGCCTCGATCTCAATGGCTGGGAAGATGCCAAGTCGATTGTCGAGGCGTACGAGACCGGCCGGAAGTTCAAGGAGGCATCGAGCTCTTTGCGACATTCCACTCTTCCGAGCCACTTGGAAAAGCTTATTGAAATGTTCAGCAAAGTGCGAGATGATGTAATGTCGCTCGACGTGTCAAGAAAAGGTTGACAAGTATGGAATATCGCAATCCTCCGACTGTCGTCGTCGTGTCCGTGATCGTCAATCGCGGACTCGTGATGATCCAGCGGGCGCTTCCGGATGGCTACGGCAAATGGGCTCTGCCCGGTGGCTATCAGATCGAAGGCGAGACGTGGCAGCAGGCCGGAGCTCGCGAAGTCGAAGAAGAGACTGGATTGGTAATCGATCCTGATCTGCTCTTCCTCGATCGTGTGATCACTGTCGGTAACGGACGCACTAACCTGCTGTTCTGCACCTACGGTCATTGGTTTGACGGAGCCGACGCTGCCAAGCCGTTCAGCCCGGACAAAGAAGTGCTCGCCGTCAAGGTGGTCGATCGGCCCCTCAGACGCAACGAGGTCGCTTTCGATACCCACTACGATGCGATGCATCATCAGCTTGAATATTTGGTAAGGAGATAAACCAATGAGCAACCCCATCAATCAGAACAAGATCGGCCTCTCGAAGTCCCGTGCACATTCCATGGCGCAGCGCGGGTTTCCCTTCAGCTACGTTGCGCCGATCCGCGAAGCGCGGCCGACCCTGATCGACGGCCACACCTACGTCGCCACGCCGATCGACGCCGAAGGCCTGATGCTATACTCGTTCAAGGATGCCGAAGCGGTGTCAGCGTTCAAGCAGGTCATGACCAGTGCTGAGAAAGTCAATGGCTGACTTTCCAACGCTGCGTGAAGAAATCAAGGAGGTGTTGCGGTGTCATCCGCACACCTTCATCTATTTCTGCGATCCGGTGACGCGGATTGAGCGAAAGACGCGCGACTATGCGATCGGCGTCTACAACTACATGCTCGATGTCCATGTCTTCATGATGAACGATCGTGGTGCGACATTCGGCACGATCTTCGCTTGCTATGGTCCGTTGATGCAGGGATACTGGCACGCGTTCAAGGAGAACGATGGCGCTGACTACGAGTTCTGTCGGCTCTTCACTGAACAGTTTCGTGATGTGCGCGTTGCCTTCGCCGAGCTCATGCACGACGAGACGAACAATGCTGACGACCGTTGAAGAACTGGCCGCAGAGAACAAGGCGCTGCGTCGTCTCGCGGTATGGCTTATCAGTGCGCGTGGTGGAAGAATTGATATCCACGACGATATCAAGAATAGAATGAATCCGGATGATTACGAGCTCCTGATCGAGCATTTCCCGGAATATATGGAGACTGTGGTCAGGACGCGTTACTGCTCCTGACCGTCCCTTTTGGTGGTAATCAGCCGATCGTGTTTGATCTGCTTCCGATGCAGTCCGAAACTGACGCAAAGCAGGATGACGATGCACACAAAGCTCGTCAGATCGTAGATCGACGGCGTGCCATTCAAGAATTCTTCCAACATGAGACCCTCACAGGAAAGAGAAAGCCGGTGACGAAGATCACCGGCAACGCAAACTCAGTAAAGCATATCTTGACACAAAAGGCAAGGACGCGCTGTTAGGCGCGTCCTGCATGGAGTTCGGCGAAGACATGGCCGAGAACCAGATTGCCCTTGCGGAAATCGCCTTCCGTCATGGTGACCAGTCCGGAGCCCGGCATCTCGATCAGGATGGACTTTTTGTCCTTCATGACAGAGACGGCCTTGACCGACGATCCGAAGTCGATCAGCATGGTCTTCGGCTCTTCGGTGATCTCACGATCGGATGTGTCGGCGATCGTGATCGTCGTGGATTTGTCGGCGCTCTCCACCGATACACCCTTGAGCGTACCGTTTGAATGCGGCAGGTTACGAGCGATGAAATCCTTCGGCAATCCCAACTGTGAGACGTTTTGCTGTGTCCCGTTGATCCGGGTGTCATAGACCGGGATGCTTTCCATCATCCGATCCTTGCTGTGATTGATGACGCCGTAGATCAGATATTCCGGGGTGACGCGCAGGAGGTTCGCCAGCCTCTTGGCCTTTTCAACCGAAGGATAGGTGAGACCTTGAATCCACCAGTTGACACCGGAGCGGGACATGCCCATCAGGCGGGAAAGTTCTGCCTGTGTGATCTCGGCATCCTGCATCGCCTTCTCCAATCGACGGCCGAAGGCAACGCAGTCTTCATCGACGTTCTTGTCTTTGGTCTTGATCGTGGGAACGTTGTCAGTTGTTGCAAGTGCGTTGGTCATTGGTGCCCTTCTCGGTTTCGAGTTGCCCCGAACCTATGGCACACATTGTACTGTGTCAATAAGAAATTTACAAACTACTCGTGACATGGTTAACGGAACGATACCGTACCTACTTCGGCTTGCGTGCCTCGATCTCGTCCATCTTCTTATTGTGCTCAATAACGATGGTGGACAGCGCCCCATGTTTCGTCTGCCAACAAAGCCCGACTCCAGCGACACCGTTCAGGTACTTGCCGGAAGCTGACTGCTTTGTCGAAGCAGGTTTCTTAGGCCATTTCGGACAGGCATCCTTGGAAACGAGCGACTCCGGTGCCGCAACCTTTGCGGCAACGAATTCAGTCTTGGTTAGCGCGGAGCATCCGGTCAACACCATCGATAGCACGGCGCAAAACAGGAGCGGTTTCAGCATCATCTTCGGCAGGCGCATTGTCGATCTCCTTGTCAATCTCGCTCTGCTCCCGCAACTTGTCGGAGAGCGTTCTATCAACTTTTTGCAGAACCTCAATAGCAACTTCTTGGGAGTGAAGTTCCGCTTCGTTCTTGGTTAACACGGCCTTCATCGAAGACACTTGTGTCTCCAACTTGGCCACTTTGTCCTCCGCTGAATCCAGCTTCCAGAACAGGATGCCGCATGCGGTGATGAGGATAAGAAGCACGATCGCTGCAATTCCGGCGACCACCTTTGTCAAGAAATTAGAGATCATCCTTTTGCTCCCGGATCGACCAGAGTTGGGTCCACCGCGACATATTGCGGTGGTTGTGCAGGTGCGGAAACTGTCTGCGGCATTGCAGCAGACTGGATCGGCGAAATGCGAGATGCGACCTTGTTTAGAATTCCTGAGGTATCGACCGTCTGTGCAGCAAGGTACGAGATGGCGACGAACATGGCGAGCGTGATCAGGCCATCAGCCACGATCTCGCTCACCTTGCCCTTGACGTTCGGATCGGAGCCCATCCGCGAAGACACATAGAGGCAGAAGGCGACCGTCGAGAAAACGAAGACGCCTTTCGCAATCTGATTGAGCTTGTTGGTGGGCTGCGGTTCCATGGTTACCCCGTGTAGACGTAGGAGGCGCTGACGAAACCGGTTCCGGGGACGCCATTGATGTTGGTGTGGATTTCGTACCAGCCGTTGGTCATACCAACGATACCGAGGCGCGAGCCTTGCTTCGTCTGGCCGACGACCGGGAAGGCCGTCCCCGGACCGGAACGGATGTTCAGGGTGGTCGTGTTGACGACGATACCGACCTTCGGATTGGAGACCGGATCAGCGGCCGGAGCATCGGCCCGCATCAGAGCTCCGAAACGGTTCATGGGAAATGCCGGGCCGGGATCGGTCTTCCAGCCGCGTGTGTCGATCTCCTCGTGCGATACGATGTCTCGGATCGGATACGCACCGAGGATCGCCTTGGTGACCGTAATACCAGCCTCAAGCTGCTTCTCGGTGTAAGGCTGCCAGAAGATGCGGCCGGACCCGACGCGCTTGTTGGGTGCCTCGATAAAGGTCTTGGCGTCCTCGACGGAAATCAGGTTGTTGTAGGCATC
>Ga0196971_1000923_pt1 | contig 15901 bp, 14 predicted proteins | sample S1v_1013CmetaG_FD_148660 | JGI IMG/M metagenome (GOLD analysis project Ga0196971, IMG submission 148660) | Soil microbial communities from Anza Borrego desert, Southern California, United States - S1+v_10-13C | ecosystem: Environmental > Terrestrial > Soil > Desert | place: USA: California... | reverse complement strand
CGCACCTCCTAGCCGCCAAGACTTCGCCTACATAAACAAAGATCCCCTGCACCATCCCGGAGGAGGTTCAGGGAATCTGAGATAATCCGATCCAATTGGCCCAAACAATCTGGGCCGCAACAAGGGGTTGGCCAGGGGACAGGTGAGGTTTCTCCGCTCCCTTCTGCTCCTCACCTTCAAACACAGCCAGCAACTTGCCTGTATAGTCAGGCATGATCCCATGAGCGGCCACCTCGGACAGTAGCCTGGCCATCGGGACGCCTTCATCGACAAAAACGCGGATGAACCCGCCCGGCTCTGCCAGAGTCAGCGCGTCACGCAGCAGGTGTACAGCCTGTTCGTTGTCGCCATGAGCTCGGAGAGCGACCGCCTGCAGAACCATCACCCTAAGGCGTTCATCCGCCCAGCCCTTTGTCTCCACCTGCCGGCACAAGGGCTCTAGCGCCGCCAGTGCTGCAGACGGGTTTCCCTGAGACAGGTATACCCGTGCCTGGCTGATGGGGAGTTCGTATGTCTGAGCCAGATGAGCGGCTGCCGTCAGATCGCCCTGGTGAAGCAGTGTAAGCACCTGTGAGGCAGCAACTTCAGGCATCCGATTCTTGAAGTTATGCTGGCGCACCAACTGATCGGCCTGAGCCAGAATCACGGCCGCGCCCGCCACATCTTTCCGGGCCAGCTTCAGACGGGCCAGGAACACCTCACTGGCAACGAATCGATCAGTGGTTTCAATCTGCTCCGCCAGTTGGGCGCTCTGCTGCCCGTGCCGGTGGGCAGCATCCAAGTCATTCCACTGGTAGAAGATGCGTGCCAGGCCAAGCTGTGCTTCGTATGCAGCCGGCTGCTTCGATTCACCGCCCAGTTGCAGGACACGCTGGTAGGTCGCAGCCGCCAGGTGAAGCTGGTTTTCCGTCTCCTGTACGTTGCCTAGGCCGGTTGTGGCGCATATGGTGACCATGGTATTCCCGGATGCCCGACTGATCGAGATGGCTTCGGTAAAGGCCCGACCGGCCGCGGCACGTTCTCCCTGGAGCTGGTAAGCGATCCCCAACTTCCAGATCGTGGAGGCGCGAACAGCCAAGTTGTCGGGGTGGAGATAATCCAGGGCGCGGTGCGATTGGACGATGATCGTCTCTACATCGTCATGAACGGCTGCCAAAAAGGCTCGGATGGCGGCAATGTGCCCGATGAGGTTCCGGGCCCTGGCATCCGGCTCAGCGCCTTGCAGCGCTGCTTCAGCCGCTTGTAGCTTCGGTTCAACGCCGGCCAGCTGGCCGAACATCGATGCTGCGGAGGCATACATCACCCACAACGCTGGCCTGGCATCCAGTACCACCTTCGGGAGCGACTCCAGCCAGTGAAGGACAGGAGCCACTGCCCCGCGAAAGTGCAGGGGTATCCCCTTTCCTTCAACCAGGCGTGCGGCGCGGTCAATATCGCTGGCGGCAACGGCATGGTGAAAAGCTTCAAGCTCCAGGCCATTCTCTTCATACCATCGACTGGCACGAATGTGATAGTCGGCCACACCCGTCCCTTCAGACGTGGACGATGCGGCGCTCCGGCCAAGCCGCTGCCGCAGCAAATCCGCAAAGAGATGGTGATAGCGGTACCAGCACCGCTCATTGTCCAGAGGGACGATGAACAGGTTAGCCTGTTCGAGATACTCCAGGGTTCCCTGCCCGGCGGCAGATGGGTCGAGCACAACGGCATCACAAAGGGGGCCGCACAGGCGGTCGAGAATCGCTGTGCGCAACAAGAAAGTCTGGATGCCTTCGGGTTGCTGGTGCAGGACTTCTTCCACCAGATAGTCCATCACGAAATGGTGGCTGCCGCTGAAAGACTTGATGAAGCTGGCGGAGTCGTGATGTCCCTGCATGGAAATCGCAGCGAGTTGCAGGCCGGCAATCCAGCCTTCAGTGCGGGTCCCTAATGCAGCGATCTCTTCCGCGGAGAGGTTCAGGCCCATCACCTGGTTAAGGAATTCGGCAGCCTCCGTGGGGGTAAAACGCAAGTCAGTGGCACGCAACTCGGTCAATTGGCTCTGGACTCGTAACCGGGCCAGGGGCAGATGTGGATCCTCACGGGTGGCAATGACCAGGTGCATCTGTGGTGGCAGGTGCTCTAGCAGAAAGGTAAGGACGTGATCAACGAATTTGGCATCGATCGCGTGGTAGTCGTCAAGGATGAGGGTGAAGTTGTCCCGGACTGCCGCGATTTCGTTGAGCAGCGTCGTCAGAACCGATTCGCTTGGAAGTGGCTGAGCGGGTTGGAGCGAACCCAACACCCCTCCGCCGATATTCGCAGCGATCGTCCGCAAGGCCGCGACGAAGTAAGCCAGAAAGCGTGCCGGGTCGCTATCACCATCGTCCAGGGAAAGCCAGGCCGCTGGCCGCTCGCAAGCAGCGATCCATTCGCTGAGCAGCGTGGTCTTGCCGTAGCCGGCGGGGGCAGAGAGGAGGGTCAGTTTGCGGTGCATACCCTCGTTGAGCCTCTCGATAAGGCGGCGGCGGGGGACTAGTTGAGGCCGAGGTGGGGGGACGTAAAGTTTTGTGGCTAGAATCGGCATGCGACCTCACCCTTTTTCCGCCATTCGGATTTGTGCAATCATTTCTGGAGACGTGGGAGTGATCCCTGTGTTGACCGAACGGGATCAAAAAAAGTTCCCCTCGGAACACCCGTCCGAGGGGAAGTATGTTCGATCCTCACCGCCACTCTTGGGATCATCGGCCAACTCCTGAACGGCGCCCAAGCCTAGCGGAACGCCGCGAGCAACAGTCCACCTACCACGACCGCTTCGACTGCCAGCGCCGCCGCTGCCTTCGGACCGATCTTCCAGAACGCGAATCCGGCCATCGCTAGCAGCATGACCAACCGGACGACCTGGCCCACGGCCGGTCCCTGGAGCTGGAGTCAGCTGAAGCCGGAGAAGACGATGAGACCGCCGGCAGCGAGGCACACTCCTGTCACCAGCCACGGCGACCAGGCGTTTGATCTGCCGGCAAGCGCGTACCAGATCGCGAGGGCGATGAAGACGATGACTCCCGAGAGCATGGTCGCGATGGGGACGACGAACTTGGCGCCCATGACGCATCTCCCCTCCAACTGACGTTCATTGATCCCTGCTGTGTGCCTACCTTGGTGCTCAGCGACGAGCCTGCTGTTTGGTCAGCGAGAAGCGGTCCTTGTGCCCGCCACAATCAGCATGCCTGCAACACTGCGTATGCGTATAGACACTTAGGTGGTGGTCGTGGTGTTGTTCCCTGGTGATCTTCGCCCTGGAGGCGCGCGTGCAGGGCTCCCGCCGTGACGGGCGCCGTGCTGCGGCGGTTAGGCCCTCCTGCGGGGCTGGAGGGTGCGGACGCCGTTCTCGCCAGCCTGGTGCGTTTCTCCCTGACCATTAGCCAGCAAGCACGTGCCATAGCCTTGGCTGATGACAGCGATGCCGAGATAATGTGGTGAGCGTCCGTGGTGCAGTACGGTGGGTTTTTGCTGCCTTGCAGCTTGCGCGAGGCCGCGGGGGCGGGCGAACACGGGACCCGAACGGCTTACATATGGCTTACATGTGGCTTACATATGGCTTACATATGGCTTACATGTGGACAACGTGTTGCTTTCGGGTAGCCGACGCAGGCTTACCAGCCGCGTGGTGGACGGGGCGGTGATTCGCCCCGGTCGATCCGTTCCCGACTGAATGGTCAAGGCGACTAAGGGCCGGGGCACGCATGCGCCCCGGCCCTTTCTCAGTGCACCTTCTTGGTCACGTTCGCCCCGTCACAGACCAGCACGGCGTTCTTGCCCTCAATCCGGGTCTCGAGGTGGACCCGCCGGCCCCACAGTTGGTGCACGTAGGGCAGCGTCTTCTCCGCGTACTGCATGTCGAGGTCTCTGCCGTCGTGGTAGTGCTTCAAATACAGCTCACGGCGACCTTCGAAGTCTCCGTCTTCCACAACGATATAAGGTATGCCATGGTTGATCAGGGTCCCAGGACCATATGGGTCCCGTGGCCTTAGAGTGATGAGGCTTGGAGTGGACGCGAGCATACCTGAACCATTGGGGAAACCTATGGTCAACTCGCATGGCCCGACTCCCCAAGATCGTCATCAACCGTCGGAAAGGTCTACTCCGAGACCGTCAAGGACGCACCTCAAACTGACCGGCAGCGCCCGGCGGCAGGCTATTCACAGGCGCCTGGAGCGACGCCACCGCAGGCGCCACCAAAACAGCAGGGTGGCCGACACGGTACCGGTGCCAAAGCGCACCAGGAGACTCCAGGTGTCACACCGTATTTCCTTCCCTGCCCATCACCCCGCCAAATACGCCTCCCGCACCATGGCATTATCCAGCAGCCGTTCGGCACGGTCCTCCAGGATGATCTCCCCGAGCTGCAGCACATACCCCCGGCTGGCTGTCTGCAGCGCCAGGTAGGCGTTCTGCTCCACCAGGAGCACCGTTACCCCGGCCGCGTTCAGCTCCCGAATGGTCGCAAAGACCTGCTCCACCACGATGGGCGCCAGCCCCATGGACGGTTCGTCCAGCATCAGCAAGGTGGGCTTCATCATCAGCGCCCGGGCGATGGCCAGCATCTGCTGCTCCCCGCCCGAGAGGGTGCCCCCCAGTTGCCCCCGCCGCTCCTTGAGCCGCGGAAAACGCTGGAACATGGCCTCCATCTGCACGCCGATGTCGGCCTTCGACGGCAGCCTGTACCCACCCATCTCCAGGTTCTCGGCCACCGTCAGCCGGGGGAAGATGCGGCGCCCCTCGGGGACGTGGGCGATGCCCAGGGCGGCTACCTGGTGGGGCTTGAGGCCATCCAGCCGCTGATTCTGGAACACCACCGTTCCCTGCGACGCAGCCACCACCCCCGAGATGGTCCGGAGCGTGGTCGACTTACCCGCCCCGTTGGCGCCGATCAGGGTGACAATCTCCCCCTCGTCCACCCGCAGGCTGATTCCCCTCAGCACGCCCACGGGGCCATAGGCGGCATGCACGCCGTTCAGTTCCAGCAGCGCCATTACGATGCCGCCCCCTTTCCCAGGTAGGCTTCAATCACAGCCGGGTTGGCCCGAATCTCATCCGGCTGGCCCTCCGCGATCTTGGTGCCGAAGTCCAGCACGGCGATCCGCTCCGCCAGACCCATCACCATCTTCATGTCGTGGTCGATGAGCAGAATGGTAATGCCCCGCTCATCGCGCAGTCGGCGGATGAGGAGCATCAACTCCTCCGTCTCCTTCGGGTTCATACCGGCCTTGGGCTCATCCAGGAGCAGCAGCTTGGGCCGGGTCGCCAGCGCCCGGGCGATCTCCAGCCGGCGCCCCGCGCCGTACGCCAAACTGCCCGCCGCCTCGTTGGCGAGGACCCGCAGTCCTACGTCATCCAGCAGGGCCACGGCCTCTCGTTTGGCCGCCAATTCTTCCAGACGCTGCGCACGGGTCCGCAGCATCGTGCGGAACAGCCCGCTGTGCAGGTGGAGATGCATTCCCACCAGCACGTTCTCAAGCAGCGAGAGCTGCTTGAAGAGACGGACGTTCTGGAACGTGCGGGAGATGCCCAGGGGCGCAATCTGCTCCGGTCCCAGTCCGGTGATATCCCGCCCACCAAAGAGCAGCTTTCCGCCGTCGGGCTTGTAGACGCCGGAGATCATGTTGAACAGGGTGGTCTTGCCGGCGCCGTTGGGGCCGATGATGGCCGCGATCTGCCCCTGGGCCACCGCAAAGTCAACCGCGTTAACCGCTGTGAGTCCGCCGAACCGCTTGGTCACCCCTTGCGCCTCGAGCAGCATCGCCTACACCTCCTAACCCGTCGATATCCACCGGCGTGCGGCGGGCCGGCAGCAGCCCTTCCCGGCGGTAGCGCATCATCAGAATCAGGATCAGCCCGAAGATCAGGGGCTGGTACTTGGCCAGGTTGAGCGCGGGCGGCAGGTGGAACCGGGTCAGCCAGTTGGCGGTCTCGGTGAGCACCTGCATCCGCAGCACGGTGACGGTGACAGCACCGATGACGGCTCCGGGGATGGAGCCCAGGCCGCCCAGAATCACCATGGCCAGGATAACGATGGACTCCATGAAGGTGAAGGACTCGGGGTTGATAAAGGTCTGCTTGACGGCGAAAACCATGCCCATGGCGCCGGCAAAGGCAGCGCCGGTGGAAAAGGCCGGCAGCTTCATCCGCACCAGGGGGACGCCCATGGCCCGCGCGGCGGTCTCATCTTCCCGAATGGCGGCCCAGGCTCGTCCGATGCGGGAGTCGGCCAGACGGCCCATCAGCAGGATGGTCAGCACCATCAGCGCAAAGGCGATGTAGTAGAAGTGGACCGCCTTGCCCAGAGTCATGCCGAACAGGGCCGGCGGGGCGATGGGGGTGATGCCCTGGGGGCCGTTGGTCAGGTTGACGGGCCGGTCCAGGTTGTTGGCCAGAATCCGTATGATCTCGCCGAAGCCCAGGGTGACAATGGCCAGGTAGTCACCGCGAAGGCGGAGCACGGGCAGGCCCAGGGCCACACCGGCTCCCGCCGCTGCCAAGACCGCCACCGGCAGGAAGAGCCAGAACCAGTCGCCAGGCAGGCCCATGGGCAGGCTCTCGAAGACCCGCGGCAGGAAGCGGGCTGCCTGGGGCGACGCGAAGATGGAGTACACGTAGGCGCCGGTGGCGAAGAAGGCCACGTAGCCCAGGTCCAGGAGGCCGGCAAAGCCCACCACCAGGTTGAGCCCCAGGGCCAGCGCCACATTAATGGCGACCATGATCGAAACGTTCATTAAGGCGCCATTCTCTGCCCCCACCAGCGGCACCACCACCAGCGTGGCGAAGGCCGCCAGCCCCAGCTTCAGCCAGCGGTTGGCGTTGCCCAGGTGGACCAGCAGCAGGCTGCCCAGGAGGAGCAGGTAGGGCCAGGTAATCCAGTTGGTGGGGGTAACGAAAAGCAGGAGGGACGCACAAACAACGGCGGCCACCGATATCAACGGGGTATGCAGCATACGCCCACCTACACTTTCTCGGCCACTTGCTGGCCCAGCAGGCCGGAGGGCTTAAAGATCAGGATCAGAATCAGGAGGGCAAAGGCCAGCACATCCTTGTACTCGGCGCCCAGCGCTCCGCCGGTGGCGGTGCCCAGGAAGGCGGTGCCGTACGACTCAAAGAGCCCCAGCAGAATGCCGCCCACCATGGCGCCGGGCAACCGGCCAATGCCGCCGAAGACCGCTGCCGTGAAGGCCTTGATGCCAAGAGTGAAGCCAATGTAGGGGTCCACGGCGGTGTACTGCACGGCGAAGAGGGTGCCCGCCGCCCCGCCCATGGCCGCGCCGACGAAGAAAGTCAGCGTGATCACGCCATCCGTGTTGATGCCCATCAGCCCGGCGGTGGTGGGATCCTGGGCCACGGCCCGCATCGCCTTGCCGGCCCGGCTCCGCTGCACAAAGGCGGTCAGGGCGCCCATCATCAGAATGCTGGAGGCGACCAGCAGCAACGCCTTCACCGAAAGGGAAAGGCCCCCCGGCAGCGCGACGGCCTGCCCGGGAAAAAGGCTGGGTACCCCGGTGACGAAGTTGCCGTGAATGGCGGTAGCGATGGCCCGGGCCACATCCTGCAGCACAAAGGAGACGCCGATGGCTGCGATCAGGGGCACCAGGCGGGGCGCCCCCCGCAGCGGCCGGTACGCCACCCGCTCGATGCCCATTCCCAGGAGCCCCGTCAGCAGCATCGCGATGATCAGCCCCAGGAGCAGCACCAACAGATGGGGCATGCCCGCCAGAAGGCCGCCTTTACTGAGAACCAGGAAGAACTCGGCGCCCAGGAAGGCGCCAACCATGAAGATTTCCGAGTGGGCAAAGTTGATAAACTCCAGGACGCCGTAGACCATGGTGTAGCCAATGGCGACCATGGCATAGACGAAGCCCAGCATCAGCCCGTCTACCGTGACCTGGGGCAGCAGCTCCCAAAACCCGGCGGCCATGAAATCCCCCTCTCTTCCGCAAAGCGCCCCGTGGCAGCTCAGGCCACGGGGCGATACCTTGTTCGCTACTGAATCGGCACGCCAGGGTACTTGCCGTTCTGAATCTGGTACACAAAGACGTTGGCTTCGGTGTTGTCGCCCTTGTCGTCAAAGCTGACGGAGGCGGCCACGCCCTTGAAGCCCTTGGTCTTGCGGATCAGGTCCTGAATCTCCTTGCGGGTGGGGGTCTTGCCCGGGTTGGCCTTGGCGTAGTCCAGCAGCGTGTTGATCACGATGGTGGCCGCGTCGTAGCCGTAAGCGCCGTAGTTATCCATGGGCTTCTTGGAGAACTCGGTGTACCGCTTGATGAAGGCCTGGCCCTCGGTGGTCTTGGAGATGTCCTTCGCAACGGAGGTGTAGTAGACGCCGTTGACCGCGTCGCCGCCCAGGTTGACCAGGTCGGCGGAGTCGATGCCGTCGCCGCCCACCAGCTTGATGCCCAGAGCCTTCTCCTTGATGCCCTTGGCGATCTGGGCCGCCTCAGGGGTCATGCCGCCGAAGAAGATGACCGTGGAGCCGGCGCCCTTCACCTTGGTCAGCACGGCACTGTAGTCCTTTTCGCCGGGCTGAATGCCCTCAAAGCCGTCCACCTTCAGCTTCAGCTTATCGGCGGTCTTCTTCACCTCGTCAGCCAAGCCCTGACCGTAGGTGGTCTTGTCGTGGATGATATAGACGCTGGGCGCCTTCAGGTGCTCGGCGATGAACTTTGCCGCCGCCGGGCCCTGGGCGTCGTCGCGGGCCACGATGCGGTTCATGTTGGCCAGCTTCCGGTCGGTGACCACGGTGGCTGTGTTGGCGGGGGAGACCACCACCAGGTTCTCGGGCGCCAGCTTCTGCGAAACCGGGGTGACCACGCCGGAGTTCAGGGTGCCCACCAGCGCGATGACTTCCTTCTTCGTCAGCAGCTGCTCGGCCAGCTGGGTGCCCTGCTCGGGCTTGGCCTGGTCGTCTAGGGGCAGGAAGTCTACCTTGAGCCCGGCCTTCTCCAGGTCGGCGGTCCGGTCCTTGAGCGCCAGTTCGGCGCCGTAGCGGATCGATTCACCCTGGGCGGCCTGGGAGCCCGACAGGGGGCTCATGGTAGCGATGGTCAGTTTCACGGTACCGGAGCCTGATTTGGATCCGCTGCAGCCTGCTGCCAACAGTACCCCCACAAGTGTCAGCGCCAGCAATCTCTTCATGGGCAACCCTCTCCTCTGCATGGCTCTCATTGACTATTCAAAGTGTTCTTTCGAATGCTGGCGGGATATTCTACAGGACTATTCGGATATCCTCCTTTCGGGGGAGTGGTTTATGTGAAGAGAGCACTGCCCGCTAGCGGCCATCGGAGACTGCAAGACAGAGGGCCCGGAGGGTGCAGCTTTCGCCCCCGAGCCCTCTCTCTTTCCTCAGATGCACCCGCCGGCCCCGGGAAAAGGCCAGCATCATCAACCCTCTGGGGACGAAACAGGTCGTCCCCTACAGCGGAAGCGAAACGTTGACAGCGCGAGGCGCCCGCTCCTCCTCGAAGACGATGTAGTTCAGGCGGGGTTGCCTAAGGCCCCCAACCTCGATCCAGACAAGGCCAGACAGAAGCTTGCCCTCGCGTTCGTAGGTAAAGCGGATCTCGTGAACCGGCCCGAGGGAAGAAAGTGCCTTCAGGACCGCACCGGCGGGGAGCAACTCGGCGATTCGCTGACGCATCTGGTCCAGCGTAACTGATCGGTCGATCACAGGGTCCCGTTCGTTCAGCCAGTACCAGGCCGTCCTGCCGCCGCCGGAGACTCGGGCCAGGTGCCTGGAGTCGCTACTGGCCCAGGCAATCTCACCGGCGGCCCCAAACGCCTCCCTCACGACGCCGACACGCGCCGCTCGTTCCTGCTCCTGCCGCTGTCGCCGGGCGAGGAATGCGGGCTGCATGTCGCTCATTAGCGGTATATCCGGGAGCAGCAGCTGGAGATGGAGCAGGTCAACCCCGTAAAGGGCGAACTCACAGCCTTCCGCAATGATCGCTCGGGCGTACCCGCGTGTCCCCGGCTCGGGGTCGACTAGCCGCACGCCATCGGTCTGGCGAACGAGGTGGAACTCCAGTGCGTTGGGGTTGAAGGCCGGTTTCGGGAATGGCCCAGCTCTGCCTTCCCCCCTGGCTCCAGCATTTGAGCAGCCCGCAGTGCCTGATTCTTGATCTCCTGCACCCGGCGTTGCTGCGCAGTGATCTCCGCTTGCGATCTGGCCTTCTCATACTGTCTCGTGGCGCCAGGGAGCACGAGCGCCACCAGGAGCAGAAGCGGCCCACCCCAACGCCACAGGGCGGAATCAGGCATGAACCCGCCGACCAGCAGACCGGCCACCAGAATGGGGAGCACCCACTCGGTGTTTCTGCCCGAGCCCATGAACGGGATCTCAATCGTCCCTGCCCACAGCAACATCCACACCGCGGCGACCCCCAGCGCCAGCCCGGAAAAGATGCTTGCTATTCTGCGCAACTCATTCACCTCCCTGATCTGGTAGCTCGGCATGAAGGTGAGTAAGCCCTGCTCTGCGAACACTGCACGGGCTCCCTGATGGAGAAGATCACGTCTTCGCCAATACCGTCACCCACCGTCGGCAGGGTCGTTTCTCAGGTTGCAGCGCCTTGACAGAATGCAGATCAGCATGACGAAGCGTTTATGCAGACTTCCGGTCGAGTCTTCGCCGAGTGTCGCTGTCATCTGGTTCTGGTTAGCCGTACCCTCCTGTCGAGGTCGTCGATCGAGTTTGCTGTTATCTTCGATACAGTTAGCACGATACGGCGGCCCTGTCGAACTCCCGCGCTCAGGCGGCCCTAATGGCGTCGGCGGAAAGTCAACTCACAGCGGTGCTTGAGATCAAGAACGGCCAGATCGTGCGGTTCCTCAACGAACAGTTCGGCGGCGCCAACGTGCTGGGTTCTTCGCCAGATACGGTAAAAGCGCTGGCTGACTTCTCCGAGGCCTTTGCATAAGGAGGGCTGCAAGGGCCGGACCACTTCGCTCCGCACGGGGCGTCAGACAACGAACCGTCCAGCTTCGTGGCGGCCCCCGTGCGCGGCCCTCGGCATGGATTGACACGAAGTAGTCGCGGAGACGTCATCTTCCCGTAACATCGCGTCAAGAAGCCGTCATCTCCAGGACCTAAACTAGCCTCAGAACCAGTCGTACTCAACCCAAACGAGGAGAATGAACTTGCATCTCACGGTAAAGCGCACCATGGTTACGCTGGCCCTGACCGCCCTCGCCGCAACGATCGCCACGCCGGCCTGGGCCGCCGCCGGAAGCACCGACAGACTGAAGATCATGCCGGTCAACGCCCCTGTCCAGATCAGCGCCGGGGCCGGGTGGCGCGGTCACTGGGCCGAGCAGGATCTGATCGCCCTGCGCAGCAGCTTCAGCCTGAAGCCCGTGGCAGTGGTCAGCGGCGCAGTCGACCCGAATGAAGCCATGGAGACGGCGATGTTGGCCGATGTGCTGCTCCACATCTTCGGGGCGGGCGGAGAACATGGCGACGTTCTGAGCCGGGCGATCACCCTGGGGCTGATCCGGCCTTCGGACTTTGACGGCGATTCCGTTGATGCCCACCAGCCCCTTGCCCGAGAGATGTTCGCACTGTTCCTGACCCGGGCGCTCGGCATGAAGGGTGCGGAAGATCCCAGTCCTCCCACCATGGCCCCCAAGTTCGTGGACGCCGACCTGATTGGCGCCAAGTACAAGGCTGCTGTGGCCCTGATGCAGGCCGAAGGCCTGCTGATCGGCGACGACCAGGGGCGGTTCTCCCCCTCCCAGCCTGTCACCTTCGCCCAGGCAGCTCGGACGCTGGTCAAGGTCTCGGCCTGGTCCCAGCAGCGGGGGGCCAAGATCGCCGGCTTCCGCGCTGCAGACGCCACCTACCTGATCAACGGACAGAAGGTTACCCTCACGAACGGTACGGCCCAGCAGCCGGCGGCTCCCGGCTCCGCTTCCATGGCGGTCACGAAGCTGCAGGACCCCCAGGCTGTCGGTGACCTGAACGGCGACGGGCGGCTTGATGTGGCGGTAGTGGTGACCTATAGCGGTGGCGGCACCGGAACCTTCTACTACCTCAGCGTGCTTCAGAACGACGGCACCCTGACGAAGGCTGTAATGCTGGGTGACCGCATCGCCCTGCAGAATGTCCGGGTTGTGGCGGGGAAGGTTGCGGTTGACCTGCTGACCCGGGGTGCCAGCGATCCCATGGCCACGGCCCCTTACCTGAAGGAAACCCGGATGTTCGAGATGAAGGACGGCGCACTTGTCCCGGTGGCTCAGTAGACTCCAGCCTGTGCGTTAAGCGGTGGCAACAGTCAGGGCGGCCTCACCTCCGTGGTGGGGGCGCCCCGGGTTGCGTGCCGGGTACTGCTCACCCCAGCAGGAACGCCGCCTCGGTAGAATGGGCATTGTTGCCTGACCCAGCAACTCTACGGTCAGACTGGTGGCTCAGGTGGGAGTCGACCTGGGTCAAGGCTATCTGTGGGAAGCCGGTGACGGCCAGCCGGGGGAATGGGAACGAACAAGCCGTGGGAAACGTAGATCGCGGGCCAAACGTAAGCAGCGCGTCATGTTCCCGTAACATGAGGTCATATGCACGTCATATTCGCCCGGTATAGTAGGAGGCAAAGGAGATGATCTGCCATGACTCGTTCCGTGATACGCACCGCTGTGGTTGTTCTGTCCCTCAGCTTCGCTCTGGCGGTGGGCGGCTGCGGCGGTGCTGCCCAGAAGCAGCCCGCCGCCCAGGAGCCGCCCGTCTCTTCCCAGACGAAGGTCAGCGGCCTTATGTCCGTTGAGGACCCCACAACCATGAGTCTGGCCCAGATCACCGAAGGGCTCAAAGAGCTGATCAACACCGGCGAAGGTACGGTGGCCGCTCGGGTCCAGGCGCTGTTTGACAAGTGGAAGATCAAGCCGTTTCTCAGTACCGTCCTGGTGCTGGAGGGCGACCTTAACGGGGATAAGCAGAACGAAGTGGTGGCGGAATACAAGGATCCCAAGAGCGTCAACTGCGCCGGCACTCTCTTCGTCTTCCACCAGAAGGACAAGACCTGGCAGGTGGAGCGACCCGCCGAAGAGATCCTTTCCCCTTCCCTCTACGCGCTGGCCGATTTGAACCAGGACGGCGTGAACGAGATTGTCTGGGGCTCGAATTCGGTCGGAGCCAACACGGCGAACACCACGGTCTACGTGACGGCGTGGGCGCCCGGTTCCTTCCGGCGCCTGCCCGGGGAGATCTCCATGACAAACGCCACAGTGGAAGTGCAGGGCCAGAGCCTGGTCCTGAAGGGCAACACCAAGGGTGGTTTCGGTGCCGGTTCGGCCCAGCGGGAGCGCGTTGACACCTACAAGTGGGTAGACGGCGCCCTGAAGGCCGTGGATAAGCAGTTCGTGGCCTCTGACTTCGCCTACCACCGGCTGCTGGACGGCCTTCTCGCCGAGGAGTTCGGCAAGGTGGAGGAAGCCGCCAAAGCATACGCTGACGCCACCTGGAAGCCCGTGCTTCCCGAAGGAGACGCCGTCGCACCCGAGATGCGTGATCAGCTGACGATCGCGGTTGGCGCCATGGCCCGGTTCCGCAACGCCCTGCTCATGATGCAGAAGCAGACCCCGTCCGAGATTGTGGGCAAGGTCCTGAACGGCACGCCGCCCCCCTTTGACGGACTGGGCAAGGCTGCCGCCGGCGCCAAGACCCGGGAGGAAGCCTGCTCGGCGGCCATCAGCTGGGTGGGCGCCCACCCGGACTTCCTGAAGGCGCTGGGCAGCCCGCGGGGCTATGCCAACCCCCAGTGGAAGGGCCCCGATCTCTGTGGTCCCCTGCCCAACTTCTAGCTCCGGGAGGAGTCCTTATGCGGCACCTGCTGGTTGTGGATGATGCCCCAGGCGTGGTAAAGGGCCTGAGGCTGAGCCTGGAACAGGAAGGCTATCTCGTCAGCACCGCTGCAGACGGGCGGGAAGCGCTGAACAAGATCCAGGCCAGTTCCTTCGACGCAATTCTGCTGGACATCATGCTCCCCGAGGTAGATGGCCTCACCGTCTGCCGGGAAGTGCGCAAGCGGTCCGCCGTACCCATTATCATGCTTACAGCCAAGGGCGATGACCTGGACAAGATCCTGGGTTTGGAGATCGGGGCGGATGACTACGTCGCAAAGCCCTTCAACACCAAAGAGCTGATCGCCCGCATCCGTGCCCTCTTCCGGCGCATCGAAGCGCTCCAGCAGCCGGGGCCGGGCGAGCAGATTGCCGTGGCTGACCTGGTGATCAACGTGCCTCAGCGTCGGGCGGAACTGGCGGGCAATCCCCTGGACCTGACGCCCCGGGAGTTCGATCTGCTGGTAACCATGGCCTCCCACCCCGGCGTGGTCTACACTCGCCAGCAGCTGCTGGACCTGGTCTGGGGCTATGATTTCGTGGGCGACGAACGCACGGTGGATGTGCACATGCGCCGCCTTCGGGAGAAGGTAGAGGCGGACCCGGGCGACCCCCGGTATGTGCGGACCAAGCGGGGCATCGGCTACTACCTGGAGGCACGGCCATGAAGGGACGCGGCTGGCCCCTTGCCCTGCAGTTGGCTCTTAGCTTCACGCTCATCGTCGCCGTTGCGCTGGGCGGCGGGGGCACCTTCCTGCTCCGGCGGGTGGAGCACCGGGCACTGGCCACCCGCACGGCCGAGGTGCTCACCAAAGCCAGAGCCGCTTCACTGCTGGCCACGGAAACCAGGTTCACGCGGCCCGGCGCCACCCTCACCTCCGACCTCTTCACGTTCCAGCAGCAGACCGGGGTGAGACCGCTGGTGATCGGGCTAGATGGTGTGGTCACGGCAGACAGTTGGACCCCCTCTCCCATGGTCGGCAAGCCCCTGATGCTTCCCGAAGTGGCCGAAGCCCTGAAAGGCAGGGAAGCCACCGGCACTCGCCGGCTGGCGGGCGAAGGGCTCACCTTGTACGCCGCAGTCCCGCTCCTGAAGAACCAGGTGACCAGCGGCGCCGTGCTTGTCTCGGCCAATGTGGCCGATGTGGAGAAGAGTCTGGCCGACCTGCGCCGGCAGATGCTCTGGGTGCTGGTCATGGCCGGGCTGGTAGCCATGCTGCTGGGCCTGGCGCTGGCCCAGTGGCTTTCCTCGCCCCTGGAGCGCCTGCACCGGGCGGCGTCAGCCCTGACGAAGGGGCGGCTTGAGACCCGGGTAGTGCCGGGCGGCAGCCGCGAGGTTGCGGCGCTGGGCACACGCTTCAACGCCATGGCCGAGGAACTGGGCCGCATGGACGAGCAGCGCCGCCTCTTTGTGGCCGCAGCCTCCCACGAAATGCGCACGCCCGTGGCATCGGTCCGGGCGCTGGCGGAAGCGCTGCTCTCCGACACCAGCGGCAACGTTGCCCTGTACAAGGAGTACCTTGGCGATATTGTGACGGAATGCGAGCACGCGGGACACCTGGTGGACCGCATGCTGGAGCTGGCACGGCTGGAGGGCCGTACCGGATCCCTAGACGCCACCATGGATGCCTGTGCGGCTGTGCGGGTGGCCGTCAGCCAAGTGCGGCCCCTGGCCCAGGCCAAGGAGCTGCAGCTTGAGGTTGACGCGCCGGAGGAGCTTCTGCTGTTCGGGGAGAGCTGGCTCCTGGAGGCTGCGGTACGGAATCTGGTGGAGAACGCCGTGAAATACACGCCGGCGGGCGGTCACGTGGCGATCAGCGTGACTGAAGCAGGCGGAGAGATCCGGGTGGCCGTTTCCGACACCGGCCCGGGCATTCCGCCCGAGCACCTGCCCCATCTCTTCGAGCGCTTCTACCGGGTGGAGAAATCTCGCTCCCGGGCCACCGGCGGAGTGGGACTGGGCCTGACAATCGCTCACCGGGCGGTGGCGGGACTGGGCGGCCGAATCGATGTGGCTTCGGAACCGGGCAGGGGCTCCACGTTCACGGTG
>Ga0196971_1000922_pt1 | contig 15910 bp, 16 predicted proteins | sample S1v_1013CmetaG_FD_148660 | JGI IMG/M metagenome (GOLD analysis project Ga0196971, IMG submission 148660) | Soil microbial communities from Anza Borrego desert, Southern California, United States - S1+v_10-13C | ecosystem: Environmental > Terrestrial > Soil > Desert | place: USA: California... | reverse complement strand
GATCTCTTCGTCGAGACAACGGCCCTGCCGAACGACATGAAGCTGCGCCTCTGGGCCGCGAACCTGTTCGACGGCGACGTCAATCGCGACCGCCGCTTCTATGGCGTGCCGGGCGATCCCGTCTTCCAGAACGACCGCAACGATCCGCTCCTTAGCCAAGACATCCGCATGCGCCAGTTCGCCAGCGCGCCTTGGTTCATCCTGGAACTCAGCGGTCGTTTCTAACCGTTTGGACCGCCGGCCTTTCTGCAGCGCCTCCCCCACCCGTTCTGGAGCTGCGGATCGCGCTGGCGGTTCATTCATTCAGTTGGACCGCCGTAGGCGGCACTTTGTTTGCCGGAAAGACCGCCGCGCTTTTAAGAAAAAAGCGCATTGCAGGCAGCGCTCAACCGCGCTTACACCGCGCGATGCTCAAACGCTTCGCGATTCCGCTTCTCCTCGCCGCCTGCGCCGCGCCCGCGCCCGAACCGGCGCCGCAGACCCCGCTCGCTAGCGAAGCGCAAATCGTCGCCGCCGAACATGAACCGCTGTCCGAAGATTGGGACAGCTGGAATGCAAACGTCGAGCCGTTCACGATCATCGGCAACATCCACTATGTCGGCGTCGAAGGCGTCAGCGCGTATCTGATCACGACGCAGGAGGGGCACATCCTGCTCGACGGCGGCTTCGCGCAAACCGCCCCGCTCATCATCGCCAACATCGAACGTCTAGGATTCCGCGTCGCTGACGTGCGCTATCTGTTGAATAGCCACGCACACATCGATCACGCCGGCGGGCTCGCCCGGCTGCAACGCGCCAGCGGCGCGGAGATGATCGCAAGCGAAGCCGATCGCGGCGCGCTCGAAGCCGGCGACTTTCCCTATGGTCCCTCCGCCGGCATGCGCTTTCCACCCATTCGCATCGATCGCGTCATCGCCGATGGCGAAACGCTGACACTCGGCGGCGTCACGCTCACCGCGCATATCACGGCGGGGCACACGCCCGGCTGCACGTCTTGGACGATGGACGTCGCAGGCGCCGATGGCGCCGCCCATCGCGCGCTTTTTCATTGCAGCGCGACAGTGGCCGGCCAATCCCTGGTCCCACCAGCCTATCCCAGCATCGTCGCCGATTTCGAACGCACATTCGGCCGCTTCGGCGCGATGGACGCCGACGTCGTGCTGACGAATCATCCCAGCTTCATGGAGCTCGAAGCGCGCCGCGCCCGCCAACGCGCCGGCGACGCGAACGCATTCGTCGATGCGGAGGCGCTCGCTGAACTCAACACCGCACTCGAACGCGCCTTCCGCGAAGAATTCGCCCGTCAAGCCGCACGCTAATATTAAGTGCCGGCGTGCTCGCCGGCACTTCGCTTCAGCTTACGCAGAGGTGCGGGCTTGACCACCGCAAACGCCGGCGAGCGCGCCGGCGCTCCATATTAGCGCGCCCGGGGCGCGCGCCGCTTTGGCGCAGGCGTCGGGCCGTCGCTCTCGAACATCGGGTTCGCGTCCCAGAGGCCGTTGAAGGGCGCGTCCTTCAGATAATCCGGCAGCCGCGCGTTCAGCGCCTTTTCGTTGGCGACCGAGATGATCTGCTGATCCTTCGTCATCGCCCGCAACGTGTCGGCGTTGATGTCGCCGATCAGATCGGAGCTTTCCTTCGCCATCAGATGGTTGGCGACGCCGAACAGCTGGAACACGCCGGCATTGTTGAAGATCGTGCGCCAGTCCTTCGGGTAGAGCCGCTGCAGCTGCGACAGATCCTGGAAGAACGGCCACACTTGCAGGCCGTAGCCGCGCAGCAGCGTCATCGATTGGCGCAATGGCCCGAACTCGCCGAGTTGGGCGCACTCGTCGAGCAGGAACAGCGTCGAGCGTTTCGGACGGCGCTTACGGCCCATCACCGTCAGCATCAGCGCGCCGACCCAGAGGCGCAGCAGCGCGCCGTGGCTTTCGAGTTTGTCCGGTGGAATGACGATGTAAATTGTCATCGGATCGCCGCGGCGCACCGCATCGAGACTGATCGTCGATTTCGACAGCGAGCGCAGCGCCGAATCCGAGTTGACGACCTTCAGATACGATTGCGCGGTCGAAAGGATGCCCGAGCGCGTCTGTTCGGTGATCGGCAGGAAGCTCGAAATGTTCTGCCGCGACAACCGGTTCAGATTCTCGTGGCTCTCGATCAGCGCCGCGAGATTATAGACCGCGTCGTCGCTCATCAGGATTTCGCGCACCTTGCCGAAATGGCGCTCGCTCTTCGGCGCCGTTTCGGAGACAGCCGCGATCACGCCCGACATCAGCGAGCGGCCCCAATTGTCCCAGAAGGGCTCCTTGTGGAAACCGACATCGCCCGCGAGCAACGAAGCCAGCATCTCGGCGTCCGCATCGAGCAACGCGCCGGGCCGGTTGAACAGGTCGAACGGATTCAGGCTGTCCGTCCGTTTGGACACCGCGCCGAACGGATCGAGCAGGCGCACCTCCTGGCCCATCTCTTTCCGCCGCCGGGCGGTCACGTGCCAGGTCTCGCCCTTTGGATCGATGACGATCACCGAGCCCTCGAAGCGCAGCAAATTGGGGATAATCACCCCCCGCCCCTTACCGGCGCCGGTCGGAGCGATGGTCACCAGGTGCCGGTCCTCGCCATAGAGGATAGGGGATTCGCCCTCGATCACGGGTTCGGCCACGCGCGGCGCGCCAAAGCCCATTGGCAGATTGCCGCTGTCGTCAGCCTTCCAGCCGAGCAGCAAGTCCATGACTTCCGGGCGCAATCCCTGCCCCGAAGCCTCCGCCGGCTTCTTTCTGGAGCGGGTCGTGCGCGCGCGGGTCATTCAGCACCTCCTCGCGGCCGCTGGGGAGCGCGACCGAGAATCAAACCTAGTCTTCAATCGAGGCCGGACCCGCACCGGATTGCGGCGAAGGAGCCGCACCAATTAAGGCCTGGGAGGAGCGCCGTTCTGGCCCGCCGTCAAAGCTACAACACCCGGAAAAAAAGACCGGCGCAACGTCTTGACGCTGTTCGGGGCATAACTATCCGACAAAGCTAATCGGCGGCCCAGAGGACCGCCGATCGCTTTGTTTTTTCACGCTTTTAGCGTTAATGGACGTCCGCCATCCATTTTTTCAGGATCGGCGAAATAAGCAGCAATACGACGCCGGTCGCCACCCCTAGGATACCCACAGCCGTGAAGACCGAGATGTAGCTTTGCAGCTGCGCCGAGGGGTCCACGACCTGGCCGCCGATCGTGTCGGACGAGGTCTGTTGCGCGATGATCGCCGCCAGAATGTGCGCCAGCGAACTCGACAAGAACCACACGCCCATCATCAGACCGACGACGCGCGCCGCCGACAGCTTCGTCACCATCGAGAGGCCAACCGGCGAGAGGAAAAGCTCGCCCGTGGTGTGCAGCAGATAGAGCGCCGCCAGGAAGACGAGCGGCACGCGGAAGTCGCCGCCCGCGAACTGTGTGCCCCACACCAGCACGAAGAAGCCGAGGCCGACCTGAATGAGGCCAAGCGAGAACTTCACCGGCGTCGACGGCTCCATCTTGTGCTTGGCCAACCAGAGCCACATGGCGCTGAACGGCAGCGCCAAGAGGACGATGTAGCCGGCGTTGAACGACTGCGTCTGCGCCGCCGTCATCTCGTAGGTGCCGTCGCCAAGGCCCGTCGTGTAGGCGATGTAGCCTGCGGCGCCGGCGAGCAACGCGAAGAACACCACGCCGTAGCCCAAGATCACCGCGTCCACTTTCTTGCGGAAGAAGGCGACGAGCGTGACCAGGATCATGATCGCCGACAGCAGCGAGACGATCGCCAGCGCGCCTGTCACGATCTTGTGGGCCAGCGTCCCGCCCTGCGCGATCGTGAGATCGGTTGAACGTTCGGCGTAGAGCGAGAGCGAGGAGCCCGCCTGTTCAAACAGCATCCAGAAGATGACGCTGAAGAAGATCAGGATCAAAGCCGCGACCATCTTAGTGCGCTCTGCGCCCTTGAAGCCCAGCAGCGCATAACCAAGCACCAAAGCAAACAGAGTCGGCACCACGATCGGCAGCGCCTGCTCCATCAACTCGGCTTGCTGCACCAGCAACCAAGCCGGGATCACGGCGATGAGGCCCAAGATCCAGAACACACCTTCGGTCAGCTTGCCGATCGGCTTTGGCGGATCGGCTTTGCCGTGCAGGTGCTTTTGACCGAACAGATACTGCGCCAGGCCGATGGCCATACCGACGCCGGCGAGGCCGAAGCCGTATTTCCAGCCATAAGTCTGGCCGAGATAGCCGCACGCCAGCGTCGCCAGGAAGGCGCCCAGGTTGATGCCCATGTAGAAAATGGTGAAGCCGCCGTCGCGACGCGGATCGTCCGGCGCATAGAGCGCGCCGACCGTGGTCGAGATGTTCGCCTTCAGAAAGCCGACGCCGATGATAATCAGCGCCAGCGAGAGATAGAGGATCTGGACGTAGAGTTCTTCCTGCACCACGCGGCTCGCATACGAACCATCGGCGAGTGTGCGAACGACCGTATCGTCTTCTTCCGCGTCCGTCGCGCCGGGATTATAGGCCACCGCGGACGTGAGGCTCGTCTGCTCGACTTCGTAGCTGACGCCGTTCATCTCGATGGTCGGCACTTCGCCGGCCGTGCTGATCGGGAAATCGCCTTGGCCTTCGATCTGCAGCGTCGTTGCCGGCGCTTCACCGCACGGCAAGCCGACCATGCTGCAGAGCGAATAGAGGAAGGTCGGCGGATCGGAGGCGAGCGTGAAGCTGCCTTCTTCCAGCCGGCGCGTTTGGCCGTTGCCGGAGAGATCGACGTACTCAGTCACATCGAAGCGCAGATTGGAGCGGCCTCCCGGCAGATCGATGAAGAGCGCACGGTCGCCGCCGCGGCCCTCAGCCGTCACCAGATAGCTCTCGCCGCCGGCGTCAAGATATTGCCGCGAGCCCGAACCTTCGAACGCCATACCGAAGTGGCCGAGCACCAGAAGCGCCGCGCCGATCGTCACGGCTTTGCGGGCGCCGAGGAAACGGTCGGCGATGACGCCGCCGATCACGGGGATCAGGTACACCAGCGCCGCGTAAGCGCCGTAGAGGCCTTGTGCGGACTCATCCGAAAACAGGAAGTGCTGGGTGAGATAGATCACCAGCAGCGCGCGCATCCCGTAGAATGAGAAGCGCTCCCACATCTCGGTGAAGAAGAGCGTGACCAGGCCGCGCGGATGGCCGAGGAAGGTCTGCTCGTCGGAGCCTCGCGGCGCCCCGGCGGTTGCGTCAGTCATACAAAATCCCCTGGGCGCGCTCGCGCGCGCCTCCCGTCCCTAACTCGGGCGACAGACAAGCCTTGCACCGCCCGTCACGTCAAGCGCGGGTCGCTGAACGGAGTTCCGGGTCGAGCACCCACCAGAAGGTCTTCCCCGGATTGGAGTCGAGCCAGAAGCCGAGGCGCCTCAAAGTGCGTACCGAGCCGATATTTGCTGCATCGCAACCGGCCAGAATCGTTTCCGCGCCCGCCTCGTCGAACAGCCAGTCGATCACGGCGCCCGCCGCCTCTACCGCATAACCCTGCCGCCGCCGGCTGCGCGCAATACCGTAGCCAATCTCGAACTCACGCGCGGCCCGGAGCGACGGTTCGAACCGCACGTCGCCGATGACGACATCCTCTGTGCGATGAATGGCGATCGCCCGCGTCGGCGCCGCCGCCGGGCCCCACACATGCGAGACCGAGCGCGCCACCAAGCCCAAACTGGCCTGACACCAATCCGCCGGCGCCTCCGCGCCGATCACGTCAGCAAACGCCGCCTGCCCCGCCCGCGCGGCTTCTGCCATCTCCGCCGTCACCGGCTCCAGCCGCAGGCGTTGAGTGAAGAGAGGGCGTTCGAGCGCGCGCATGGACGAAACATGAGGCGCCACCGTTGAGCCGGCAACTCATGAACGCTGCAACAGACATCCCGGACCGCGCGGAGCGCAGCCCTCACCCTTCGTAGAGAGGCGTCGAGTTGAACGACAACACCGCGATGCCGACCGTCAGCGCCAGCACGATCCAAGTCCAGAACCGGGTCGGAATGAAGAAGAGCGAGCCGGCGCTCGGCCGCACTTCGATGCGCTCGCCTGTCGCTTGATCGACCAATGTGCGCCCCTCGCCCTGCTCGCGCCAGCGGGCGAAGAGGTAAATGCCGCTGGTGGCTAACAGTCCGCCAATGAGCATGCCGGCGGACTGTGCCGGGCCGTAAGGCAAAAATTGCACCAGCGCGTCGGCCGCGCCGAACGTCACCAACAAGCCGATGGCGACGAAAACGACGACCATGATTCCCCAACCAGACCAAACCAGCATGTGTCCCCCCTTTTTCAGCGGAGACGACACAAGCGTTCAGCCAGGCAAAGTCAAGCCACGCCCATCACCGGTTGCTAATACGCGCACGCCTCAAACACCGGCCGCACGTCGCCATTCCACTCGGTGCGATAGCGTTCGATCAACCGCTCCGCGGGCGTAACGCCGGTCGCCGCGATGTCATCGAGTTCGCCGAGGAAATGCGTTTCGTCGTCGCCGCTATTGTCCGCCCGCGCGCGTGACTTCAGCCCCTGCCGCGCAATCGCAAGCGCCGCCTGCGCGATGTCGCGCGCGCTGTTGCCACGGATCGGCGCCCGCAAACCAAGCACCGGCACTGCGCGGCGCAAGCTTTCACGATCTTCCGCCGTCCAGCTGCGCACCAGCGACCACGCCGCTTCCAGCGCCGCATCGTCGTACAAAATGCCGGCCCAGAACGCCGGTAGCGCACACAGACGCGACCAAGGCCCGGCATCGGCGCCGCGCATTTCCAGATACGTTTTCAAGCGCACTTCCGGGAAGATGGTCGTCAGATGATCTTCCCAATCCTTCGCCGTCGGCCGTTCGCCCGGCAGCGCCGGCATTTTTCCGTCCATGAACGCGCGGAAGCTTTGTCCTGAACAATCGATGTATTTGCCGTCGCGATAAGCAAAGTACATCGGCACATCGAGCGCGTACTTGGCGTAGCGCTCAAAGCCCATGCCGTCTTCGAACACGAACGGCAGCATGCCGGTGCGGTCGGGATCGGTATCGGTCCAGATGTGGCCACGATAGGAGAGGAAACCGTTCAAGCGCCCTTCCGCGAACGGCGAATTCGCAAACAGCGCCGTCGCGATCGGCTGCAGCGCGAGGCCGACGCGAAACTTCTTCACCATGTCGGCTTCGGAGGCGAAGTCCAAATTGGTCTGCACCGTACACGAGCGAAACATCATCTGCCGCCCAAGGCGGCCGACCTTGCCCATGTAATCGCGCATAATCTTGTAGCGGCCCTTCGGCATGATCGGCGTCTGTTCGAGCGACCACAGCGGCTGAAAGCCAAGCCCCAGGAACGCGATCCCAAGTTTGCCGGCGACATCGCGCAATTGCTTCAGATGCGAGCCGGTCTCGGCGCAAGTTTGATGCAGATGCTCAAGCGGCGCGCCGGAAAGCTCGAACTGCCCGCCCGGCTCCAACGTGATCGACGCCAAACCCTGCTTCAGCGCAATGACGTTCTCGCCCTCGAACACGCGCTCCCAGCCGTAATTGTCGGCGAGGCCGTTCAACAGCGCGCCAATGCCCCGCTCCCCCTCGTAGGGGACGGGCTCAAGCGTATCCCGATAGAAGGCGAACTTCTCGTGCTCGGTGCCGATGCGCCAGGTCGAGCGATCCGGCTTCGGCCCTGTCGCCAAATGGGCGACGAGATCGTTGAAGCCCGTCAGCACCGGCGCTTTTTCTTTGATATTAGCCAAGCGCTTCCTCCAGGCGGCTCGTTGCGGGGCATGTGGAGGCTTTGCCGCAGTTCCGCAAGCGGGCTCGCCGACCCGAGAGGTTAACGTTGGGACGAGCTACATCGGGAGGCCGACCCGTGTAGGGTCATGGCTCGTCAATATCGCCACCGCGCGGCGGCGCACCTTCGCGATCGCGATCGGTCCGTCCCAACGCGAATCTTCGCTGGCGTCGCGGTTGTCGCCAGCGACAAAATAATGACCGGCCGGCACGACGATCTCATCGGTGTTGCGGATATCCTGGCTCCGGCTGGTCTGCTCTCCGTTAGCGTGAACCTGCCAAGTGCGCACGATTCTGCTCTCGGTTGCCCAGTGGTAGGTGTCGTAGGTTTTCCCCGCGAACGTCTCGCGATATCGGCGCAAGCCTGGATGCACACTGCGACCCGCCGCTTCAAACCTTAAATCTTCCGTCGTCACATATTCGCTGACCGCCGACACGCCATCGAGGATTGGAACGCCAGCGCGGAAAGCGATGCGTTGCCCGGGCAACGCCATGATGCGCTTCATGTAGGGCTCTTCTCGCTCGCCCCAGAACTCACGGTGCATGTACACAACGACATCGCCAACACGCGCCTGCCCTTCGTCGAAACGCACAAGCCGAACGACGTCGTTTGGCAACACTGTTGGCGCCATGTCGGTGCTGCCGTTTTGCGAGCGTCGGCTCTGTGCGTTTGCGACCGTGGGCGCCAACGCCATCGCGAGCGCACCGAAGATCAGCCTGCGTGTGAATGTTCGCCCGCGTCGATCAATCATTTCGCCAATCTCCCCACACGGCTTGAATAACGCTTAACGCCGCGATCACCGCCGTCTCAGCCCGCAGAATACGCGGTCCAAGCGACACCGGAACGACATAGGGCAAGCTGCGTAACATCCGCCGTTCTTCGGATGTGAAGCCGCCTTCGGGGCCGATCAACAGCGCCAGTTTCTCCCCTCCCCCTTGGGGGAGGGGCGGGGGTGGGGGGCTGTCAGAATGAAGCTCGCTGTCGCCGCTGGCGCCACATCCTGCACCCCCCCCAACCCAACCCTTCCCCCGAGGGGGAAGGGCTTTCAGCGCCTCGGCGAGCGCCGCGCCTCTTCCTCTGTCCCCACCCCAAACCGCACTCGCATCATCTCCCGCCTCATCCGCATAGATCAGCGGCCGCGCCGCATCCCAGCCGTCGAGCGCCCGCACCAGCGACACCGCCTCAAACACGTCCGGCGCATCGAACCGCTCGGTCTGCTCGGCCGCCTCGCGCGCGATCGATTGCAAGCGATCGACGCGCACCGTCTCTGCAATCGTGCGCTGGGTGATCACTGGCCGGATGCGCGCGACGCCAAGCTCCGTCGCCTTCTCGACGATCAAATCCGTGGCGTGGCGCTTCACCGGCGCAAACAGCAAGTCCAAATCCGGCACGTCCCGCGCTTCGCGCAGCTTTTCCTCCACGCGCACATTCATGCCGCGCTTCGTCTTCGCGCGCACCCGCGCGCGCCATTCGCCGTCGCGCGCATTGAACACGCGCACCGCATCGCCCGCATCGAGCCGCAGCACCGTCCCCACATGACGCGCCTGCCCCTCCTCCAGCGCAATCTCCGCGCCGGCGGCCAAAGCGTCATCGATCATCAAACGCGGCTCAGGCATGGCTCCTTGCTGCCAAGCGATCCCCGTCAGCGCAAGCGGCGCCTCTTGACCGGACGCGCGGCGCAGCGCTGGATCGCCCGGCGCGCGGGAGGGGGAACATGGCCAAGCCGCTTTTGATCACGGCCGGAGACGTCATCGAGGTGCAGCTCACCTCGGAGACGGTGGTGTTCGACCGCGGCGACGGCGCGGCGCACGCCGAACCCGGCCACATCACCAACCGCATGCGGCTTTTCGTGCGCGCGCTCGACGGCAGAGAGCAGAAGTACGATTTCGAAGACACCGAACTCGGCGTCCGCGAAACCCAGCGCGTCGCCATCGTCCGCGGCTCGGTGAAAGGCGTAAGAGCGCCGATGAACTTGATGCTGTTCAATCTATCCAGCACCGAGAGCGACACGTTCGAACCGGGCTTGCGCGCCTTCCTCGGCGGCGGCCCGCGCATCCCCGCTTTCTTCAAAGCGCTGATCGCTGGCCTGGTCTACGCGCTCGCATTCTGGCTCATCGCCCGCTTCGCCCTCGCCAAGAGCGAAGGCTTCGCCAACGTCTACAGCATCATGTCCGCGCTCTTGCTCTTCCCGCTGCTCTGGTGGATCGCCGCCAAATGGGACGCCTTCACCAGCGAATGGCGCTACCAGGCCGCCCGCAAAAAGCTGATCGCCGACGCAAGCGGGCGCGTGAGGGCGTACGTTGCGAAGGCGTGAGGCGGCGCCTAAGCAGCCGCCTCCGCAATCACATCGCCGCGGCTCATGGCGTTGAGCTTTGCGTAGAGACCGCGCGCGCCGATCAGCTCGGCGTGCGTGCCCTGCTCGACGACGCGGCCCTGCTCGAACACCAGGATCCGATCCGCCTCGCGCACCGTGGAAAGCCGGTGCGCGATGACGATCGTCGTGCGCCCTTGCATCAGCTCGCTCATCGCCGCCTGCACCTCGCGCTCGGTGCCGACATCGAGCGAAGACGTGGCCTCGTCGAGGATCAGGATCGGCGCATCGGCCAGGAACGCGCGCGCCAATGCGACACGCTGGCGTTCGCCGCCTGACAGCTTCACGCCGCGCTCGCCGACTTCCGTTTCATAGCCGTTCGGCAGCTTGGCGATGAAATCATGCGCCCGCGCCCGCTTGGCGCACGCGATGATCTCCTCCAGCGACGCCTCCGGCTTCGCATAGGCGATGTTCTCGCGCAGCGAGCGGTGAAACAGCGCCGGGTCTTGCGGCACCAGCGCGATCGACTGGCGCAGGCTCGCCTGGGTCACCGCCCGCACGTCCTGGCCGTCGATCAAGATCGCGCCGCCGCTCACGTCATATAGACGCTGCACCAGCTTCACGAACGTCGTCTTCCCCGAACCGGTCGGCCCGACCAGAGCCACCGTCTCGCCCGGCGCGATCTCGAGCGAGAAATCGCGATAGAGCATATCGGCCGCGTTCTTGTAGCCGAACGACACGTTCTCGAACGCGACATGCCCCGCGCCCGGCGCAAATGCAGCCGCATCGACGCGGTCGACCACATCCTCGTGCTCGAGCGCATAGGCGACGACATCCTCGATATCGGCGATGCCCTTCTGCAGATTTTGCACGTTCTCACCGAGCATCCGCAGATAGCCGGACACCAGCATGAATGAGGTGATCGCGAACACCGCATCGCCCGCCGTCGCGCCGCCGCGGCTCCATTCCAGCAGCACAAGGCCAAGCAGCCCCGCCTGCAGCACGAACAGCAGCATGTTCTGGATCACCCACGAATCCGTCGAGCGATACCAGGTGCGGTTAGCCTCCTTGCGCCAATGCGCGACGACAGCGTCGAACCGCCCTTGCTCGCGCGCTTCGGCGCCGAACGCCTTCACCGTCGCATTGGACGTGACGGAATCCGCCAGCGCCGCGCCGATCTCGGTGTCGGCCTTGATGTAGCGCCGCAGCGGTTCGGCGATATAGAACCGGCCCATCAGATACGCCGTCAACACGAACGCGAGGATCGCCCCGCCCGTGAACAGACCGATTACCGGCCATTGCGCGAACGTGATCACCGTGATTCCGATCAGCACCGCAGCCGCTGGGATCATGTACCAGACCATCGTATCGGAGATGACGTCGTAGGCGTTCATCGCCCGCGACACGCGCCGCACCGTCGCGCCTGCGAAATTGTCCGCGTGCCAATCGGCCGAGAAGCGCTGCACGTCGCGGAAGCCGTCGGTGACGATCCGCTCCATGTTGTTGGACGCAAACGGAATCCAGAACCGGACGCCGATATTGCGCGTCATGTAGAACACAAAAGCCAGCAGCGCGACGATTCCATAACCGACCGCCGCCGCGCGCGAGCCCGCATCCGTCGGCCCGGCCGACAGCGCATCGACCAGATGCTTCGACGCAAACGGCATCGCCAAATCGGCCGCCACCGCCGTGCTGAAAAACAGTCCGAACAGCGCGAGCTTGCCCGGCTGGCTCAACCAATGTTTCCCCATATAAGCGGCCACTTGGCGCAAACTCGCTTTGCGCCGGCCGCCCTCGTCCTCATCATTCAAAAGGTCACTCATCGAAGCACCGGTAATGCAGCGCACGGCCGCGCGCGGGCGGCATGGGCGCAGTAGAAATGGGAAACGAAAACCTGGAAGCGAAGCGTCGACGGACGCGAAAACACCCAAGCACGGACTCACTTCGCGAAACGGTTTCCCCAAAAGCAGTCGGGGATTTGGAGCCGAGCGAGCGTAACGCTCCCTTCAGGCTCAGCGGCGACCGTTCGCGGCGCCGTGCTTATTTCAAGCGGGTGTTCATTCAGCTGCTCCTCGTAAGGCCGGTCCAAATACCGTTTGCGCCGACTTGCGTAAAGCAAAACCCGCGCGCAACAACGAAACGTGACTGATTTGAAACCCGCCGATGCGTTGAAGCAACATTGGACCGATGCGCTGCCGCGCGCGTGGAAGCCGTTTGCCCAACTCTCCCGACTTGACCGCCCGATTGGCTGGCAACTCCTGCTGCTGCCGTGCCTGATGGGGATCGCCGTCGCCCGCACCGGGTTTGGCTTCTATTGGGTCGACGCGCGCTTCGCGTTCGCGTTCCTGATCGGCGCCATAGCCATGCGCGGCGCCGGCTGCACCTATAACGATATCCTCGACCGCGATATCGACGCCAAGGTCGAGCGCACGCGCCTGCGCCCGCTGCCTTCCGGCGCGGTTTCGCTGAAAGCCGCCTGGCTCTGGCTCATCGCCCAATGCCTGGCCGGCCTCGTCGCGCTGCTGCTGCTGCCGCCGCTGGCGCAGATCGTCTCGCTGATCGCCATTCCACTCGTTGCGCTCTATCCGCTGATGAAGCGCATCACCTGGTGGCCGCAGGCCTGGCTCGGCATCGTCTTCAGCTGGGGTGCGCTGGTCGGCGCCGCCGCGTCCACCTATCTGACCGGCGTGGTGCCGCTCGAAGCGTTCGCGCTCTATGCCGGCTGCATCGTCTGGACCATCGGCTACGACACCATCTACGCGCTGCAGGATCGCGAGGACGACGCGCTCGTCGGTGTCCGCTCCACCGCGCGCCTCTTCGCCGAAAAATGGCGCGCCTGGACCACGATCTTCTACGTCGCCGCGCTCGCGCTCTGGACCGCGGCGGCGGCGACAGGCGGCGCGGGCGTGATCGTCGCCGTCGCGCTGGCGCTCGTCGCGGGCGCCTTGATCTACCCGATGCTCGCCAGCATCGACGACGCACGTCCGGAAACGGCGCTTGCGGCGTTCAAGGCGAACGCCATCATAGGCGCCGCCGTCTTGCTGGCCTTCGCGCTCGAACCCATTTGGCGGACGGTGCGGCCGATGCTGGGAGTGTAAAATGGGCGAAGCGGAAAAGGAGCTGAGCAAACGCTGCAAGCGCTTCGCTGCGATCGTGAAGAACCACGATCCCTATCCGACCAGCTTCGCCAAGAACAAAGACCCCTACCGCGCCCTCATCCGCGCCGTCGTTTTCCAGCAACTCTCCGGCAAGGCCGCGAGCACCATTCATGGCCGCGTGCTGGCGCTCTGGCCGGATAAGGATCATCCCGATCCGGAGGACATCCTCGCCTTAGCCCCCGCGCTGTTGCGCGGCGCCGGCCTCTCGCGCCAGAAGATCGCCGCCATCCAGGACATCGCCCAAAAGCGCATTGAAGGTATCATCCCACAATCGCGCGCGCTCTCGCGGCTGCCCGATGAGGAGATCATCGAGCGCCTGACGGCTGCGCGGGGCGTCGGCCGTTGGACGGTCGAAATGTATTTGATGTTCACGCTCGGCCGGCCGGATGTGCTGCCGATCGATGATCTTGGTGTCCGCAAAGGCGCGGAAAAACTCTACCGCCGCAGTTTCACGCCGAAGGAGCTCGGCGCCTATGGCGAACGCTGGGCTCCGTGGCGCAGCGCTGCTTCAGGGCATTTGTGGCGCCTGATGGACGTCAAAACCTTGCCGGGCGAGAAGGCGGCTTAGTGTTCGCGCGGGCCGCCGCCATCCTCGCGATCTTTGAGCAGGCGCACGCGGGTTTTGATCTCGTCCGGAACCTTGGCCGGCTCGGTTACGAACACGCGGCGCAACGATGCGCCTAATGCGCGGAGCCGCTCGGCTTGGGTAGGATCAACATGCGTGCGCATCGTTTGATAAGAAGCGGCTTACCACCTGTGACGTTCCCGCATCGCCTCCCGTCGTGATGCAGAAAAGCGCCGATTAACGTATGGCGTCCGATGAGGCGAATTGCGCGCGAAATGCGACGCCTCCTCGTTTGCTCTGAGTTCCGGCCCTACGTCGACTCAGGCCGGGGTGGCGGGCTCAGGTTTGCACACTAAGCGCCATCCCATAATCCCGCACCACTGCCGCCACGCGAAGCCTATACGTGCGAAACACCCGTGCCCGACCCTCGCTTTGCGCAGCCCGATGCTGCTCCATCTCGCGCCAGCGCGTCACCGCCGCTTCATCGCGCCAGAACGACAGTGACAAAATCCGCCCCGGATCGTTCAAACTCTGAAACCGCTCGATCGATAGAAATCCATCGATCTCATCCAGCAGCGGCCGCAGCTCTGCGGCGATGCGGAAATAATCGTCGCGAAATTCCGCATGCGGCTCGACCTCGAAGATCACGGCGATCATATCGAACACAGCCGCAAAAAGATGCGGTCCTCTTTCAGAATGAAGCGCTCTTGCCGGGCGAACTCGTAGTTCTCGCGCCCCAAAGGATCGGCAGCCAGCCGCGCGCGATAGGCCTCGTACGCCGCCAAGCTCTCGATGTTGTACACACCGTAGGCCGTCGTCGCCGAACCTTCGTGCGGCGCGAAATAGCCGATCAGATCAGCGCCGCAGCGCGGAATCGCTTCGCCCCAGGTTTTCGAATATTGCTCAAATTCCGCCCCCTTGAACGGATCGATTTCGTAACGAATAAAACAGGTGATCATCATTCCGCCTCCGCAGCTCAGATAGCGCATTGCGGCGTCGCTACGGTACGATTAGCATCGAACCATGAAAGAGGGCCCCGACATCGCCGCGATCGCCGCCATGGTCGGCGACCCCGCCCGCGCCAATATGCTGACAGCTTTGCTCAACGGCGCCGCGCTCACCGCGACCGAACTCGCGCTCGAAGCTGGCGTCACTAAGCAAACGGCAAGTTCACATTTGAACAAGCTCGCAGAAGGCGGCCTCGTCGCCGTCGAAGCCCAAGGCCGCCATCGCTACTACCGCCTGGCCGATGCAGATGTCGCCGGCTTGCTCGAGACTTTGATGGGCGTCGCCATGCGCGCCAAAGCCTTGCGCACGCGCCCAGGCCCGAAAGAGCCGGCGCTGCGGCGCGCGCGGCTCTGCTACGATCACCTCGCCGGCGAACTGGGTGTCGCCATGTTCGACAGCTTCCTCAAAAACAAATGGGTCACGCCTGGCCCCGAGCGCACCTTCGCCATCACCCGGCTCGGCCGCGCCAAGGTCTCCAGCTTCGGCGTCGATATCGAGGATCTGGAAAATGGCGCCCGCCCGCTCTGCCGCGCCTGCCTAGATTGGAGCGTCCGCCGCCACCACCTCGCCGGCGCGCTGGGCGCTGCGATCCTCGAGCGCACCTTCGAGCGCGGCTGGGTCATGCAACGTAGGGGAAGCCGGGTGCTGGAATTCACGCCGATCGGCGAAGCCCAGCTGAAGCGTGTCTTTTCGTTTGGGTGAAATTGGAAAGAGTTTGGGCTAGATAGGCTTCATGGCCGCCGTAGCCCGCCTCGACCCGAAGGACATCTTCACGCCCGACGAATGGGCGCCGATGGCCAAACGCTCGCACTGGCGCGGCCTCGCGCTCGTCGTTCACGCTTGGACCATTATCATCGGCGCCGGCGCGCTGTTCGTCATTTGGCCGAACCCGCTCACGTTCGTGCTCGCCGTCATGCTGATCGGCGCCCGCCAACTCGGCCTCGCCATCCTGATGCACGACGCCGCCCACGGCGCGCTGCATTCCAACAGCGCCATCAACGATTTCGTCGGCGAATGGCTCTGCGCTGCGCCCGTGGGGGCGCGACTCCAATCCTATCGCGCTTATCACCTGAAGCATCACCGCTTCAC
>Ga0196971_1000921_pt1 | contig 15938 bp, 9 predicted proteins | sample S1v_1013CmetaG_FD_148660 | JGI IMG/M metagenome (GOLD analysis project Ga0196971, IMG submission 148660) | Soil microbial communities from Anza Borrego desert, Southern California, United States - S1+v_10-13C | ecosystem: Environmental > Terrestrial > Soil > Desert | place: USA: California... | reverse complement strand
AACTTCCCTGCCGCGACCTTCCATTCCTCGTGTTCGGGCAGTCCTCTACATATGTAGGTTCAAATAAACTAAGCGCCCACGTCCTCTTTGAGATCAAAGAGTGTGAGCGCCTACAATAAGCCCACTGAGCTCTTAATCAACGGGGTGTCCGTTCCCTTCCAGCTTGTGGGTCAGAGGGCATACGTTCATCCCGGAGATACGCAGGCCTTCTTGCAGGCCGCTCAGAGGGCTTCTCAGCAGGTCGCCGAGTTCGACGCCGCTCTTAACACTTGGATCAACGCCGTTGAGGGGAGTGGTGCGGAGTCTCCAGAGGCTGCAGATGCCTGGGCTTCTTTGCAGGCCAAGCCCCTTCCCGCGGGGAGACAGCCCTCTGACTACGCAGGGGTAGTACAACAGGCCCTGTGGCGCCAGCAGCGCCTCGAGCTTGAGGCGCTGCTCCAGGACAGGGGATCAGCAGGATATGCTCTCTCAGTAGCCGCCCTCAGGCGCTTCGGAGGCGTTCAGGACGCGCCTGAAGACGTGAAACTCTCATGGGTGCGGGAGGCCGTGGTCAGCCGGCTCTCTAGAGAACTGACGGCTAACTCCACTAGCGCTTCCCTTGAGGAGCGGCTTGCCCCTTGGTGGAGTCGAATGCGCTCTGAACTCCCGACCCAGTGGAGGAGCCTAGTCAGGCTCGCGGGTGGCACACCTGACAAATTGAGCCAGCGCCTGTACCAGGCCGTCCTGAAACTGGCTGCAGCTGACGAGACCTCGGCGGGTGTCTGGTCTCGCGAGATCGAGGGGCTTCGCAGTCTCGGGGCGGAACTGACTAGAGACCAGCAGCGGGCCATTGATGAGCTGTACCTGAAGGTAAAGCAAGTTGCCGCTGACCGCTGGGCGGAGATTGACGAGCAGGGGTGGGCCAATCGACGGAGTGTTGAGCAAGCCCAGAGGTTTGATGCCGAGGCCAAGGCACTTGCGCCGTTTGCATCGGACGCAGCAAAGGCCCTCGCCGAGCGAATCGTCGGAGGTGTGCCCTTGGGACCTGCCTCAACACAGGTGCCTAACGCCGAGCAACTGAGCTTCATCCAGAAGTTGTTCGGTATCTCTGAAGCGGGGCCTTACGGAGCCAAGACCACACCCAAGACTGCGGCGCTGATCGCAGCTCTTCAGTTCACGTTCGGGCGTCCGGTAGATGCCGAAGTCCAGATTGGGCCCAACACCTGGAACGACCTGCTGCAGTTCAGGCAGTGGGTGAACGACCAGAGGGGGCGTGCATTTGACCCTTCCAACGAGACGGACGGCCGATGGGGCCTCTTGGTCTCGCTTCGCAACATGCTAAGCGAGGTCGGCACGGCCGAGCGGGCCTGGGAAGTTGCGAGCGAGTACATGTCCTGGCGGGACCCCTCGCTGCCCGCCAAGTACCGAGCGCTGGCGGGGTTCTTGGGTATGTACCTGGAGTCCACTAACCCCGCGTACCTCACCAGTCCGCGTAAGCCCGTGGGCTCCTCGGGCGGCGCAGGCTCATCATGGCTCTCCATGCCTGTCTCCAATCCGCAACTCACAACGGAGTTTGGCGTACACGACTCTCACCACGAAAGTCATGCCGGCATTGATCTCGTGTCGTCTGACAAGACTGTGCGGGCAGGCGCCAGCGGAAAGGTCGTGTTTGTCGGGTGGGCTGAGGACTATGGTGACTTGATGATCGTTGACCATGGGAACGGCTACCTCACCTACTACGGGCACCTGGCAGGGTTCGACACGGCCGTAGGAGACACGGTGGCAGCCGGCGACAAGCTCGGCACCATGGGGAACACCGGCACGAATACGACCGGGCCGCACCTTCATTTCGAAGTTCGCCGTGGGAGCTGGAACCCGGACATTAAGCACAAGGCATGGGCACAAAACGCAAAAGGAATCACTAACCCCTGGCTGTTCCTTCCCGTACAGGGGTGGAACATCAACTTCCGTCGGCTGATCGAGGATGCCGAGTTCACTGACACGTCCGTGACCAAACAGCAGATTGCCCGGGTTCTGTCCAAGGCCCCCACTTTCCAGGGGCGGTTCGAGCGTTTCCCGATCTACGACGCCGCTGGCCATGGGCCCGTTGGGTACGTCAACCTAGTGGACGAGATCTACGAGGCCGCCATGCGGTACGGCATCAACCCCCTTCTGCTGTTGGCCAGGATGCAGGTGGAGCAGAGCTTGCTGACACAGCTGCATGATCCCGCGTCCCCCAAACTACAGTGGGGACTTGGGAATGGAGCCGATGGGAGCGAGAACTGGGATCCGAAGTACTCTGGGCTCGTCAGGCAGATATCGGGTGCGGCCGAGACTCTGTCTCGTTGGTATCGGTCCGCCCCGGACTTCAGCCAGGGTCCGGTACTACGGGAAGGACTGAATCAGCCTGAGACCGTTGGTGGTAAGGCCCAGGAAAGAACCACCTCGGCAAACATCAACGATGAGGGACACTTCACCATCGTGCCGAATGCGGTCGGAGTGGAGAACAAGGCGACATGGGCTCTCTACGCCTACACACCGCACATCATCAACCTTGATCTACCCCACTCAACCCGAGTCGCTACACCGGAGTTCCCGGACACGTACAAGAATCCGGACCCCGCCACCGAAGTTGGCGGCGGCAACAAGGTGTTCGTTGAGTCATGGAACTTGGTGAAGGGGTGGCTTGGGTAGAATCCCGCGGGAGGGATATGGATGAGAAGACTCGTGATGACACTCCTGACTGCTCTTCTTGTCGTGACCTCCGGATGCTCAGGTGAGGGCACACCGCCGCATGGCGGTGTGCCCAATGTGGTGGAGCCTTCGGACGATCCGGCTGCTGTCAGTGATCCGAGCCATCACCCCGGTCAGAAGACGAGTCCCCAGTCTTCGGAACCTGGTGCCCCGGAGGGGGTTAGCGAGGCAGTATTATCTCCACTGCGTTTCCATCCTGACATTATCGCAGTAATCAGTTCAGGTCGGGGTATGGCTGAACTACAGGCGGCGTCCCTGAATCAGGAAGGTTTCGAGGCACTAACTGCTGGGCGGTTCTCTCCGAAACTGCCATTGGGAGTGGTCGATGTCGCAGTTTTTGACGATGGGAGTTACCTCGCATACACGCGGACCAACGGCTACGAGGGCACAAAGGCAATATGCGTGCGGCCTGTTGCTGGAGGGGTGCCCGTTTGCAGCTGGGGCAATTGGGGTGATGTCTCCCTTTCGTGGAGGCCTGGGACGCGCGACGTCTGGGTCCTTCGCAGTTCCCCGTACGAGTCCCCGGTGGTCCTTACGCTGTCCGATGGCAGACTGATTTCATCGGACTCTCCCCTCGATACGCCAGTAGGCGAACTGGCCTTTAGCCCTGATGGCAAGAGCGTGTTGTACCGGCAAAGGTCGACCACCAGCGTACTGCAGTTGCCCCCAGTCGTATCTCAGCCCATCACCCTTCCCGGCTGGGCAGAGTGGATCGACAACCGACGCATAGCGGTAGTCGTCGACGAGACACAGGTCAAGCTCCTGGACACTGCCGGAAGGGAGTTGGAGGTGGCCCGCGTACCCTTGAAGGCCCCGGAACTCATCAAGAAGCTCAGAGTAAGTCCCGGTGGACGATTCCTCGTAGCCAACTTCGGCCGGTTCAGAAACGCCCTCTTTCGCTACGAGGGATCAGCTGTGCTTGACCTACAGTCGGGAGCCTGGACCAGGGTTCCTCTGGTCGAAGGGTGGGCCGGGGACGACATGAGGGCGGTCGTTCAGACTGGCGCAGGTCTCTCCCTGTTCTACCTTGACGGCCGACCGGAGCTGACCTCTGGTCAGAAATGGGAAGGTGAGTACCTCGGCACCTCCCGAGATGGCAAGTGGATCCTTCTCGATAGCGACGAGGGGCTGCAAGCCTACCAAGTCGACACCGCGGCCGTGCGCACCTTTGCGGTAGAGAAAGGCAAGCTTATGCGGGTCATGTGGGTCCCCTGAAGGCCTGGGCGAGGTCGTCACCTTGTTCACCTGACCGCGCGGGAAAGCCCCGGCAGGCCGCTCGAACCTTCACGGATAGCGGCCTGCCAGGGCAGGCTGAAAATGTCAATCGAAAACCCTCACCGGCAGTAACCCAGTCCGCTTACTCAGTGACCTGTGTTGCAGCCCGCGTCGAGCTACCTTGTCCTTTTGTACCTGTGGGTCTTGTCAGTTCTGCTAAAGTGCTAGAGGGACTAGCCGAAGCGGCCTGCGACGGGGGTGGAGAAGGGGGTGCGCTCATGGTAGTCAGCAGCAAGGGGAAATCAGCAGCGGTTGGGCATGTTCTCACGGACGACCTGCACCAAAGCCGGGCGACCGGGGCAGGGTCCCTGCCCCGGTCGCCGAACCAAATGGGGTCTTCTGACCTACCATAGCGCAACAACAATCAGTGTCCTTGTCTGTTTCGCCGCCTTGATTGGAGGCTGCACCAGCAGCGCTCCAGCACCCCACACGAGCAATGAACCTTCCCCAACTGTGCAGCCACCCAAGCCGGACAAGCATACGTCTACGGACGCAACCACGGGCACTTTGGGCGTCCACGATTTTGTAGGCTTGAGTCGTTTACAGGAGCAGCCTACGTACCGCTGGAGTCTCCCGACTAAGGCGTCGATTACCAACCGGTCCCATCGGGCTTGTTGCTGACCTGGGTCGACTATCTCGTGTCGCCCCGGGCCACAGGTGAGTTTCGTGTGTCGGCAACTAGGGTGGACGGGTACGTTCGCTGGACATGGCGGCTGTCAAGGCCTCCCTGGGATATTCTGGCGGTCGAAGTGTCCGCCGACGGCGCCCGCATACTCGTTGTAGAGCGCGATGGGCGGACCCACGTTCTGGGGGCAGAAGACGGACAAGAGATCGCAGCGCTTCAGGTCCAGATTGGCAATACCGACACCGACGAAGTCACCATGACTGCCAACGGGCGATATGTCGCCGTAAAGCGACGGACCCCGTCCGGCGTCGCGGCCCGGGTTGGCGATGTCTACCCTGTAGTCTCCGCTGCAAAGCGTGAATACGGGACTGAAGGCCGAGTCGTGCACCTCTCCCCGTATCACGATCTGCTCATTGGACTTAGGGAAGATGGCATGGATGTCGTGGGACCTAGCGGCAAAGTCGGGGTTATCCCTTTATCGGGTGACGTGCAAGGCGCAGGAGCCGTATTTGTGAGCAGTGCAGACGGCTCACAAATACTGGTGTTCCTCAAGGGACAGGGCCTAGTGGCCTATGACCGGTCAGGAAAGCAGCTATACAAGGTGCCCTTGGCGGAGTTCTCGGCAGAGACCTATGCACCGGTCGGGCAGGTTGTTTGGCACCAGAGTGCCTCAGGGAAGCAGGAAATTGTTCGGCGTGGAAGTGTGATCGAGACGGTCGGGTTCGATGCCAAACTGGTGGATCCTCGACAAGTGATGCCGGCAGGTGAGAGGGTTTTCCGTGCGGTTGTGGATGGAAAGACCCTGGAGTGCATCGTCAGGTCAGACGCAACTGTCAGAGGCTGCTTCAGCCGATTCAGCCTTGGCCGAGCGACCTCGCAGGGGGCACCTTCTACTGGTCGGTCTCGGACGGGTTCGTCGTTGGGTTCCGGCAAGTAGCTACACTCGTTGCTGAAACAGCCTTCGGGGTGCGTGAGGCCCATTCTGGCGCGGAACAGCACCCATCCGTACGGGGCCACTGAGTCCCAGCGCGGTGCGGTGGGGGTTGATACGCTGAACCAGATTACGTACGGAGGGAGACACGAGGTGAAGCGGTTGGCCACATGGCTTGTCGCGGCCACCCTATTGGTTGCCGCAGGGTGCTCTGGTGAGGGAGGAAGCGTGATTGGTGTTGCGCCACAGTCTTCAGAGCCCTCGCCGCAGTCGAATCCCACTGCGGAGTCGAACGTCTCTTCCCAAGTGCCCCCTGGCCCACCTGCCCTCGGTCCCGACAGTGCTCGGACGCCCAGCGAGCTAGCGCTTCCTCCGCTGAGTTTTCGGCCAGATGCTTTCGCAGTGGTTGCCTTTGGCAGGAACATGGCTGAGCTTCACGCAGCCGCCCTGAAAGGTGAGGGCTATGAAGCCCTTACGGCGATTCAGTCACCGACACTCCAACTCGGGCTGGGTGAGGTGGCGATCTCTGGCGACGGAAAGCTCGTTGCGTACACGCGTGACCACGGTTACGACAGCAAGGGGATATGTGTCCGCCCTGTGACAGGAGGGGTGGCCACCTGCAACTGGGGTGAGTGGGGTGGTATCTCGCTTTCGTGGAGGCCCCGGACGCACGATCTCTGGGTACGGCGGAGCTCACCGCACGAGCCCCCGCTCATCCTTACTTTCGCCGGCGGGAAGTTGATCCAGTCTGATGCTCCTCTCCGCATAGCTATGGGCCGAATCAGCTTCAGCCCTGACGGCAGTGCCGTCTTGTACAGCGATGGATCGGTCACTGGAGTGATGCAACTGCCCTTAGCTGTAACCGTGCCCATAAACGTACCCGGCTGGGCAGAATGGATCGACAATCGACGCATCGCGGTAGTTGTGGACGAGACGCGGGTCATACTCGTGGATGTTACCGGAAAGGAGCAGGAGGTGGCTCGGGTACCTTTGGTGGCTCCAGAACAAATCAAGGAGATCAAAGTGAGCCCAAATGGTCGCTATCTTGCTGCCAACTTCGGTCGGTTTAGGAACGCCCTTTTCCGCTACGAGGGATCGGCCCTGCTTGACCTGCGATCCGGAAAGTGGACACGGATTCCACTCGTGAAGGGGTGGGTCACGGACGATTTCACAGCGGTTGTTCAGACTGATGCAGGCCTCTCCCTTTACCATGTTGATGGCAGGCCGCAGCAGCCCACCGTCCCCAAATGAGTGGGTGAGTATGGCGGCGCATCCCGAGATGGCAAGTGGATTCTTGTCAGGGATAACGTCGGATGGCGTGCACACCAGGGCGAGACAGGAGCGGTCCATTCGTTCGCAGTGGAGACAGGTCGGATCATGCGTATCATGTGGCTGCCATGAGCCCAGTGCTGAAGCAAGAATTCGGTGCCGGACAGTGACCATACCGGTCACGTGCTGAAGCCGAGGAGTGGACCTTCGTCGGAGCAAGTCTCCCGGGAGCTGTCCGAATGGCGAACATGAGGTTGAGGGCGAGTTCGCCCCTTCCACCCACCCGTCTGCGCGAGTAAGCCCGGGCCGGCTGCTGGACTACTCGCTAGCGGCCTGCTTGGGCATGATTCGGAGGTGCAGATGAATAAGTTTGCATGGTCAATCTTGGGACGAGTGTCGTGGCTCTTGTGTGTCGCCGCCCTGATCGTCGGATGCAGCCGCGGCATGACTGCTGAGGATGCCAGAACCGTTCTCAGTACGTACTACCAGGCGCCCGACCGCACACAGCATGCAACGGGGAAGCAGTTGCAGTATGAACTGGATCTGGAAGCGGAGCGGCGTTCGGGCAGAACCCACAAGGCGTTCTCTTGGCGGGTCGACAGCAAGAGCAACGTACAGGTCGAGTCCGTCAGCGAGGGCCGTGCCATCGTTGTTCTCTACTATCAGGACTCGTTCACACTCAAGCCATCTGTGATGAGGTTCCGTTTGGAGTACCAGGACGGTCGGTGGTTAGTCGCCGACCACACGGATTTCGCGGGATCATGGCTAGCCGAGTAGTACGCAACTCGGGCTGTTTTGGAATTGGTGGGATGGTGGCGATGTCGCGTTCGACCTCGGGACGGATCACGTTACTGACCCTCCGCGCATGGTCTAGATCCGAGGGGCGAAACGATGGAAGATCCCTGTCGTACCGGCCCTGGGCGTCGAAGGAGGGGGTTGCATGAAGGAGCGGGCGCACAGCTTATGGGTCATCCTGGCCGCAGTCATCCTGGCCGCTGGCTGCGGCACCCCTGCACTCCCCACCAAGGCCGAACCGCAAGTCTCTGGGGAGGGCACAGATCCGCAACAGACTGCAGCCGAAGCAAAAGCGTCACCCAACCCAGGGGTCCATGACTTCTCTAGGCTCAACTATGAGAAGCAGCAACCCACATATCGTTGGAAGGCACCGGGACCCGATGCCGACTACCTGCCGCTTCCGAACGGGATACTGCTGACCTGGGACAGCCTTCTCGTCACCCCCAGGAGTGCCGGGGACTTCCACATGTCTGCTTCGAAAACGGATGAACAGGTTTGCTGGACATGGCAGCTTCCGACTCCTCCAGGGCAGGTCCTGACGGTCGACGTGTCTACTGACGGCACCCGGGTACTCGTTGTAGAGCACGATGGGCGAGTTCACGTGGTTGGCGCTAAGGCAGGCGAAGAACTCGCTACTCTCCAGGTGATGATCGGCAACCCCGACACCGACGAGGTTGCGTTCATCGCTAACGGGCGATACGTAGCTGTAAAGCGGCGCACCCCGTCCGGCCTGGCTACATGGGTCGTCGATGTGTACCCAGCCGTTTCCGGTGCGAGGCGATCATACGGGACTGAAGGCCGAGTCGTCCACTTGTCTCCCCATCATGATCTCCTCATGGGGCTGCAAGCAGAGGGCGTCGAGGTCCGGGACTCCGGCGGCAGGTTAGGGGTGATTCCTTTCTCAGGTGATGTCCAAAGCGCAATGGCCGAGTTGAGCAGCAGTGCAGACGGCGCGCAACTGTTGGTGTTTCTCAAAGGACGCGGGCTCTCGGTCTACGATCGCCTACTTCGAGAGCAGCACCACATGCAACTGGACGATTTTTCGCCACGGAACTTCGCACCCATCGGGCAGGTCCTATGGCACCAGCAGGCCGTCGGCCGGCAGGTGGTCATTCGCGGTGGAAGGGAACTTGCGACGGTGCATTTTGACGCCAAGGCTGTGCTACCTCGCGAGGTCATGCCGGCAGGCGAGAGGGTCTTCCGTGCAGTTGTTGGCGGACAGGCCCAGGAGTGCGTCGTTAGCCCCGACATCACGATCAGGGGTTGCTACGACCGGGTCATCTCTTCGGGCGCATACACTGAGGCGGGCACCTTGTTCTGGACGGTGTCGGATGGCTTCATAGATGGATATCGGTAACCGGCAGTCTCGTCTTAGTGTCCCCTACTTGTGGACCTTAGGTCCGCCGAAGGCGATGGCCACAATTCTCTGGAAGCCGCCAAACCCCAGCATGGTGCAGGACCACGCTGGGGTCTTGTTTGATGTGCTCGCTGTGCGTAATCCACCGAAGTAACAGACAGTCACCACCAAGGGTTCTCTTGGGCGCAACAAAAGAGGGAGGTCAGCCGGCTACTGGCCCGGCCGACGAAATTGGGAGGGAACTGCGCGTGATAGACCATGTACGCTTCGCAGAGAGTTGCCTCAAGGACTTGGCGGCACGTGACGGGCTTCGAGGCTTTGTTCAACCTCCCCTGACAAGGAGACTGCGCAGGGGGCGTCGCCTTAGGCTCTGGCGAGAATTGGTGGAGGTCATCAACAAAGAGGTACATATCGAGAACCTGTGGCCCGAGAACCCCAGTAGGGCTTTCCTCTGCAACGAGTTGGCATTTATCCTTGCCATGACGACGCGGGTGCTTGGCCGATGCCTATCGAGCCGAACGGCCTGGCACCCCATTTGCTCGAGGCACTCGCACTCCTTTGCAGTCTTCACGGCTTTTTGCTGCTGGGGGAACCGGTGGGGCTCCTTCTTTGTACCGAGGTATGCTGAGGTCGAACAACCACTCTCAGAAAGCCTCTCAAATCGCAAAGGTCTCGATTCACAGCGCGGCCCCACCTAATAAGAGCCGGGTTTTCCCTTCGTCGGGTCCGCTACACTGAGGCGAGTCATCCGAGATGCATGGGCGACCCTTATACCTTCGGATGGTGGCAGGCGCACCGTTTCCCAGGAAGATCGTCTTGCACGGGTCAGTCCAGGAGTTCCAGGAGGCCTCACAGCGCTTTTCGGGGCCGGGCCGACTGACCACACAGGAACCTGCGAAAAAACCTGTGGCAGCCGCCACAGGTTTTCCTGTATGCGCAACCAGACACGCGCCGGGCAGGTACGCACTGCTCGCACCGAGAACTATCGACCCATTAACGTCTCGCCGGAGGCGATCCGGATTGATCCACCCGAGCCTGACCCGCAAGGTCCAGGAAGCGGCCTACCTGACCGCCGACAACGCAGGCCGGTACCGCCCAATCATGCGGCATTTCTACGAGCAGCACGGCATGCACAAATACTCCCTCACCCTGGACGAAGTCCGGGAGCACCTGCGCGCCCAGGGGGAGGCGGCCTATACCGACGAGCAGGCCGAACAAGATCTGCGCCAGCTGGTTGACTGGGGGAACCTGACCGCCGAGCAGGACCGTTCCCGGGTTCGCACGGTGGACGAATGGCTCCGCCGGCGCCTTCGCTACCAGGTCACCCCTTACGGCGTTGAGTTCGAACGCCTCCTCGTCCAACTAGAGCAGGCCCATGGTACCGGCGGCTCCCTGGACCCGACCACGCTGGACAGCCTCTGGCACAAGCTGAAGGAACTGGACGCAACCCTGGCCCCGGGCGCCCAGCAACCCGAGTCCCAGGAGTACCTGCAGCACGTGCGCCGCCTCTGGCTCGATGCCTACGGCTACTTCGACACCACCGGCAATGACGCTGCCGATTACCTTGCCGAAATGCACCGCAGCCGGCCGGAAGACCTGAATGAACTGAGTGCCTTTCTGGCCTTTAAGGACGTACTGCTCCAGTACCTCGGCTCCTTCCTGAACAGCCTGATGCATTACGCTGAGCAAATTCGCTCCCTGCTGTCCGGCTGGTCGGCCCGCCAAGTGGATAAGCACCTGGTCTCGCTGCTGGTGCTGCACGACACCAGGTACACGGTCGACCCGGACGGCCTGCCGCCCGAAGGGGCGACTGTCCGCGCCCACTACCAACAGCAGCTTGACGTGTTGGGCGACTGGTTCCGCCGTCGGGGCGGCGTGGAACTGCTTCGCTCCAAAACGGCTGACGCCATTGAAATGGTGGTGCGCCACTCCCAGCGCCTGATGGAGCGGCGGCGCGGGGGCTTGAGCCGTCGCCGGGAGCTGGAAGACCTGGCTCGGTGCTTCGCCGTCTGCCGGGACGACCGTGAAGCGGCGGAGCGACTGGCCGGGCTGGCGTTCGGGGCCATAGCGCCCCGCCACCTGCTGGGCAGCCTGGAGGCCCACGCCATGGAGGAGCGGCAGTCGGTTTGGGTCGGCGCACCCATGGAGATTCCCCTGGGGCGGATCAAAGGCGGTCGTCAGGCCAAAGCGCGGTCGGCGCCCATGCGGGATGTATCCATGGAGCAGCAGGCAGCCCTGCTCGACGAGGTCGAGCGGCGCCGGGCTGAGGCCGTCCTGTGGGACGGACTGTTCGCTCGCGGTGATGTGAAACTCGGAGACCTGGAGCTGCAGGATGCGGCCATTCGCAGCCGGCTGCTTGACCTGGTGGGGCGGTGTCTCGCTTCGCCCGATGGCACCGCTTTGGCCTCCGACGGCACGCAGATTCGCCTGGTCCCGCCTGCCCAGTCGGCTGTCGGGCAACTTCGCTCGCCGGACGGAGTCCTGTTCCTGCCCCGCTTCACCTTGCGCCGGGAGAAGGGACAGGGGGCAAAGCGATGAGGCGGATCAAGACGGCCGACCAGCACCGGCCTTTTGTCGACCTGCTGGACCGCCCGGTCATTTTCGCCCGCCAGGATCCCATTGCGTTCCGGCGCATCCGCCAGCAGATTACCGTTGTCCGTGACTGGTTTGCTACCCGTTGCGGCTGGTCAGTGGTGCAGACGCTGGATCTGGTCCGGCTGGTGAAGACACCGGCTCAACTGGCCCCGGGCATGGGCTTCGCCTGGGCCCAGGAACAGCTGGACTATGAGCTGTTCACCTGGGTGCTCTGGTACGCCGAGAAGATCCAGGATGTGCAGTTTGTCCTGTCGGATATGGTGCGGGAGGTGGAGGCGCAGGCCAATGCGGCCATCGGACCCGGCCACCTGGATTGGAACCAGTTCAGCCATCGGCAGGCCCTGCGCCGGGCTTTGGGCGGTCTCGAGGAGTTGGGGGCCGTCCGCCGGGTTGATCGGGACATGGACGAGTGGGTCCACCGGGGCGTCGGGGACGCGCTTTATGAGTACACGTCGCTGGTTCCGCATCTATACATTAACTTGCCGGCACACCTCCACACCCGCTTGGCCGTGCAGGGCGAAAAGGCCGCCCTCTCGGAGCCGCATACTGTCGGAACTGATGAGCAGCGCCTCTATCGGACGCTGCTGCTGCAGCCGGCTCTCTATCGGGCGGCTGATCCAGCGGCGTTTGCCATTTTGCAGTCCCGGGACAGGCGGCGGAATGTGGTAAACGACCTGAGCGGCCATCTTGGGTGGGACGTGGAGGTCACGGAGAGCTGCGCCTGTCTGCTCCGGCCCTCCGCCTCGGAGGCCTCGGAGGGCAATCTCTTTCCGTTTCGCGGCGCGATCTGCCACGTGATTCTCCTCCTAATGGGGCGTCTGCAAGAGTTGATCGCCGCCGGCGACGCCACGGTGGACCCCTATGACCGCATCAGCCTGTTTGAGGCGGAACTGCGCCGGGAGATCGTTGACTTGAAGAGCCGGTGGGGGGACAACTGGGGCACCACCCTTGGGAAGCTCTCCCCCAAGCCTCTGGCCGATCAGGTGTTGGGCCTTATGAGCACCTGGGGGCTGCTGGAAGGACCAGACCGGGATGAGCGGGTGCTGGTCTACCCCCTGGCCGCCCGATTCCGCGGCGTTTACCGGGATGAGGGCCTCGCAGCGGAGGGAGATGAAGGCGTATGACGCAGCAAATGTCGTTCTTTGCCCTCGGGGGCGAGAAGTCTACGGTGAACTGGACGAAGGCAGATCCAGAACTGCTCCGCCGCAAGGAGGCTCTCGCGACCGGCGGTCCGCCCGGGTGGCGCCCCAACCGGCTGATCCTGATGAACTATTGGCACTTCACCTACGAGGAGTTCCAGTTCGTACAGGGCCGCATGGTGCTGCGGGGCTCCAACGGTTCAGGAAAGTCAACCGCTTTGGCGGCAGCCATTACCCTGACGCTAGATGGCGAAAAGCGCCGCGAGCGCATGGATACGTTCGGGGGGCAGGGTCGGAGTGTTGCCTACTACCTGGTGGGAAACCAGACGGCCACGGCGGAAAGCGACTTCTACTTCCATGACCGAACGGCCTACGTGGTGGTGGAGTTTGAGCACGCCACCCAGCGGCGGTATGCCTCCATCGGCGTTGGGCTGTATACAAGCCGGGGACGCCCCAACCTGGATGTGGACTTCTGGGGCTTCACCATCAGCGATGGGCGGCGCCCGGGCGTTGACCTGCCCCTGTTCGATGTAACGGCAGACGGACGGATCCCGCTGACCGAGCGGCAGTTGCGCGAGCGAATTGGCCCCGGCGGACAGGTGACCAACCGCCAGGGGGAGTACCAGCGCATGGTCAACGACCTCCTCTTCGGCATGCCCGAGGAGGAGTATGACGATCTGCTCAAGGTGCTGGTCCATTTGCGCAGTCCGAAGCTGAACAAGGACATCAAGCCGTCGGATGTCTGTCAGGTGCTGGCCCGGTCACTGCCGTCGCTGCAGGAAGACCTGTTGGCACAGGTGACCCGGATTATTGAGGACATCGACAGTCAGCAGGATATTCTGGAGCGAACGCATCGCCACCTGAAGGCTGTCACCGAACTGGACGAAAAGCTGGACCGGTACCTCAACCAGCTGGCTCAGCAGGCGGCCCTGGACTACCGGGAGGCGCGGGTGCGCCAGGAGTCAGCGCAGAGCAAGCTCCAGGCTGCGGCGGAGCAGGTGGCATCGCTCCAGCAGGAGTTGGAGGCGACCCGTGCGGCCATGGCCACCCTCACCGTTCAGCGTGAGGAGGCTCGGGGCCGGCTCGATGTGCTGGAACAGTCGCCGGCCTTTGCTGATGAGCGGGCGCTGGAGGTTGCTGACCGCGACCGGAACGAGGCCGAGGCTACTCTCCGGAAGGCCGAGGACGCGGTAGCGGACAGCCAGAAGGCGCTGGAGCGCATTGGCGGGCAACTGGAACGGCTTGGCCGGCAATGGGCGGAGGACCTGGACCTGCTGTACCGGAAGGCGGCTGACCTGGCTGCGACGGCGGTTGCCGCAGTTTGGCCCACCGCCATCGATGCGGTTGCCGGACTCCAATCGGCCCTGGCGGCGCTGCGGCTGGATGACACCGACGCAGAGTCCTATGGTGTCCTGGCATCCATCCTGCAGCTGGGGCAGAACCGGCTGGAGGCGCTGCAGGCAGCGCTTGCCGCCGTCATGGATCTGGAAAAGGCACAGGTAGCCCATGAGGCGGCTCAGGCCTCGCTCCAGAGGGCGGAGGCCGACCGGGACCACGCGGCGGAAAAGGTGACCGATGCTGAAGAAGCGAAATACGAAGAGCGCGATGAGGCCATCGGCAGGCTCCACGAATGGCGGCAGGGCGCCCGAGAGATTCCCGTGGCCCCGGACGGCCTGACTGACTTGGTCGATGCGATTCGGGAGTATCCGCAGAACGGTGCCGACCTGCCGGCGCTGGCGGACAAGGTGGCGGCACGACTGATCAAGCACCCGCAGGAGCAGTTGAAGCAACAGGTTCAGACCCTGCAGACGGAGAAGGCGGGCCTCCTGGCCCAACAAGAGCAGAGGGAGCAGGAGTTGCGCAGCTGGCTGAACCGGACCGACGCGCAGCCCGAGCCCCGGGAGGGGCAGGAGGAGGCGCGCCGCCTGCTGGCAGCCCAGGATATCCCTGCGGTTCCGCTCTACGCGGCCTGCGACTTCCGGCCGGACCTGGATCCGGCCGAGGCGGCCCGGCTTGAGGCAGCACTGGAGGATGCCGGACTGCTCGATGCGCTGGTGGTTCCGCCGGCGAAGGTCGGGCAGGCAGCTCAGGTCCTGACGGCTGCCGGACTGGGCGATCGCTGGCTGTTGCCGCAGACTGCAACCCATGGGCGGACTCTGGCCGCCCTGCTGGTGCCTGCTGCATCCCGTCTGGCGCCGGCTGACGTACAGGCCGCCCTCCGGTCGGTCTCGGCAGGCGACGTGACAGGCCAGGGCGCCGCGGTGACGACAGAGGGGCGCTGGCAGATTGGACCCCTGCACGGTGTGGCCGTGGCCCGGGCGGGTGCCCGCTTCATCGGGCTGGAGAACCGGCGCCGCCGGCGGGAAGCGGAGATTGAGCGGCTGCGTAACGAAGTGAAGGCCATTGTCGGGCAGGTCATGACGCTTGATGATCGCCTTGCGGAACTGGCCATGCGCCTGGAGGACGTGGAGAACGAGCGAGAGGCACTGCGGGCGCTACCGGCCTGGTCAGCCCTGCGGACCAAGGCCACCAACCTTGCCGATGCGCAGCGGTGGCTCCAGCGGTGCCAGGGGAACGTGACCGACGAGTTGCAGCGGCAGAAATCGACCTTCGGTGCTGTGCTGCAGGCCAAGGAGCGCCTACAGGATGTACAGGGGGGCGTGCCGGAATCCCGGGGACGCAGCTCCGAAGGCCTGCGGGAGCTAGTCGGGGCTACCCACACCTTGCTCAATGGCGCCCGTAACCTGACGGAGCAGACCGGCGGTCTGCGGCGGTTGCGCGAGCAGTGGCGGGAGGCCGAAGGCGCCCGAGAAGAAGGGCAGAAGCGCCTGGCCTCGGCCCTGGACCGGCGGAAAGGCGACCGAGCCAAGTTCGAGCAACTGAAAGCACGGGCAGAAGCCCTGCTGGAGCGGTTGGTCGGTTTGGACATTCAGGAACTGCGCCGCCAGGCTGAGCAGTTGCGGCAGAAGTTGGGGGAGCTTAACGAGCAGGAGAAGCAGCTAATTGGGGCGGGGGCGACGCTGCGGACCAAGGCCGATGCGGCCGAGAAGGCAGCCTTGCAGGCCAGGCATGAGGCGGAGCGGTCCGACGAGACGGAAGCCCAGGCCCGGATCGCCCTGGTTGGGCGGCTGCGGGCCTACCCGACCCTGGAGCCCTACCTCGAGCGGGTCACCCGTGATGCTTCCCAGGCAATAGCCTGCGCCGAGGACCTGCTCAAGC
>Ga0196971_1000919_pt1 | contig 16018 bp, 8 predicted proteins | sample S1v_1013CmetaG_FD_148660 | JGI IMG/M metagenome (GOLD analysis project Ga0196971, IMG submission 148660) | Soil microbial communities from Anza Borrego desert, Southern California, United States - S1+v_10-13C | ecosystem: Environmental > Terrestrial > Soil > Desert | place: USA: California... | reverse complement strand
ACGCCCTTGATCCCGCAATGCGCGGCGATAGCATCACGCCGTGATCGAACTGGTTTGAAACCTTGAAGCCACAATCCAATCGTGCCGCCTGCTTAAACGATGGCCAGCGCGTGCTGGTCGCGTCGCGGTTCATGTGAGGGCGAGCGTGGCGTCGGGCATCTTGCCTGACGTAGAGGGCGTGCATCCTTGCCGCCCGGACGAACCCTTAAGCACGAGAGGCACTCAGATTCTTTCAACCCGCTCGGCTTCGTTTGAGGTTCCTTCCACCGGGCTGGAAGCCCGGCTCCACGGCAGGCAAGGATGCCTGACGCCACGGGCCCCAACCGAACGCCCTTGATCCCGCAATGCGCGGCGATAGCATCACGCAGTGATCGAACTGGTTCGAAACCTTGAAACCACAATCCAATCGCGCCGCCTGCTAAACGATGGCCAGCGCGTGCTGGTCGCGGTTTCGGGTGGTGTCGATTCCATGGTGCTTCTGCATCTCCTGCACTCCCTCTCCGTCAGTCATCGCTGGACTCTATCAGTCGCGCATTTCAATCATCAGTTGCGCGGCCGCAGCGGCAATGCGGATGAACGCTTCGTTCGCGAGGCGGCGCTCAGGCTGAAGCTGAAGTGCTTTTCTGAAGGTGCGAATGTGAAGGCTTGCGCGGCGAAGGAAAAGATCTCCGTGGAAATGGCCGCTCGCAAATTGCGTCACGAATTCCTCGCCCGCACTGCGCGAGAGCAACGCATCCCGACTGTTGCGCTTGCGCATCATGCAGACGATCAGGTGGAACTTTTTCTTCTTCGGCTCTTGCGCGGCAGCGGAGAGGAAGGCCTTGCTGGCATGCGTTGGAAGCGTTCGTCGCCGGCTCATCCCCGGGTCACTCTAATCCGCCCGCTCCTCGATTGTCCGAAAACCGCGCTGCTCGCGTACGCGAAGGAGCAGGGAATCTGGTTTCGAGAGGATGCCAGCAACGATTCGCTCGAGATCCAAAGGAACCGGATCCGCCATGAACTTGTGCCCTTGCTGCAATCGAAGTATCAACCCGCGCTCTTGCGGGTTGTTGCCCGTGTGGGTGAGCTTTCGGGTGCGAACGCCGAATTCGTTGCGCAGGCTGCGCGAAATTGGCGCGATGATCCAAAATCGCCATTTGCGGAACTTCACGTCGCGCTTCAGCGATCCTGTTTGCAACAGCAGTTGGTGGAACTTGGAATTCCGCCGCACTTTGAATTAATCGAGGCATTGCGCCTTAGGCCCGGAAAGCGCATTTCGTTCGGCCCGCGCGAATTCCTGAGTTGCGGACGGGACGGGCGAATTAAAAAGGAAAGCGTCACGCGCTTTCAGACCAGAGCCCCAGCCGTGGAGGTCGCACTGAGCGGACGTGCAGGCAAACTGAACTTCAACGGCCTTGAAATCACGTGGAAGCTGACAAAACCCACGAACAATTCGCTGCCTGGGCGTCGTCCTCGGCTTGAAGTGTTTGATGCGGACCGCGTCGGACCCGCGGTTCTTTTGCGACACTGGCAAGCCGGAGATCGATATCAACCGATTGGAATGCCGGGTTCCGTGAAGTTGCAGGACCTGTTTACGAACGCCCGAATCCCACGCGACGAGCGGCAGCGACTCGCGGTCGCGTGTACTGGCTCGGGGGAGGTCTTTTGGGTCGAAAAGCTGCGTATTTCGGAGCAGTTCAAGATCACGCCATCCACAACTCGTCGCTTGCTTTGGCAGTGGAAGCCCCGTTAAATCCCCCCGGTTGCGGGTAAATCCCCATCGTGTTAACTTGCGGCCAACCAAATCTCATGGCTGAAGACAATAAAATGAATGATGACGACAAAAACTCCCGAAAGGGTGGGGAGTTTCGTGTTCCGCCGCGCACGTGGGTCGTCTGGATCGCAATCATCGGCAGCATCATCATGCTCGTGATGATGCGCGGCAAAATGGACCCGCCAGGGACCCTGCTTTCGCAGCCGGAGTTCATGGCGAAAGTGGACGCCAATCTCATCGCGCCCGGCGCAAAGATCAGCTACACGCAACAATCCCTGCTGCAGGAAATCTCGGGCGCCTATTACAAGGCGGATGCAAAAGGCGAAGCCATCAAGGGCGAGACGATACCGTTCCGCGCCAAGGTTCGGCTCACGGACGAAGCCGAGAACAAGCTGTACGCAACGGGCAAGTTTGTGGCGCACGAGTCCAATCAGATTCTCGTTGGTCTCATTTGGAGCATCCTTCCGATTCTCGCAATCGCCGCCTTCATCTGGTTCTTCTTTATTCGCCAGATCAAGATGGCTGGAAAGGGCGCGCTCAGTTTTGGCAAGAGCAAGGCCCGCCTGCTCGCCAAGGAACGCAACAAGACCACGTTCAAGGACGTTGCGGGAATTGATGAAGCCATCGAGGAAGTTTCCGAGCTGGTTGAATTCCTCAAGGATCCCAAGAAGTTTCAGCGCCTCGGCGGCCGGATTCCCAAGGGTGTCCTGATGGTTGGACCTCCCGGAACTGGAAAGACGCTGCTTGCGAAAGCAATCGCAGGCGAAGCAGATGCCGCGTTCTTCAGCATCAGCGGATCAGACTTCGTTGAAATGTTCGTGGGCGTTGGCGCCAGCCGCGTTCGCGACATGTTCGAGCAGGCGCGCAAGAACACGCCGTGTTTGATTTTCATCGACGAAATTGACGCTGTCGGCCGGAGCCGTGGACATGGCCTGGGTGGCGGCAACGATGAACGCGAACAAACGTTGAATGCGTTGCTGGTTGAGATGGATGGCTTCGACACACAGGAAGGCATCATCATCATTGCGGCAACGAATCGGCCCGACGTTCTCGATCCCGCGCTCCTGCGCCCGGGACGTTTTGATCGCCAGGTGACCGTCAACCTGCCTGACGTTCGCGGACGGGAAGCGATCCTCAAGGTGCATGCGAAGAACGTGAAGCTCCTCCCTGGGGTGGATCTTTCGATCATTGCCCGTGGCACTCCTGGATTCTCTGGCGCAGAGCTCGCCAATCTTTTGAACGAAGCGGCCCTCCTTGCAGCCCGCACCAACAAGAAGGGCGTCGGCATGCAGGAACTGGAAGAGGCGCGCGACAAGGTGCGCTGGGGCAGGGAACGGCGAAGCCTCGCCATGACAGATGAGGAGAAGAAGTTTACGGCGTGGCACGAGGCGGGACATGCGCTCGTGAACGTGATGCTGAAACATACGCATCCGCTGCACAAGGTGACGATCATTCCGCGCGGGCAATCGCTCGGGGCCACGATGTACCTGCCCAAACAGGACATCCACAGCCGCAAGCGCAAGGAAATGCTGGATGTGATCGCAGTCACCATGGGCGGGCGAATCGCCGAAGAGATTGTCTCGGAGGACATTTCAACGGGCGCCTCCATGGACATTCAACAGGCGACGCAACTCGCGCGGGCAATGGTTTGCCAGTACGGCATGAGCGAGAAGCTGGGCATGGTCCAGTATGGTGACGATGACGAGTATGTCTTCCTCGGCCGTGAAATGGCGCGAACGAAGAACTTCAGCGAGCACACCGCGGAAGAGATCGACAGTGAGATCAAGCGGATTATCGACGAAGCCTACAATGTTGCGCGCGAAATCATTTTCGGAAATCGCGACAAGCTGGAGCTGATTGCAAAATCCCTGCTCGAATATGAAACGCTGGAAGGCTCGCAGGTTGAGGAGATCATCCAAACCGGCAAGTTCACTCCACCTCCGCCCCCGGCCAACATCGAGCCTCCCCACGGAGCGCCCGCTGGAACCCCATTGCCGGAGAATCCGACAAAGCCGTCGTCACCCAAGTTGCCCGGGCTCGGCAACCCGGCCCCCGCGCCCGTTTAAATTTTCGCAAGGCAATCCTTCAACCCGGCAGTGAACCTGCCGGTTTTTTTATTGCGATCGAATGCGTGCCGTGAACGCGTAACGTCCCGATTGAACTTCGAAAGTTCCAGGCTCGTGTGGGTTGAGGAGTCGAATGCCGGCGGATTTTTCAGCAGGAATACCGCCTTCCAAAATCTCGCACGTGCCATGGGGAAGGGTGACGATCGCAGATGTGTTTGCGGGAATTGTCAGGTGCAGTTCGAACGCATTGCCTTCGAGAGTCCATCGGCTCTCAATTCTTCCGTGGATAGAGTCGTAACGCGCATCGGCTGATGAAATTCCAAGCCCGAGCCACGGCCTGATAACGAATCGTTTGAAGCCTGGAATCTCCGAATCCAGTTCAATGCCGGCCACGTGCCGATAGAGCCATTCGCCGACGGAGCCCAGCGAGTAATGATTGAATGAGTTCATCGCGGGATTGAAGAACCCGTCCTTCTCAGTCCAGCCGTTCCAACGCTCCCAAATCGTCGTGGCGCCATGGATCACGGGGTAAAGCCAGGAAGGATAATCCTGGTTGAGAAGCAGGCGATACGCGACGTCTGCGTGGCCACTCAAAGTCAGGATGGGATTCAAGTGGCTGATGCCGATGAAGCCCGTGCTCAGGTGCCAATTGAGGTTGCGGATATTTTCGACGAGATGATCTGCAGCGCGGCTGCGCACTTCCTGCGGCAGCAGGTTGAACGCGAGCGCAAGGAGATACGCGGTTTGGGTTTCAACTTCAAGCCGGCCATCATTTCGCAACCACTCTTTCTGGAATGCGTTTCGCACGGATTCAAACATGCGATCGAAACGTTCAGCGTCAGAGTCGCGTCCGAGTTCGCGCGCCATTCGCGCCATCTTCGCCGCGTCATCAGCCCAATACGCGGTGGCGAGCAGCGTCTTCATCGGCGATTGCGTGCGGAACTCGCGGTCCGACGGAATGCACAGCCAGTCACCGTAATTGTTGTTGAGCGCGTTTGCGCGGATTCCATTGGGGTTGGATTTCTCCAGCCAGTCCAGCCATCGCACCATCGAATCCCAGTGGCGTTCAATGATGCGTCGATCGCCGTACACACGCCATAGCGTCCACGGCACAATGATTCCCGCATCCGCCCAGCCTGCAGCGCCGCCCAATCCGTCCAGGCCTGCAAAGCCTTCGCCTTCGCGGAGGCGCGGGGCGACATCGGGAAAAATGCCGTCGACATCCTGCGAGTCAGTGACATCAATCATCCACTTGGTGAAGAACGCCGCGACATCCATGTTGTACGTTGCCGTGCGAAGGAACACCTGCGCATCGCCCATCCAGCCAAGCCGCTCATCGCGTTGCGGGCAATCGGTCGGCACCGATAGGAAATTTCCTTTCTGACCCCACAGCGCATTTTGCCAGAGCCGGCTCACAAGCGGATGCGAACACTCGAAGTGGCCGGCAGCAGGCGTTGCGGACATCACGACGCAGCCGGAAATCTTTTCCAGCGGCAGCGCGTTTTCGAGTCCGGAGAGTTCAACATATTGAAATCCGTGAAATGTGAATCGCGGTTCCCAGGTCTCCTCGCCGTCGCCTTTGAGAATGTAGATATCCGTGGCGCGGGCGCGGCGAAGATTATCCGTGTAAAGCGTGCCGTCGGGGTTGAGGCGCTCGGCGTGCCGCAGTTGAACGCGCGTTCCTGCCGCGCCTTGAACCGCGATTCGCATCCATCCTGCAATGTTCTGGCCCAGATCGTAGATGAACACGCCTGGCTTAATCTCGGTGACGGAAACAGGCCGAAGTGTTTCGACCACGCGGACAGGTTCGGAGCGCTGCGCAACCAGTGGAAGTTCCCGATCCGTATCGCGGCTCTTGTTGTTCGAAAAGCCAAACTTCGGGATGTGAACCCTGGCGGGCGGGACTTCAATCGCGTGCAGCCAGGCCGAATCATCGAACCCAGGCCGATCCCACCCAGCGCGGTCGCGTTGGGCATCGTAGGTTTCGCCCATCATGAAATCAGCTGACAGGATGGGTCCCGTCTCGCAACGCCATGAGCGATCGCTTGTGATGATGATTTTCTTTGCTGGGCGGTTAAGCACCTCCTCTCCCCGTCCCTCTTCTCCATTCGGAATGGAGGAGAGGGTGGCCGAAGGTCGGGAGAGGAGGGGTCCTGTGGGTTCCGGGAATTCAACACGCGAAGTCTGCGCTTCGATTTCCAACTGAACGAGCAGGCTGTTTTGCAAGGTTCCATATTGTCCCCGCACCTCCTGCCAGCCCACAAACCCACTCCACCAACCATCGCCAAGAAATGCGCCCAGAGCATTCTCGCCGCGGCGGAGCAGGGGAGTGACGTCGAACGCGCGATAGTGCAAGCGCTTGTTGTAATCCGTCCATTCAGGAATGAAGCGGTCCTCCGTCACGCGGTGTCCGTTCAGTTGCAGGTCGACGATGCCGCGCGCGCTCACGTAAAGCGTTGCGCGTTGGATTATTCCCGCCACCTCAAAGTGTTTTCGCAGCAGGGGACACGTGCCCGGCTGCGTCGGAGTTGATTCAAGCGCGTCGGCGTCGCGGCGAATGATCTCGGGATCGTGCGAAATCCAACGGGCCTGCCAGTCATTCGGGTTCAACAATCCCATCGTCCAGAGTGCGGGCGCACTCGTGATCGCCTGGCCCTGTTCATCCCAGATCGTCACGTGCCAATGACATTCCATGCGCGAGCTCAGCGGCGAACCGGCGTAGGCAATGTGGGTCGATTGATCTCCCTCAATCCGGCCGCTGTCCCATAGATCCGCGCGGTTGCTTGCCAGAAGTTTCGAGGAACTCGCGACGCGGATCTGCCACGCCGTTTGCTTTGCGCCGCGGCGATCGGATTGCAGGATCCAACTCAACCGCGGCTGGATTTCGTCAATGCCAAGCGGGTTCTGCAAGTATTCGCATCGCAGGCGCGAAATGCGGATGGGTCCTCGAATGTCAGGCTGATTCATGTTCCCGCGCGCTCCGATTCAATCTGCTCGAGTGACTTTCCGGACGTGTTGGGCATGAAAAAGAATCCGACTGCGCCGCTGATCACCAGGAAGATCGTGAGCAGCGAGGCGAGCAGCGGAATTCCACCTGAACCCGTGAGCACTGGCACGAAGAAGCTCCAAATGCCGACGGCGATGCGCGCCACCCCGAACGTGATCCCCTGGGCGGTTCCGCGCAGCATCGTGGGAAACAGTTCCTGGCTAAACACCTTGTAAAACGCCTCGCCGGCAAGCGCGGCGCCGCCCGCGAAGAGGACGATGTTCACCACGATCACGGGAATGCTGAAAGGCAGCAGAATCAAAAGACCATAAGCAACGATCTGCGTGATGGCTCCAATGCCCCACAGCAGCTTCCGTGTGCTGTGACCTCGATCGGCGTAAGGCATGAATACCGTGACGGCCACGATCATGGCCGTGATGAATGCGGCGCTGGGCAGGCCGACGCCGAGGGCCTGGTTGTCGGCGTTGTGTTTGGTGATGAGATACGAATTAAAGGCGCCTGCTGTTCCCGCAGCGAGATTCCAAAACAGGTAGATGATTCCGGTCCAGGCAAGTGCCCTCAGATTGGCGCCAACGAATAATGCGCGGAGGTTCTGCTTCGCACCCGCTGCCGCTGCCGTCCAGCGCGCGGACTCCGCCAACCCGCGCCGCAACGCCCATGTGACGATTGCGACGACGAACAGATGAAGGAACACGATGCGGATGCCGAGCAGGCCAAGCGGTGCGAGCGCCAGTGCCAGCCAGAGAACGATTGTGGGACCAAGGCACCATGCCACCTGCGTGAAACCGAGGAGCTTGCCGCGCGCCTTGGCTGGGGCGATTTCGCCGACCAGCGCGAGTGAGGTGGGTACATCAGCGCCCACCGCCAGTCCGACAATCACGGTTCCTATGAAGAGCATCTCGCGGTTGAAGGCGAAAGCGATGCACAGGATGCCGGCGGCATAAACCAGCAGATCCCATTTGTAGATCCGCTTGCGCCCGAGCTTGTCACCCAGCCAGCCCCCGGCGAGCGCTCCGATCGCACAGCCGATGGCGTTGGGTCCGATCGCAGCCAGCGCTCCGACCATTCCGTTCGTGAGTTGAAACTCCTTTTGGAAGAGCACCAATCCTGCACCAAGGGCGACAATCGATCCCGCGTCGAGATACGACGCCATGCCTGCGAGGGCAGACCATTTCCATTGCTGGCGGGTGACTGTGGTATCCGATTCAGGAACCTGGGACATTTGAGGAGTGGGGTCTGACATGGGAAGTTATTTTGGTTCAGCAGACTTGGAAGTCTGCGCAGCGGTGGATGAGTGGCCGAGTTATGGCTTGCAGCGACACGCTGGCTGCTTTAGGCGTTTGGGAAAACTCAGGCATCATGTCCAACCACAATTCTTTTAATACCTTCCGGCTGTTCGTTTTTTGGCCGGTGTTGATTGCGGCCGCATTAAACGTGAGCCGCAGCGAAGCGGCAATTCCAGAAGTGGGACGGTATCGTGTTTTCGAGTCTTCTGTCGAAAATCGTAAGTCTTATGGCAACAAATTTAATGACGTGACTTTGCTCTGCACCTACACGGCGCCATCCGGCCGGACAACCGGGTTCCCCGGATTTTTTGATGGCGACGGCGCGGGCGGAGGCAGCGCGACGAACGGCCATGTCTGGAAAATGCGCTTCATGCCCGATGAAGCCGGCGAGTGGAAGTATCAGTGGCGTTGGAGCGACGGAACTGAAGGCGGCTCGGGGAGCTTTTCGTGCGTGACGCGTGGAGCAGGGAAGGGGATGTTGCAGCCTTACAAGGAGAACCCGCGCTGGCTCGCATACAACGGCACGGAACCCGTTTGGATTAAATCTTACTACGAAACGGGGCACGGCGCGATCGCGCAACCGTTCGATTGGGTGAGCGAGAATGTTTACCAGCCGCTGCTCGACCGCGGCTACAATCATCTCCAGGTGAACTGGCTGCTGTCGCTCTGTTGCTTCGAACAGTTCTACAAGGATGGACCTCCGCCTTCCACGACTGACCTTGCGTTGTATCAGGAAGGCCGCGCCTCAAGCACAATGCGGCTCGACGTGTGGCAAATGATGGAACGAAGGCTCGGCTGGCTCAATGACCGGAATGTTGGCGTGCACATGTTCCTAGGGTTTGAAGGACGAAAGAATGGCGGGCCCAAGTGGGAAGCGCTGAGCGAATCGGAAAAGGAGTTTTATGTTCGTTACGTCGTTGCGCGCATTGCTCCGTTTGCGAATCTCGCGGGCTGGAACTTTGTCTGGGAAGACCCGGGCCATCGCGAAACGCATGAGCTGGGATTGGCCCGGCTGCTGCAAAAGCACGACATCTTCAATCACTTGCGCACTTACCAGGACGAACACCCGCGCGACAACGAATACAAACGGCCTGAATACAATTTTGCTGCGATTGAAAATCACCAGATCGCGGCACCTGAGCGCGCTTTGGACATGCTGTATTGGAAAACGCCGTGGACGCATCATCAGGCGTGCCTTATCTCGTATGTTCCCGGCAAGCCTGTGTTCATGTCCGAAGGCAACGCATTGTGGCGGCGCTACTGGGCGGACAAGGCGGGGTCAACGCAGGACGATTTGCGCCGGGCCGCATGGGGATGTGCAACCGCGGCGGCATCGTTCTGTTGGAACGGCCATGCGAAGGAGTATGAACTGTTCGTGCGGGGACCCGAGGGAATGCCGTTTCATGGCGACGACAATCCTTATACGGCGTCGGCGAAGTACATGGACATCCTTTCGGACGTGATGACGCGTGAAGTGGCGTTTCATCGCATGACGCCGCACGATTTCTTTTTGACCGATCATGATCCGTTACGAGTCTGGTGTCTCGCCGAGCCCGGAAAGCAATATCTGACGTTCAGCACGCAGGGCGAACCTTTCACGGTCCACGTCTCCGCAGGCGAGTATGTGCGCAACGTGTGGATCGATACCAAAACCGGCCAGCAGCGTGCGGCGGCGGAGGTGAGGGTCCTGCCCGCGGAAGTGGCAACGACCAAATCAGTCGTCATGCCCGACGAACGCCGGATTGGCGGCAAGGGTATTCCGTTTGTTCCGCCCGATCGAAATACCGACTGGGTTCTGCTGTTGCGAGGCCGGGAGTAGCGCACGCTTTTACGGAGCGCCGACTTGCGGTTGGCTTAACCGTTCTCCTATAAACCCGGTCTGACCACCCGCTTGTTAAGTACGCGCAGTCGGCGCTGCGGCCCCGGGTTTTTTCTTTTCTTAGCGGGCTTTGGCAGTATCTTCCTACGGCTCAAGCTCCCGCTGCGGTTTTTCCGCGGAAGGAGCTTGAAGAAATCCGGTTTTTGCAGATGGACGCAGCACACATTAGAAATTTCAGCATCATCGCCCACATTGATCACGGCAAGACGACCCTGTCCGACCGGCTCTTGCATCGCACGGGCACCATTGCGACGCGCGACATGGAAGACCAGTTGCTGGATTCCATGGACCTTGAGCGCGAACGCGGCATCACGATCAAGGCGCATCCCGTCACGATGCTCTACAAGGCGAAGAACGGCGAGGAATACGAGCTGAACCTGATCGACACTCCGGGACACGTCGACTTTTCCTACGAAGTCTCCCGAAGCCTCTCGGCGTGCGAAGGCGCGCTCCTGATCATTGACGCCGCCCAGGGCGTGGAAGCCCAGACCGTCGCCAACGTTCATCTGGCGATGAAGCAGAATCTCACGATCATACCGGTGATCAACAAGATCGACCTTCCGCATGCAAACGTGCCGCAGGCGAAGCAGCAGCTGGAGGACATCCTGGCAATTCCCGCTGAGACCGCGATCCTGGCGAGCGCCAAGCAGGGAATTGGCATCGAGGACATTCTCGAAGCCATCGTTGCACGCGTGCCCGCACCCAACGCCACGGGCGAAAGTTCGTTGCAGGCGCTTTGTTTTGATTCCTATTTCGACACCTACAAGGGCGTCGTGACACATGTTCGCGTTTTCAACGGCGCGGTGAAAGCGGGGATGCAGGTCAAGTTCCTTGCGAGCGGCAGGGCCTATGAAGTGAAGGAAGTGGGAAGCTTCAATCCAAAGCCTTACATTCGCGAACAATTGAACGTCGGCGAAACGGGCTACATCACGGCGAACATCAAGAGCCCGCAGGAGGTCAAAATGGGCGACACCATCACGGAGTCGCGCAATCCTTCTCCGCTCCTGCCCGGCTTCAAGGAAATTCATCCCATGGTGTTCAGCGGGATTTACCCGATCAACACCTCGGATTACGAGCATCTGAAGGCAAACATGGGCAAGCTGCAGTTGAATGATTCCGCGTTCAACTACCAGTCAGAAACATCGGTTGCCCTCGGTTTTGGATTTCGCTGCGGGTTCCTTGGCCTCCTGCATTTGGAAATTGTGCAGGAACGCCTGCGCCGTGAATACGGGATGGACATCATCGCAACCTATCCAAGCGTGGTGTATCGCGTCACCATGAGCGATGGAACGGTCAAGGAGATCGATAACCCCGCGTTCATGCCTGAGCCTAATTATATTGAGAAGATCGAGGAGCCAATGGTCAAAGCGTTCGTGATCTGTCCGAACGAAAACATTGGCGACATGATGGCGTTGATCGCGGAAAAGCGCGGGCTTGTGGAACACACGGAAACGCTCGATTCCCGCCGCGTGATGCTGACCAGCCAGGTTCCGCTGAACGAAATCCTGATTGATTTTCATGACCGCATCAAGAGCATCACTCGCGGATTCGGCTCGATGGATTATGAGCATGCGGGTTATCAGGAATCCAACATGGTGAAGCTGGACATGCTCGTGAATGCCGAGTCTGTGGACGCGTTTTCGTGCATCGTGCATCGGGACAAGGCAGAGGGCAGGGGACGCGCCCTGGCCGCGAAGTTGAAGGAAGTGATCCCGCACCAGCAATATCAGGTGGCGATTCAGGCTGCGATTGGCGGAAAAGTCGTTGCGCGCGAAACAGTCAGCGCCTTCCGGAAGGACGTCACGGCCAAGTGCTATGGCGGTGACGTGAGCCGCAAACGCAAGTTGCTGGAGAAGCAAAAGGAAGGCAAAAAGCGAATGAAGGCATTCGGCACGGTCAATATTCCGCAGGAAGCGTTCATCGAAGTGCTGAAGGCGTAACCATGGCGAAATCTGTCAAAGGCGGAACTTCTTCGCCGTCCGATCGCCCCAGCGCGGTCTCCCCGACACCCGCGCCCTCCGATTTCGTGCCCGGCAAACGTCCGCGTTCACCCAGTTTCTTTTACCTGCTCACATCAGGGCCGGCGCGGCATACGCGTTCTCTTTGCAAGCATGTCCGCAAGATACTGAATCATCAGCGCGATATTCTTTCGCCGGCTGCGGTTCACGAGGTTGAAGCCGCTCATTACTCCGCATGTGAAGCGTTGGCAAACAAGGCCGGCAAAGAGGCCTTGCGGAAGGAATCTGAGAATCTCGAAGCCGCAGCCAACAAGTGGTTAAGGCCGTATCCCAACGCCGCGTGGCGCGAAAATGTCGAGGTCTTGCTCGTCGCTTTGACGGTTGCCATGGGCGTGCGCACGTTTTTCCTGCAACCATTCAAGATTCCCACGGGCTCGATGCAGCCGACGCTGTTTGGCGTGACCTCGGAAAATCTTTCGCCTGAATTTGACATTCCCGGCGGCGCGAATCGCGTGCTGGAATGGTTCAAGGGAAATTCCTACGTTCACCTGGTGGCGCCGCACGATGGCCAATTCCTCGGGGCCGATCAGCCCGTTGGACTGCCGATCTTCAAGATCTATCAGAAGATTTATTTCACGGGCAAAACCATGACGCTTTGGTTCCCGCCCGATTACGGCAGCGAACTGCTTGCGCCCACGTATTCGGGCGTGGGGCCCGCAATGCAGGTTCGGTCGACCCTTCAGCGGGGACAGTTTTTTCGCAAGGGCGAGACCATGGTGAAACTGCGCGTCAGCGCTGGCGACCATCTGTTCGTCGACCGCCTTAGTTACAATTTCAAGGCGCCTGAGCGCGGCGAAATCATTGTATTCGAGACACACGGGATTGATCGCTTGAATCAGCTGATGCCTACGCAGGGCGATACGTTTTACATCAAGCGCCTGGCTGGCCTTGGGGGCGAAGAATTGGCGATCGAGCCTGATTACCAACTGCAGCTGCCGCGGCGATCGCTGGACGAATTGCACCCAACCGTCGCGATTGGCCATCTGGTCGTGAACGGTGAACCGCTTTCCGCATCGACCCCGCACTTTGCGAATTTGTATTCGTTCAGTGGCGCCACGCGGCACTCGAAGTCCATTGATTACCGCAAGGACCAATACCTGGGCCACGCGGCCATTGGGAATTTGGAACCTGGGAGTCATTTCACGGTTCAGACGAATCATTTGTACGTGCTCGGCGACAACACGATGAACAGTTCCGATTCCCGATTTTGGGGCGATTTCCCGAAAGAGAAGCTGATTGGAAAATCGTTCTTCGTGTATTGGCCGATCACTCGGCGCTTTGGCTGGGGTTCAAGCTACTGAGGAAGCAAACCAAGTTGGGCAAGCCTCTGATTCACCTGCATTATTTAACATTGCACAATGTTTGTTATCTTGATCAAGGCGCCTTACGGTAAAGGCTCAGGTATTGATCCGCTGTTCGGCTCCAGGAAAAATCCGCGGCCATGCCGTTCATCCGATAATGCTCCAGCAATTCGGGTTCGTCGTATATCGCCAGGCCCTTCCGAATCGCTCTGGCGAGCGCCGTGCTTGAATACTCTGAGAACTTGATTCCGTTGGCGGATTCCGGGGATTCAGAAAAGTCGATCACTGTGTCGTCAAGCCCGCCCGTGGCCCGCACAATCGGAACGCTGCCGTAACGCAGGCTGTACATCTGGTTTAATCCGCAAGGTTCAAAGCGCGATGGCAAGAGGAAGAAATCCGTGCCTGCCTCAATGCGATGCGACAATCCGTGGTTGTAACCAATCTGCACCGCAACCTTTGTGGGATGTCGTTTTGCGAGGTCCACGTAGGCTTGTTCAAAGGTCGGATTCCCGCTTCCGAGAAGCACAAACTGCAGATCGGCTCCCAGCATTTCCTCAAGCGCACCCAATTGAATATCCACGCCTTTTTGTTCCACGAGGCGATTGATGCTGCCCAGCAGCGGAACGTTGGCGTCCACAGGCAATTTCATTTCCTCCTGAAGCGCCGCCTTGTTGGCTGCCTTGCCGTTTAAATCGGCGGCCGAGTAGGGTGCCTGGATCGTGTTGTCCGTTTCAGGATTCCATTCCTCGTAATCCACGCCGTTCAGGATTCCCACGAGCTTCGCCTGATGATCCTGCAGAAATCCATCAAGGCCGCAGCCGTATTCTGTTGTGGTGATTTCCTTGGAATAACGCGGACTCACCGTTGTCACGTAATCGGAATACGCAATTCCCGCTTTGAGACAGCTCAGTTGCCCATAAAACTCCAATCCTGCTGCAGTGAAATGGCTCCAGGACAAATTTGTCAGCGCATATCGCGAAATTGGAAACAGTCCCTGGTAGGCGAGATTGTGAATCGTGAAGAACGTTCGCGGCAGCACCCTGCCCTGCCCTGTTTTCCCGAGGCGCGCTTCCTCCTGCATCAACAACGGCACCAAACCCGCCTGCCAATCATGCGCATGCACAACCTCGGGATTCCACGGCAAAGTCAACGCAAGGTGCGCAACGACTTTCGAAAAAAATATAAAGCGTTCGGCATTATCCGGGAAGTCGGCACCGTCGCGCTGGTAAAGCGCCGGACGCTGATAGAAGTCGGGCTGGTCGACGAAGTAAATGGTCAGGCCGTTAATCGGCTCAAGCGCCCAGATCTCCGCCGTTGTGGGCTGATGTCCGAGCATCAATTGTAGCGGATTGCCGAATCGTGCCATCGCGGGAAACTTTTCCCGGATTCCGGCATACAAAGGCGTTACGAGCCCGACCTGGTGACCCGCGCGCGCAAGGTGTTTACCGAGCGCGCCGACCATATCGGCCAGGCCGCCGGTTTTCGAATAGGGATGAACCTCACTGCTCGCGAGCAGGATGCGCATGGGAGAAATTAGCGGCGGAACAGGGTTTCGCCAGTGGGTTTCGCAGCTCCATGAAACCGTTAGGCGGGGATCCGATCCCTGTTCAAATAAGCTTCGAGCGGCCCAGGAATCACGATGGAACCGTCCGCCTGCTGGCAGGTTTCAAGCAATGCCACAAACAGACGGGCCAGCGCCGTGCCGCTGCCATTCAGGATGTGCGGAAATCGATTTTCCCCGGACTCCGATTTGAAACGCGTGTTCATGCGCCTCGCCTGAAAGTCTTCGCAGTTCGAAACGCTCGACACTTCGAGGTAACTCCCCTGCCCTGGCGCCCAGACTTCGATGTCAAACGTCTTTGCGCTGGCGAATCCCATGTCGCCCGTGCAGAGCGTCACGACGCGATAATGCAAGCCAAGCAATTGGAGCACGCGCTCGGCGTTCTCCAGCATTTTCTCGTGCTCGGCATTCCCGTCCTCGGGCTTCACGATTTTGATCAGCTCCACCTTGTCGAATTGATGCACGCGAATCATCCCGCGCGTGCCGACGCCTGCGGCGCCTGCTTCGCCGCGGAAACATGGCGTGTAGGCGCAGTACCGAATTGGCAGCTGGCTTTCCTTCAGGATTTCCTCCCGATGAATATTGGCCACCGGGGTTTCTGCGGTCGGTATCAAATACAACTTTCCGAGTTCGGCAGTATTGTCGCCTTCTGCGAGGCCGTAATATTGGTCTTTGAATTTTGGAAATTGTCCGACGCCCTCAAGACATTGCGGCCCGACAACAAACGGTGGAGACACTTCCGTGTAGCCATGTTCCAGCGTGTGGAGGTCGAGCAGAAATTGGATCAGCGCACGTTCCAAACGGGCGCCCCATCCCGTGTAGAGAAGGAACCCGCTTCCGGACAGCTTGGCGGCGCGCGTGAAATCGACGAGCTTCAACTGCTCGCACAGCTCAACATGCGTTCGCGGTTTGAAATCGAACGTTGGCTTTTCACCGAACGTGCGGAGAACAGGATTATCTTCCGAGCTTTTGCCCAGGGGAACGGAATGATGCGGCAAGTTTGGGACCTGGAGCATAAGGGCATCGCGCTGGCGATCGACAGCATTCACATCAGCCTCCAATTGGCTGATCTTTTCTCCCATCTCGCGCGTCTCCCGCTTTCGATCCTCGGCCTCGGCGGATTTCTTTTGCGCCATCAGCGCACCAA
>Ga0196971_1000918_pt1 | contig 16054 bp, 12 predicted proteins | sample S1v_1013CmetaG_FD_148660 | JGI IMG/M metagenome (GOLD analysis project Ga0196971, IMG submission 148660) | Soil microbial communities from Anza Borrego desert, Southern California, United States - S1+v_10-13C | ecosystem: Environmental > Terrestrial > Soil > Desert | place: USA: California... | reverse complement strand
AAGAACGAGACCCAGCCGACCGATCCTGGCAGCAAACCCAAGCCCACCGAGCGGGGAGTCTTCGCGGGGGCGTGGCCGTACCAGGTTCCGCCAAAAGGTCACTATAACACCTTTGTGACCGATGGGATCGTGCTCGGACCTTATGCGGATCTGATTGAGCAGCCCATGGCCATGTACAAGTGGAGTGACAACTCCTGGCTGCCTCTGATGGCCACATCCTGGGAGCTCCAGGGCGATAACTTGGTCGTCAAGCTCCGCTCCGGTGTCAAGTGGAGTGACGGATCGGACTTCAGCGCCGATGACGTCGTTACCACGTTTACCGTCGCACGCCTCCTGAAGAACGTGGTCTGGAAATACGTGGACAAGGTCGAAGCCAAGGACAAGCAGACCGTCAGCTTCCACATGGCCGTTCCGTCCACCGTTGTGCAGCGCTATGTCCTTCGTGAGCGGGTCCGGCCCCACTCGGTCTATGGCGAGTGGGCCCAAAAGGTACAAGCTGCGGCCGCAGCGGACCCGAAGTTCGAGTCCGACGCGTCCAAGCAGCTCCGGCTCGACTTCGAAAAGTTACGGCCCAAGGAGATCGTAAGCAACGGCCCCTATAAGATCGACACCAGTTCCATTACCGAAGCGCAGATGACGTTGGTCAAGGTTCCCACCGCCTGGAACGCAAGTACGGTCCAGTTCGATCAGATCGTCCTGTACAACGGCGAAACCCCCACCGTTACGCCGTTGGTCCTGGCCAAGAAGGTGGACTACGCGACCCACGGGTTCCCGCCGGCAACGGAAAAGCAGTTTGAGTCCAGCGGCGTGCGCATTCTCCGCCCGCCCACATACTCCGGCCCGGCCCTGTACTTCAACCACAAGATCGAGACGTTCGGCAAGCCCGAAGTGAGGCAGGCCATTGCCTACGCGATTGACCGGGCGGAGAACGGCACCGTCTCTCTGGGCAAGTCCGGCGTGGCCACCAACCTGATGGCCGGCTTCAGCGATAACCTGGTGCCACTCTGGCTGTCGGGCGATGACCAGAAGAAGCTGAACCAGTACAAGCTCGATCCCGCCAAGGGCGAGTCGCTCATGAAGGAAGCCGGCTTCAAGAAGGGCTCCGACGGCGTCTGGGTGACGGACAAGGGCGCCCGGATGGAGTATGAGCTGATGGTGCCCGCCGAGTTCGCCGACTGGTCGGCTGCCGCCGAGAACCTGGCGCAGCAGCTCACCAAGTTCGGCATCAAGACCGCGGTGCGCGGCGTCACCTGGAGCCAGGTGCCTGTGGACATTCGCGACGGCAAGTTCCAGCTGGCGATTCAGGGCTGGGGCGCCGGCAACCCGCATCCTCACTTCTCCCTTACCCAGGACCTCTTTGTTAACAACTACGTCCAGGCCAACGGCCCGGGCATGAACTTCCAGATGAAGCAGACCACAAAGGCCGGCACCGTCGACTTCGAGCAGTTGGTGGTCGCATCGGCCCAGGGCCTTGACGAATCCAAGCAAAAGGCCGCCGTAACCCAGGCGACCCTTGCGTTCAACGAACTGCTGCCGATCATTCCGCTCTGGGAGCGCTACGGCAATAACGCTAGCCTCCCTGACCGCGTCCAGGGCTGGCCGTCCGACAGCGATCCCATCTTGAAGAACGGCTTGTACGCGGACAACCCGATTGCTCTCCTGATCCTTACCGGAACCCTGAAGGCGAAGTAGCGATCCACACCGGCGGTGGACCGGAGGCATAAAGCCAACCGGTCCACCGCCTCCCACTCCAAACAGAGAGAAGGGACGTCTCCGTGAAGACGTGCGTCAGCATGTGGAGCCTGGTACCCCTGGTTCGTTCGGGGGAAGTGGACACGGTCAGCTTTGTGAAGTACGCCGCCTCAGTTAGGGCCCAGGGCGTGGAACTCCTGAACATCTTCTGGAAGGACCGGGACCGGGAGATTCCCCTGGTCCGACAGGCGCTGGCCGATGCCGGGCTCACAGTCGCGGTCTATGATGCGACCAATGACTTTTCCCGTCAGGATCCGGCGGAACGGGCCGCCCAGGTGACAAGGGTCAAGGAAGACGTGGACGTGGCTCTGGAGCTCGGGACCGATACCGTTCGGGTTTTTGCAGGCGATCTGCGGGACGGCATCCGCTTTGAGACCTGCCTGGACTGGATCGTCTCCGGCCTCCAGGAATGCGCATCGTATGCCGCTTCCCGCGGGGTGACCCTCACCCTGGAGAACCACGGAAAACTCGCCGGCAGGAGCAGCCAGGTTGCCGAGATTCTGCGGCTGGTGGGCTCCCCGGCCCTGAAGGTTACGATTGACACCGCTAACTTCCTGCTGGTGGATGAGGACCCGAACGCGGCGATCCGCGCGGTGGCTGCGCAGACCGGCCACGTCCACTTCAAGGACTTTCGGCCCGCTCCCGCGGATTATCAGGGGCGCACGTACCGGTCTCTTGCCGGTAAGCCCTTCATCGGCGTCGTTGCCGGCCAGGGGAGTGTCGACTTGAAGCAGGCCGTTGCCGACCTGCGCGCCGCCGGCTATGACAAATGGCTCTCCATCGAGTTCGAAAGCGAGACGGATCCGCTCACCGGTACGGCGGCGAGCCTCGCCGCGCTCCAGGGAGTTCTCTAGGCACACCCCCCAGTTCCGATTCTGGCAAAGCAGGAGATGAGCGGTCGATGAAAGTGGGGATCAATCAGTGGAGTTTCCACGGCCAGCCCTTCGAGCGAATGCTGGCCGTCGCGGCTAAGGCAGGGTTCGAGACGTTCGAACCGGCTGTCAACGAAACGGCTGAAGGGGCTGCGCTCAGCGCAGGGCTGCACCTCGGGAGCACGGCTGCCGACGGGGCCGCCGTGGCGGCTCTGGCCCGGGACCTGGGCCTTGCAATCCCCACCCTGGCTTGCGGCCTGGGATGGAAGTACCCCATGACCAGCGCGGACTCCACCACACGGTCCAAGGCCCGGGAGGCCAATGTCAGGGTCCTGGAACTGGCGGCCGCCCTGGGATCCGATACGGTCCTCGTCGTCCCCGGGGTAGTCAATGCCGAGATTTCCTATGACGCAGCCTGGGGCCGGGCGCAGGAAGAGCTGGCCCACCTGGCTGATCGGGCGGCTGCTCTGAAAGTGAAGCTCGGCGTGGAGAACGTCTGGAACAAGTTCATTCTGAGCCCGCTGGAGATGGCCCGGTTTGTCGATGAGATCGGCTCCCCCTGGGTCCAGGTATACTTCGACGTGGGCAACGTGCTGGTCTACGGTTTCCCGGAACAGTGGATTCGGATTCTGGGTCGGCGCATCGCCGCCGTTCACGTGAAGGACTTCAAGACGGCCATCGGCAACATCACCGGCTTTACCAACCTGCTGTCCGGCGATGTCAACTGGCCCGCCGTGACGGCTGCCTTGCGAGACGTTGGCTACCAAGGACCCCTTACCGCCGAGCTGGCTCCCTACAAGCATGCTCCGGAAGAGCACGCCAGGGATACCGCTCGCCACATCCGAGCGATCATAAAGGGGGTCTAAGCGATGCTTCGTGTCGGTTTAATCGGAGCGGGCAATATCGCCCAGACTCATCTCCGGGCCATCGCCGGTACGGCCGACGTGCGGCTCACGGCAGTGTGCGACGTGGTGGAGCAGCGGGCCCGAGAAGCCGCGCAGAACTATGGCGGCAAGCCTTATACCGACTACCGCACCATGCTTGAGCAGGAGGACCTCCAGGCCCTGTTTATCTGCGTGCCGCCCGATGCCCACAGCACCATGGAGGAAGAGGCTGCGGCCCGGGGAGTTCACCTGCTGGTGGAAAAGCCGGTGACTCTCACTCTGGAAGAGGCCCGGCGCAAGCAGGCGGCCATTGAGCAGGCAGGCATCATCGCCGCGGCCGGCTACTGCCTGCGTTACAGCCCTCTGGTCGACAAGGTGCGGGAATGGCTGGGACAGGGGTTTCAGACCGTGCTGGCGGAAGCCCGTTACTGGGGCGGCACGCCGGAAGCCCCCTGGTGGCCTGACTACGCCAAATCCGGCGGGCAGCTGGTGGAGCAGACCACGCACGTGGTGGACCTCCTGCGGTTCCTGGTGGGCGAGGTCGCCGAAGTCCAGGCCCAGTATACCCGCGCAGCCGCGCCTGATGACCCTGCCTTCACCGTGCCCACCGCCGGCAGCGTCAGCTTGCGGTTTACGGGCGGAGCCGTAGGCACGATCAGCACCTCGTGCGTTGTAGGAGCCTTCGAGGCCGGCGTAAACCTGCTGGGGCCTGACGGAGCCATCCGGTACACGTACGGTGAGGCCAGCTTGATCCGGGGCAGAAACACCGTCACGGAGAAGCCCACGGGCGACATGTACGCGATCCAGGACAGGGCCTTCCTCAAAGCCGTGGCGACGGGAGACACCTCCCTGCTTCGCTGCACCTATGCGGACGCGGTCAAGACCCTGGCCCTCACCCTCGCCGCGAACCAGTCGGCGGCGGAGGGGCACCCGGTGAACCTGTAGGGCGATCCGTTTTCGGAGAATGCAGGGCGCCCCCATATCCGGCACGGCCTCTCGACAGCCGGGTACAGGGGCGCCTTGTCTTCCCCTGGCGCCAGGTGCAGGTTGAAATCCCGGAGCATCAGCGGAATCCGTGATGGCGATCTTCCTCATATAGGCCGTAGGGACCAATCTCAACATCGTTCTAACCGGGGGGCACGGGGAGCGTCAAGACTTCGGTGCTGGCTGCCCTGGCCCAGGAATACTGTGTGTCCAGCTGGCGGCAACCATCTACCGCCACGAAGTCTGTCCCAGTGGAGGCAGCCCTTGCGGGGGTCGGCACGTTGAGCGCAGTCACAGGCTTGCGGCCGGAGCAGGATATCCAGGCTCTGAAATGCGCGGGGTAGCTTCATCCGGCTCCGGCAGGCTGGTCAGGAGTTCGCACACTGGGCCGAGTGCAACCTCCACCATCGCAGATCGATGGCGATCAAGATCCTTCACCGAGTAAGTGCCGTCATCCCGCGGACCGGCCAGCAGCCCCAGGCTCTTCAGCTCACGCATTTTCCCGGGAACCCCCGCCCGCAAATACCAGCGGCCGGTGTCATCCCGGTCCATTGCCAGCAGGGATTCATAGGCTGAAAACGGCGCACTCAAGTCCGGCGGCAGCGCAAACCGCTCCTGCGGCAACCCGAGCTCGTCCTTGGCCAGCGCGACAACGCCGGGTGCAAAGTAGTACCGGTCGATTCCGTCTCTGCAGGCAATGCTCTGCGACAGCCCCATGGCCTGCAGGCGGCGAACCAGGCACCGCAGCCATGCCCGCAGCTGCCGGTCCATGAACAGGATGCGCAGCGGATCCTCAGCCCCGACCACAGTCCAGGCGCGTCTTACTTCCGACGGCTTACCGTCGACCCAAACGGCGGGCAGCGGTGCGCCTGGCTGATCAGCCAGAAAATGCATGGTTTCGGTCCGGCAGTTCCCGATCCACCGCAGCCGCCGCCGGATCGCGTCCGCCACGTAGGTGGTGGCGAGCTCCCGGCCCCGGTCGGTGAGCGTCAATGAGTTGCCAGTGCCCGCCTGAGCAAGGCAGCCGGTCGCTACCGCCACGTAATAATGGATGCCAACTTCGTTGACAAGGTTTTTGGTGGTGAGTGCATGCCCCTGCTCCAGAGTCAGCGCCACCGCTGCAACGCGCGGCAGCTCGTCCACGTAGGACAGTGTGGGAAAGAGGCGGGGATTGGAGCGGTTTCCGTAGACCAGGAGCCCCATGCGCTTCAGTTCCCAGTATCGGGTGCCCATGTTCCGGTGCGCGCGACTGGCCGCAGTGGTGCTCTGCCGCCTCGTCAGGTCCCGCAGGTCGTCACAGCGGATTGCCCCCAGCACGGGGGCGAAGTGGGCCCAGGCCCCGGAGAAGAGCCGGTTGGCGCAGCGGAGGGTGACGAAAGCCCTGCTGCGGCTCATGACGTGGCTGTTGATGGCAATGGCTGTTTTGCTGCGGGTCACAATCCCCCGCTGGATGAGCCGCTCCACCGACTGGCGGAGGCCCTCGCCCTCCCGTTCGGCAAAGTCCTGAAAGGGGTGCTGCCAGCCGCTGGTCCGCCTCTCCACATTCCCGTCGCAGGCCAGGAGGGCGGCCAGACAACGGATGGCCGCAGCATCGCCGTCTTTGGCCAGCTGATCAATGGCGCCCAGCAGCTCCTTTTCTACCTCCACAATCATCACCCCTACTATGTACTGCCATAGGGAAGTACGGGTTAGCGGGTGCAGATGTTCGAAGAGGCCGCCCCGTTTCCAGGGTCGGGCTTTGCTTTTTCCCACACAAACTGCCAGACCGACTTGTGCGGGTGCGGAATGACCACGCTGCCCAGCAACAGATCCGTTCCCGGATGGCGGCCTCGCCTGCGGCGATGGCAGCCGCCCTTTCCCGTTTATGGGTCTGCCTGGCGGTCTTTGCCCCCGGTGACTTACTTTTTGCTAGGGTGACCTACTCTACATGGGGGCAGTGGGTGATTACGGGCTTTGTTCTCGCCATTGCCAGCATCATGATGGACATGAGCATTGTCTGGACCCTCATTCTCCTCTACAGCTTTCTCTGGCCTCTGCAGCGGTACCGGGTCGATTACAGACGCTTGGACCGGATCCGTGCCATAGAACGTGAGCGTGGGAGCCGTGTGATCACACTGATCCACCGGCAGGAGGCACTCAGTCTGCTGGGTATCCCCATCGCCCGGTACATCAACATCGAGGATTCGGAGCAGGTGCTGCGAGCCATCCGGCTTACGCCGGACGAAATGCCGATTGACCTTGTCGTTCAAACCCCGGGAGGCCTGGTTCTGGCCCCCGAGCAGATTGCCGCGGACCTTCGGCGGCATCATGTAGGCGTACCTGTCCACCGGCCCGGAGATTTGGAGCTCTCGCTCGAAAATCTCCCGGATGTCCTCGGCCTCTGTCCCAAACTCCCGGAGCTCCATGAAGAACCGGGTTGAGAACAAAAAGGTGCCCCGGTAGCCTGTCGCAGGGAAATGTGAAGGCCCACCCGTCGCCGGGTGGGCCTGACTGTTATAGCCTGATGGTCTCCGTGGTGGGTTGCCACTCACGCCAGTTTTTCGCGAATCTGCACAAGCCTGGCAACCTGGTCGGCGGTCAACTCGTTTGCTCTTCCAATGACGTGGCCTGTGTACATCATTACCGTTGCATAGTGCTCCACCGACTCAAGGCGGTAATAGGCTTCGAGTACGTCCCTGCCCCACGCCACGGCACCATGGTTGGCCAGAAGCACGGCATTGTGCGAGCGGCAAAACGGTGTGATTGAGTCGGGTACCTCTTCTGTTCCGGGCGTCGCGTACGGCGCAATCGGCACGGAACCAAGAGTCAGTACCGCCTCCGTGAGTACGGGCCGGTCCAGCGGGATCCCCGCAACGGCAAACGATGTGGCCACCGGCGGATGGGCGTGCACAACGGCCATCACGTCCGGGTCCTCATTGTACACCCGCAGGTGCATCATGACTTCCGACGACTCTTTCCGGTCGCCCGAAATCATTTTCCCGTCCAGGTCCAGCTTCACCATCATGTCCGGCTCCATGTACCCTTTGGACACGCCGGTAGGAGTCACCCAAATCGTTTTGGGCCCCACCCTGATACTGATGTTCCCGTCGTTGGCGGCCACATACCCCTTCAGGAACATGCGCTTGCCAATCTCGACGATCATTCGCTTGGCTTCGGAGTCACTTATATACCTGACACCATCTACGTCTTGCATGCCCGACTCCTTCCCGACACGAACTACTTGCGAGCTTCACTCTTACGCCGGAAGATCTCCTGCAGCGACTCACGGAAAGGCGGCCGGGCGATACCGTACTCGGTGATGATAGCCGTAATGAACTTCTCGTCCGTGACGTCAAAGGCCGGATTGAAAACCTTGACGCCTTCGGGCGCCATCCGCTTGGCGTACCACTGCTCCGTGACTTCCTCGGGCTTGCGCTGTTCGATGTGAATGTCGTGTCCGGTCTGGCAGTTGAGGTCGATGGTCGAAGTCGGTGCACAGACATAGAACGGCACTCCGTAATTCTGCGCCAGAATCGCCACGCCGGACGTGCCGATCTTATTCGCCGCATCGCCGTTGGCAGCAACGCGGTCGCACCCGACAAAGACAGCCTGGACCCAACCGTTGCGCATCACAACGGAAGCCATGTTGTCGCAGATCAGCGTCACATCGACCCCCGCCGCCTGCAGTTCATAGGCCGTCAGCCGCGCGCCCTGCAGCAGCGGCCGGGTCTCATCGGCAAACACCTTGAAGTTGTACCCGCGCTCATGCCCGAGGTAGATCGGCGCCAGCGCCGTGCCATACTTGGCGGTGGCAAGCTGGCCGGCATTGCAGTGCGTCAGGATGCCGATCCCCGGTTCAATCAGGGAAAGCCCGTACTCACCGATGGACTTGCAGGCCCATGCGTCCTCGGCCTTGATCGCCTCGGCCTCGGCGCACAGCGCTGCCTTGATTTCCGGGACCGTGCTGTCGCGATGCCGGGTGACGCATTCCTCCATCCGGTCCAGCGCCCAGAACAGGTTGACTGCCGTCGGACGTGACGATGCGAGGTACTGCTTGACCTGCTTGAACTCCGCGTAGAAGCTGTCAAAGTCAGCGGCCGGCGAAGCCTTGACGCCCAGGTAGACTCCCATGGCCGCCGCAATCCCAATCGCCGGAGCCCCGCGCACCTGCAGCTGGTGGATCGCCTCCCAGATCTGCGGCTGCGTCGTCAAATGCAGATATTTCGTCTCGTTGGGAAGTAAGGTCTGGTCAACGATGACGAGTGCGCTGTTCGCATCGTCCAGCATGACCGTTTCGAGATCAAAGGCCATGACTCCACATCCTCCCGGGGAGTTTAGCGCGCAAACCTCTCAGCAGCCCCCTTGAACGGGCGCACAAAGTCGGCGCCGGTGCGGAAGCCGTCACGCTGCTTGATATACTCCTTGGCAGCGGTAAGGCACAGACGCTCGGCACGCAGCCGGGCCGCCTCGTCGGCGATGGTGGTGATGTCCTTGACATGGGCCAGACCCACAATGCGGCGGCACAGTTCAAGTCCGGTCACTGCGGCGGTATCGCGCAGCACGGTGGCCAGATACCAGTCCCGGAAGCTCTCTTCCCGGGCGAACACTTCGGTGGCATGCTCGTCCCAGGCCTTGACGAACTTGGCGCGGAACAGGTCAATGACCTGTACGATGGTCGTCTCCAGCCAGGCGGTATACTCGGCCCGTTCCGCCTCATTGGCGATGGTGGCTTCAGCGTTGGCCCACGCAAAGATCAGGTTGGCGACCACGTTGCCTACGTCGTACCCAATCGGCCCATAGAAGGCAAACTCGGGGTCGATTACCTTGGTCGAATCCGCCTTGATAAAGATCGAGCCGGTATGCAGGTCGCCGTGAAGCAGCGCCTGCGCGTTGGTCATGAACTCGAACTTGAGCCTGGCCGCCTCCAGGCGCAACTCCTTGTCGCCGTACAGTTCACGCTTTACCCATTCGAGGTTGGGCGGGAAGACATCGTTGCGGCCCTTATAGTCGTTGAACGGCTCGGTGTACACAAGGTCCTCGGTGATCTCGCAGAGCTCGGGATTGATGTACTGGCCCACCAACGCCTTCTTCTGCTTGTGCTCCACGACCACGTCCGTGGTCAACAACAGCGTGTTCACCATAAAGGTCGTAATGTGATCGGCAAAGAGCGGGAACTTCTTGTGCTGCATCAGCGCGGCCCGCATGATCTGATGGTCCGAAAGGTCCTCCATGGCGCAGCAGCTCATCACGCTGTCATAGCCGTACATGGCAGGCACCAGTCCGGGTGCCAGGCGGCCCTCCAGGGCAAGCACTTCCGACTCAATGCGGTTGCGATCCGTCGACAGCACGAACGCATCGGAAATCCGGGCAGTGGGCCCAGCCTGCTTGATGATGACGGACTTGGAAGACTTCCGGTCCCAGACGCGGAAGACGAAGTTCAGGTTGCCGTCACCGATCTCCTTGCAGTCGAGGTCTGCGTCTGCATCAAAGACGTTCAGCTTTTCCTTGGCATAACCAATCACGTCAGCGGGCTTCATGAGGAAGTACTCATCATACCTTGACATGCCGATTACCTCCGTTGCGACAACGTTTTCGGTGTTACTTCTTGCGGAAGTAGGTCAGAGCAAGAGCAAGCGCCAGAACCGAACCCTTTACAATGTTCAGCGAGTAGTAGGGCACCGACATCATGACAAGGCCGTTCTCCAGGACGCCAACCAACACGGCGCCCAGGAACGTACCGATCGCATTCGGACGGCCTGCCCCTGCCACCGAAAAGCCGATATACGCTGCGGCCACGGACGGCATCAAATAGCCGGCGCCGGCGTTAATCTGCGCCGAACCGATGCGCGAGGCCAGCATCACGCCGCCAAGGGCTGCCAGCAAAGTGGCCAAGCCATAGGCAAGGGTCCGGTAACGGTTGACCGGAATGCCCGAAAGCCGTGCCGCTTCCATGTTTCCGCCGACGACATAGAGGTAGCGCCCGTGCTTGGTGTAGTTGAGGAAGATATGCACCACGAGCACCACGACCAGCATGACGATGATCACGTACGGAGCCTGGCCGAGCAGCTTGAACACCGCAGGGATCTTCCCGATGGTGGGAGTGCCGTCGAGCCTGGGCATGCCCTGGCTGATGGAACCGCCGCCCGTGTACGTCATGGCAACGCCCTCAAAGATAAACATGGTGGCCAGCGTCGCCAGCAGATCGGGAATCTTGAGCTTGACAATCAACGCCGAGTTTACAGCGGCCACAATCAGGCAGCCGGCAAGGGCGACTGCAATTGCCGGAATAATGCCCCAGCTGTACCAGACAAACAGCGAAATCACGAGGGAGTCAGCCAGCGTCGCAACCGTACCCACGGACAAGTCAAACCCGTTTACGGTAAGCGACATGGTAACGCCGACACCGATGACCGTGACAATGGAGATGCTGCGCAAGATGGTGACGATATTCGATGTGGACAGGAACGACGGCGTGGCGATCGAGAAGAACACCAGCAACAGGAGAATGGTGAGCACGGTGCCCCATTTGCTGATGAAATTGAGGAGAGGCGTAACCCATGCGCTGCGTGCGGTGCCGGCCTTTGCACTCATAAGATCATCTGCCCCCTGTCGACCAGTAGAGGATTTCCTGTTCCGTGGTCTCAGCTGTCCGGAGTTCCTTCACAATGTGGCCGTCATACATCACGTACGTCCGGTCCGTAATGGAAACAATCTCGGACAGTTCGCATGATGCGTAGATAATCCCCTTACCCATGGCGGATAGTTGGCCAATCAGGTCAAAGATCTCACGCTTGGCCCCCACGTCCACACCCTTGGTTGGTTCGTCGAAGATATACACGTCGGCATTGGCGATCAGCCACTTACCGACGGCGACTTTCTGCTGGTTGCCGCCCGAAAGGTAGGCGACCTTCTGGTTTTCATTGGGAGTCTTCACCTTGAGTTCCCCAATGATCTTCCTGGCCGCCTGGCGCTCGGCCTGGGGTTTGATAAAGTCCAGCACGCCACAGAAATTGGAGAGGCTTGCCGCAGTGAGGTTGGAGACAACGGACTCTTCGACCAGTACGCCCTCCTTGCGCCGCTCCTCAGGAACCAGCGCAAGGCCCGCCTTCACAGCCGAGTGCGGCGATTTTACGGTCAGCTTCCGGCCATTAAGCCAGATCTCGCCCGATTTCGCAGGCAGCGCCCCGAAGAGCGTCTTGCAGAGTTCGGTTTTGCCCGCGCCCACAAGGCCGGCGATACCAATGATCTCACCAGCACCGACATGCAGGTCGATCTCCTCAATGGCGCCCTTCTCCTCCGTCAGGTTCTTCACCTCAAGGAGCGTCGGGCCAATCTCCACCTGCCGCTTCACGTAACTCTCCTCAAACCGGCGCCCGAGCATCAGCTCGACCACCTCTTTGGGCGTCATGCCCTCCATGGAGCGGCGGGTGACCACCGTACCGTCACGCATGACGGTGATCTCCTTGCATATCAAGAAAAGCTCCGGCAGCCGGTGCGAGATGAAGATGACGCCCACATTGTGGTTGTAGGCGAGATCCTCAACCAGGCGGAACAGCTCCTGCGTTTCCGTGTTGCTGAGCGGGGCAGTGGGTTCGTCCAGAATCAGGAACCGGCACTGGTCAGCGGTCGCCCGCGCAATCAGTACCATCTGCTTCTGGGCGAGGCTCAAATCCTGAATGAGCGCGTGTACGTCGATGTCGATGTTAAGCCGTTTGAGCACCTTCTTGGCCGAGGAATACACGTTCGACCAGTTTACGAAGTGCTTGCCCCCCATCTTGTTCACGAGCACATCGAGCATGATGTTTTCGGCAACGGTGAGGTGGGGAATCAGGGCGACGTCAACTTCCTGGTAGACAATTTCAATACCGAGATGCTTGGCATCACTGGGCACGCGAATGTCAACGGCTTTGCCGTCGATTGAGATCGTGCCCGTGTAGTGGCCATACGCGCCTGAGAGAACCTTCATCAAGGTGGATTTGCCGGCACCGTTTGCACCGACAAGGGCATGTATGGTTCCGCTCTTCAACTCGAAATCCACATTGGAAAGCGCCTTTACGCCGGGAAACTCGATGGAGATATCCTTCATCTCGAGTGTTAGCGGCTGTTGCTGGCTCATCCTATCGCCCCTCGCCTATAGGTGCAGAGTGGAGAAAGAGAGAGGATTGGATGAGACAACCCTCTCTCCTTACACATATCAAGCTAGACTACTTCTTGCCGTACTTGGCCCGCAGGGTATCCATCCACTTCTCGTTGAAGGCGTCGGACTTGCCCCAGCCCTCGATGACATCCTTCAGGTTGGTCATGTTGGTGTCGGCCTTCAGCTGCGTCTTCTTAATGAGCTTGGCTTCCAGGTTGTAGTCAGCCGGGGTCTGCTCGCCGGCGAACTTCTTGGCCAGGAGCCGCATGTCAACCACGCCGATGAGGCGGGGATCCACGGCGGCGGTAGACATCCAGACGCTGTTCGGCTCACGCATGAGGTTCATGTCCTGGTTGGAGATGTCGATCGACATCAGCTTGACGTCGGTGCGCTTGGCATCATTCAGAGCCTTGTAAGCACCCTTGGCCATTTCGTCCCAGGAACCCCAGATCGCATCAAGGGTCCCGACCGGGTACTTGGCCAGCAGGGCGCCGACCTTGGTAGCCATGTCACCCTGGACATCCTGGAAGTTGGAGGGACCAACAGTCTCGAGAGTCTTGATCTTGTTGTCCTGCTCGAACTTCTTGTAGATGGTCTCACGGCGGTCAAGCGGCGGCACGCCGGGGCCCCACCAGAGCTTCAGAACCCGCACCGGCTTGTTGTCCTTGGACAGAGCAGCGATTTCGGTCAAGGAGAGCTCGGCGAGCTTGAAGTCGTCCTGGAACGTGGTGGTGATGGCGGGCAGGTTCTGGTTGCCCTTCTGGATGACGGTGTCGAAGGTGACAACCTTCATGCCCTTGTCGATGGCCGGCTTCAGCATGTCGTAGGAGTAGTCGGCCTTGCCATGGGAGATGATCATGCCGTCGTAGCCCTTCTGGATCGCCTGGGCCACGAGCTCCTGGAACTTGGCGTCGTCGTTGTCGGCGATGAACGTGTCAACCTTGAAGCCAAAGGACTCGCCTTCGGACCGGGCGCCGTCGAGGAACTGCTTGGTGTGGTCGTCGGAAGGCAGGTTCCGGACCACGGCGATCTTCAGCTGCTTCTCGGTAAGGCCCTTGGGAACACCCTCAAGTCCGGCACTGGCAGCGGGAGTCTGGGTCTGAGGCGGGGTGCTGGCGGGCTTGGAGCACCCAGTCAAGCTCACCATAGCCGCGGTCGCGAGGAGCAGTGCCACATACCTCTTCACGTGATTGCCTCCTTGGTTTTTCTGGTCTAGAGTAAGGCTGTTGCCAAAGCGGGTGTAGATGATGAGTGGTCCGAGGCGTGCTGCTTAGGAGGCGGTGCCGTCCTGGGGCTGAACCCGGGCCAGCACCTGGCGGGCCGTATCAGTATCGGTGATCAGGCAGTGGCACAGACGGCCCTGCAGGGCCCCCAATGTCGCATCCACTTTTCTCGCTCCGACCACCATAGCCACAATCATGGGGATTCGCCTGATCTCGGGCCATTCTAGCGAGATGATGCGCTCCTCCAGCGGGATCGGCACGTGCTGGCCCTGTCCGTCGTAATACCGCATCAAGATGTCGCCCACGGCGCCCTGCTCGCGCATTTCGGCGACCTGCGCGACAGTCAGGTGGCCCGTCCGAACCATGGTGCACTCTGGGCCGGCATCGCCGAGGCCGACAAGGGCGATATCGCACTGGCGTGCGTGTTCCATTGCCGTCCGGAGCGATTCTTCGCTCATAATGGCATCTCTGGCCGCCTGGCTCTGCACCACCACCGGAACCGGCAAGGTCTGCAGCGGCACGCCCAGGGCGTGCGCCAGGTCCATGCTGATACTGAAGGGGTTCGTCTGATGCGTGCGGGTGCCGACCAGTTCGTGGACGGTGCCGCGCATCGGGGGCTTGGGTGACTTCACATAGGGGATGATCCGGCGAACGGTCTCGCTCCATGCTACCCCCAGGCGGCAGCCGGGAAAGAGCACATCCCTCAGGCATTCGGCTCCGGCCCAGCCCAGCGCGTCCAGCGTCGCTGCCCGCGTCGGGTATGACTTGACGACGATGGCCCGCTGCAGCCCAAACGTCTCCTCCAACTGTCGCTGCAGCTGGAACTGGATTGGCAGTGGCTTGGTGATGTGAATCTGGACGATGCCCTCTCGCCGGGCTTTCTGAAGCAACCGGGTGACAGCCACCCGCGACAGGTGGAGTCTCTGGGCGATCGCCTCATGTGTCAGCCCCTCGTCGTAGTAGGCCCATGCTGCCAGCACCATCAGATCGGTTTCGTTGAAAGCTCCCATCGCCGGATCACATCTCCCCCAGGACGTCGCGGACGGTTGACTCTGCACGGGTCAAAGCCTCCCGGGCCGTGGCCTTTCCGACAAAGGCGTCGTGGACCGCCACGTATAGTGCTCCCAGAAACGCTCCGACTTTGGGGTGTATCGGCAGGGTTTTGGCTCGCTTCAGCATTTCGTACTGGGCTGCGAGCCACGGGTAACGCTCCAGTTCGGACGGCACATAGCTGCTCTCCCGCACCGGGCTGCCCGCCACTCGAGTAACGGCCCGGTCCGTTTCCGGCCCCGCCGCCTGAAGCAGGACCGACAGAACGCCTTCCTGAACCGACGGAGCCTGGTTAGCAGGCAGGGCGATGCCCCAGGTTGCGTTCCAGGGCTGAGGATACGTCGCCACCCGATAGGACTCCGGGTGTGCGGTATCAGAGGCCAGCATGATGGCGGCTGCCTGGCCGCCCCAGGTGGTCGCCAGTGCGACTCGTCCCTGTTTGATGGCGCCGGCGATCTCGTTATTCCCGTAGGTATGCGTGTCCGACGGGCAATACCGGCGCAGGGCGCAGTATGTTTCCAGGGCCCGGACTCCGGCGGTACCGGCAAAGGCCGGCCGGCCGGATTCGTCAAGAATATCGCCGCCCTCGGCCCACAGGTACGGCAGCCAGTCCGTCAGGATCTCGCTGGCGTCTGCCTTCAGCGCAAGGCCGAAGCGCCCCTCGGGGCGGTGTGCCCCAGCCGCCAGACCGGTGATTGCAGCGGGCGATATCACGGGAACGCCGTCGGTGGCGGAAATCGCTACCTCGTCGCTCCGGTAGAAAATCAAGTGCCCGTCGGTAAAGAGCGGCAGCATGTACTGGGAACCGTCGCAGCGGCACTCCCGGGCAACGGACGGCAGAATCTCGTCCGGCTGATAGCGGGAGACCAGCTCCGGCAGCCGCTTGAGGGTGGGATCGAAGGGTGCGAGGTAACCGGCGGAGGCCAGTTCCGGAAGCCAGACATGGCCGGGCACACAGACCGCCTCATAGGGCGCCGTCGGGGCGGTCAGCGTTTCAATGAGCTTGTCCCGGTACTCCGCCCAAGGCACAATCGTCAGGGTGGTCGACCATTCCGGGTGAGCCTGCAGTGCAGAATCCAGTGCAATCAGAGCGGGGTCGTCCGGACCAAGCACTCTGTATGCCACGGCGATATCCCCCTTCTGACGAACCCTGTGGAGCCGGTTCAGGACAGC
>Ga0196971_1000917_pt1 | contig 16066 bp, 12 predicted proteins | sample S1v_1013CmetaG_FD_148660 | JGI IMG/M metagenome (GOLD analysis project Ga0196971, IMG submission 148660) | Soil microbial communities from Anza Borrego desert, Southern California, United States - S1+v_10-13C | ecosystem: Environmental > Terrestrial > Soil > Desert | place: USA: California... | reverse complement strand
GCCGACGGATACATTGTTGACGAGAATCTCCCCCTTCTGGAAGGGCTCAAGGCCGTTGACGGTCTTGATGAGGGTGGACTTGCCGGAGCCGGACGGGCCGCAGACGACCATCACGTCGCCCTTGGCGACGTTGGTCGTGCAGTCGGTCAGTACCTGGAAGCTTCCGTACCATTTGCTGACATTTTTCATTTCAATCATTTCGTTATCCTTAGCGAATGATGGCGATGCGCTTCTGCAGGCGCTTGACCAGCGTCGAAAGCATGAAGCAGAGCGCGAAATAGACGATGGCGACGAACAGGTACATCTCGACCACGCGGCTGTCGCGCTGAGCGATCTTGACCGATGCGCCGACGAAGTCGGTGACGTTCAGCAGCGATACCAGCGAGACGTCCTGGAACAGCACGATGGTCTGCGTCAGCAGGATCGGGAGCATGTTGCGGAAGGCTTGCGGCAGGATCACCAGCTGCATCGACTGCCGATAGTTAAGACCGAGCGCATAGGCGGCGTTGACCTGCCCCTTTGGAATACTCTGGATACCGGCCCGCATGATCTCGCAGAAATAGGCTGCTTCGAACATGATGAAGGTGATATAGGCCGAGCGATCGGCGCCGAGCTGGATCGGCCGTTCCGAACCGGTCACGACCTGCAGCACGACCGGGACCAGGAAGTAGAACCAGAAGATCACCAGCAGCAGCGGGATCGAACGCATCAGGTTGACGTAACCGGCGGCAAACGCGGCCAGCGGCTTGAAGTGCGACAGGCGCGCCATTGCCAGCAGGGTGCCGAAGATCGTGCCGCCCACGGCCGCCACGACAGTCAGCTGCAGCGTGTACTGCAGGCCGGTCAGCAGGTATGGCCAGGTCCGGGCGACGACGTCAAAATCAAGTTCACCCATTATTTACCTCCTGCGATATAACCGGGCACGGCAACCTTGCGTTCGATGAACGCCATCACCCGATTCGCGGTCATGGCAATGACGACATAGATCAGGGTTGCTGCGGCAAATGCTTCAAAGTAGCGGAAGGTCATCTCGCCCATCTCGCGCGTACGGAAGAAGAGCTCGACCAGGCCGATGGAATAGGCCACCGCGGTGTTCTTGATCAGGTTCATCACCTCGGACGTCAGTGGCGGAATGATAATGCGGTACGCCATCGGCAGCAGCACGTAGCGGTAGGTCTGGATCTGCGTGAGTCCGAGCGCGTAACCGGCATTGCGCTGACCGCGCGGCAAGGACTGGATGCCCGAGCGCACCTGCTCTGCAATACGCGAGGAAGTGAAGAACCCAAGGCAGACGACGGCCGTCACGAACTGATGGTCGGTCGGGTCGAGCGTCGTCACCCATGTCTTGACGGCAGGAATCAGGCCCGGCACGACGAAGTACCAGACGAAGAACTGCACGATCAACGGAATGTTACGGAACAGCTCGACATACGCATTGCCGAGTTTGACCAGCCAGGTCTTGTCCGTGGTGCGCGCGACGCCGACGATCGATCCGAGTATGAACGCCATGACCCACGCCAGCGCCGCGGTGGACAGCGTCCATCCGAGCCCGGCGAGGAGCATCTCGGCCCAGGATCCGTCGCCGTCAGGCACCTGTTCGAAAAAAATCCCCAAATTCATTGTTGTGTCTCCCAGCTTGCACGGGATGCGAAATGCAGCCCGTGCAACGCAGGACCGGGGCTCACGGCCCCGGCCCGAAAAAAAGCCGGAATGGCTTGACGCCCTCCGGCCCTACTTCTCACCTGATGCGCTTACTGAACGCCCTTGTCGTTCGGGTTCTTGAATGCCTCGCGGATTGCCGGCGTCATCGGGAAGTTGATGTTGATGCCCTTCGGCGGGATCGGGCTCTGGAACCACTTGAAGTAGATCCGCTCGATTTCGCCGGACTTCATCACGCCGCCGACAGTCTTGTCGACCAGCGCCTTGAACTGCGGGTCATCCTTGCGCAGCATCATGCTGTACGGCTCCTGGCGCAGCGATTCCTGGATGATCTTGAAGTCGTTCGGGTTACGCGAGTTGGCGATCTGGCCTGCCAGCAGGATGTCGTCCATCACGAAAGCCTGGGAACGGTCGTCTGCCATCAGCAGGAAGGATTCGGCGTGGTCCTTGCCGTAGATTTCCTTCACTTCGGCGTTCTTGGTCTTTTCGTAGGCCTTCAGCAGCGGGACGGAAGTGGTGCCGGAAGTGGTGGACACCGTCTTGCCGCCGAGGTCGGCCAGGGAGTTGATGTTGGACGTCTTCTTCACGGCCGCCGTCACGTTGACGACGAAGTAGGTCGGGCCGAACGAAACCTGCTGCTGGCGCACCGTGGAGTTGGTGGTCGAGCCGCACTCCAGGTCGATGGTGCCATTCTGGAGCAGCGGAATGCGGTTGCTGGACGTCACCGGCTGCAGGTTGACCTTCAGGTTAGGCAGCTTGAGTTCCGTCTTGACCGCGTCGACGATCTTCATGCACAGGTCCATCGCGTAACCGATGGGCTGCTGCTTGTCGTCGAGGTACGAGAACGGTACGGAAGACTCGCGGTGACCCACGGTAATGGTGCCGGTGTCCTTGATCTTCTTAAGCGTGCCGGTCAGTTCTTGCGCTTGAGCCGTGCCGGCGATGGCGCCGGTAGCAATCAGGACGGTGATGAGCTTCGATAGTTTCATATTGTCTCCAGGAAAAGTTGCGAGGCCTAGTGTACCAAAAGGATTGCTTCAAAAGCTGACTTGAACAATTTCCCGAGCCGGCTTTCAAAGGGTATCCCTCCCTTCTGAAAGACGTGACGCGACAGCGGCACGCCTACTATTTCCGAGCCTACCTCAACCGGCTCGTATTCCTATACGTGGTTCTACTTATCAGTCGCCTACCTTGTCGGTCGGGAAGCGCAGAACGTCCCGCAGCAGGTGCCCCATCGGCATGTTCATGTTGATGCCCTTGGGCGGGATCGGGCTTTTGAACCACTTATCGTACAGCTTGTAGATCTCCCCTTCATGGATGATCCTGCCCATCTCGCGGTCGATCAGGGTTTTGAAGGGGATGTCGTCCTTGCGCATCATGACGGCGTAAGGCTCGGCGGAGAGAGCATCGCCGACCACGACGAAGCCGGTGGGATTCTGCGCATTGGCACGCAAACCGAACAATAGCACGTCGTCCATCGGGAATGCTTCGGCCTCGCCCTTTTCGACCATGCCGAAGGACTCCGCATGGTCCCGGCCCTCGATCAGCTTCAGGCCCAGCGAGCGGACCTTGTCGCGGTCGTTGAGCAGTTTGACGGCCGTGGTGCCCTTGGTCGTGACGACACGCTTGTCGCGCAGGTCGGACCAGTTGCGTATGCCGGAATCGGCCCGGACGACCATCCTGGCTGCGGCCACGAAATGCGGAATCGTGAAGGAAACCTGTTTTCGGCGTTCGGCATTGTTGGTGGTCGAACCACATTCCAGGTCGGCCTTGCCTTCGACGATCGCTGCAATCCGCGTGCTGGGCGTGACAGGCAGGTAGCGCACGTCCAGGCGCGCCAGCTTGAGCTCGCGGCGCACCGCTTCGGCGAACTTCAGGCACAGGTCAACCGCATAGCCGACAGGCTTCTTGTTGTCATCCAGATACGAAAACGGCATCGACGCCTCGCGGTGCGCGATGGTGATGGTTTGCGTTTCCCGGATCTTCGATAGGGTGTCGCCGGCGTTCGCCAATGCGGCAAAGCCGCAGAGGCAGGCAGCCGCCGCGGCTTTGGAAAAACCGTTGTTGATGGTGATAGGGCGCATAAGGTCTCCGTCTCATGCTGTTGTCGCGTCAATCGCCGCCTGCATTCATTGTTGTTGTAGGCGGCACCTTGTATCTGTTTGCAGCGGGTACATCGCCCGCTGCATTATATTCATCCTAATTTTCCCGGTCAGGGATAGAGACCGCGCATCTCGCGCGCCTGCAGGACCCGCGTACAGGCGACAATGAATGCCGCCGTCCGCAAGGACACCTTCTTTTCCTCTGAGAGCTGCCACACGGCAGCGAATGCTTCGCGCATGATGCGCGTCAACCGCTGGTTGATCTCGTCCTCGGTCCAGAAGAAGCTGGAGAAGTCCTGCACCCACTCGAAATAGCTGACGGTCACCCCGCCGGCATTGGCGATGACGTCCGGCACCACCAGCACGCCCTTGTCGTGCAGGATGTCGTCCGCCGCCGGCGTGGTCGGGCCGTTCGCGCCTTCGAGGATGATCTTTGCACGGATCTTGTCGGCGTTGGCGGCGGTGATCTGCTGTTCGAGCGCTGCCGGGATCAGGATGTCGCAATCGACTTCCCAGAAGCGTTCGCGGTCGGATACCGCCTCGGCGCCGCCGAAGCCGGTCACGCTGCCATGCTGCTTCACATGGGCGTGCAGCGCCACAACATCAATACCGGTATCACGGACGATGGTGCCAAGGTGGTCCTGCACCGCCACGACCTTTGCACCTGCCTCGGCAAACAGGCGTGCCGCAATGCCGCCGACGTTGCCGAAGCCTTGCACCGCCACCCGCGCCCCTTTCAGGTCCAGACCGCGCTTGGCAGCGGCCTCGCAGCCGACCACGAACACGCCGCGGCCGGTTGCCTCATGGCGCCCGAGGCTGCCGCCGAGGGAAATCGGCTTGCCGGTCACCACACCCGTCGCGGTGCTGCCCTGGTTCATGGAATAGGTATCCATCATCCACGCCATCACTTTTTCGTTCGTGTTGACGTCGGGTGCGGGAATGTCCTTGTTGGGCCCGATGATGATGTTGATTTCGCTGGTATAGCGGCGCGTCATGCGCTGCAGTTCGCCCATGGACAGGGTGCGCGGATCGACACGGATACCGCCCTTCGCCCCGCCGTAGGGCACATTGACCGCGGCATTCTTGATCGTCATCCACGCGGACAGCGCCATGACTTCGGACAAGGTCACATCCTGGTGAAAGCGCACGCCGCCCTTGCCGGGGCCGCGCGAGGTGTTGTGCTGCACCCGATAGCCTTCGAAATGCGCAATGCTGCCGTCGTCGCGCTCGATCGGTACATCGACGACCAGGATGCGCTTCGGACGCTTCAGTGTCTCGACCCAGCGCGCGAGCGTGCCGAGGTACGGCGTGACGCGGTCGATCTGTTCAAGGTAAACACCCCAGGGGCCGATTTCATGAGCCGTCAGGTAGGACGGCACTTCGTGTTTGCTGGACATGCTGTCACTGCTCCTTGTAGAGGTTCAGTCACCCTTCCACGACATGTGTGAGGCGCGATACGGGTGGCATGCTATTGCAACGCATTGCAGCAAATCCAATGCTTTGTGCGCATGCAACTATGCAAAAAATGCATAAGTGCCGGCTATCACACTCAGGCGGCCTTCGCGCGGCTGCGCTTCCTTGCCCGCCCTTTTGCCTGTGCCTGGCTGCGCTCTACGAGGTAATCCCACAGGCGCGACACGATCGGCTTGCCCGGCCGCTGCGCCGAAGGGCGCTCCCGATAGAGACGAATCTCCATATTGACCTCCCACTCGGAATGACCGCCGTCGGCGCGAGCGAGCTGCTTCTGCTTGAGCTCGCGGGCCACCGCCGACTCCGGCAGGAACACGACGCCGTGGCCTTCGAGGGCCATCATCTTCAAGCCCTCGGCCATATCGGTTTCATAGCGCTTTTCGAGATGGAGCGGGCGCTTGGCGTCCGTCAGTATCAGTTCGACCATGCGGCCGAGATAGGCGTTGCTCGTATAGGAGAGGAAGGGCAGCGGCGACTTCGCGCTGCCCGGCAGCGAAAATTCCGGCGCGCCGCTGCGGTCGCAGCGCGCGTAGGCACGCAGGGCCTCGTTGCCGAGCGTGAGCATTTCGTACCGGCTGGCGTCGAGCTGCACAGGCTGGCGCGGATGGTGATAACACAACAATAGGTCGCAACCGCCTTCGACCATCGTCATCACGGCGTCGTGCACGTTCAGTGCGATCAAACGCGTGCGCAGCATGCCGAAGCCAGCTTCGAGCTCCGTCATCCATTTGGGCATGAAGGTGAGCGAGAGCGTATGGGGCACTGCAAAATCGACGGTCGTCTGGGCAGTCGGGCGCTTGCCCCGCAGGAGTGCGCGCGCGTCATTGATCTGGCCCAGCATTTCGAGCGCCTGCTCGTAGAACACTTCGCCGGCGGGAGTCAGGCGGGTCGGATAGGAAGTACGGTCAATCAGGTCCGCGCCCAGCCAGGCCTCGAGCGACTGGATGCGGCGGGAAAACGCCGGCTGCGTGACGTGGCGGAGCTCGGCCGACCTGCTGAAACTGCGGGTCTCCGCCAATGAGATGAAGTCTTCCAGCCACTTGGTTTCCATGGCGCTATGTTAGACGCGTTCCACGCCGAAGCAAAGCACGCCCGTGCCGGAATCCTAGGCAACGGCAGACTCTTCCCCAAGCGAGCCGGAATCCGGGGAGGATGCCGCAATCTCCTGCCTTGCCTGCTGGCGCTCCCACATTTGCGCGTACGCGCCGCCGGCGGCAAGCAGCTGGCCGTGGGTGCCGCGCTCGACGATCCGCCCGTGGTCGAGCACGAGGATCTGGGCCGCATCCGCAATGGTCGACAGGCGGTGAGCGATGACGAGCGTGGTGCGGTCCTTCGCGATTTCCTTCAACTGCGCCTGGATCGCCTGTTCGGATTTCGAATCGAGCGCGGAGGTCGCCTCGTCGAAGATCAGGATGGCCGGATTCTTGAGCAGCGTCCTGGCGATGGCGACGCGTTGCTTCTCGCCGCCGGACAGCTTGAGGCCGCGCTCGCCGACCGTGGTCGCGTAGCCGTCGGGCAGGCTTTCGATGAAGTCATGGATATAGGCTGCCTTGGCCGCCGCGACGATCTCTTCCTTGCTCGCATCCGGCTTGCCGTAGCCAATGTTGTATTCGATCGTATCGTTGAAGAGGACAGTGTCCTGCGGCACGATGCCGATCGACTTGCGCAGCGATACTTGGGTCACGTCGCGCAAGTCCTGGCCGTCGATGGTGATGCTGCCCTTGTTGATGTCGTAGAAGCGGAACAGCAGGCGCGACAAGGTCGACTTGCCCGATCCGCTGTGGCCGACGACGGCTGTGGTCGTGCCCGCCGGGATGGCGAAGTCGACGTCGAAAAGGATCTGCCGCTTGGACTCGTAGCTGAAATCGACGTGCGAGAAGCGCACTTCCGCACCCTTGATTTCCAGCGGCTTCGCGTCGGGATTGTCCGCCACTTCCCTGTGCTGGTCCAGCAGCGCGAAGAGACGCTCCATGTCTGCCAGGCTCTGCTTGATTTCTCGGTAAATGACGCCGAGGAAATTGAGCGGGATGTAGAGCTGGATCATGAAGGCATTGACCAGCACCAGGTCGCCCAGCGTCATGGTGCCGTCGATCACGCCCTGCGTCGCTCGCCACAGGATGAGCGTCACCGCCACGGCAATGATGAGGGACTGGCCCGTGTTCAGAATCGACAATGAAGTCTGCGACTTCACTGCCGCGGTTTCCCAGTTCTGCAGGCTCTTGTCGTAGCGGCGCGCTTCGTAATCCTCATTGCCGAAATATTTCACCGTCTCATAGTTGATGAGCGAGTCGATTGCGCGCGTATTGGCCTTGGAATCGAGGTCGTTCATGGTGCGGCGGAACGTGGTGCGCCACTCGGTAACAGCGACGGTATAGGCAATGTAGACAATCAGCGCGCCGAAAGTGATCGCCGCAAACCAGATGTCGTAGTGCAGCACGAGGTAGCCGATCACGAGCGAGATTTCGACCAGCGTCGGCAGGATGCTGTACAGCGTATAGGAAACCAGCGAGGAAATGCCGCGCGTGCCGCGCTCGATGTCGCGTGTCATGCCGCCGGTCTGGCGGTTAAGGTGAAAGCGCAGCGAGAGCGCGTGCAGGTGGCGGAAGACCTTGAGCGCGACGGTCCGCACGGCATTCTGCGTCACTTTCGCGAACACGAACTCGCGCAGCTCGGTGAACATGGTGGTGCACAGTCGCAGCACGCCGTATGCAACCAGTATGCCGACCGGCAAGACAAGCAGTGCACGCGGGTTCTCGGGGCTGATGGTCATGTGGTCGACCAGCGACTTGAGGACGATAGGCACACCGACGTTCGCCAGCTTCGCCCCGACCAGGAAAGTCAGCGCCAGCAGCATGCGCCATTTGTACGCCCACAGGTACGGGAACAGCGTCCTGAGCGTGGCCCAGTCGTTGCGGGTGCCTTGATTGGCGGGTGCTTCGGATGAAGTTACGGGATTACGTCGCATGAAAAAGAGATAACTTGGTTTATCCTGTTGCTTTGACGATTGTAGCCCAGCCCATTCTTTCGGGCGGCTACCTGCACCGGAGAGGAGAAGAAGATGACCGACCACCAAACAACCCTGCCGGCGGGGAAAGTACCTCAGCTGCGCGTGATGCCGATGCCATCCGATGCCAATGTGCACGGCGATGTCTTCGGCGGCTGGATCATGGCGCAGGTCGATATCGCGGGCTCGCTGCCTGCCGTCCGGCGCGCGAACGGCCGCGTGGCAACGATTGCCGTGAACTCCTTCCTGTTCAAGCAACCAGTGTTCGTCGGCGACCTGCTTTCCTTCTATGCGGAAGTGGTCAAGGTGGGCAACACATCGATCACGGTGAACGTCGAGGTGTATGCGGAACGCAATCGCCTGCAGGTGGAAACGGTGAAGGTGACCGAAGCCACGCTGACCTATGTCGCCACCGACGAGAACCGCAAGCCGCGGGCCCTACCCCCGCTCGACGCCTGACGTTCCTGCGCATCAACACCCAGACTCCTGATTCGACCTGCCACGACGGGAACGGTTCATGCATTTGAATGAGCCGTTCCCTTCCCTCATTTCAATATGCGCCCCGACCGCAGAAACTTTCTTGTCCATGCAGGGCGGCTTCTTTCGCTGGCTGCGCTCGCGTCGGCGTATCCCTCGCGTGCGATCAGTCGCATAAGCGTCTATCCATTCAGCCTCGGCGTCGCCTCCGGCTCCCCACGACCGGACCGCGTTGTCCTCTGGACGCGCATCCTGCCCAATCCGCTGGACGCAAGCTCGCCGGGCACGCAGCCCTATTCCGTCCGATGGGAAGTCGCCGAGGACGAAGCATTCCGCCATATTGCCGCGCAGGGAATTGCGGCGGCGCTGCCGGAGCTCGCGCATAGTGTTCATGTGGATGCAACCGGCCTGCGTCCCGGCCGCTGGTATTGGTATCGCTTCCTGCTCGGCGATGCGGCGAGCCCGGTTGGCCGGACGAGGACAGCCCCCGCCGACGACGACATGCCGGCGTCGCTGCGCCTGGCGTTCGCGTCCTGCCAGCATTGGGAGTTCGGCCAGTATGCGGCGCATCGCCATATTGCCGATGAAGCACCGGACCTCGTCGCATTCCTTGGGGACTACATCTATGAATGGGGCGCCTACGATCTCGTCCACCCGCCTTCCCCGCGCCGCCGCAGCAATGAGTCGCTCACGCTCGCCGACTACCGTGCCCGTTATGCCCAGTACAAGTCCGACCCGCACCTGCAGGCCTCACACCTCGTGGCGCCATGGCTGGTGACCTGGGACGACCACGAAGTCGCGAACGATTACGCCAACGACCGCGACGAAAGGTTGGACAAAGATTTCCTCACGCGCCGCGCCGCTGCCTATCAAGCGTTCTACGAGCACATGCCGGTACGCTTGCCGGCGCTGCCCCCGGGCCCGCAGCGCTTCGCCCACCTGCGCATTTACGACCGCTTCGACTGGGGGCGTCTCGCGCGCCTCCATGTGCTCGACGACCGCCAGTACCGTTCGTATCAAGCCTGCCAGCGCTCCGATCGCGGCGGTTCGGGTACCGTTACCCGCGCCTGTGCGGAGCTTGACGATCAAGCCCGCAGCTTGCTCGGGGCCGAACAGGAATCGTGGTTGCTGGATGGATTTGCATCATCACGCGCGAGGTGGAACATCCTTGCGCAGCAAACCTTCATGGCGCAATCCTCGCAGGCGCCGCTCGTGCACGAAGAGGACGGCCGCTTCTGGAACGACGGATGGGACGGCTATCCCGCCGCCCGCGGCCGCCTGCTCGACGGCCTGGCGAAGCATGACGTGTCGAACCCGTTGGTCATCTCGGGCGACGTGCACACCTTCTACGCCGCTGACATCAAGCGCGATTTTTTCAGGAAGACATCCGCCGGCAATCCGGTTCTCGCAACGGAATTCTGCGGCACCTCGATCACCTCGAATTCACGGCCACAGTCACGCACCGAGAAATACGTCGCCGATAATCCGCACATCAAGTACGGACGCAGCGACCGGCGCGGGTATGTGACGATGGACATCAAAGCTTCAGGTACGTCGGTCAGGTTCCAGGCGCTCGACGATGTGCGGCTGACCGCATCGGGCGTCTCCACTGTCGCCAGCTTTGCGGTCGAGAATGGGCATCCTGGCGCAGTACGCACCGACTGAAGGGACGAAAAAAAACCGCCTGACATGCAGGCGGTTTTTTCGGAGGAATGCGGATCAGGCCGCTTTCTTCTCGTCGCGCAGTTCGCGGCGCAGGATCTTGCCGACGTTGGTCTTCGGCAGCTCGTCGCGGAACTCGATGTACTTCGGCTTCTTGTAACCGGTGAACTGTTCCTTGCAGTAGTTCATCAGCTGGTCGACCGTAAGCGACGGATCCTTGCGGACCACGAACAACTTCACCGCTTCGCCGGAGTTGGCATCCGGCACGCCGATGCAGGCGCACTCGAGCACACCCGGATGCGCGGCGACCACGCCTTCGATCTCGTTCGGGTAGACGTTGAAGCCCGACACCAGGATCATGTCCTTCTTGCGATCGACGATCTTCACATAACCGCGCTCGTCCATCACGCCGATGTCGCCCGACTTGAAGAAGCCGTCCGGGGTCATGACCTTGGCGGTTTCATCCGGACGGTTCCAGTAGCCGACCATGACTTGCGGGCCGCGGATCGCGATCTCGCCCGGCTGGCCCAGCGGCACCGGCTTGCCGTCGTCGTCCAGGATGGCGATGTCCGTTGACGGGATCGGCAGGCCGATCGCACCGGAGAATTCAGTTGCAGTCGCCGGGTTCACGGTCGCAGTCGGCGAGGTTTCGGACAAGCCATAACCTTCGATGATCGGGCAGCCCGTCACCTTCAGCCACTTGTCGGCGACCGCCTTCTGCACCGCCATGCCGCCGCCGTTGCAGACCTTCAGGCCGGAGAAATCGAGCTTGGCGAATTCGGGGTTGTTCAGCAGTCCGTTGTACAGGGTATTCACCGCGGGCAGCAGGTTGAACTTGTGCTTGCCCAGCTCCTTCACGAAACCGGGAATGTCGCGCGGATTCGGGATGAGGATGTTCATTGCTCCCCAGCGGGTGCCCATCAGGCAGCACGCGGTGAGCGCGAAGATGTGATACAGCGGAAGCGCGCAGACAATCGACAGCGGATCGATCTTCGGCTCCTGGTTCAGGGCCGGCTGCGCCCATGCGTCGTTCTGCAGGACGTTGGCGATGATGTTGCGGTGGGTGAGCGTGGCGCCCTTGGACACGCCGGTGGTGCCGCCGGTGTACTGCAGGAAGGCGACATCCTCATGCTTCAGGTCGACGGGCTTGAGCGACGAGCGCGCGCCTTCCGACAGCGTCTGCTTGAAGCGCGTCGCGTTCGGCAGCGAGAATGCGGGCACCATCTTCTTCACGTTGCGCACCACGAAGTTGACGATCATGCCCTTCACGCCGCCCAGCATTTCACCCATGCTGGCGACGACGACATGCTTGACCTTGGTCTTGCCGATCACCTGCTCCAGGGTGTGGGCGAAGTTTTCGAGAATGATGATCGCTTCGGCGCCCGAATCGTTGAGCTGATGCTCGAGTTCGCGCGGCGTATAGAGGGGATTGACGTTGACAACGGTATAACCTGCGCGCAGGACACCGGCGATGGCGACCGGGTATTGCAGCACGTTGGGCATCATGATGGCCACGCGTGCGCCCTTCTTCAGGCCGCGGCCCTGCAGCCATGCGCCGAGGTACTTGGAATACTCGTCGAGCTGGCCGTACGTCATGAACTTGTCCATGCAGACATAGGCGTTGCGCGACGCGAACTTGCGGAAGGATTCTTCCAGCAGGTGCACCAGCGAGCGGTACTGGGTGTAGTCAATCTCGGTCGGAACGCCGGTCGGATAGGACTTCAGCCAAAGTTTTTCCATTGTCTGCCTCTTGTCTTGATTTGGTTGGTTAGTATCGATCGCTCGAAATAATCGAACGACCGGTTTTTTTATTATCTTAGATGCTATCGGTGGAGCCGTTTGCATGCAAGTCTTTTGCACAAGATCAGAAGTGTTTTTCTAGTATTTATGTTTTGCGCCGCAGCAATCATTGACTGCCCGGCGCCAAAAATGACAACGCGGCCACCGGGGCCGCGTTGTCAGTGTTCGTGGGTGAGGCAGCGGCCTGCGCTACCGCGGCGGCATGCCTGCTGCATGGAGGTTTTCGGCTGTCATTGGTGTCGATTTGCCGAAGTGCGCAAGCTGCCGATGACGCTCGTCCTTTTCCAGCGTTGCCAGCCGGCGCACCGCGTCATAGAAATTGGCCATCGACTTTTCTTTCGCCAGTATCGCTTTGAAGCCCGGGACAAAGTCATGGTACGTGGCGATCGCCGAGAGGTGCGCATTCGACAAGGGTTCGGCGAACCAGCGGTCGTAGCCGGCGTAGCCGCCCCATGATGCTTTCAGCACCTGGTACTCGTCCTTGAGCGACTGAAAGATCGACGCCTTTTCCTTGCGCTTTTCGTCGTCGTTCACATCGCGCTCGTAATTTTCCTGCAGCATTTTCCGGTGCTTCATCAGCAGCGCCAGGAAGTCGCGCTTGCGGCTTTCATACGCGGCATACGCCTTGCGCGTCTTCTCGTCGCCATACACGGTCATCCAGCGCTCCACGCCAGCCTCTTCCACGGCGACGGCAAAGGATTCATTGAAGCGCGAATCGCCGGGCACATACACGACCTGGTGCGCCAGTTCGTGGAAGACGAGCCGGGCGAGTTCACCGTCCGGGTACTGGATGAAGGTCGAGAGCACCGGATCCTTGAACCAGCCGAGCGTCGAGTATGCCGGCACACCGGAGACCTCGACGTCATACTTCTCGGCGCGCAGTTCGGCGGCGTAGGCCTGTGCGTCGTCCTTGCTGTAGTAACCGCGGTAGTTCACGCAGCCGGCAACCGGAAAGCACCACTGCAGAGGCTTGAGCGACAGCTCGGGCGTGGCCACGATGTTCCACATCACGAACGGACGCTTGACGTCGGCGTAGGTGGTGAACGTGTCGTTGTCCGGCAGCGCCAGCTCGCGCGCCGCGAACTGGCGGATCTGCTTTACCCGCGTGAGCTTACCCTTGAGCTTGTCTTCCACGTCGGGACTGGCGAGCCAGTCGTCGATCGGACGCGCCTCGGAAAGCAGCGATAGCTGACCTTGCGCGGCCTGCACGAAATAGCCCAGTTGGGCACATCCGGCTACCAGTCCAGCCACACTGCAAAAGATCAACGCCCGCCACTTCATCTTCATGCCTGCCTACGCTTTTTCCACCTGCACCAGTACGTCATAGAACGTTGGCGCCTTGCCCATATCGGTCAGCTGCTGGCTGGTGACTTCATTGGCATTCTTGCCATCGGCGGCGAACTTCTTCCACCAGATCGACAAGCCCACTACCAGCCCGCGCCGTGCTTTGTCTGTCACGCGCACTTTGGCAACGAAAGACCCGCGGTCGTTGAAAATCCGTACCGCATCGCCGTCTTCGATGCCGCGCTCGTGCGCGTCGGAAGGATGCATATCGAGATGCGGTTCGCCTTCCGTATCGCGCAGACTCTGCACATTGACGAAGGTGCTGTTGAGAAAGTTCCTTGCGGGCGGAGAAATCATGGCGAGGGGATATTTCTTCGCCAAGACTGGATTGCTTGCGACCGATTCATGCGGGGCGACATATGCAGGCAAGGGATCAAGGCCGGCGGCCTTCATCTGCTCCGAATAGAACTCACACTTGCCGGAAGGCGTCGGGAATCCGCCGTGGGCAAACGGCGCGTCGGGCACATTGAGCTTTTGCCATCCCTTGCGCTTGAGCGAATCCCAGTCGAAATGCACTGCGCGAACGTCGGTGCGCTTGAAGGCCTGTGAAGCGATCTCATCATCGCTCTCGCGGAAGCACGGGTCGTCGAAACCCATGCGTGCGGCAAGCAGCCGGAAAATCTCGGTATTCGGCTTGGCTTCGCCCAGCGGCGCGACGGCCGCATTGTTGGCCATCATGTAGAGATGACCATAGGTCGAATGTACGTCGACGTGTTCGAGCTGCGTGGTGGCGGGCAGGACGATGTCGGCGTAATCCGCGGTGTCAGTCTGAAAATGCTCGAGCACGACGGTGAACAAGTCTTCGCGCGCGAATCCCTGCACGACCTTCGGCGACTCCGGCGCCACGGCGACCGGGTTCGAGTTGTACACGACCAGCGCCTCGATCCTGGGGCCGAACGCCGGGTCGCCGTCGCGCAGCAGGTCATCGCCGATGGTGCTCATGTTGATGGTGCGAGGCTGCTTCTCCAGCAGGTCCGGCCGCTGCAGGCTGCGCTGGTTCTTCGGGAAGGTGTCCGACGACGAGAGCTGGATACCGCCTGCGGCGTGGCGCCAGGCACCCACCAGCGCCGGGAGGCATGCGATATTGCGCACTGCCATGCCGCCGCCGTGCACGCGCTGCACGCCGTAATTGACGCGGATCGCGACCGGATCGCCGCGCTTGGCCGCGCCGCCGTACTCGCGTGCCAGCCCGACAACCTCTTCTTCGCTGATGCCGCAGGTTTCAGCCACCTTCCGCGGCGTCCATTCAGCAACGCGCTCCTTCAACCTGTCAAAGCCAAAGGTAAATTGTTCGATGTAGTCCTTGTCCAGCAGTTCCTCGGCGATCAGCACGTGCATCATGCCCAGTGCCAGCGCGGCATCGGTTCCGGGCAGCAGGGCGATGTGCTGGTGGCATTTTTCCGCTGTCAGGGAGCGATAGGGATCGATCGCAATCAGTTTGGCCCCGCGGCGCTTGGCCTCCTGTGCGCGCATCCAGAAATGCAGGTTGGAGGCGATCGGATTGCCGCCCCAGATCAGGATCAGTTTGGCATTCTGGAATTGCTCCACGTCGGTGCCGATCTTCGCACCCACGGTGTACTTGTACCCTTCGCCGCCGGCCGATGCGCAAATCGTGCGGTCGAGCAGCGAGGCGCCCAGCTTGTGGAAGAAGCGTGCGGCCATGGACTCGCCCTGCACCAGGCCCATGGTGCCGGCATAGCTGTAGGGTACGATGGCCTGTGGGTCGCGCGCCGCGATATTCTTCAGGCGGGAAGCGATCGTGTCGAGCGCTTCGTCCCAGGAGATGCGCTCGAAGCGCCCTTCGCCCTTCCGTCCGACACGCTTCATCGGGTGCAGCAGACGGTCTTTGTGATAGGTGCGCTCCGTGTACTTCGATACCTTGGTACAGAGCACGCCTGCGGTGGTGGGATGGTCGGGATCACCCTTTACCTGGACGGCGACGCCATCCTCCACGGTAACGAGAAGCGCACACGTATCGGGGCAATCATGGGGACAGGTGGCGCGAACAATTGAAGTGGTCATAGCAGATCCGGAAGCCGCCGGACGCACGCTTGTGGCAGTTGCCCGGCAAAGTAAATGGTTGGCCCATGCAGCGCGGAATAATTCCAGGACGCGCAGCGGTTTGCAGTAGTTAAAATATACCGTCTCGGCCCAAGCGTAATATACCTATATCGCAGGCCGCTCGCATGCCGGAAAGCAATAGCCCTTTTACAACACGGCGGCGTCTGCCGCTGGAGGCAAACATGAAGTTGATCGACCCGATTCTTGAATTCCAATCCGAGCTGCGCCAGATCCGCCGCGACATCCACGCGCATCCGGAGCTTTGCTTCGAAGAGCGGCGCACCGGAGACCTTGTTGCACAAAAGCTAGCCGATTGGGGTATTCCCGTCATCCGCGGCATGGGCACGACCGGCGTGGTCGGCGTTGTCAGGAACGGCACCAGCAATCGCGCCGTCGGTTTGCGGGCCGACATGGACGCCCTGCCGGTGCAGGAAATCAATACCTTTTCCCATGCCTCGCGCCATGCAGGCAAGATGCATGCATGCGG
>Ga0196971_1000916_pt1 | contig 16073 bp, 34 predicted proteins | sample S1v_1013CmetaG_FD_148660 | JGI IMG/M metagenome (GOLD analysis project Ga0196971, IMG submission 148660) | Soil microbial communities from Anza Borrego desert, Southern California, United States - S1+v_10-13C | ecosystem: Environmental > Terrestrial > Soil > Desert | place: USA: California... | reverse complement strand
CAAGGAGTCCCCTCCTATGGCGTCGAGGACTACTCCGTCACGGGCAAGGCCCGCGCTCCCTACGGGAAGCGCACGCTGGCGTACTGGGAGGACAACGGCCACACCCTGGTGGACAACTGGGTGGAGTGGCGCAAGGCCACCCGCTGGGAGATCTGGGAGCCGGACGGCGAGCCCGCCATCGAGCTGGGCATCGACTTCATCCTGCCGGGCGACATCAAGGTCAAGACGTTCATCGACCGCGTGTTCGTGCTGCCGACCGGAGAGCCGGCCATCGTCGACCTGAAGACCGGCCGAACCCCCGAGACGCCCGAGCAGCTGGGCCTGTACGCCACCGCGATCGAGAGCCGGTACGGCGTGCGGATCAACTGGGGCTACTGGTGGGACGCCCACAAGGGCACGCACATCGGGCCGTACGACCTCAGTAGGTACACGCCCACGTTCTTCAGCCTGCTCTACAAGGAAGTCGCCGCGGGCATCAACGCCGGCTGCTTCCCGCCTCGGCCGGCAAACAACTGCAAGGACTGGTGCAGCACCGCTCGGTACTGCGCGGCAGTCGGCGGTCCCGACGCAGCGGGTGTCGACCCGCTTGCTTCCTAGAAGGAGATCCAGTGAAGAAGCGAAGCCCCAGTCCCGAGACACCCGCGCCCAAGGGGCCGACCGTGTGTGAACCGACTATCACTCGCCAGGCTCACTTCAAGGTGAACGCCCCTGGCATGACGGTCCCGCTGGACGCGGTGCGCAAGTTCGTCACCGCGGCTGCCGACTTCCCGGGCGACAGCGAGGTCCTACTGGAGGTCACTTCCGACTTCAGTTACATGAGCCCCCGCCACATCGTCGGAGTCCGGGTCACCCAGCCGCTCTAATCCGCGGCCTGAAGTTTGCATACTCAACACACAAGGAGAACCGAATGTCCGACCTGCCCATCAAGGCCACGTTCAAGTCCGGCGCTGGCTACGACGCGCCTTGGCTCACCATCGATGCCAACGACCCCGACGACCTGACGTTCAAGCTCGACGCCATCCTCGGCGGCGAGGCGCTCACGAAGGTGATCGCCGTGGCCGACCTGTTCAAGGCGGCGAACAACGCCGGGGCCGTCACCAGCCCGGCGCCTCAGCAGGCCGCTCCGCAGCAGCCCACCGGCTGGGGCCAGCAGCCCGCCCAGCAGCCGCAGTGGTCGCAGCCGCAGCAGCAGGCGGCGCCCGTCCAGCAGGGCGCTCGCCTCCACCCGGAGGGGAAGACCTGCAACTGCGGTCAGGTGCTTCAGTACAAGACCGTCAACCGCAAGAGCGACGGCAAGCAGTTCTCCTTCTGGGAGTGCCCGGCCCGCACTGGTTCCAAGGACGTGAACCACGATTCGGAGTTCGCTAACTGATGCGCGGCGTTGATGTCGAGACCCACCGGGTCGGCTACGTAACCCTCTGGGCCCTCGTTGCGACGAACTTCGCACTCGGTCCACTCTTTCTTGTCCTGAACTGGGACGAGCAGATGGTCGCCTGGGGACTGCTCATCTTCAACTGGGCCTTCGCCGTCTTCAACGGCTACCGCACGGCCGGGCTCCACGACTACATGTGGCACGGGCGGCTCTGATGGCCGGCCAGATGTTCGCTCGGGGTGACCGCGTGAAGGTCACCCTGGAGGGCGAGGTCACTCGGGTCCTGGACATCGAGCCGGGTAGCGAGGAAGTCGAGCTGCGCGTCGAGCACAACGGCCGGGCGTCGTACGTCTACACCGACATGGCGACGGTAGAGAAGGTCGAGCCGCCGGTCGAGGTCTTCGGGCCTGGCGACGTGGTGCGCGACCGGGTGTACCACAACCTCGTCTACACGCTTGGTTCTGACGGCTACTACTCACACAGGCGCGACGTTTGGCGAGCGAACGGGTCGCCGGACCACTGGAAGGCCGGGCCGTTCACCTCCGAGAGCTACGAGCGGGTCTCGGTCGGCTGATGCGGACGCTTGCCCACTCAGCTCGGCGTGCCAGGCGGACGGACTCCGGGGCCTTCCTGGCTCCGGTGTCCAAGGTGCCTCCTCTGCACAAAATGCTGCCGTCGCCTGTCGACAAGCCGGACAGGGTTGCGTACTTCCTGGCCCGAGTGCAGAAGGCCGAGGGGTGCTGGGAGTGGCAGGGGTCCCGTAGTTCGACCGGCTACGGGACCATGCACCTCGGCAAGAGGAATGGTGAGCACATCCGTGGCGAGTATTCGCCACTTGCTCACCGCATGGCCTATTGGCTTTGGGTCGGGCCCATTCCCGATGGATTGACGATCGACCACCTGTGCAAGAACCGCGCTTGCGTCAATCCGGCCCACCTGGAGGCGGTAACGCAATCCGTCAACGCATCCAGGTCCGACCCGCCGGCCACTCACTGCCCACAGGGCCACGAGTACACACCCGAGAACACCTACACCCACCGGAAGCGGTGCAAGACGTGCGTCCGCGCACGGCAGCGCGAGGCGTACGCCAGGAGGCGGCAGTGAGAACGTTGGCCCATTCGGCCCGGCGGGCCAAGTCCAGCAACAGCGGCGCCTTTCTCAGTCCCGTTTTCCGTCCCCTGGAGGACGCCAAGATCCGGGCGCGGCTTGGCACCGCAACCATGATCGTCGGCCCGCCGGGGGCGTTCAAGACCGGCTTCGCCATGTACTACTTCCTGCGGCTGAACCTGCCCACGATCTACATGTCCGCCGACGCGGAGGACTTCGAGACCGTGGAGCGTGCCGGCGCAGCCGTCACGGGCGTGTCGATGGACGAGGTGCGCCGGGACTACGACAAGTACGCCCTGGAGCTGGAGCAGTTCGACAACATCCGCTGGGTCTACGAGGACGCACCCTCCTACACCGACCTGGAGATGGAGGTGTGCGCCTTCGCCGAGGTCTTCGGCGAGTTCCCCAAGGTCATCGTGATCGACAACCTGATGAACCTGACGGGGGAGCAGGAGAACGAGTGGGCCTCCATGCGGGACTCGATGCGGGTGATTCACCGCCTGACCCGCATCACGCGGGCAGCGGTGTTCATCCTGCACCACGCCGCCGACGACCGGACTGACCCGTCTCTGCCGGCGCCACGGAAGTCACTCCAGGGCAAGGTCTCCCAGCTGCCGAAGGCGATCTGGTCGGTGGCCCTGCATGGGGACGAACTGCGGGTGGCCGCGGTGAAGTCCCGCTGGGGTCCAGCCGACCCGACGGGTCAGACCTACGCGACCCTCTACGCCGATCCGAACAGCAATCGCCTGTTCCAGAGCCGCTACGACATGCAGAACGGGAGGCCGGCCTAGCCATGATGTCCACCGAGACCGACGAGTTCACGATGCTCGTCCACGAGTTGAGCGTGCCTTGCGACTATGGCGACCAGTTCAAGTGCGGTCCCGCCCCGGCGGCCTGGGAGATGCGGCTGGCCTGCGGGTGCGGCAACACGGGCGTACGCCTGGCCTGCACCGACTGCAAGGACCGCTGGCTCGCGGCGGACTCCGCCGCCGAGTGCCCGAAGTGCCACGGGATCACGGCACCCGCGAGGCACATCTTCTGGCTGGTGAACCCGCTGTGACGCAAGCCAGAAAGCACAGGGGCTACCGCTCCCAGAAGGTCGTGGCCCAGTGGTTCGCCAAGCACGGCTGGCCTTTCGCCGAGAGCACCGGAGCCGGCCGGTCCGGCTCCGATATCACCGGAGTCCCCGGTCTGTACGTGGAGGTCAAGGCGCGGCGGGCGTTCAGCCCGCTGGCCTGGCTGCGACAGGCCGGCAAGGAAGCCGAAGGCCAGGAAGGTCTGCCGTTCGTGGTGTTCCGCTGCGACGGCCAAGGCGAAGCCAACGTCGGAGAGTGGGGCGCCCTCCTCCGACTCGACACACTGACCGGCCTCCTCCGCGAGGCCGGCTACGGAGACAAGGAATCTACGTGAGCACGCACTGGTCCACCGTCGAGCGGTGGACGTTCGATTGCCTGTTCGGCTGCCACGAGGGTGGCTTCGAGAGTCGGGAGGATGCAGAGCTGGCCGAGACCGGCCACGACTGCATGCACGCCCGATTTCAGGAGGACTAATGACCTTCCGTGAGCGGTGCGAACAGCACGGCAAGGACATCTACCGCTCCTACGGGGCGGCCATGTCTGCCGCCTCCAACTGCCAGACGAAGCGGGACGTGATCCTGCGCGTCTACTACGACTCGACCTGCTCCAGCTACCACATCACGAGCAAGGTCGACTTCACGTACCAGGAGATGTCGGCATGAAGAAGATCCGCTTTGTCGAGCACTGGACCGCGCGAACCGGCAGCGACCACAGAGCGCTGTTCGTCCACGTCCAGATCCGCAAGCGCCGCGGGCCCTGGGTCGACCTGCTGCTGGTCTCGGCCAACATGGGCGGGCGCTTCTCCCGCCAGGACCTGACGCGCCTGCTCAACCTGGCCGAGCTGCTACTGCCGGGCCACGCGGTCGTCTGCCTCCAGGAGGCTGGCGACCAGCCGTGGGTGCAGAGCGACCTCGGCTGGGCTGGGTTCACCTACCTGCCGAACAGCGGTCGGCCAGGCCAGGCCAGCACGCCCACCTTGGTTGGCTCCTCGGTCAAGATCCAGAAGGCCGCGTGGGTCCAGCTCCTGGACCGCATCTACATCGGCCGAGGCGCAGGCCCGGACCACAACAAGCCGAAGTGGTGGAACCGCAACCGGCTCATGCTGGAGGGGGTGCCGTTCGGCGCCAGCTCCTGGCACGCCGTGGCCTCGCAGCAGAACCGGCCCCGCCTGCTGGCGGCGTTCCGCCAGGCGACCCCGTTCATGCGGGTGCTGGCTCGGGCCAAGCGTCCCCTGTTCGTCGTCGGTGACACGAACAGTGACGCCGACCAGCCGTTCAGCCGTTGGCTGCGCAAGCGTGGGCTGACCAGCGACCACGCCATCCTGGGCGAGATCCCGACGCACGGCCACCGCAGCATCGACGCCGTGGTGTGCGCGAAGCGCCTGGTGGTGTCAGCATGAGCGGCCCGACTGAAACGCGCCCGTTCTACAGCGGACATCCAGACGGTGGGCGCCGCGACACGAGCGGGGTGGAGTGGTTCCGTACGGACGGCTATTCCGGCTGGTACCACTGGGCCGACGGCAAACTCATCACCAACCAAAGCCCAGCCTTCCCCGGAGCGGACGCATGAGGGGCTACTTCTGGCTGGACCTTCTGGTCGGCCTGATCCGTCGTGCCGTCCTCCGACCCATCGAGGTCGCCGGCCGAGCCCAGGAGGTGGACTATGGCAACGCTGCGACCGACGAAGACTGAGATCCAGGCCGTCGCCGCCACCCTGGCGGCGGGTGCCGGCTCCCCCGAGGAGATGGCCGAGGCCGTGATCCAGCAGGTCGAGATGCTCCGCTACGAGCGGACCCAGTGGATCTCCGTGTTCGAGCTGAGCCCCGGTATCTACCAGGGCTACGGCCCCTACCCCACCCGGGCCGCTGCTGAGAAGGGCATTGCCAAGATCCCGATGGCTCAGGTCGCCAAGCGTGGGGCGATGGTGCCGGTGCTCGGCCCGGCGGTAGCCGAGGCCGGGATCGACAAGGCGGATGAGCCGGTCCACGAGCGGACTGACTTCGTGCTGGTGCGCGAGGACGCGGCTGCGTTCCGCAAGGGCTGGCGGGGGAAGCTCGCCGACCGCCACAACTACGTCTGATGTTGACATGCTACGCAAGGGAGTCACCACATGAAGCCGGACCTGCTGGACCTGTTCGGATGTGAGGGCATCGGAGCGTGGGGGTACGCCCGCGCCGGCTTCGCCGTGACGGGCGTCGACCTGGACAAGAACCGCCTGAAGCACTACCCCTTCGAGCATCACCTGGCCGATGCCATCGAGTTCGTCAAGGAGCACGGCCACGAGTTCGATGCCATCCACGCATCACCCCCGTGCCAGGGGTACAGCCGAGGCAACGCCGGCAAGGAGACTGACTGGCCGCTGCTGATCTCCGAGGTGCGAGAGGCGCTGGAGGCCACCGGCAAGCCGTACGTGATCGAGAACGTGCGGGATGCCGCATGGGACATGCGGAACCCGGTGCTGCTCTGCGGGTGCATGTTCGACCTGTCGGTGCTCGACTTCACTTGCACCTCCCCGGGCCAGCACGCCGGCACCTGTGACACCGAGAACGGGGTCACGGTCCACCTGGAGCGAGGCCGCCTGTTCGAGACCAACTGGGGCATGACCGCACCTCGGCCCTGCGAGGGCGAAGGCCAGCCGCGCAACAACCACCCCTCACACGAGTGGGTGGCCGGCGCCTACGGCGGCGCCCGCCGGGACAAGTACGAGGCCAGGTACATCCGCAAGGGCGGCTACGTGCCGCCCAGCAAGGAGCTCGTCGAGGAACTGTTGGGTGTCGAGCACAAGGTCACCTGGCAGGGCCTGAAGGAGTGCATCCCCCCGGCATACACCGAGTGGATCGGACGTCAGCTCATCGCGGGCTGTAGTTGACATGTACAACATCAACTCCAGCCGTTCCATTCTCGGCACCCCTTTCTACCTATTCGCTCTCCCGATCATCGTAGCCGCGAAGATCGTCAATCGAGGAAGGATTCCGCTCGTGAAGCCGATCGACCTAGAGGCAATCCAGTCAGAATGGACTGGCAATCTCTACTGCTTCGACTGCAAGGAAGACACCAAGCACAACTTCATCGAGTTCCGGGACGAGCCTGTCGTGGAAAGCGAATGCACTTGGTGTCACGTCATTCGCACACACGAGGACATCGTGTGAACGACTGGCGCCCGAACATCATCGAGGTGTTCGAGCACTACGGGGCACGGGTGATCTCCAGCTCGGGCCAATGGCAGAAGGCTTTCTGTCCGCTGCTCTCGCATGAGGACAACAACCCCTCCGCCTCCGTCAATGAGGAGGCGGGGAAGTGGCAATGCTGGGTGTGCGACAAGCGCGGTGACGGGCTCGATATCGTGAAGGAGAATGAGGGACTTGCTGGATTCGTTGATTGTCTCAACTTTGCAAAGGCAGAGTTTGGAGGCAGCGACCGAGGCGTTCGAGGAGAACCTGTACGACGCAGCGGACTTTCTGTCCGCCCGGGGAATCAGCGAGCAGGTAGCACGTTCGTACCGCCTTGGCGCAACGTCCACTGACCCGATCGTCGGGTTCGAGCGGTTCGCCAACATGCTGTCGATCCCATACCTCTCCCCCGCCGGGGTCCTGGGTTTGAAATTCCGAGCACTCGACCCGGAGCGCAAGCCGAAGTACGACGCCCCGAGCGGGCAGCACGCCCGCCTGTTTAACGTCAACGCCCTGCACTCGAAGGGCAACGTCGTCGCCATCTGCGAGGGCGAGATCGACGCCATCGTGATGACCGAGCTGGTGGGCATCCCCGCTGTGGGTGTGCCTGGTGCCAGCCACTGGGCGGACTACTGGCCCCGCTGCTTTTCCGACTACGAGGAGGTCCTGGTCGTGGCCGACAACGACGTTAAGGAGGACGGGTCCAACCCCGGCCTGAAGCACGCCACTCGGGTGGTGTCGAAGATCGCTGGCGCCCGGCTGGTGACACCACCACCGGGCGAGGACGTGAACTCGTGGGTTCTCCGCGACGGAGCAGAGGCGGTGCGTGATGCCTGCGGTGTCTGACTCAATGGTCCACAACCACGACTACGACCCGACCTGCGAGGAACGCTGGGTGAAGGCTGGGCCGGCCGTTCTCCGCCTGCGCGGTGCCTGTATTGCGCCGCCCGAGCCTTCCCGTAGTGACCTAGAATCGACGAACGGCGAGGGGGTGGGGGAATCCCCCACCGACGACGCGAAAGGCCCTGAGATCTGGGAGCCTTTCAAGCCCGATCCGCGCAAGTGGTATCTCGCTGGGTCGGATGAGGTGCGGGTTACCGCACCCTCCGGCGGCCAGAAGGGCAGCAAGCCGGCCCGGTTCGACCTCATTCCCGGGGGTGCGCTCTGGAAGGTGGCCGAGCTGTACGGACACGGCGCCTCCAAGTATGAGCCCAGGAACTGGGAGCGGGGATACGACTGGTCCCTTTCCTTCGCCGCATTGCAGCGCCACGCCTGGCAGTTCTGGAATGGCGAGGACAATGACCCCGAGTCGGGCAAGCCTCACATGGCGAGCGTGGTATTCCACGCTCTCGCTCTGCTGACTTTCATGGAGGAGCAGCGGGAGTACGACGACAGGCCGCGACACGCCGATTAGTTCGGCTCCTTGTTTACATGCTCAACGTGTGAAATCGTGTGGGCAGTGACCCGGCAAGACGAACGGGCGAATCCAGAGGACGTGAGCAGATGTATACCGAGATCGTCACGACAATCACCACCAAGATCGACCTCGACGAGATGGCGCCCGAGCACCATGTCGACATTAGTGCGAGCGACGAGCTGCCGACACAGCTGATCTACGCGGCCGTCGAGGGCGCCTGCCGGGCGACAATCAACTCCATCGCCAAGCAGGGCGACGACGAGGAGTCGGCGTGAGCGCCCGGGTTCTTGTCTACGACATCGAGTGCAGTCCGATCCTTGCGTACACCTGGGATCTGAAGCCTTACCGACTTCCCATCGAGAACATCCTCGAAGACCCGCGGATTCTCTGCATCGGCGCCAAGTGGCTCGGAGAGAAGCGGGTCTCTCTCATTTCCGAGTGGGAGCACGGGCGTCGAGGGATGCTCGACGCGATCCACGAGATGTTCACCGAGGCTGACGTGGCCGTCGGCTTCAACTCGAAGAGCTTTGACACCCGCTGGGTGCTAGGTGAACTGGCGCGTGAGGGCTACGCTCCCCCGTCCCCGTTCCAGCAGGTCGACCTGTACCGCGAGGCCGCTTCCCTGTGGAAGCTGCCCAGTCATCGCCTCGCCTACATCACGCGAGCGCTCAACGTCCGCACCAAGCTGGATGCCGGCGGCTGGAAGACCTGGATGGGCGTGCTGGAGGGCGACCCCAAGGCCCAGGCCCGCATGGCTACCTACTGCAAGGGCGACGTGCGTAGCACGGAAGACCTCTACTTCCGAATGCTGCCCTGGTTGAAGTCGGCCCCGATCGCTGCGCTCTACGCCGACGACGTGGATGCGGACGCGGTGATCTGCCCGAAGTGCAGCAGCACGGATCTCCAGCGGCGCGGCTACTCCTACACGCGACTCGGCAAGTTCCAGTCGTTCCAGTGCCAAGGCTGCGGCGGATGGAGCCGCGGCAAGAAGAACCTAAAGGCGGTCGACGTTCGATGACCAACATCCCCGACGAGATTATCTCAGTCGTAGGTCCGATCGTGGAGTCCGTCGCCTCGGACATCTCCCGCCGCTACCGCAACTACGGCGCCGAGCAGGCAGACCTCAGCCAGCAGGGCTGGCTGTGGATCTATGCACACCCGCGCAAGATGCTGGAGTGGTTCGACTCGGACAACTACTCCGAGAAGGACTCGGCCTACATCCTGGCCCGGGTCCTGCGGAACGAGTGCTCACGCTACGGCGAGGCCATCAAGGCCCAGCACCTCGGCTACAGCCTGGACGACCTGTCCTACTACAGCCGCACGATGGTGCGGGAGCTGCTGCCGATGATGTTCGACGACGAGGCGTGGCACCACCCCGAGCAGGGCGACGGGGAGCGCCGCTCTGGCGGAGACCCTGCCACTGGCGGCAACTGGGTTGCCACCCTGGCCGACGTCTCTCGTGCCTACGACAAGCTGGACCCGTCCGATCGTGACCTGCTGGCCCGGTTCCACCGGGACGGCGTGAGCAACAACGCGATGGCGGAGTCCTGCGGCGTCAGCAAGCAGACGATGAGCGACTGGCACGACAAGGCCGTACGTCGCCTGGTCGACCAGCTGGGCGGGGTCAAGGCCCGTGCGGAGCACGGGGAGGACTGCGACCACGAGTGGAACACCTGGATGGGCCGGCGTGCGCAGAGCAATGCGGCAGCCAGGGCACAGCAGCAGGGCTACTACGATGAGTGAGGCCGAGGAAGCCGAGGCCATGCTGGAGGCATGGCGTCAGTCCGAGTTGGTCCGCGGACTGGGCCAGGTGGAGTGCTTCCTTCCGCACACTGAAGGGCCGTGCCTGGCGTGTGGGGCAGTGGTCTGATGCAGTGCCCATGCTGCGAGCGCACCCTTCCCCGTGAGTTCGTGGGGAACTGCCTGCGATGCGGTGAACCATTCGAGACCTGCGACGCCTGGTACCTCATCAATGATGAGACCGGCGAGTGGTACCACGAGGGCTGTCGGCTTCGAGAGGTGATCGAGGCCAAGTGGGGCTCTCCGCCTGACGGCTCCCCCAAGTAGCAGCGACTCTGAGACGGCCCCGCCTGTCGGCGGGGCTTTTCTCATTTCGGCTGACGCACCAGGCCGTCGCCGTCCTCCGGCCGGCGCTTGACCCACCAGAACCCCTGCTCCGTGCCGGGCTCGTAGGTCACCACCGCATCGGCGTCCTGGAGTGCGATCAGCCAACCGTTGAGCCACTGACGCTCGCGCTCAGAGATCGGGAGGCCCTTGCGCCTGCGGGCCTCCAGCCGCAGGCACCGCAGGTCCTTGTGGGAGTTGTGCTCCGTCCGCACCGACCACGGGATCAGGTCCTCGTGGCGGGGACGTTCGTGTGCCGAGCTGAGCCCATATCGGGCGATAGCGAGGCCGATGGCAGCGCGGGACACCTTGTTACCGGAGTCCTGCTCCCACTGGTTAGCGATCTTCTGCTGAGACAGTCCCTGGGCGAGGTACCTCCGCATCTGTGTCGCGTCAGGGACGAGTGTTGGATGGGCCATAGTTGACATGGTACCCACAATGTCAACGGTCATGCCACATGCTGAAGATGCAAGGAGTTATCCACAGGACAGAGGCTGTATCGTTGCAGGTCGAGACCGTACACATCGTTGCCGTGGAGGACGACCGAAGGGTTGCGTTGAGTATGCCAAGTTGGTACCGTTGAGCATGTAAAGATGCACTAAGACGACAGGAGTGGAAATGACTGAACAAAAGACCGATATCGAGTACCGCGACTGGGACGAGTACCAGCGCGCATACCGCGACTGGCAGGTAGATGCGACCAGCCTGTGCAACCAGATGATCGGCGCACAGCAGTACCGAGACGAGCACGACGACGGACCGGAGGGCGCGGCGTCGGCGTGGAACACCTACGCCCCCCGCCTCGCAGAGTGGGGTGCCTGTCAGCCGCTCTATGCACCCGAAGGGTGTAACTCATGAGCGCGGCCTATGTCCGCGACACCTACGGCGTGGACTACAAGCGCGGCGAGCGCGTCACCGTGGACGGCAGGCCGGGGACCATCGTATCCTTCCCGGACCAGTACCTCGGCGTCCGGCTCGATGGCGACAAGCACATCTCGCGGGCGCACCCGACGTGGCGCGTCGAGCGGCTCTCTAGGCCCGGACAGACCAGCTGACATGCCCCGGACCATCCAGCTGTCCGAAGCCATCGACGAGTACGAGCGGCACCGGATCAGCAACCACATCGCCAAGTCGACGCTGGCGAACCAGCGCACGACGCTCAAGAAGTTCCTCGCCGTCACCGGCAACGTGTGGATCCACGCCCTGGACGATCGCCACGTCGATCGCTTCTTCACTGAGCTGGCGAAGACCAAGCAGGCCCAGTCGCAGCGCAACGACCACACCGTCCTGCAAGGGTTCTTCGAGTGGGCCCGGTACCGCAAGTACCTGTCCGATGACGTGGACCCGATGCGGCTGCGGCGCAAGCCGCCCCGCATGGAGAAGGAACGCAACCGCATCCACGTCTCCAAGTTCGGCGCCCTCCTGGACGCCGCCGAGGCGCGCTGCGAGCGCGACCGTGCCGGCGTGGCGATGCTGCTCTACACCCTGGCCCGAGACCAGGAGATCGCCAACCTGCGCATCCGTGACGTGGACCTGGCCGCCGGCCTGATCTTCATGCGCGTCTACAAGACGCAGCAGGAGGATCAGATGCCGATATGTGAGGAGCTGGACCGGGAGCTGCGTCGGTGGCTGACCTACTACACCGAGCAGGTCGGACCGCTGGAGCCGCACTACTTCCTGATCCCGTCCCGCGACACGCGGGGCGTGGCCGGCGAGGACGGCATCTACCACTCCGTCACCCAGGTGCGGCTGTGCCCCGAGCGGAAGGTCGCTACGATGGGCCGCATCGCCACTCCCGCCCTGGAGGCGATCGGGTTCCAGACGAAGGACGAGAAGGGGCGCGGCATGGGTGAGGGTGCCCACACGATCCGCCGCTCTGGCGCCAGGGCCCTGTTCGATGACCTTGTGAGCGACGGCTACGACCACGCGCTCAGGGTCGTGCAGTCTGTCCTGCACCATCGCTCGATGCAGACGACCGAGAAGTACATTGGCGTCTCGGCTGACCGCAGGAGCAGGGACGACCTGCTCCGCGGGAGGATCATGTACCGCGGAGCCAGTGGCAACGTCTCGTCGCTTGCTGACCGCAGGGAGGCGCGCTGAGTACACTCCCCCGCATGGCTATTGTTCGTCAGGTCCTGCGCAGCTGTGATCGCTGCGGCACCACCACCGACGATGTGGAGCCCCGGAAGGTCGTTCGGCCGGCCGCCGGGGCTTCTGGCCGTACTGCCTCGTTCGATGCCTGCCAGGAGTGCCGGGACACGATCCCTCTCTCGGAGTGGGAGCAGCTGATCCGGGAGAAGCGCAAGCCGGGAAAGGGAAAGACCACCAGGGGTCAGCTGGTGGTCTCTGAGGGGGAGATTGCGAAGGTGGCTACTCCTCGGCGCACTCGGAAGAAGGTCTCGCGCTGAGGTAGGGGTTGATGGGGCTGGCGTTGTAGGTCTCGATATCCATGCCCGCCTGCTTGCCCTCCTCCCATGCCTCCGCCTTGATCTGGCGGAGAGCGCGGCCAGTGAGGGTGTACTCGAAGTTCTCCAGTACCTCTTCGCGAATCATCTCTCTACAACCTCCCTAACGAGGGCAATGCCCTTCTCCATGAAGTCTGCCGCATCGGACACCTTGCCCGCTTGCAGCTCCAGCTGCGCCCGCTCCAGGTGGGACAGTGCCCGCACCAAGAGGATCTCTGCCGGCGTGCTCATGTGGGCTCTCCGGGCCTAGTGCTGATAGCCGCCATCGCGATCTCGGCGAGCAGTGGCGCCCAGAATGGAACGCCGATGTGCCGCGCCCACGACTGGCAGTTAGCGCAAGACGCCCCCGCGATCTGGTCGTGGATCATCTGGCAGCGCACGCCCGCCAATAGGTCGATCGACGCCTCATGCGCCGGGCTGGGCGCCTCCCTCTCCCGCTCCCATGCGGGCTCCCACGTCAGTCCCCCAATGGCGCTGGTCTGGTATTCACGGACGGACTTCACCCAGAATGGGTTGTCCGTGTAGCGGTGCTCACCGTCCTCGCGGCACGGAATGAATGCGCCATGTGCGATGCAAACCGTGGGTTGGTCGACGAACTCGATCTCGGTCTTTTGTTCGGTCATGCCGCTCTCCTCTTCCTGGTGTTCTCTCGGTCGCAGGTGCGGCACCTACGGTTGCCGCGGGCATCCCTGCCGGTGTTCTCTGGCGTGAACTCGTGGCCGTGGTCACACTCCGTCTTCGTGGCGTTCCACTTGCGGGCGTAGTTCTTGCCGCCCCAGATCCCCCACTCGGGCTGAAGCTCCTCGGCGTACGCACCACACTGGGCGCGCACCGGGCAACCACCACACATGGCGAGCGCCGCATCGATGTCACGCTTCGACGGTGGAACGCCGGCCAGGCCGGACTCGGGGAAATGCAGATCGCCGGAGAAGGACTGCGCGCACGCTGCGCGCTCCATCCACTCCAGGTATCCGAGCGATGCGAAGTCGATCACCGGTCAACCACCTTTGTTGTGCAGTATGCAAGCATGAGCAGCGTGGGAAGGGCGACGATGTGCCAGCGCAGCTCCCATGCCACCGTCAGGAAGTCAGTCATTGCTCACCCCGGGCGGAATGAGGTCATCGGCCAGCGCCCACGGCTCGCCGTTCGCCACGGCGTCTTCCCAGAGCTCGGCCCGGATCGACTCGTCGATGTCGTCCTCCCAACGCCGGACGGCGTTGACGATGTGCCGCACGGCGCTGACTCGGACGAAGTTCTCGTGGTCGGCTCCGACCTGCGCACAGTCGTTCAGCAGCGCGTTGAGGGCGTCGAGACCGTCGCGCCAGGAGAGACCATGCTCAGGCGTGTTGTCAGGCGTCGGAGTGAGATGACCGCTGTTGCAGCAGGGCAGGCTGTTGTGCGTGAAGCACGCGCAGCAAGTGTGGCCCGTCATGGACGTGCTTCCCCCAGAGTGGGTTACCGCATCTAGTAGCAAGTCGACGTCATCCACTCCGATCTCGGCGCGCCACCCCCGGCGCTTCGCGGCCTCGTTGTCACGCCTCAGGCCAGCAATCACCTCGGGTGTCAGGCGCCGGTCACTCTCGGTCTTTTGCTCACTCATCGTCGTCCAGCTCCTCGATAGCGGCCAGCAGTCGCTCCATGCCGCGGTTCCACTCGGGCGAGCCCTTCGCCGGAACAGCGGCGTAGCTGCGATCGCCCGCGATAGCAGCCAGGGCCTCAGCCGGCCAGTCGTGCGGGTCTTTCGGCGTGATGCTCACTGTTCAACCACCTCAAATAGCGGGGTATCGGCACACTGGCCCACAACAGTCAGCGCGTCCTCTCGTGCGAAGTAGGCACGCCCCTCGCGGGTAACCACCCACCACCCGCGCTCGGGCCGGTAGTGGCCTCGCGGGGCGCGCTGTGCGAGGTACGGCGACTCTGCTGCTGCCCATACCTGTGCGCCAATGTCTCGCGCACGGTTCGCGGCCTGGTCGTAGGCGTAGGACACGATCACCTCGGCGCCCGGCTGAACGCCATTAGCACCGCGCTCTGGGCGCGGGGTCGGGGTCACAAACAGCCTGTCGATACGTGGCTTGGCGCTGATCTTGCGCTGCTCCCACATGCCGCCGTTTGTCTGGAACGAGTCGAAGTAGCCGGCCCGGGCGCTCATGCCGCCCACCGTCCAACCACAAACAGCGCCAGGTAGCCCCACGCCCACAGAGGCGCAGAGAACAGCGCGCCATAGGCCAGCGCACGGCCCGAAATGGCTCGCTGGACACTTGCGGGCGAGACCACAGACGGCCCCGCAGGTAGCGGGTGGGGGTGAGTGCCACCGGCACTCTGTACGGCGCTCCTAGACACGGTTTCCTCCTGCTGTGTTGTTGAGCATGTCAGCTTGGATCACAAGGAAAGGCGCCGACCGAAGCCGGCGCCCAACCCAATGACTCAGCTCTCTACGTCGAGCGACTCCCTCACCGCCTCGCCCACCTCGCGGTAGTCGATGCGCCACCAGCTGCCGACCTCGCGAGCCATCGCGCGAAGCCAGTCGGGGTACCCGCGGCGGGTCTGGTCCTCCTCGAACCAGTTGTCGATGGCGTCGCGCCACAGGTTCACGGCCACCTGACCCAGCTCGTAGTCGCCGGCATCGGGGTTCGTGAACTCCAGGTGGTTGCGCGCATCCTCCAGGGTGCGCTCGTACATGCCCTGGTCGTTCTGCCAGTGGAGGTTGAACGCCCACGTCTCGCGGTTGGCGTAGCCGTGGTACGAGTCTGCCGTCTCGTGCCACTGGGCTGCGGAAGCTCCGCTGTCCGCACCCTCGTTGTACGTCTCGTCCTTCTCGGTCATGGTCCTCATTGTCTCATCACTCCCCAGTGATCGGGCCTTGCTCCTGGTCGAGTAGGGCCTCAATCCCTGGCCAGCTCGGCTTCCCCACCAAAGCCGGCCAGAGGTTCAAGCTCTCTCACCCTTTCGTTGTGTAGTTTGCTTGCTCGGTACGATGGAACGCTAGTCGGTTGTGTTGGTCATGTCAACATGTTCGGCGAAGTCAGCTCGACTGGTCAACCACCTCGCTCTCCGCGGTGGACGGGAGGCCGAGCATCTTGCGCTGGTGCGCCTCGTAGCCCTCGTCGTCGTACGTGGCGTCGAGCGGGCCGAAGTCCGCGCCGATGAGGTAGCGCCACGCCTCCTCCTCGGTCGCGCCCAAGCCCCACTGGTTGGGACTGAAGTCTCCGACAGGGCTGCCTCGGTGCTCTGCGACCTGCCACACACCGTTCTCGTCGTTGTAGTGAACGGTGATGTTGTCGCCGTACTCGTCCAGTAGTGCCCGCTTGGCGGGCTCCAGTGGGCCGGTGTAGTAGGTGCCGTG
>Ga0196971_1000914_pt1 | contig 16162 bp, 23 predicted proteins | sample S1v_1013CmetaG_FD_148660 | JGI IMG/M metagenome (GOLD analysis project Ga0196971, IMG submission 148660) | Soil microbial communities from Anza Borrego desert, Southern California, United States - S1+v_10-13C | ecosystem: Environmental > Terrestrial > Soil > Desert | place: USA: California... | reverse complement strand
GTTCGAACCGCTGTACTGCGAGCATGAGGTCGACGGACGCACGCTGATCGACGGCGAGGCCTGGGCCTGGGGCTTCTGGGAAGGCATGAACCTGCGCGCCGAGGCATGGGATCCGATCTGGGAATCCAACCTGGCCGAGATGATCGAGCCGGTCTACCTGCTGGGCGCGGAGGAAATCGAGGAAGAGGAAATGGCGCTGGTCGACGATCCCGTCAAGCGCCACAAGCTCGCCCTGGAACTGGAGGCGGCGATCCCGCACATCCACAAGTTCTGGCAGCCGCACCGCAGGTCCGCGGTACAGCAGGTCAGGCACGAGGCGCCGAAAACCGGCCGCAACGATCCCTGCCCTTGCGGCAGCGGGAAGAAATTCAAGAAGTGCTGCGGGGCGCAGCAGGATGCCTGAGCATCGCTGACCATCACTAAAAATCACACGCCGTACTGCACCTTCGCGTTCGGCTTGATGTTGCGGGTGGCCGCGCAGATCTGTTCGATCGGCAGTTTCGGCGTGCGGTCAGCTGTCAGCAGCCCGTTCGCTTCCTGGAAGGTATCCGCGAACTGGGTGTAGCAGAAGCCGCTGAACAGCGGCGTCTCGTTCACCACTTCCAGCAGCCGCCGGTAAACCTGGTGGAATTCCTGGTCGCTGTCGGCCAGCGAATAGCCCCACACGTCCTTCACGCCGGGCTCCGGCGTCTTCGCGTAGGTAATGCCGCCGAACTCGGTGAGGATGATCGGCTGGCCGCGATGCGGGTAGCCGTCCAGCGTCAGGATGCGCCCGCCCGGGCGCCGCCTGTCGAACAGCTCTTGCGGATTGACCGCGTAGCGCGCATACAGCCGCTCCGGGTCGCCGTCGTAATCGTGGATGCCCAGCAGATCGGTGGCCGAGGCTTCCCAGCCATCGTTGCCGATCACGGGGCGCGTCGAATCGAAGGTGCGCGTCAAGTGGTACAGGGCCTCCACTGCGTTGCGGTGGGCCTGCGTCGCCGGCAGGTTGGGCACGCCCCAGGATTCGTTGAACGGTACCCAGACGATGATGCAGGGATGGCTGTAGTCGCGCTCCATCACTTCGCTCCATTCGCGCACCAGGCGATTGATCGACTGGTTGGTGAAGCGGTAGGTGGAGGGCATTTCTTCCCATACCATCAGGCCGAGCCGGTCGGCCCAGTACAGGTAGCGCGGGTCTTCGACTTTCTGGTGCTTGCGCACGCCGTTGAAACCCATCGCCTTGGCCAGCTCCACATCCCTGCGCAGGGCGTCATCGTTCGGCGCGGCGAGCAGCGTGTCGGGCCAGTACCCCTGGTCCAGCACCAGCTTCAAGTGGTAGGGCCGGCCGTTCAGCATGAAGCGGTCGCGGTTGACGGCGACCGAACGCAAGGCGGTGTAGGACTTCACCTTGTCCAGCACCTTGTCCTTGTGCCGCAGCGTCAGGTCGACATCCAGCAGCCGCGGATGTTCGGGGCTCCAGAGCAGTTCGTTGCGCGAGTCGTCGATGCCGGGGTCCGACAGCGAGATCTTCCGGCTGGCCTCGCTGCCGATGATCTTGTAGTAGTCGTCGGCCAGCATCTTGTTGCCGTGCCGGATCTTCACTTCGACGAACAGGTCTTCTTCGATGTCGTCGCCGGCGACATAGGTATCGCATCCGATCTCGAAGCCTTCGAAGTGCGGCGTCCAGCGCAGCCGCTGGATGTAGGTGCGCGGCACCCGCTCGATCCACACCTGCTGCCAGATGCCGGTGGTGCGCGGGTACCAGATGGAATGCGGCTCCAGCTGCCAGTCCTGCTTGCCGCGCGGCTTGGCGAGGTCGTGCGGGTCATCCTCGACATACACGGTGACCGTGTGGCGCGTGCCGTCCTTCAGGTAGTCGGTGACGTCGGCGTAGAAGGAACTGTGGCCGCCTTCATGGTCCGCCACGCGATGCCCGTTGACCCAGACGCGCGCCCTGTAGTCCACCGCGCCGAAGTGGAGCAGCACCCTTTGGCCATCGGCCGAGATGTCGAACTCGCGCTGGTACCAGCATGCCCGGTGGAATCCTCGGTCGCCGATGCCGCTGGCCTGCGATTCGGGCGGGTACGGGACGGTGATCTCGTGCGTCCACTGAATGGCATCGCTCGGCCGCCGGTATTTCTTTTCATCATCGAAGGTGAATTTCCACTGGCCGTTCAGGGATTGCCAGTGTTCGCGTACCAGTTGCGGGCGCGGGTATGCATACTCAGCCATGCCGTTTCCTCTCTGCGGACAATACCCGGGTTGGAGTATTTCAATGCATCGCTGTTCCCACCGGAGAAAGAAGAATTGCAGGCGTGCCGCTCAGGCCGCTACCCGCCCGGCCGGTCCGTCGTTCCAGGCCACCGCGTTTTCCCGAACGTAACGCTCGACGGCGGCGGTAAAACTGGGCAGGATCAATCCCCGCTCGCTTGTCAGCGCCGTCATGCCGCGCCCGCCGCCCCGCGTCATGCGGATGGCCGAGGTATCCATGCCCGCTTCGCGGGCGGCCCGCTCGGCAAATTCGTACCACGAAGTCGTCCCCTGATTGGCGAGATGCCAGACACCGTTGACACGGTCGATCAGGAGGTCGAGCGTGGCGTGCGCAAGGTCCGGCACATAGGTCGGCGATATTACCGAATCGCCGCACGCTTCGATGGTGCGTCCTGCGGCAAGGTCGCGCAAGACCATATGCACGAAGTTGTACCTGTCCCAGGGGCCGAAGAAGGCGCTGGTGCGCACCACGAGCGCGTCCGGGAAGGCGTGCATGACGCGCCGTTCGGCTTCGGCCTTGCTCGAGCCGTAGACGCACAGCGGCGACACGCGATCGCTTTCCACGTAGGCGCGCCCCAGGCTGCCGTCGAAGACGAGATCGGACGAGAACGTGACGTAGGGAATGCCGAGCCTGGCGCAGGCCCGCGCAAGCAATTCGGCGCCGGCCGCATTCTCGCGGAAGCAGCGTTCCGACTCGCGCGCCGCATCGGCCACGCGCACATAGCCCGCCGCATTGATCACCGCCCACGGCCGCCGGCTGGCCAACGCCCTCTCCACGGACGCTTCGTCGGCAATGTCCATGTCGGCCCGGGTCAGCAGGTCGTGCGCGAGGCCGCGGTGCGCGCAGACACGCGACAGTCCCTGGCCAAGGGTGCCGGTGCCGCCGGTGATCACCAGCTTGCGATGTGAAGTTTTCATGATGTCGGGTGCGACCGCCACATTCGGCGGCGTGGAGAAGAAACGGTCTTTGCGCTGCCACCAGCCCGCCCCGTCGAGGACAGGATGGTCGAAGCTGCCGGTGGCGGCAAGCGAGGAAACGGCATGGGCCAGCGCGGTCGGCCGCACCGAATTGCCCCGTACATCGAAGACACCGCTTTCATAGAAGCCGTTGTCCTGCATCAGGAGCGAATTCCAGTCGACGCATCCGAACAGCGACCAGACGGTAAGAGCCCGGATGTCGACCCCTTCGCTGCGCACGGTCTGCGCGGCCTGCCACATTTCCCGCAGCCAGCGCAGCTGGTCGTCGCGCGAGCCGCCGAGATGTGCCTCGGTCACGGCGATGGGCAGCCCGTAGCGCTCCCATACTTCACGCAGCCGTGCCGCGGGGCCGGTCAATCCGTCGGCATGGAAGGCACGGGTTGCGTGCACATCCACATAGGGCACCCCGTCCACCCGGAACGGCTCCGGATAGTCGCGCTTGCGGCGGTCGAGGAAGCGCTCGCTCGTTACGTAGTGGTTGATGCCAACGATGTCGGGGATGCACGGCTCGTCAAGGAAGCGCGCCATGTGCCGGGGAGTGAAGCCGGCCTTGAGGAATTCTCCGTACCAAGAGTGCGCGGGCCCGATGCGGCCGCACAGCAGGTCGAACCCCAGCCAGCGCCGTTCGTTCTCGTAATCCGCCTGGTGCTGCAGATCGGGCAGCGAAAAGGTCTTGCCCATGTCTTCCGTCTGCACCAGGAGCGCCGCCGGATTGATGCGGCGGATGGCTTGCATGGACAATGCGACGCCCAGGCACTCGTGGTACAGCGCGCGCAGCATGGTGGGGATGTCGCGGCCGTGCGGATACCAGTGGCCATACAGGCCGCTGAAGCGCGCGGTGGTCAGCGGCTCGTTGACCGGGGTGTACATCGATATCCAGGGATAGCGCCGTGCGACGCGCTCGGCATGCCGGGCAAGCAGCGCCGGGAATTCCGGATCGAGGAGGCTGGTGTAGACCGGCCCGCTGCCATGGTGCACAAGCCCGGCGATGGGGGCGATGCCCAGCTCGCGCAGCCGTGACAGCCGCTGGTCATGCCAGTGCCATTCCTCCTCGTCCGGGTGGGTTGGCGACACCGCTTCCCACAGGACCGGATAGCGCAGCGTCCGGATGCCGAGGGCGGCAATGGCATCGAGGTCCTCGATACGGTGCTTGTGTCCGGTTTCGGCAAGCTGGTCGCGGTAGCGGTCGCCGATGCGGACAACAGTGCACTCGACGCCGCCCCACAGCGCCAGCGGAGCCATCGCCGGATGCGTCGGGGAAGAAAGGACACGGGAAGAGTTCATAGGCAGGCAGAAATTCAGAAAGGAACGGGACGACAGGCCAGGTGCGCCTGGCGGGCTGGGCCTGGCCAGTAATGCGGGATGACAAGGGCTGGATGACCCTGTTCGTATTCGTGATTCTCTGGCCAGGCTTGTCGATTGAACGTACCGTGCTGACCGGGCGTGCCGGGAATTGTTCCCTTGATAAGCAGACCCTACTGAGCCATGTCATGGAAGGCGCTTGAGGATGGCGCGCGGCGTTGCGTGGCAGCAAGCAAAAAAGCCGTCCGGGGCCGGGGGCCAGGGCGGACGGCGGATGTCGATGGCAGGAAATTCAGCGCGGCGTGACGGAAACGCGCACGCGCATGCGCTCGCCGGGATCGTAGGGCATGACGGTCGAATAATGGCGGCCGTGATATTCGTACGTCACCGCATAGCCGTTGGGGCGGCTTTGCCAGTTGTCCACCATGCGGCATTGCTGGACCGGCTGATGATCGGTCATTACCGCGCCGTCGCGGTTCTCCATGCGGTCGCCGACGATCGCGCCGGCGATCGCGCCGGCTGCGGTCGCTGCTGTGCGTCCGCTGCCGCCACCCACCTGATTGCCGATGATCCCGCCGGCGAGGCCGCCGATGATGGAGCCGCCCATGCCACGCTGCTGATGGCGTTGCACCGGGACGTATTCGGTGCGGCATTCCTGCTGCGGATAATTGACCTGTTCAAGCTGCGGCGTCACGCTCAGTACGCGCGCAAAGTCGTCATAGTCCGCCGCCGACGCAGCAGACAGCGTGCAAATGGAAACGAGGGAAACCAGCAGTCCCGCTCGCGCCTTGTTCATGTGTTCCTCCCGAAAACCGCCACTTGCTGTGGCAGTCGGTTAACGCGGGGAGGATGCAAACGAGATACAGCAGATGTGTAACGAAGTGTATCAGCGCAGGCCTGGCATCAGATCGAGGTATCGCGCTGCACGCCCGCCGCCCGGGTGAGCTGCACCAGCAAGGCTCCCTTCACCATCGACAAGGCGAGGTTACTGCCCATGCGAAATCCCTGCATGGCAGCCTCGTCCATGAGCGCAAGCACTTCCTCGTGCGCAAGGTTGTGATAATCGGCGCGTGCATAGAGCACTTCGCGATTCCTGGTATTGATGTCGTTGGCTATCTCTTCCGGGGTCATATTCCTGCTCCTGCCAGTCTGTTTTGGACAGCTTCAGGGTCAGAGTAAGCTTGGATTTCAGACAACATCCTGCGGTAACCGCTGTTGCGCGCGCGGCTCTATTGTCGTAGCTCAAGCATCGTGAAAAGACAGTTGCGAACGGTCACGACAGACCGGCGGCCGCGTGCTCAGGCGGCAGGATTATTGAAGACTTCCTCTTCAACGCGATAGTCGTCCGCGCAGGTCTTGCTGCAGAAGCGGCGCACATTGTCGAGCGGCTGGTTGCAGTACCAGCAGGCTCCCTTCGGCTTCAGGTCGGCGAGGCTCCCGGACGTTACCGCCTTTGGCGTTCCGGCAGGTACAGTGGGTTCGTCATTCTGGTCTGCATCATTCATGATTCAGCCGCCGTCAAAGAGGACTGGGGCAGGCTTGCGCAGAGTGCGGAGCAAGCCCGGACGAGTTGAGAAGTATGGCAAAAAAACCGGCGGCGTGCTGAAAAAAACTGGCAGCGCTTGCGGTGAACGCTTACCCTCCGTTCAGCCTTTCCCCGGCGCGATCAAGCACCGTTTTACTGATGTTTCCACACTGAACTTTTTCGCGCCGCGCCGCGTCAAAGAAGGCCATCAAGAAACACCCACAACATAACGCGACGCCCGGGAGGTAGTGTGTCAGCAGTTCCAGAGTCAGAAAATTCGGTTTCCAGCGTCAGTACGCCCAAGCCGGAGGCGTTCGAGATCCGCGAAGGGGACTGGAAGGCTTATCTTCGATGCATCGCTCGCTGCAAGGACGACAAGAGCATCGTCGAGCGCTATGGCAGCGTTTCCGAATACAAGCGCGCCTGCGCCCTTGCCTATCTCGGCAAGCGCGCGCAGCTGCATGGCGGCGTCTGCAGCACGCGACATCCGCACATCATGACGGCGCAGTTCATCAACGACCTTGAGGCAAGCAACAGGACCATCCGTTACAGCCGCTACCCCTGGCTGCGCTCGCTGATGAACCTGCTGGCCGAGATCGAACAGATCCAGGACCAGATTTCCACGAACAACGTGATCACGCTGGTGCCTTCCAGCAAATAAGCGGCCAAGAAAAAAATGCCCGCCTGCGTCGCCGCCGGCGGGCCATCTCCCCCTCAGCCGGAATCCTCAGGCGCCAGGCGCCTTGATTTCGTGCTCGACGTTGGCGCTTTCATCTCCCACCTTGCTCTTCCACGCAGAGACGAAAAAGGCTTTCTGCGCATCGTCCGGTTCGTCGAACCAGACCACGATCAAGGTTCCCTTGTGGTCGTGCAGGTGCGACAGCTTGGCCAGGAAATCCCGGTCGCCGGCGACGTCGGCAAGGGCTACGGCATAACCGTATACGCGGTTGAGCCGCTCGATCCGGTCGGGCTCGGTTCCACTGTTGGTGGCAGTGATCTTAGGATGATCGAGGTACATCGCGCTTCTCTCCCAGGTTGCGTTGCATCCACGCATTGTACGCCTTGCGCGGCGCCGCATAAGACAGCGTCGCCCATCCCTCACGAAATTGACAACCGTCAAAACATTGCCGGGTTGACTCATTACCATCAAGAACACACATCTTTCTCATCATTCGAAAATCGGAGACACCCCATGATCAGAACCGCTGCGGAACCGCGTGTTGGAGAGGACGGCGTGACCTTCACCGTCGAGGTCGGATTTGCCGATCGCGAGTGCCTGGTTTCGAAGAACGCGCTTGCGCACCTGCGCCGCATGCGAGGCGGCCAGCTCGACTTCCTGGAGACGTATCGCGCATTCGAAGACCAGATCCATAGCGTCGCGCGGCGGCTCGTCGTCGCCGGCGTGAGCGGTTCGCCGCTGGTGCTCGGCGCCGCTTACTTCGTTTGACGCCGCAGGCTGCGACGCTTGCGGCGCCGCCTATGCCACCCGCACCGCCACCCGCATCGCCAGCTGTGCAGGCATGCGGGTTGTTTTTTTGATGTGCATCGCGTGTCGCATCCCGCTTGCATCAAACGCAAGCACACACTTTCGCGTCTGACGGCACAGAAATAAGCATCTCTGAGAATTATCAAAAATGCATCCGCATGATTGGTCAGAATAAGATCCAGATCGAACCAGAAACGGGGAATAGCCAGATGAATGAAGCCAAAGAGATGAAAGAGATGAACGCTCAAGAACAGTTTCAATATGACCCCAACAATTTGCTGGAGTCGCTGATCGAAAAGCTGAATCTGAAAAACGATGCCGCTCTCTCTCGCGCCCTCGAGGTCGCGCCGCCGCTAATCAGCAAGATCCGCCATCGCCGCCTGCCGGTCGGCGCCTCGCTGCTGATCCGCATGCATGAAGTTTCGCAGCTGAGCATCCGCGATCTGCGTCACCTGATGGGCGACCGCCGCACCAAGTTCAGGATCAGCGACAAGCAGTTCAAGCCGAAGGCGACGCCGTCGAATTCGGCCAGCTCGACGACCTGAGCCCGCTGTCCACGGTCTTCCCTCACTGCCTGCGGCGCAGCGCGCCGCCGCAGCAGTGAAGGCTGTGCACACACGCGGCAGCGGTCGCGCTCTTGCTCCTGATCCCGGTGGCGGCCGGCTGTCCTGGCCCGCGCATGACATTGCTCAAACAGGCAGGTCGCGTGCAAGGTAGGATCACCACATCAATTGGAGCATGAGATGTCGATATCTGATGAGCACCAGGTTCCGCCGGAACCGGTTCCCGCCGACGATCCCGTGCCGGAAAAGCTCCCTGCGCCAGGCGACGATCCGGTGCCGGACCATAATCCCGTCGCAAGACCCTCGCCCCGGCGCGTGCCCGCGGGCGACGCTCGTCAACCCTGACGCGGTGCGGCCCCAGCGGCTGCATCCCTCCATTTTCCGCAACCCGCTCCCATGAATCGCACGGAGCCTTTCCGACATTTGCCGCCTGCATGACCGAGCGCATGCCCGACTGGCTCGAGACCGTGTCCTACGCGGCCATGCCATGGGCCTTCCTCCTCTACCGCATCCCATGGACGGCCACCCTCCTGCAGCTGCTCGTCGCCCTGCTGGGCGCGATGCTTTTCCATCGCTTCGGCACGGCGGTCCTGCGGCGCCTGGCCGCGAACCTGCCATTCTCGCGGAAGCTGGTGGAGTACGGACACCGCGCCGGTGCGGTCGTGGCCTTCCTTTTCCTTGCCCAGGTCATCCTGCGCAATGCGCCGGCATCCCTGCCCGGCCTCGAGCTGATGCGGCATGCGAACACCCTGCTCCTGATCACCGCGCTGACCTGGCTCGGTGTGCGATGCGTGCGGGCGGTTGCGATGACGATCATCGACATGAACCCCGCCGACGCCCCGGACAACTTGCAGGCCCGGCGCGTGCAGACCCAGACCAGAGTACTCTCTCGCAGCGTGATCGTCCTGCTCGTCCTGATCGGCGGCGGTTCGGCACTCATGACGCTGCCGGGCCTGCGGCAGGTCGGTACCAGCCTGCTCGCCTCGGCCGGAGTCGCCGGCCTGGTTGTCGGCTTTGCGGCAAAACCGGTGCTGGGAAACCTCCTCGCGGGCATGCAGATCGCGCTGACGCAGCCCATACGCCTGCAGGACGTGGTCATCGTGCAGAACGAATGGGGGCATGTCGAGGAGATCACGGGCACCTATGTCGTCGTGCGCATCTGGGACCAGCGGCGCCTGGTCGTGCCGCTGCAATGGTTCATCGAGAATCCATTCCAGAACTGGACAAGGACGGCATCGGAAATCCTCGGCACGGTCAGCATCTGGGTCGACTACACCATGCCGCTCGCACCGCTGCGCGCCGAAGCCGAACGCATCTGCCGGGAAGCGCCGGAATGGGATGGAAGGCTGTGCATTACCCAGGTGGTCGATGCGAACGAACGCGCGATGCATGTCCGGGTCCTGATCAGTGCCAGCGATGCCGGACGGGCCTGGGACTTGCGGTGCCGTGTGCGGGAGGGGCTCGTCGAATTCATCCAGCGGGCTTACCCTGCCCACCTGCCGCGCGTACGGGCCGAAGTGGAGAGCCCGCCATCCGGCGCGCAATGACTATGCCGCTTGACGATTCTCAAACGTCGCTGCGGGAGCGGCTGCTACATTGCAGGCTCACCAGGGAGGAGATTCCAATGTGCAACTACACCGACAACTTGAAGACCGCGCTTTCATTCAACGAGTACCTCGTTCAAGCCACGCTTGATTATTGGAAGGCGGTGTCGTTTCCGGCGCTGTACTACGCCAAGTTCCTGTAGTCCCTGCATCCAGTGCGCGTCCTCGTGCGCGTCGAGGGCCGCCTGGATCACGTAGCGGATCAGCTCCGCGTAGCCGTGCCCGTCATCGCGGCACGCGTAGCGGGGAAGCAAGCCGGCTTCCACTGCCTTTTTCATTGCGGCGTCGAGCATTTCATCCGTGATCAGCCTGTCCATGATCCACCTCGCATGTTTTGCCTTCGTCCCCACAGTGTGAACACGCATTGTGACGTCCGGATGAATCAACGAATCCGTCACTGTTACTCTTGCGATACGCATTTCGGCAACCCGCACCGGGAGGCACTATTTCCGTTGCAAAATATATGCCGCACCACAATCGTGCAGGACCGCGGGAAAAAGCGGCGGCTCTCCCATATATATGGCTAGGCCGTCGATCCGCCGCAGTGTTTAATTGCGCATCCCGAACTGAATGCGTGCATCACGATTTCCCGCCATGTGGAGCAAAAAGAAAAATTTCCCGGTTTCCTGTTCCGAATGCCACTCCCCCTTGCCTGCAATGGCAGAGACATGCACCGAGTGCGGCTACCCCGTCACCGGGGGTGCTGCCCGCCGCGCGGAAGCGGCACGCGCGGCTGACCTGGAATACAAGCTCGTCCAGCTGCTCGGGGCCGTCTTGTTTGGAGGGGGCGTGATCGCCGTCGTCGCGGATTCCCCGATCACCGCCACCATCTCGCTCACCATCGGCGGCGCAACCTACCTGAGCGGCCTCATGGGCGCCTGGTGGAACAGCGGGGATTAAGAACGGGCTTCGGCGCGCGTAGCTTCCGTTTCGGTGCGCGCCTGCGAGACCTCGCGCAGGGCCTGTGCAAGAAGATTGAGCTGGGGCTGGCCTGACACCATCATGCCAGGAAGGCCGCAGGCACGGACTGCCTGCTCGAGTTTGCGCAGCGCTGCGAGTTCGCGGTTGGGTGATGGCAATGACATCTCTTTATTTCCGTCGAAGAAGTGTGCGAACACCCTAGACCTTTTCCGCCGCCCTTTGTTCCGCGGCAAGCCGGACAGCTGCGCACGGGACGCCTGATCGCGCTCAAGCAGCGCCCGCAATGCAACTGTTACGATGGTTCGAAAAGGAAAGTCAATGCAAATCGAGACCATCGGCAAGTACCAGCTCCACCTCATCGCCCATGAACTGCCCGGTAAAGCGCGGTGGGATCCGTTCATCACCATCCTTCGCTTCGACGACGAGTCGCAGGATTTCAAATGCGTCCTCGAAAAGCGGCACGCGGGCGAACCCTGCGCAAGCTACGAAGAGGCCATCGAGCTTGCCCGGCGCGCCGGCACCGCGATGCTCGAATCCGGGAAGTTGTAAGATGAGGGAGTATTCGCATCGTCCGACGCGACTTCACCCCGAATTGATATAGTGCAATGAGTCGCGCATCCAAGCGGCTACCATTGCATCGAGGTCATGCTGCGTGAACGACACGCTGCACGACGAATCTATCAGACAAACCTCTATCGAGCCGTCGGCATGCCACGGATTCACACGCACTACGACAACCTCAAGGTCGCTCGCGACGCGCCGCCTGAAGTGATCCGAGCCGCCTACAAGACCTTGTCGCAGAAATACCATCCCGACCGCCACGGCAACAGCGCGGAGGCGATCCGCATCATCCAGATCATCAACAGCGCCTACGCTGTACTGTCCGATCCTGCCAAGCGCCGCGAACACGACGAGTGGATATCGCGCAACGAAACGTCGTCCAGCCGCCTGGGCGAGCACGGGTTCAGGGAATGCAGCGTCACGCATGCGCCGGTGCGCAGGTCGTCGCGGCGCTCCCGCCGCCGGCACTCCATCAGCTATTACTACCTGCGCTACGAGATGTCGCTCCAGCGCGCCGCGCACAAGTTGCGCTCGCTGCTGGACAGGTACTCGCGCAAGCTGTTCAGGAAAACCTGATCGCGCACCCTTTGCGCAAACACAGCGCACGCGGGGAAATTGCCTGACGGATCGCAACTTCCGCGCGCTCTCTGAATGGTGTAATCGAAGAAACGATACCGCACCAGGAGACAAGCATGCTGTACGCCCTGATTTCGCTTGCAGGACTCATCACCGCCGGCCTTGTCGCCGGTGCCTGCATCAACGTGCTCTTGCAGCTCGAGGACATCGACCAGACGCCTTGAGCGCCGCCCTCCTCCGCGCGACTGTTCCCGCTGCAATATTGAACGCGCGTTATCCCTGTGTGACTAAGCAGGAGGAGGTACCGGCGAATGAAATGCAACGATCGCCCGCTGGGGCAAAGGCTTGCCCTCAAACTGCAATACATCTGGCGCCTCGCCATCCCGTTCTGGCGCTTCCGCGATGCCGGCAGGGGAACAGTCGAACAGCGCATCGCCAACTACAGGCATAACCGCTCTCAGCGCAAGATACTGCCGTTCTATGTAGGGAAGTGGGTCGGCATCGCGGCCTGCATGTTCCAGATCATGCGCCTGTTTTCCGGCATGATGGCCAGTACCGCTACCGAAAGCGCGAACCATCTCACCGTCACCCTGCTCTGCATGAGCGCCGGCATCGGATTCGCATTTTCCTGCGTGGTGCTTGCCCTGCTGACAAGCAGCTACGTATTCCTCAGCTGCGTAAAGAAATAGGATCTGCGATGGCTGCCGGCGAAGCGGCAGCCATCGTTAGTGCCTTACTGCTTGCGTCCGATGAACCCGCCAATGACCGCCGCGCCACCGGCGGCCGACATGCGGTACGCGCCGGCGATTTCAGCAGGTCCCGAACCGCTGGTGCCGGTCGAGACCACCGGGCCGAACAGGCGCCCGCCCACACCGCCGCTCAAGCTGCCATTGCCTGCCGTGCCCGTCAGGTAGTTGGAGACATTGGAGCCCGCCGCACCCAGCGTTGTCGTTGCGGTGAAAGTGGCGGGCACTACTGCCCCGGCCGCGTCGTCGGTCCTCGTATTCTGCACGGTGACCGTCACCTGCCGGGTGGCGAAGTTGACCGTCATGGTGGCCGACCCGCGGAATACCGACGGATCGGTCAGCGTGCCATTGCCGTACCAGCCCCAGGCCGTGCCGCTGTACGTCGCCGTGCCGGTCGTCGGCACGGAGGCCGGCGCCGTGACGTCCCCGTAGGCAACGACGCCGCGGCGGTTCTTGTTGTGTTCATTACCCTGGTTGGCCCATTCCTCGATCAGGACCGTGTCCTGCGTTACCCAGCCGGCGAGGTTCGCGTACTGAAAGCCCAGGTTCGTCAAGCCGCGATACCCCTTCGATCCCGGGAAGGGAACGCCAACGCCGGTGCCGCCGGGAAGGATGGTCACCGCGCCGTTCGGACCTGGCTGGCCGTTGCCTGCATGGACATCCCCATCCTCGTGCAGGCGCGCTGCGCTAACCTGGTCGGGCGCCGTGCCGCCGCTGCGCCAGTCGCCGAGCTGGTTCTGCAAGCCGTCCGACTCGGTCGTGCGGCAGTCCGTGACATCAGCCTCGCAGCGCGGAGGATTGCCGGTGCGCGGGAAATAAGCATTGTTCGCGTAATTCGCCTGCGTCCCGCCGGCGCCCCGTGTGGCGTAGTCGTAGAAGCTCAGGTTTGACGGATCGGGCAGCGCGCTGAAGACAAGCGCGCCCGAGGAATTCAGTTGGGTCCGGCCCTGGGTCGTACGGAAGGTTTCGATAATCGGCGGGCGCTCGGTCGTGCCATCCCAGCGCAGGCCGAGATTACTCAACAGAACCGCTGCCGTGCCGACGTTGCCGCTCGCGTCCTTTGCCACGCGCACCTCGGCGACACCGTTGCCATCCTCGAGCGCAAAGCCGGTGGCACCGGTCTTCATCGTATTGTTCGCGGCAAGGTCGCTTGTCGACTTGCCATATACCTGGACGCCGGAAGCCGACATGCCGACGCCGTTATCGGTCCTGATGATCCCGCCGCCGCTGCACTGGAACCCTGCACCGTCGGCGCACGCCATCGTCGTGGAGCCCACGTTGCCCGGCGGGGTCGTTCCGCCTCCAGTGGCGGGCGGCGTGCCGGTGGACGGAGGTGTGCCTGTGGAGGGCGGTGTGCCGGTGGAGGGAGGTGTACCTGTGGAGGGGGGCGTGCCTGTGGGCGGTGTCGACGTATCAGTCGCCGGCGCTGCCGACGACCCTCCACCGCCGCCGCCGCAGGCGGTGAGCACCGCGGCTGCCATGAGCGCAGCGCACAGCGGCTTGATGCTCAAGCCCTTCAAATCGATGTCGTTCTGTCCCATCCCTCGTTTATTTTTCTCGATGATCTTTTCCATCCCGAACCTTTCATGTCTGTCGCAATGACGCTTCTTGCATAAGGATTGAGGTGCTGCGTAGTTTTTCTCTGCCGCCCGGAACCTGGACCGCACGCCGCCATTCCAATGCATAGATACGCATGCCGGAGAGGCGGCGCGTTATGCCTCGCTTGCCCGGTTGAAGCTCATCTTCTATTGCTTCGAAAAATCGCTTCTTGAGAACTGTTAACTCCAGCGCATTTGCGTGTGGCTTGAAACACACTATCACCGGGAAGCGGAAGCAGCGCGCGTGAAGTAACGGATGGAATGCCTTGCAGTTGCATGACGCAGAGTCGAATTCGCGAGCGTGGAGAGAGGGGTGTGACGACAGGAAATTGTGTGTCGATTTACCGACACGAGCAGAAGAAAAACTCTAAAACGCGGCACCCCGTGATACGAGCCGGAGATCGAGATTTATACTGAATTTTGCGATGCAGTGACCTGTGAGGCGATCATGGAAAAATCACATTCGCGGCCGTTGAGCAAGCGCGTGCCGCCCGTCAGCAAGGACCAGTTCAACCTGAACGTGGTGGTGCGCCCCCGCAGCGCGGCCAAGCGCGAACAGCGCGAGGACAAGCTGACCCGGGAAGACATTTCACGCGCGATCAACATCTGGGCGAGCATGTACCTGGCGTCGGACGAGTCGATCGAAGCGCGCGATCTGTGCCTGCCATCGCGCCCTTGGCTCGGCCGCAATCCCTCCAGCGTGAAGCGTTTTGAATAGGCGATAAAAAACCGGCTCGTGGCCGGCTAGTGAAAGTCCCTTGTAGGGCTTGGGGATACCAGATACTACCTCATCCCGGGCGTGTGCAGTGCGAAAAAATGCACGGCGCGCCCCGCCTCCCTCAGACGCACCGGCGTCCCGCTTCTCCCCGCAGTGTTCAAGGCAATGGAAATGTCCCCCTGAAGCCGCTACTATTCCATGATTGGCGGAAAACAATAACATCGGGGGAGTTGGCTCAATGAACAGCTTACTGGCGCGCTGCATCGCTCTGTCCATCGCGGCGGCCTCACCGTATTCACAGGCATTTGCCCAGCCGCGGGACGACAAGACTCTCGATTCCCTCTACGAACGCGGCCAGCGTGAACTGGCCCCGAACTGGCGCGGCCTGGGAAAGACCCACGAATCCGCCGTATTCGTCCACCAGGATATCCGCAAGGCCGAGAAGGGCATGCTCTCGGTCTGGACGCATCACGAGCTGCCCGCGGCCGGCTATATCGACAAGGAGAAAGCCTATCTCTCGACCCGCGACCGGGTGCTTGTCGACTGCAAGGGCGTGCGCACCGCAACGGCGGACATCGCGTATTACGCCGAGCGCTTCGGCTATGGAACGGTGGTGGCGACGGCAAGGAAGAATGCCGAGTTGGCCGAGGCCGTGCCCGATTCGATCGAGGAATTGCTGGTGAAGGTGGTGTGCGCCCCAAAGACGGCCAAGACGGCCAAGGCAGCCAAGGCGCCGAAGAAACCGGACGCAGCGGCGCAGGAAAAGCAGTAGCGCGGAGCAGCGCTGTGCTCCCACCCCGCGGGCGGGAGCGTCAACGGACAGGGGGCGCGGCTAGCCTTGCTTGAACGATTTAACCGCGAGGATGAGCGAGCTGATCGATGCGGACGCCTTCACCGCCACCGAACGCAGCCGCCCCGCATCCAGAAGCGCGAGGCGCCTTCCCTTCAAACGAATCCTGTTGTGCAATGACCTTCCCATTTCCGCTCCTCCTATCCCTGGAAACATCCAGTTACAGAAATTATAGGAAGCGTCCTCTTACGAGAATGTGACAGCAAGCACAATCGCATTTGCGCGTCCGCAAAAAACAACAGCGCGACTGCATCCCGCACGCCGCCAGCGGCTCAACCGCGGATGCCGAGGGCCGGAACCACTGCGGGCAGCCGGCCGCCCGCACGCGGGAGAGCGGAATTTTCCTTGGTTTCATTCTCATGCTTGTTCCTGCGCTCGCACGCGGCAACGACTGTCGCCGCCAGGACCAGTACAAGAATGGCAATGCGCTCCGGGGTGGCACTTTGGGGCATGTTCGACCTTCGTTACTGCACAGATCGAC
>Ga0196971_1000913_pt1 | contig 16166 bp, 17 predicted proteins | sample S1v_1013CmetaG_FD_148660 | JGI IMG/M metagenome (GOLD analysis project Ga0196971, IMG submission 148660) | Soil microbial communities from Anza Borrego desert, Southern California, United States - S1+v_10-13C | ecosystem: Environmental > Terrestrial > Soil > Desert | place: USA: California... | reverse complement strand
CCCCGAGGCTTCCGATCCCAATGCCCATAACGACCATTCCCACGAGCCTGCCATCCACCCGAATGCCCCGGGCAACTCCCACGGTGGGGATTCCGCTCACGGCGCCGACTACCAGGTCGGAGACGGTCCGTTCCTCTCCGGCCATGATGCGCGTATAGTAGGGTCGTGGGGGCGGCCGCACACCACGCCGACCCGGCTCGGTGGTGGCAAGGGTCACGCCATCCGGTGACAGCCACGTGATGACATGGATCGTGGGGTTGTCGGGCAATTGGGTTCGGAAATACGCCTCCACCCAGTCCGGATCGAAGGGCTCCCCGCGCATGGCCACGGCCATCCCCAGGGCCAGTTCTTCGTCCCAGAGCGAGTCCAGGTATTCCAGCAATGCTTCACGCCCACGGACAGCCTCATTCTGATTCGCATGAAGCTCCTCGTTCAATTGCCGGTTGAACTGCGTGTAGACCTGCATACCCTGCAGGCCCAGAACGGGGATCAGCAGCACCATGACAAGGGTCACCAGCTTCGCTCGCACCCCCACGTGCAGACCCCCCAGGACCATAAATAAGACTTGCATAAATTTATCGTATACGTTGACATTTCCACCGTCAATAGAATGGGGCCGGCAAGATGCCGGCCCCATTCTGGTGTGCGTTAGTCTTCCTTCTTCTCTTCCTTCTTCTCGGGCGCCTTGCCCAGGGGGATCTTCTCGAGAAGGGACGGAAGGGCCTCGATGATCTTGTCCATGGCGCTGCCCTTCACCAGGGGGATCACGCTGACGTCGTTCTCCTTGATTACCACGACCGCCTTGGCAGTCAGCCGGGCGCCGCCGCCACCGCCGCCGCCGGCACCGGCGCTCTGCTGCGGGCCACCCTCGCCGCCGCCGGCGCCGAACCCGAAGGCCACGTCTACCACCGGAATCAGGGTGATGTTGCCAAACTGCTGAGCTTCGCCGATCACCGTCTTGGTGGTTAGAACCTTCTCCATCTCTTCCATCACGGAACCGATCGTCTCCTTCACGACCATCACGCACGACCTCCTTCTTGTGTGCGAACCCTCCAACGCTTCGGTACCATTCGCTTTATCCATCGGCGGCGGATGACCGGGTGGAAGGCTAAGGCAAGGCCTGCCGCCAGAAGTTCGACGCCGAAAACCTTGCCATTGAGCTCAAGCCAGCCTTCCAGCTTGGGGTCCAGGTAGTCCGGGCTCAGCCGCAAATGGCTGGGCCCAACAGCGCACATGAACCCATAGGCGATGCCCGTGTATCCGGGGTCGCCGAAACCGTACGCTAGATTCCCTTCGAGCCTGAGCCGGAGCGATCGCCAGACCCGCTTCAGGAGGCGCTTTCCCTCTCGGAACAGCGTCAGAATCAGCTCACGGTCCAGCGGCTTTCGCTTCCGAGGTTTCCGCTCCTTTGGCTTCTTCGGTCCTGCGTCCGGGGACGGCTTCGCCTTGCGCCGGATCTCCAGGCCCAGAACGGTCACTTCCGTCTGGAGGAGCTCCTTGCCCTCGCCCCAGCACTTGACTCTCAGCAGGGCCCATCCCCAGCGGGCGTTGGCCTGCCATCGGGCGAAGCTGCCCTCCGGCGGCGGGCTTCCTTCGGTCAGCCTGGCGTCAAGCCTGCCGCCGAAGTGGACGGGCAGGAAAAGCACGGCAGCTGCCACCAGCACCACCAGACCCAGCAGAATCAGGAACACCGCAGCCAGGGCGATCAAGATGGCAACCAGTACGTTAACGGCGCCCACCTCCCCTGCGCAGCAACCAGCGGATGCCCGCGAGCCCGGCCCGGGGCACTTCCCGTGCGGTCCTGCCCACCAGATCGGCCCACGATCGTGCGGCTGCCCGCTGCTGGACCTCTTCGGTCCGGGCTGCTTCCCAGGCGGCCATCAGCCCGTCAGAGACCGCCTCCAGTTCCGGCGGCGCCAGTTCCCGCGGCTGGTGTGCCACATCCCACACCAGAACCTTGTATACGCTCAGGTGGCGGCGACAAACCTCGCACTCGATCAGGTGCTGGTCCAGAATCTCTCGCTCCACGGGGCTCAGGTCGCTGTCGAGGTACATTTGAAGCAGGGTGTCGGAGCAGACCTGTGCCACCGTTATCCCTCCAGTGCCTGGAGCAGTCGTTGCTTCAACAATCGCCGGGCCCGGAAGAGGTACGTCTTGACCGTTCCCAGGGGCAACTCCATCAGGCGGGCGATCTCCTCGTAGCTCAGATCCTCCTGATGGCGCAGCACCACCGCCATCCGGTAGAGCGGCGGCAGGTCCGCCACCGCGGCGCTGACCTCTCCTGCATGCCAGGCCGCCAGAGCAGCTTCCTGCGGGTCTGCCTCATCGGTGGAAGGCAACGCTTCATCAAGCGGCACCGCCGGGTGACGGTCCCGCACGAAGTTGAGGCAGAGGTTGGTGGTGATCCGCCGGAGCCACGGCCAGAGCGGCCGGTCCGGCGCCAGGTTCTGGACGCCCCGAATGGTGCGGAGGAAGACCTCCTGCGTAAGGTCGAGCGCGTCGTCCCGGTTCTGCACGAAGCTGAAGGCCCGGCGGTAGACCCGCTCCTGGTAGGCCAGCAACAGCGTGGCGAACCCTTCCTGCCGGCCCCGCCGGCACAGGGTGATGATCTGGCTATCCTGTTCCACGAGTCGGGTCCTCCTGAACGGCTCTCCATTACACTGATACACGTTGCTACCCGAAAAGTTTCACACTACTAGAGATTTCCCTGCTTGAATTTTTCGGACATTTTCACCGCGGATTACACGGATTACGCGGATTATGTTGACCTAAATTACGGTATGTTCGATCTGAACCGAAATAACTATATTTTATTATGTATTAATCCGCGTAATCCGTTAAATCCGCGTAATCCGCGGTAGATTGTTTTCGTTCCGTTGGCCATTCACCCATGATCTGACCGTTGGGGTGCGTCCTGATCCATCGATATAATGAAACCCTGTGTCGATGTCTCCGTGCGGGATCAGCGCGTCTACATCACGCGGGATGCGCAGACCATCTACACCATGGTGATGTCCTCCGGCAAGGAGCCGTCGCACCCCACGCCGCGCGGCACCTTCCGCGTCGAGCCTGAGCGCGGCGACTGGTTCTTCTCCGAGAAGTATCAGCAGGGCGCGAAGGACTGGGTCTCCTGGAAGGGCCACGGCATCGTGGTGAGGGATTGACGCTCTGCCCCGTTGGCGGGAGTCGTTCGGCAGTAATTGCCTGGTGATTCCCGCCATTTGGCTATTGCCGCCCGCTGGTGCAGCGCATACAGTCGGACCAGACGGAATGGCAAGGAGGAGTCCGCTTGAGGCGCGCCGCACGGACCGTGGTACTGCTGCTGCTCACACCCCTCTTGTTGCTCTCCTCCCTGTCACGGACCGACGCTGCGCCGAGCGACCCCTTCGCAGCCCAGTTGGAGAGCTGCATGCCGGACCTCCTGAAGGCCTATGGTGTTCCTGGCGCCTCGGTTGCGTACATACAGGACGGCGAGGTTGTCTGGTCTCAGGGCTACGGTCTTGCCGACCGGGAACGCAAGACGCCCATGACGGCCGGCCACATCTTCGCCCACGGTTCCGACGGCAAGGTGATCGCGGCCTGGGCCGTCCTTCGCCTGGTGGATGAGGGCAAGGTGGACCTTGACGCCCCCGTGGAGCGCTACCTGAAGCGCTGGAAGCTGCCCGCCTCGCCCTACGATGCGTCCAAGCCGACGGTCCGCATGCTGCTGAACCACACATCCGGCCTGGAGCCGGGTCACTACCGGGTCCGACCCATCCGGTTCGACCACGTGGAGATCGTCGACTCGCTGAACGGCCTCAACTACGGCGTTGGCCCCGCCCGCCTTACCCGGGAGCCCGGCACGGCGTTCAACTACTTCGGTGCCGGCTTCGCAGTGGCGCAGGTGCTGGTCGAAGATGTGACTGGAGAGGCCTTCGAGGCGTTCACCAACCGGGTCATCTTTGGGCCCCTGGTCATGACCACGGCGGCCTGGCACTGGACGCCCGAGCTAGAGGCCAGGGCAGCCACGCCCTACGGAGCCAAGAGCGAGCGCCTGCCCTTCTACGACCTCAGCGAAGCGGCGGTCGGCAGCGAGATGATGACCGCCGCTGACTACGCCCGTTTTGTGGCCGCAGCCGTGCCGGGGCCCAAGGATGAGCCCGCCGGCCGGGGCGTTCTGAAGCCGGAGACCGTCTCCATGGCCATGACCCCGCAGGCGGGCGCGAACACCACAAGCGGTCTCGGTTACGGCACAGGCAAGCTGCAGAACGGCCAGCGGTATGTCATGCACCTGGGCGGGGACCCGGGCTGGCGTGCGGGCTTCATTCTCCAGCCCGAAAGCCGCGACGGCTTTGTGATCGCCACCAACTCCGACCGCGCGGACAGCATGCTGCTCGAAGTGATGGACATCTGGTCCCGCACCACCCAGGACAGCCCGCTGCCGCTGGCCCCGAACTTCAAGCGAATCATTACCGATCCCGACCTGCCTCTGCGCAACCTGCTGCTGATTGTCACAGCGGTGCTCGGCGTAGGGCTGATCTACCCCGTTATTGGGCTATGGCGGCAGGTTCGATCCGGCACCAGGCGGCGGGATCCCGATCGCCGCACCCGCGGCGTCATCATTTGCACCGCCTACGCTGTGCTGGCCTGGCTTACGTTTGGAATGGTCGGGGCCTGGCTGCCCAAGCGACGCACAGCATAGGAAAAGGGCCCGCGGGGTTCTACCCCACGGGCCCTTGCCGCGCTATTCGCCTACCAGGCGCCTGCAGTTCTCCGCCACCCAGGCCGGCTCCTTCGGCTCCCGGGCCACACCGCTGGCGATGGCCGCTGCGGCCACGGCTGCAGCCACAGCCGGGGCCACCCGCCGGTCGAACGGCCCGGGAATGATGTAGTCAGGCGTCAGCTCCGCCGGGCTCACCAGGTCTGCGATGGCCTGTACGGCCGCCCGCTTCATGGCCTCGTTGATCTCCCGGGCCCGCACGTCGAGAGCGCCCCGGAAGACGCCGGGGAACGCCAGCACGTTGTTGAGCTGGTTCGGGTAATCGGACCGGCCCGTGCCCACAATGGCGGCTCCCGCCGCCTTCGCCTCGTCGGGCCAGATCTCCGGATCGGGGTTGGAGCAGGCAAAGACGATGGGGGCGGAGCGCATCGAAGCGACCATCTCGCCCGTGGTAGTGCCCCCTACAGATAGCCCCACAAAGACGTCGGCCTCCCGCAGGGCGTCGGCCAGGTGGCCCTTGACCATGCGGGGATTGGTCCGGGCGGCCATCTCTTCCTTAAAGGGGTTCATGCCCACAGTCCGGCCCGCGTAAATGGTCCCCTTCGTATCGGTCATGATCAGGTCGGTCACGCCCAGGTCCAGCAGCAGGTTGGCGACGGCCATGCCGCCTGCGCCGGCCCCTTCCACCACTACCCGAATCTGGTCGATGGCCTTGCCCACCAGCTTCAGGGCGTTCTGCAGCCCGGCTGCCACCACGATCGCCGTGCCGTGTTGGTCGTCGTGGAAGACGGGGATCTGGAGCTCCTGCCGCAGCCGCCGCTCAATCTCAAAGCAGCGGGGGGCGGAGATATCCTCCAGGTTGATGCCTCCGAAGGTAGGCGCCACCGCCTTGGCCGTGGCGATGATCTCCTCCGGAATCTGCGTGGACAGCACCAGCGGGAACGAATCGACCCCCGCAAAGGCCTTCAAGAGCAGCGACTTGCCTTCCATAACGGGCAGCCCCGCCTCCGGCCCGATGTTCCCCAGACCCAGCACGGCGCTGCCGTCGGAGATGACAGCCACAATGTTGCCCTTGCTGGTGTACCGGTAGACGTCCTCGGTGTTCGCGGCAATCTGCTTGCAGGGCTCTGCCACGCCAGGCGAATAGGCAAGGCTCAGGTCGTCTTGGGTCCGGAGAGAGACCTTGCTCGCCACCGCCAGCTTGCCCTGATTCTCCGAATGCAGCCGGAGGGCCCGTTCCTTCAGGCTTTCGCGCTCGAGTGCCACTCTTGCCATCTCCTCTCCCCGTCCTCGGGGGATCTGTATAAGGTGCGACATCGTTAAGTATATCCGATAAGTCTATCGAATGGCACCATCCACCAGCAGGTAATATGTCAGAAAATAGCAGGCCGGTCGGACCGCCCGCCCGAATTGAACGGGCATCCCTGCAAAGGAGGATGCCCGTCATGTGGAAGCGCATTCTGGCCATTCTGGCGGCGATTGGTCTCCTTGCCGTTCTCGGTGGCGCTGTGCTCGTGGCCTACATCGCTGTGGGGACGGTCAAACCCGACCTGGTCAACCATGACCTGCGGCGGGAGTTCGCCTTCGCCGGCCTGACGGTGGGCGAATCGACCATGCAGGATGTTCTGGCCACCTTCGGCGTACCTCAGCGCGAGTACCGGGAACCCCTCAGCTTGCGCTACGAGTACCCTTCCAAGGGCTTGCTTCTGCGCATCGGTGTGGCCAGCGGCAGGGTCGAGTGGTATGAGTTCTCCTCGTCGCAATACGCCACCGCCAAGGGAGTGAAGGTGGGCGCCCCGTTCACGGCAGTTACAGACGCATACGGGAAGCCGTCCAGCGTCACCCCGCTCGCCTCCGGCACCAGAGTGCGGTACCACTACGGCATCGCCTACACCCTGGAGTTCTGGCTGGACCGCGACGGGAAACTGGCACGGGTGGCTTTCTTCAAGTCGTAGCTTATTCGGCGGCCGCCGGCTTCTTCGGCTTCACCAGAGCGTCGGGCTTGACCCATAGGGACTGGCCAGTATAGTACTGGTCGCCGCCATGGCAGTCATGAATGCAGACGGTGGGGAAGTTCTGCACCCGCAGCCGCCTGATCGCTTCGGCCCCCAGATCCTCATAGGCCACCACATCGGCTGCTTCGATTGTGCGGGCCAGCAGCGCCCCCGCCCCGCCGGTGGAGACCAGGTAGAGCCCGCCAAACTCTATGAAGGCAGCCTTGACTTCATCGCCCCGGTAGCCCTTGCCGATGACGGCCTTCACGCCATGTTCCAGCATGGTCGGCGTAAACTTGTCCATGCGATAGCTGGTGGTAGGACCGGCCGAGCCGATGGCCTGCCCCGGCTTGGGCGGAGTGGGCCCCACGTAGTAGATGACGGCCCCTGTCGGGTCGAAGGGAAGGCCCTTCCCTGCCGCCAGGTCGTCCACCATGCGCTTGTGGGCAGCGTCCCGCGCCGTGTAGATGGTGCCGGAAAGCATCACCTCATCACCCGCGCGCACCTGACGAACCTGCTCCTCGCTGATCGGAATGCTCAGTTGCACTCTGGCCATTAGAGGACCGCCTCCTTGTGCCGGTGGCTGTGGCACTCAATGTTGACGGCGACCGGCAGCGCAGTGATGTGGCAGCCCATGACTTCCACATGGACAGCCAGGGCGGTGACCGTGCCGCCCAGCCCCATAGGCCCGACGCCCAGCTTGTTGATCTCTTCGAGCAGTTCCTGCTCCCGCGCAGCCCACTCAGGGTCCGGGTTGGGTGCGCCCACGTGCCGCAGCAGCGACTTCTTGGCCAGCAAGGCTGACTTGTCGAAGTTGCCGCCAATGCCCACGCCCACAATCAGGGGCGGGCAGGCGTTGGGACCGGCAGCAGCCACTGTCTCAACAATAAAACGCTTCGCACCCTCCCACCCGGCAGATGGGGGCAGCATCTTGAGCTGGCTCATGTTTTCCGAGCCGCCGCCCTTGCAGTCAACCTTGACCTTGACCTGGTCGCCCGGCACGATCTCCGTGTAGATCATGGCGGGCGTGTTGTTTTTCGTGTTGACCCGTTTGATGGGGTCATTCAGCATCGACATGCGCAGGTAGCCTTCGGTATACCCCGCCGCTACGCCGCGATTGACAGCCTCTGCCAGGCTGCCCCCCGTCAGATGGGCCTCCTGCCCGATCTCCAGGAAGACCAGGGCCACGCCTGTATCCTGGCACATGGGTACATTCTCGGTCTCAGCGATGGTGTAGTTCTCCACCAACTGGAGCAGAATGGACTGCCCCACGGGGGCCTCTTCCAACGCTGCCGCTCGGGAGAGGGCCTGGGTCACGTCTGCCTCCAGCTTGAAGTTGGCCTCCTGAACGAGGCGGGCGATGGTGCCGGCAACCTCGTCGACGTGGATCTCGCGCACCGCAACTCCTCCTTGGTTACCACCCACATGGCGTCCTGCATAGCCAAGACACCCCTTCGGTCGACGAAAGGGGTGTCACCAGCAAGGTCAGAAGTTCTCGTAGGCGTGGTGCAGAATGGGTTTCAGCACCGCCGGCGGCTCCACTTCCATCTCGCCGGAGAGCACGTCGCGCCCGTCCTGGTCCTGCAGCTTGTACCGAATCACCACATGACGGCGATCCGCCTTCATCTCCACGATCTCCATCTCTGCGCGGATCTCGTCGCCCACGTGGGCAGGCCGAATCAGCCGGTATGTATGGGAATGGGTCAGACTTCCCAGCCCCGGCAGCGCCGTGGCCACGGCGCCCATGGCGAACCCCGCCAGCATGTTGGCCGGAACGATGGGCCGGTCATACCTGGTGCGCCCTGCGTAAGCGGAATCGGCGTACAGGGGGTTCAGGTCGCCGGAGAGGCCCATGTACTGCAGCACATCCTGCTTGGTGACGCGCCGGGCGAAGATTGCTTTCTCGCCGATGGCGAGCTCGTCATAGGTCTTACCGGTCTTATCGCGGAAAAATCCCATGGGATCACCTCTCACATAGCCCCGTTAATGGCCCCATTATAGCACGAAATCACCGCTGACAGAACCATTCGGGCGGTAGTCCCATATAGTCCGCGAGCACCATAATCGCTTCAAGGCCCATTGTGCCGGTTCCCGACAGGCACTGCTGCACCACGGCCACCGGTACACCGCACCGGCGGGCCAGACGAACGGTCGTGAAGATCTCCGGCGCCACCACCTGGGCCACCTTCAGCACGCGGGAAAAGCGCTCCGAATGCCGGAGCAGCAGGAGCCCCTTGCCCTGCTTTTTCAGGGCCTCCTGCAGGGCAAGCCGGCCCGCGACAAGCAAGGGACTCTCCTGCGGCGCGGATGGACGGCCCAGCAGGTAGTCCACGGACACGTCGAAGTAGTCGGCCATCGCCAGCAGCAGGTCGAACCCCGGCTCCCGGAGCCCCCGCTCATACTGGCTGGCCGTTCCCATACGAAGGCTCAGAGCCTCCTCCAGATCCCGCTGAAGGACGCCCCGTGCCGTTCGCAGTTCCCGCAGCCGGGCGCCAAACAGATGCCCCACAGACCGCTCCCCCGTGCGCTACACCTTGGCTATCGGATCTGGCCGGTCCCGGCCACCAGATACTTGTAACTGGTCAACTCCGCAAGGCCCATGGGGCCCCGGGCGTGCAGCTTCTGCGTGCTGATACCGATTTCGGCCCCGAAGCCAAACTCGCCCCCGTCGGTAAACCGGGTGGATGCGTTGTGGTAGACCACCGCCGCGTCCACTTCACGCAGGAAGCGCGCCGCCATGGCGGCATCTTCGGTAATGATGGCCTCCGAGTGCCTGGTACCGTAGTGGGCGATGTGCGCCAGTGCATGATCGGGACCGTCCACCACGCGGACGGCCAACGTCAGGTTCAGGTGCTCCTCCGACCAGTCCACTTCCGTGGCCGGCTCGGCTGAGGGCAGCAGCCGCAAGGTCTCCGGACAGCCCCTCAGTGTGGCGCCACGGCTGCGAAGCGCTTCGGCGGCCATGGGCAGGAAGCTCTCCGCCACGGCCCGATCCACCAGCAGCGTCTCGGCCGAATTGCAGACGGCCGGGTTGCTGCACTTGGCATTGACGATGATCTCAGTCGCCATCTCCAGGCGAGCCGCCTCATGGACGTAGACATGGCAGACGCCCGTACCCGTCTCGATGACGGGGACCTTGCTCTGCTCGACCACGGCCTTGATCAGCCCTGCCCCGCCGCGTGGAATCAGCACGTCCACCAGGCCCGCGGCGCCCATGAGAGCAGCGGCCGCTTCCCGCGATGCGGGCAGGACCTGCACCAGGTCAGCAGGCAGCCCGGCCGCATCCAGCCCCGAGCGACTGGCCGCGCCGATGGCCTCGTTGGAGCGGGCAGCCTCCTTGCCGCCTTTGAGCAGCACGGCGTTGCCGGTCTTGAGGCAGAGTGCTGCGGCATCGGCCGTTACGTTGGGCCGCGCTTCATAGATGATGCCGATGACCCCCAGCGGCACACGCACCTTGGTGATGGCCAGTCCGTTGGGGCGCTGCCAGGAGGTCAGCTCCTCGCCCAACACGTCTGGAAGGGTGGCCACGGCACGGACGCCATCCACCACCTTGCCCCATTTGACCGGATCAAGTGACAGCCGGGCCACCATGGGTCCGGGCAGGCCGGCCGCCACGGCGGACTCCACGTCGGCGGCGTTTGCCGCCAGCACCTGAGCCGCCTGGGCTTCCAGCGCATCAGCCACCGCGTCCAGCGCCAGGCGGCGGATCTCCGATGTGGCGGTGCCCAGCACGGGCTGAGCCGCTCCCGCCCTACGAGCCATCTCCAGCACCATGCCTACCCCTCCTTCACGAACAGCGTCCCCACCTCGTCGCCGGAGAGCACAGCCCGCAGAACACCCGGCTGCGCCCCCGAAGCAAGAATGGTGGGAATGCCGACATCGCCGCAAATGCGGGCCGCCTGCACTTTCGTTACCATGCCGCCGGTACCGCCGGCGGTGCCGGCCCCGCCAGCCGCTGCCTCCAGGTTCTGGCCCAGCGACACGGTCAGCATGGGCTGCAGGTCCGGATTGGTGCGCGGGTCCGCCGGATAGAAGCCATCCACGTCGGAGAGCAGAATGAGCAGGTCAGCGCCCACCAGGGCGGCCACACGGGCAGATAGGGTATCGTTGTCGCCCACCCGGATCTCCTCGTTGGCCACCGTGTCGTTTTCATTGACGATGGGAATCACCCGCCACTCAAAGAGCTGATCCATGGTGGCGGCTGCGTTGGAGCGCCTGGCGGCGTCTTCGAGGTCCTGCCGGGTCAGCAGCACCTGGCCCACCACGCAGTCATACTCGGCGAAAAGTCCTTCATAGCGCTGCATGAGCGCTCCCTGACCCACAGCAGCTAGGGCCTGCTTGGCGGCCAGTCCGCCCGGCCGCTTCCTCAGGCCCAACCGCCCGAGCCCGGCGCCCACCGCACCCGATGTCACCAGCACCAGGTCCCGTCCTTCGGCGTGCAGGTCGGCCAACTGCCTGACCAGCCCTTCCATCCGCCCGATGTGCAGATGCCCCGTTGGGTGGGTCAGCGTACTTGTCCCAACCTTGACGACGATTCTCCGGCTTCGGGTCACCCAATCTCGCATCGCATCGTACACCTCGCGGTATAGGAGTGCCCCGTCCGACCTCTCGGACGGGGCCTACTTTATACCGCAAGTATATCATCCAACTGCTTTCGGTCAAGCGACTCGTGCTCCATCAGGGCCCTGGCCACCTTCTCCAGGCTCTCCCGGTTGCTGCGCACCAGGTCGGCCGCCCGGTCGTAAGCTTCCAGCAGCACCTGCCGGACCGCCTCATCGATCACCGTCGCCGTCCGATTGGAGACCGCTTTGGTGCCCACCATGCCGTAGTAGGCTTCTTGCTCCATTTTCATGTTTACCGGGCCAATCTCGGGGTGCATGCCCAGTTCCGTGACCATGCGGCGGGCCAGGGTTGTGGCCCGTTCCAGGTCGTCGGCGGCACCCGAGCTCACCTCATCAAGCAGCACCTCTTCCGCCGCTCGGCCCCCGAAGAGCCCAACGATCCGGTCCATGATCTCGGCCCGGGTGTGCAGATTCTTGTCTTCCTTGGGCCGGTACATCACGTAGCCCAGGGCCTTGCCCCGCGGTACGATTGTGACCTTTTCAATGGGGTCGGAGTGGGTCAGCAGCCGGGAGACCACGGCATGGCCGGCCTCGTGAAAAGCCACCCGGAGCTTCTCCTTCGGCGCCATCTGCCGCCGCAGGGCGGGGCCACCGGCGACGATGCGCTCGTAGGCCATGCGCAACTCCTCGGTGGAGATGTCGGGGCGGCGGCGGCGAGCCGCCAGCAGCGCGGCCTCGTTCAGCAGGTTGGCCAGTTCCGCCCCGGTAAAGCCGGTGGTCATGGCGGCGATCTGCTCCAGGTCCACATCGGCCTCCAGGGGCTTGCCTGCGGCGTGCACCGCCAGGATCTCCTTGCGCCCCTGCTTGTCGGGCGGGTCGACGCCGATCTGCCGGTCAAAGCGGCCGGGCCGCAGAATGGCCGGGTCCAAAATGTCAAGCCGGTTGGTGGCCGCCATGACGATGAGGCCCTCCGCCGTGGCGAAGCCATCCATCTCCACGAGAAGCTGGTTGAGCGTCTGTTCCCGCTCGTCGTTGCCGCTGCTCAGGCTTACGCCGCGGTGGCGTCCCACGGCGTCGATCTCGTCAACGAAGATGATGCACGGAGCGTGGGAGCGGGCCTTGCTGAAGAGGTCGCGCACACGGCTGGCGCCCACGCCGGCGAACATCTCCACAAAGTCGGAGCCGGAGATGCTGTAGAAAGGTACGCCGGCCTCACCGGCCACAGCGCGGGCCAGCAGGGTCTTGCCAGTGCCCGGCGGACCGTAGAGCAATACGCCCTTCGGAATACGGGCCCCCAGTTCCTGATAGCGCTCGGGGCTCCGCAGGAAATCCACGACCTCCCAGAGCTCTTCCTTTGCCTCGGGCAGCCCGGCCACGTCGCGCATGGTCACCGTGCGGTCGCCGGCCGTGTGAAGGCGAGCGCGGCTCTGCCCGAACTGAAAGACCTGACCGGTGCCCCCGGAGCCTTGCGAGCTCATAAACCAGATCGCCCCGCCAATCATGGCCACCGGCACCAGAATGGAGAGCAGCAGCCCCCAGACCGACCTGCCGGACTGCTGGGCGAACTCAACGCTGACCGACTCGTTCATGAGCAGATCAGTCATGGTGCGGTCGCCGGCGGGCAACTGCACCTGCATGCTCTCGCCGCTGGTGTAGTCGGCGGTCAGAACGGATCCGTTCATGACCACGCGTGTGACAGCCCCGTCGCGAAGATCTTGCACAAACTCGCTGTACGACCGCGCCGGCATGGGCGCCGGGGCGATCCAGGGGGCGAGGAAGAGCAGCCCAAGCAGGCCGAGCAATATGATCACGGGCAGTCCTTTGGGCAGTTTCTGCACCGAGCTCCCCTCCTCGTTGCCAGGAATAGCGGCAGTACCTGTTCACCCATGTACACGTAATCGGGACCATCTGAGTTCGCGACAATCTACTCGAATCATACTCATCAAGGTTCCCGGTGGTGACGCGACGGGGAACGAAAGACCCGCCTCACGCAGGAGGCGGGTGTAAGGCCCAATGCGGCGCTACATCCGCTGATCCAGCGGCACGTAGTCGAGCTTCTCGGGGCCCGTGTAGTCTGCCCGCGGCCGGATAATCCGGTTATTGGCCAACTGCTCCAGAATATGAGCGGTCCAGCCCGAAATGCGGGCCAGGGCAAAGATGGGCGTGTAGAGGTCGGTGGCAATGCCCATGACGTGGTACATCGACCCGGAATACAGGTCCACGTTGGGGTAGAGCCCCTTCTCCATCAGCACCGTCCGCTCGATGACCCGAGTCATCTCCAGCCACTTAGTGGTGCCTGCCCGGGTGGCCACCTGCGCCGACAGATCTTCCAGAATGAAGGCCCGCGGGTCCTTGGTCTTGTAGACCCGGTGCCCGAAGCCCATGATCTTGCGCTTCTCGGCCAGAGCCTGCTTGATCCAGGCTTCGGCATTCTCCACAGCGCCAATCTCCATCTCCATCTTCATGACGTTCTCGTTGGCGCCGCCGTGCAAGGAACCCTTGAGGGTGCCAATCGCCGCGCCGACGGCCGAGTACAGGTCGGTCAGCGTAGCCACGGTGACCCGGCCCGAGAAGGTGGAGGCGTTCAGTTCGTGGTCGGCATGAAGGGTCAGAGCCACGTCGAAGACCTTGGCATGCAGGGGGTCGGGCTCCCGTTCAAAGAGCATATAGAGGAAGTTCCCGGCGTGCGAGAGGTCCAGTCGCGGAGCAACCGGCTCCTGCCCGTTGCGAATGCGCTCCCAAGCGGCGATGACGGTGGCAATCTGCGCCACCAGTCGCATGGACGTCTCCACGTAGGCGTCCCGGCCCGTACGCTCGGCGTCGGTGTCAAAGTTGCCCAGGAGGGAGACTGCCGTCCGGAGAGCCGCCATGGGGTGGATCTCCCTGGGCAGCTCCTTCATGATCTGCAGCACCTGGCCAGGCACGGCCCGGAAGCTCCGCAGTTTGCTGTCGAAGGCTTCCAGCTCGACCTTGGTCGGCAGGCGCTTGTGGAAAAGCAGAAATACGGTCTCCTCGAAGGTGGCGTGTTTGGCCAGCTCCGTAATGTCATACCCGCAGTAGACCAGACGCCCCTCGCGGCCATCAATAAAGCAAATATCCGAAGTGCCAGCCACAACGTCCTCTAGGCCGGCCTTAAAGGTGGGTGAAGTAGCCATCGACATCATCCTTTCTACAGGAGCCCGGTGGTTCTCCACATACAGGCCGGAGGCACGTTACTGGGGAGCGCCTGCCTTCAGCATCTCGATCATGGCCCTGACGCCCGAAGCGCTCTTGTCCAGAGCGGCCCGTTCCTCGGGGGTGAGCGGAATCTCCACCACCCGCTCGATGCCGTTGCCGCCAATGACGGTCATAACACCCAGGCACATGTCGCTGTAGCCGTACTCCCCTTCGAGGTAAGCGATGGTCGGGATGATGCGCTTGCGGTCCTTCAGCACCGCCTCCATCATCTCCACCAGCGACATGCCCGGGGCGTAGCCGGCGGAGGTGCCCATGAGATTCACAATCTCGCCGCCGCCCTTGCGCGTCCGCTCGACGATGGCCTCAATGGTCTCCTTTGGCAGCAGCTGATCGATGGGAATGCCACCGGCGTAGGTGTAGCGAACCAGCGGCACCATGTCATCGCCGTGGCCCCCCAGCACGCAGCCGGTCACGTCCTGGAACGAAACGCCCAAGGCGTTGGCGATGAACGTACGGTAGCGGGCCGTGTCCAGCACGCCGGACTGACCGATCACCCGGCTCTTGGGGAAGCCGGAGGCCTGAAGTGCCACGTAGGTCATGGAGTCCACGGGGTTGGTCAGCACGATGATAACGGCCTCCGGAGCGTATGTGGCCACCTTCTGGGAGATGTCCCGCACGATGCCGGCGTTGGTGTTGACCAGATCCTCCCGGCTCATGCCAGGCTTACGGGGCAGACCGGCCGTGATCACTACCACGTCGGACTCCCCAATGTCCTCGTAGTTGGCCGTGCCGGAGAAGTGGGTATCGCTGCCGTAGACGGGCATGGCCTCCATAAGGTCAAGAGCGACGCCCTTGGCGAAGCTCTCACGCACGGGCAGGTCCACCAGGACGATGTCGCCCAGGTCGCGGGCCGCAGCAAAGATGGCTGTTCCCTGGCCGGTAAAGCCCGAACCGATAATCGAGATCTTAGCTCTCTTCTTCATACGTTAGAAAACCCTCCCCACACCGGGTCGTACCGCCGGGACCTACATGTTTTCGACGATCAACCGTCCGAACTCCGAGCAGGAGACCTCGCGGGCCCCCTGGGTCAGGCGGGCGAAGTCGTACGTGACAGTGCCATTGGTAATGGTCTTCTCCAGGCCGCTGACGATCAGGTCAGCCGCTTCGTGCCAGCCCATGTACCGCAGCATCATCTCACCGGACAGGATGACGGAGCCAGGGTTGACCTTGTCCAGGTTGGCATACTTGGGTGCTGTGCCGTGGGTTGCCTCAAAAAGCCCGAAACCGCCGCTGTAAGAGATGTTGGCGCCGGGAGCGATGCCAATGCCGCCCACCATGGCTGCCGCATGGTCAGAGAGGTAGTCGCCGTTGAGGTTGGTAGTGGCAATGATGTCCCATTCTTCGGGGCGCAGGAGCAATTGCTGGAACGTGATGTCCGCAATGCGATCCCGCACCAGGATCTTGCCTTCGGGGAGCTTGCCGCGGAACTCGTCGGTCCACAACTCCTCCTCGGTGATGCAGTACGGGCGGAACTCCGTGGTGGCTACCTGGTAACCCCAGTCACGGAAAGCGCCTTCGGTGAACTTCTGAATGTTGCCCTTATGGACCAGGGTCACGCTCTTGCGATTATGGTCAATGGCATACTGGATGGCGGACCGGACCAGCCGCTTGGAGCCGAACTCGGAGACGGGCTTGATGCCGATGCCGATCTGCTCGCTGCGGTCAGCGTTGGGG
>Ga0196971_1000912_pt1 | contig 16166 bp, 16 predicted proteins | sample S1v_1013CmetaG_FD_148660 | JGI IMG/M metagenome (GOLD analysis project Ga0196971, IMG submission 148660) | Soil microbial communities from Anza Borrego desert, Southern California, United States - S1+v_10-13C | ecosystem: Environmental > Terrestrial > Soil > Desert | place: USA: California... | reverse complement strand
CGGCGGCTCCGAGTACTGGCAGAGCCTGGTTCACTTGGCGGGCTACGATCCCGGTAAGGCCGCCGCCTGCTTCGAGGCCGACGACGAAAACGAGGTGGTCTCCGTTCGCCCCACCATGGGCGGCGGGCCGGGCATCATGCCCGTCCGTGTAGGCTCCGACGGCTCGGTGGTGCTCTACCTGAAGGGTGTCTTCAAGCAGCACCCGACCCTGAAGCCCACCGCCCGCAAGGACGTGAAGGTCGCCATCGGCACCGACTCCACCGGCAGCCCTTGTCTCATGATCTACCTGCAGACCGCCCTCACCAAGCGGAAGCAGGCCACTAAGAAAACAGAGCCTACATCAAACCCTGACCTGGACGAAGAGATCGAGACCGATGAGGAGGCCGAGACTCCCTAATGCCACAAAAAGGGGCCGGGCAGAAAACCTGCCCGACCCCTTGCGCTTGCCAAACCCTCATATCGAGTCAGTCACGAAACAGATCTACAAGCTCAATAGCCAGCCCGGGGAGCAGCGGCAACTGAAGCGCACTGCGGGTCGGGAAGACCCGCCAGGCGAGGCTTCTCCTTTGAGTATAATCCGCCGCAAATCGATCGTCAAAAAAGGAAGCCGGGCAGCAGAATGCCGCCCGGCGCTGTACCTGCCCCTGAGGGTAGTACCCAAAAAACCTACAGGCCCAGCAGCTGCATCACCGGCCCGGGCAGAATGCCCAGCACCAGTGTTCCCGCCACGGCGATGACCAGCACGGTCACCACGCCAAAGCGCACAGCAGCAGGCGACAGGGCCAAAGCCCCCTCCGCCCCCGCCATCCGGACCCGACTCTCAGAGGAGTCGCCCTTCTTGAACACCGTGCCGACGACCCGCAGGTAGACATAGGCCGAAATGCCGGTCGACACGATCAGAGCGATCAGCAGCGTCCAGGCGTTGGCCGTCGCCGTGGGAATGGCCGCCACGGCCGACGTGGCCAGCATGAACTTGCCGATGAAGCCGCCTGTGGGCGGCAGGCCGGCCATGGCGAACATGAAGAGCGCCATGGCGGCGCCCAGAGCGGGCCGCCGGTAATAGAGGCCGGACAGGACCCCAAACGAGGAGCCCTCTTCCCCTTCACTCTCCAGCAGGGAGATGATGGCGAAGACGCCCATGGCCGAGAAACAATAGGCCGCCATGTAGTACACCGCCGCAGACATGCCAGCGGCGCCCAGGCCCGGAATGGCCATCATCAGGTAGCCGGCGTGAGCGATGCCCGAATAGGCCATCAGCCGCTTCAAGTCGCTCTGCCAGATACCCACCGTGGCGCCCAGCAGCATCGAGGCTGCCGCCAGAACGGCCAGCGGGAGCAGCAGGCGAGCCTGCGAAGCCGGCGGCACCGTCGCCAGCAGGAAGCGGGCAGCGGTGGCAAAGGCCGCCGCCTTGGTGCCCACGCTCATGAAGGCCGTAATCGGTGTTGGCGCACCCTGGTACACATCGGGCGCCCAGACGTGGAACGGCACCAACGCCAGCTTGAAGCCGAAGCCCACCAGCGCCAGGGCGATGCCGACCTTGAAGAACAGATCGCCGGGCTGAGCGGCCGCAGCGATGCCGGCCAGGTTCATGGTCCCGGTGACGCCGTAGATCAGGGCGAAGCCGAACAGAATGAAGGCCGAGGCCACAGAACCCAGCACGAAGTACTTCAGCGCCGCCTCCCGCGCCATCGGGCGAGCGTCAAAGGCGACGGCCACGTACAGGGCCAGCGAGAGCAGCTCCAGGCCCAGGAAGATGGCCATCAGGCTGCCCGAGCCCGCCATGACGATCATACCCATGGCGCCCCAGAGCACCAGCGCCAGGTAGCCGGACTTGTCCTCTTCCGTCCGGGTGACGGAGAGCAGCATGGTCAGCAGGGCCGCTAGCAGCAGCACCACGCTGAACACAATGCCGAAGCGGTCCATGATCAGGGCGCCGCCGAAGCCGGCAGGCGTCGTGCCATCCCACAGGGGAACAAGGTAGTACCCAGCCAGCAGCACAGAGGCTATACCGAAGACGTACCAGGGCCCCTGGGCCGCCTTGGCCGGGAGCAGCAGATCCAGCAGCAGAATCACGAGCGCCCCGGCGGCCAGCGCCAGGAGCGGCGCCGCGATGGTGAAGTTCACAGGATCGAACGTCAAGCGGACCCCTCCTTACTCGAACCGCCGGCTTTATGCGTAGAAGACATAGTAGCACAGCATGAGGATCACGCCGCCGAAGACGGTCAGCGCATAGCGCCGCACGTAACCGCCCGACAGAGCCCGCAGGCCGCTGCCGAGGGCCGCAGCCACCTTGCCCAGCCCATCCACCAACCCGTCGATGATCTTGGCGTCGCCAACGTTGGCGGCAAAGGCGGCGAGGGCCTGCACAGGCTTAATGGCGATCCATTCGTAGAGATCGTCGAAGTAGAACATGCGGACCAGAGGACCAGCCTTGGCGCCCAGGTCGACCTCAGCCTGACGGCGCAGGCCGCCGGGACGGAAGAGCATCCATGAAACCAAGCCGAAAACCGCAGCCAGTCCCATGGCGCCGCCAGCCAGCGCCCAGTTGATCTTCTCCTCGACCAGCTCCAGACCATGGAACGCGGGCTCCAGGAACGTCAACTGCCCGTGGAAGAAGAAGATCCAGCCGCTGATCACGGAGAGAACGGCCAGAATACCCACGGAGATGACCTGCGCCATCGGTGTGGCGTGGTGATGCTCCGCGTGACCGTGACCGTGCTCCGCGTGAGCGTGGTCGGCGTGAGCAGAAGCCCGCTTCTTCCCGGAAACCTTGGCGCCCGGCGCCACCCAGGGCTCACCCAGAACGACGAGGCTGAACAAGCGCACGTTGTAGAACGCCGTGAAGCCTGCCGCCAGCAGGGCGATGCCCAGTACCACGTAGTTGTGGCTGTGCAGGGCCGCCAGCAGGATCTCATCCTTGGAGAAGAAGCCGGCGAAGGGCCAGATGCCGATCAGGGCCAGCATGCCCAGCACCAGGGCGACGGTGGCGAACTTATCCTTCTGCCACAGACCGCCCATCTTGCGAATGTCCTGATCGCCGGCGTAGTGGTGAACCACAATGCCCGCAGTAAGGAAGAGGGCCGCCTTGAAGAAGGCATGGGTGAAGAAGTGGAAGTCGGCGGCCACATAGGCGCCCAGGCCGTTGGCCAGGAACATGTAGCCGATCTGCGAGAGCGTGGAGAAGGCAAGCACCCGCTTGATGTCGTTCTGCCCGGCCGCCACGACGGCGCCAAACAGCGCACCGATGGCGCCCACCCACATGACCGCTGACGCGGCCGTGGTGGTCACCTCGAACATGGGCCAGGCACGGGAGACCAGGTAGACACCTGCCGTGACCATGGTCGCCGCATGGATCAGGGCCGACACGGGGGTCGGGCCTTCCATGGCGTAGGGCAGCCAGGTGTGCAGCGGCATCTGGGCCGATTTGGCCACGGCGCCCACCAGCAGCAGGAGGCAGATGGTGTTCACCGCGTGCGGCGCCTCGGCCGCCCGGGCGAAAACCGCGTCGAACTTGAACGTGCCGAAGACCCGGAACATAATGGCGATGCCCGCAATCATGCCAGCCTCGCCGATCATGTTCATGACGAAGGCCTTCATGGCCGCCGACGTTGCCGCAGGCTTCTTGTGGTAGAAGCCGATCAGCAGGTAGGAGGCGAGGCCCACGTTGGCCCAGCCCATCAGCAGGCCGGCGAAGTTGTCCGCCAGAACCAGCAGGCTCATCGCGAAGATGAAGTAGTTCATCTTGGCCATGAAGCGGCCGAACGAGGGATCCCCCCGCATGTAGCCGGTGGAGTAGACGTGAATCAGCAGGCCGCAGCCCGTGACGACCAGCATCCACCACATGGAGAGGCGGTCAGCCAGCAGGCCGAAGTCCAGCAGCTTGCCCCAGGTGGTAAAGCCCGAACGGAAGACCTCTTCCGGGCTGACCACCAGGGCGACGACCATGGCAAACGAGGCGAACACCGAGCCGCAGGCCACCCAGGAAATCGCGGTCTTCGACCACGAGTTCCGGAAGTAGGCCAGGACAGCGGCGCTCAAGAGCGGGACGAGAATAATCGCCGGCAACAAGGCGCTCATGTCTGGGTCACATCCTTCCGGGGTGGTTAGTTCTTCAGCTCAGCGACCTGGTCCACATCCGCAGAATCCTTCTTGCGGAACAGCAGCACAATGATCGCCAGACCGATGGCCACTTCGGCCGCCGCCACGGTGATGACCAGGAAGGCCATGACGTGGCCGTCCAGGTTGCCGTGGACCCGGGCGAAGGTGAGGAACAGCAAGTTTGCAGCATTCCACATGATCTCCACGCTCATCAGGATCGCCAGCGGGCTGCGCCGCACCAGCACCCCAATGCCGCCGAGAGCGAAGAGAACCGCTGCCAGAGCTACGTACAGGTTCATCGAAGCCAGCATGGTGTCTCCCTCTCTCTAGCCTTTCTGGCGGCCCACAAGGATCACAACGCCGATCACGGCCACCATCAGGACAAATGCAGTCAACTCGAAGGCCAGCAGGTGGGTGGTCAGCAGTTCGTGGCCGAAGTGGGCCACCGTGCCGAAGTCTGCAGGAATGTCGGCCAGCTTCGTCGGGCCCTTGCCCACGACGCCGATCAGGGTCAGCATCGCCAGCACGGCACCGCCGAAGGCCCAGCCTGCCACCCGCTGTCCGGGCAGATGGCCCGAATCCCGTTCGATGGGATCCTTCCGGGCCGTAAGCAGTGCGATGACGAACAGGAACAGAATCATGACGGCGCCGCCATAGACGATCATCTGAATGACGGCCATGAACTCGCCCGACAGGCTCAGGAAGAGCACCGCCAGGCCGATGAAGTTGAGCACGGTGGAAAGAACCTGGTGTACGGGCTGCTTCGCCAGAATGACGCCGAGGGCGCCCAAGATGCAGAGGAGCCCGGCGGGAATGAAGACGTACAGCGAGCTCATGGCTTCACCACCTTACGGCCCTCATACGTCGGGTAGACGCCCAAAGGCACCTTGAAGCCGGACGGGGCCTTGGCCACCAGCTGATCCTTCTGGAGGATCAGCGACTCCCGGGTGAAGTCGGCCAGCTCGAATTCCTGGGTCAGATGCAGGCAGTCCGTGGGGCAAGCCTCTTCGCAAAGCCCGCAGAAGATGCAGCGGAGCAGGTCGACCTGGTACTTGTAGCCGTAGCGCTCGCCAGGGCTGTGCGGGCTTGCGGGATCATTCTCCGCCGCCAGCACGGTAATCGCGGCCGCAGGGCAGGCCACCTGACAAAGCTCACAGCCCACGCACATCTCCAGGCCGTTCTCGTAGACCCTGAGCTCGTGTCGCCCATGGTAACGAGCGCTCCGAGGCTTCTTCACTTCGGGGTACGATATGGTCACCTTGGGCCGGAAGAGCTGCTTCAGCGTCGTCGCCATACCCTTCGCGACACCGGCGATATCTCTCAGCATGCGGATCGTACCTCCTTTCCGTCTACGCCTTCGGAGCCCACAGGGCCACGTAAACGGCAGTGCCGACCAGATTCAGGGCAGCCAGGGGCAGCATGACCTTCCAACCGAAGCTCATGAGGCGGTCATACCGCAGCCGCGGCCAGGTAACACGAATCCACATATAGATGAAGATCATGAAGCAGACCTTCAGGAAGAAGGCAGCCGTAGGCGGCAGCCACTCCATGAAGAAGATGCGGTTCCAGCCGCCCAGGTAGAGCAGCGTCACCAGGGAGGCCATGTTCAGCAGGTGCACAATCTCACCCAGGAAGAACAGGCCGAACCGCATGCCGGCATACTCCGTGTTGAAGCCGCCGACCAGCTCTGTCTCTGCTTCCGGCAGGTCGAACGGCGTCCGGCTCGTCTCCGCCAGCGTGGCGACGAAGAAGACCATGAAGCCGAGGATCTGCGGGAAGATGAAGTAGAGGTTATCCTGAGCAGCCACAATCTTGGTCAGGTCGGTGGTGCCCGCCATCAGCAGAATGCCGATGAGTGCCATGCCCATGGCTAGCTCATAGCTGATCATCTGGGCGGTGGCACGCATGGAGCCCAGCAGCGAGTACTTGGACTGGGAAGCCCAGCCGCCGAGGGCGACGCCGTAGACCGAGAGCGAGCCCAGGGCCAGGAAGACCAGAATGCCGGCGTTGGGGTGCGACATGGCGAAACCGTCGCCGGGCCCCCACGGGATGATGGCGTAAGCGCACAGCGCTGTAAAGAAGGCGATGATCGGCGCCATCCGGTAGACGATCTTGTCCGCATCCCGCGGGATGATGTCTTCCTTGACCAGCATCTTCACCACGTCGGCGATGGGCTGGAAGAGGCCCCAGGGGCCCACCCGGTTGGGGCCGAAGCGCATCTGGAAGTAGCCGAGAACCTTGCGTTCCAGGAGCAGTTCAATGGCGGCGCCCAGCAGCAGCACAACCACCAGAACTACGGCTTTGAGTGTTAGCCAGAGTACGCTGGTTAGCATTTAGTGCGCCACCTCCACGGCCAGCTTCGACACGGCAACGGTCACGGGAGCACTGCCCGAGGTCAGGGCGCCCACCGGGACGCCGGGCATGCCCCGGACGACCTGCACGGTGCCGGCCACCACGGCCTTATTCAGCCGGGCGGTGAGCTTCAGCTCAGCCGACCCTCCGGCCGAGACCCCCACGCGCTCCCCATCGGTCAGGCCCAGAGCAGCCGCGTCGATCGGGTTGAAGAACGCTTCAGCCTTGGGCTGCGCATGGCGGAAGCTCTCGTCAAAGGCTGCCGTGGAGCCGCCGGCGTAGAGCCGGTCCACGGGCACCAGCACGAGACCCGGTCCCGCAGGCGGAGCGGCTTCAGCGACCGGAATCAAGCCCGCAGGAGCGCCCGCCAGAACCGTGCCCGGCTCCAGCTTCGTCACCAGCTTGCCGATCTCCAGGGCCGTCTCCGACGGAGAGCCGGAGAGGCGAACGCCCAGGCTGGCAGCCAGGGCCACGAGAATGTCGGCGTCGGGCTGAGCCATGCCTTCGGGCTTCTTGGCCGTCTTGACCGCCTGCACCACGCCGTCGAGCGTCGTGTAGGTGCCGGTCTTCTCGCCAAGGGAGGCCGCGGGCAGTACCACGCAGGACTCCGCCACCGTCTCGTTCTTGAACAGGTCCACGCCCACGATGAACGCCTTCGCGAACGCCGCTTCCACCAGCTTGCGGTCGGGGTACGTGACAGCCAGGTTGGCACCGAAGAGGAACAGGGCGCCGATCTTGCCTTCGGCCGCAGCCTTCAGCATGCCTTCCACGTCGAGACCGGGTTCGGTGGAGAGGGTGCGAGCGGCCCAGAGGTCGCGCACCTTGGTGTCGGTAAGTGCCGCGTAACCGGGGAACTGAGAGGGAAGCACGCCCATGACCTCAGCGCCACGGCTGTTGTTCTGGGCGCCGGGAATCAGCACGTGCACGGTCCGGCCCGCTTCACCGGCCACGGCAGCCTTCTTCAGGGCGCCGGCCAGTTCCACCAGAGCACGGCCCGTGGCCGCATCGTTGCCGCCCCAGACGATGACGATCTTGCGGCCCGCCGTGATCAGCTCGATCATCTTCGCAACCGCTTCGGGATCCGCGGCGGAAGCGACCGGCTTCTTGCCGGCAGCCACGGCAGCCAGCGCCGCCAGCACCGCCGGCGTCTCGCCGGGCTTCAGCTGAATGCGGGCGTGGCGGCCCCGGTACTTCGGCATGACCGAACCGACCACGGCGATGCGAGCCTTCTTCCGGTCGGCCATGCGGCGAATGCGCAGGTCCATCACCGGGGCGGTCTCGGCCGGGTTGGTATCCACAATCAGAATGGCGCTGGCGTCCGACAGGTCAGCCTGGCGGGCCGGGAAGGCGCCCAGCGAGGCGATAACCTGGCCGCTCACCCGGTGGTCGACGTTGTTCGTGCCCAGTACCATGCGGGCGAACTTCTGCAGCAGATAAGCTTCTTCGTTGGTCAGCTTGCCGCCGCCGATGACGCCGAAGCCCTTCTTCTCGGCCTTGAGCGCCTTCACCCGGTCGGCCACGGCGCTTACAGCTTCGCCCCACGTAGCGGGCTGGAGCTCACCGTTGCGGCGGACCATGGGCTGAGCCAGGCGAGAATCGGCGTGAATGAACTGGTAGTTGAAGCGGCCCCGGTCGCACATCCAACCGTTGTCGATGGCGGGATTGTCACGGGCGGTCAGCCGCAGCAGCTTGCCAAAGCGGTACTCCTCCCGCACGTTGCAGCCCACAGAGCAGCCCCGGCAGACGGAGTCAACCTTGGCCAGGTCCCACGGGCGGGCCTTGAAGCGATAGGTCTCCGACGTCAGGGCGCCCACCGGGCAGAGCTCGATGGTGTTGCCGCTGAAGTAGGAGTCGTACCGCTCGCCTTCCATGGTGGTGATGGTGTTGTGGTGGCCCCGCTCCTCGACGATGAGGTTGCCTTCGGTAGCCACTTCGTTGTCGAACCGGACACAGCGGCGGCAGAGAATGCAGCGCTCGTTGTCCAGCACGATGAAGTTGCCCAGCTCCACCGCCTTGTCCTTGCGGATCTTGGCGTCCTGGAGGCGAGAGGTGCTCGGGCCGTGCGCGAACGTGAGGTCCTGCAGGTCGCACTCGCCGCCCTTGTCGCAGACCGGGCAGTCCAGCGGGTGGTTGATCAGCAGGAACTCCAGGCCGCCCTTGCGCAGGTCAGCTACCTGCTGAGTGTCGGTATGCACCACCATGCCTTCAGCCACGGGGGTCGTACAGGCCGTCTGCGCCTTGGGCATCTTCTCGATGTTCACCAGACACATGCGGCAGACGCCCGCCGGGTCCAGCTTGGGGTGGTAGCAGAAGACGGGAATCTCAATGCCGACCGTCTTGGCCGCCTCAACCAGCAGCGTGCCCTTGGGCACACGGGCTGTGCGGCCGTCAATGGTCAGGGTGACAAGCTCACTCATGCCAGCCGCACCTCCTTTGCCTTCTTGATGTAGCGGTCCAGCTCTTCGGGGAACAGCTTCAGCAGCGACAGCGGGTAGAAGACCGCGGCGTCCGACAGCACACAAATGGTCGTACCGGCCATCTGCGTGCGCATGTCGGCGATCAGCTTCAGATTTTCCTCGTTACCCTCGCCGGCCTTGATGCGGGTGAAGACCCGCTCCAGCCAGTGGGTGCCTTCGCGGCAGGGGGTGCACTGGCCGCAGGACTCGCTGGAGTAGAACTGGGCCCAGTACAGGGCCACTTCCACCAGATCCACCGTGTCGTCGTAGACCATGACGGCGGCGGTGCCCAGCATGGAGCCGGCGGCAGCCACCGACTCGAAGTCCATGGGCGTGTCCAGGTGCTGCGGGCCGAGCAACGGCGACGAGGAGCCGCCGGGCTGGGCCGCCTTGAAGGTCCGGCCAGGCTTCAGGCCGCCGGCTGCCTCGATCACGTCACGCAGCGTCACGCCGATGGGCATCTCGTAGTTGCCCGGCTTCTGGACGCAGCAGCTGACGGTGTAGATCTTGGGGCCGCAGCTCTTGGGGTTGGACGGATTGGCGGTCACGCCGAGGAACCAGTCTGCGCCCCGGGTCACAATATGGGGCACGCAGCAGATGGTCTCGACGTTGTTGATGATGGTGGGCATGCCGTACAGGCCGACCACGGCAGGGAACGGCGGCTTGACGCGGGGCTCGCCCCGGCGGCCTTCCAGCGAGTTGAGCAGGGCGCTCTCTTCGCCGCAGATGTACGCGCCCGCGCCACGATGTACAGTGATCTCCTGGCCAAAGCCCGTGCCAAGGATGTTCTTGCCCACGTAGCCACGGACCCGCGCAGCTTCGATGGCCTGCTCAAGAGCGACGGCGCCGCCCTTGAACTCGCCGCGGATGTAGATGAAGCTCTGGGAAATCCGGTTGGCGAAGGCGGCGATCAAGATGCCTTCGATCAACAGGTGGGGATTGGCGTAGATCAGGGTTCGGTTGTTGCAGGTGCCGGGCTCCGACTCGTCGGCGTTGACGGTGAGGTACCGCGGCCGGCCGTCGTTGGGCAGGAAGCCCCACTTGACGCCCGCCGGGAAGCCCGCTCCGCCGCGGCCCCGCAGATTCGCCTTCTTCACTTCGTCGACGATCTGCTGAGGCTCCATGCCGGTCAGTGCCTTCCGCAGCCCCTGATACCCGCCCTGCGCTTCATAGACGTCGATGTCGCGCAGGTCGACGACGCCGATGCCCTTAGTGAGCACAGGCTCAAACTGCATGTTGCTGGTGCCTCCTTCTATCAGGGGATGCGCGACTAGCTCTCCTTGGCGGGCTCGCCGGCCTCCTCGGCCTTCGGGGCGTCCGCCACCGGGGCCTCCGCCGCAGCGGCGGCCTCAGCCGGAGCCTCGATCACGGGCTGAGCCGTGCAGAAGCCCTTCCACTGGTCCTGATCAGCCCCGCCCATGAGCGGCAGCTTCTCGAGGAAAGCGTCGGGGCCCGCGCCGCTCCGCAGAGCAGCCACCAGGGCGTCGAGCTTTTCCGGCGTCAGCTTCACCACGTACTCCGTGTTCACGTGAATGACGGGCGCCAGGTCGCAGGCCGCCAGGCATTCCGGCGTCACTTCCAGCGTGATCAGGCCATCCGCCGTGGTCTCACCGTTCTTGATCCCCAGGCTCTTCTCGATGTGCTCGACGATCTGCCTGCCGCCGCCCAGCAGGTGGCAGCACATGGAGCCGCAGACCGTAATCAGGTACTTGCCGATGGGGTGGCGATGGTACATGGCGTAGAAGCTGCAGACCGAGTCGACATAAGCGACGGAGACGCCGCAGATCTCGGCGATGGCCTGCATGTCGGAGACCGCCACGTAATGGCCTTCCCGCTCCCGCATGGAGAGATGGAGCAGCGGCAGCACGGCCGACATCTCCTTGCCCTCGGGGTACCGCTGGATCAGGGCCTCGACCTCTTCCTTGCAGCGCTCGGGCCAGGTCGGCAGATCGATCTCCTTGATGGATACGGTCTTGCTGTGCGACATGACTAGCGGTCCACCTCCCCGAACACCGGGTCGATGCCGGCGATAATGCCTGCCATGTCGGCCACGAAGTGGCCCGGCAGCATTTCAGATAGCGCGTAGGTGGCGTAGAACGCAGGCGGGCGGACCCGAACCCGGGCGGGCTTGTTACCGCCCTCGGAGACGATGTAGAAGCCCAGCTCGCCACGGGGCGACTCCACCGCGTGGTACGTCTCGCCGGCCGGTACGTCGAAGCCGTACTGCACCAGCTTGAAGTGGTGAATCAGGGCCTCCATGGACTCCTTGACCTCTTCCTTGGGCGGCAGCACCAGCTTGCGGTCGTCAATTACGTGACGGCCGTCGGGCAGGTTGTCGAGAGCCTGCTTCACGATCTTCAGCGACTCATCCACCTCGTCGAAACGCAGGGCGATGCGGTCGTTCAGATCGCCATTGTGATAGACCGGCACCTTGAAGTCGTATTTCTCGTAGCCGCAATAGGGATAATACTTACGGACATCGTAGTCGCAGCCCGTCACCCGCAGGTTGTGGCCCGTGAGGCCCAGCGCCAGGGCCCGCTCCTGCGGGAGCTTGCCGACGCCCCTGGTGCGGTCGATGAAGATCGGGTTGCCCAGAATCAGGTTCCGCATGTCCTGCATGCGGCCCGGGGTTTCCTTGAGGAACTTGTGGACCATCTCCTTGAAGTTGGCCGGCAGATCCTGCGCCAGCCCGCCAATGCGGATGTAGCTGGGGTTCATGCGCTGGCCCGTGGTCTCCTCGAAGATGTCCAGAATCTGCTCACGAATGTCGAAACCCCAGAAGAACGGCGTGATGGCGCCCAGGTCGAGACCGCCAGTGGAGATGTAGACGAGGTGCGAGGCAATGCGCTGCAGTTCCATGAGAATCACGCGCGCCACTGTCGCCCGCGCCGGAATCCGGTCGGTAATGCCCAGGGCCTTCTCCACCGTGAGGCAGTACCCGCAGTTGTTGCCGAGGGGGTTCAGGTAGTCCATGCGGTCAATGACCACGTTGGCCTGCTGCCAGGTCAGGTGCTCGGCGTTCTTCTCAATGCCGGTGTGCAGGAAGCCGGTCTCGGGCTGGGCCTTGGCGATGATCTCGCCTTCCAGCTCGAGAATGACGCGCAGCACGCCGTGGGTGGCAGGATGATGCGGCCCAATGGAGAGCTGCATCCGTTCGTTCTGATCATCATGATGAAGCTGAGCCATACTCACCCTACTTTCCGTCCTTGGATTCCTCATCGACGAAGCCGTGGTAGCGGTTTTCGTCGGCGGGCATCTCCAAGTTAATCAAAGCCCGGGGGCCGCGCAGCGGGTAGTCGCGCCGCAGGGGATGGCCTTCCCAGTCGTCCGGGTTCAGCATCCGCGTGAGGTTGGGATGGTTCTTGAACGTAATGCCGAACTGGTCGAAGATCTCCCGCTCGGCGGGGTCCGCCATCGTCCAGATGTCCGAGAGGGTCGGCACGGCCTGCTTCTCCGTGCAGCGTACCCGTACCCGGATCATGCCCAGCGTCTTCAGGTCACGGAACATGTAGACCACCTCAAAACGGGGGTCCCGCTTGGGGTAGTAATCCACGCCCGCCACATCCACAAGCATGGCAAACCCGCGGTCCTTCAGCCACAGAGCGACAGCCCGGAGGGAGTCGGGGGTGGCCCAGACCTGCGGGATCTGGTCATTGGTCGGGGGAATCTGCTCGAGCTTGTTGGCAAACGCCTCGGTCAACTGGGGGATGACAACGGTGTTGACATTCTCCCTGGCAGCGTTGGCGCGTTCAATGGGGTTCAGCGCGAGATCAGCCATGGGAAGCGATGCCTCCCTTCGGATCATCCTTGGCGATGCGGGCTCGCAGCTTCTGAATGGCGTCAATCACGGCCTCCGGGACCGGCGGGCAGCCGGGCACGTACACATCCACCGGTATGACGTTGTCAACGCCCTGCACCACGGCGTAGTTGTCGAAGACGCCGCCCGACGAAGCGCAGGCGCCCATGGCCACCACCCACTTGGGCTCGGCCATCTGCTGGTAGACCTGCTTGACCACGGGGACCATCTTATTGCAGAGGCGCCCGGAGACGATCATCAGGTCCGCCTGGCGGGGGGAAGCACGGAAGGCTTCGGAGCCGAAGCGGGCCAGGTCGTATCGCGGCGCCGTCAGGTTCATCATCTCAATCGCGCAGCAGGCCAGGCCGAACGTCAGCGGCCAGATGGAGTTCGCCTGAGACCAGCGCAGGAAACCGTCAACGGTCGTGGTAACAAAGCCGCCGTCCTTGCCGAAAACGTCGCTCATCGCCAGGTGAAACCCCCCTTCTTCCAAACGTAGGCATAGCCGATGCCCAGGACAACGATGAAGGTAATCATCTCAATGAGTCCAAACAGCCCCAAGCTCCGCAGGTTCACGGCCCAGGGGTAGAACGAGGCCGCTTCCACGTCGAAAATCACGAAAAGCATGGCGACCATGTAGAACTTGACCGGGAACCGTCCCATGAGCGGCGAGGTCGGGTGACCAGATTCGTAGGGCAGCAACTTGTATGGTTCGGGCTTCGACGGCCCGAAGCTGGTGCCCAACAGGCTCATGCCTACGGAGACCACAATGGCCACCAGGAGGTAAATGAGCAAGGGCAGATACGGGTGCATCGGCCAGCCTCCTTCAATCGGCGGGATTTCGGGGCCCTGACGCGCAGGTTCGCGGGACCAGACGGAGATTCCGGGTCGGCTCGGATCACTGGGATGCGGCGCCGGCGGGACGGGTCGGGGAGCAGGCGACTGGGATGCTCGTGAAACAAAGCACGAAACGGGCTATACCCGGTCGTCACCCGAAACGGGGGTTGGATGGACAGTAGCCCGATTGGATCACTGACTCACTCCATCAGTATACCAAGGGCGCAATGGGGATGTCATCTGGCTTGTGAACGGTAGCGCAAGCAAAGGGTGGAATGATCGTCATTCTACAGCAAAATACGCCATTTCCCTCGCTTATGCGCTTGATTCCACGCGATTATGCCGGGCATAAGTGACAGTAATGCCGCTCCCGGCATCTGGTGACCCAACGTTCGATGCTACCACCGGACGAAAGGGCACGCAACACAAGGATTCTACCGTGGATGGCAATATCCTTCCATTAGCGGGGCCAAGTCCGGCATGCGTCGGCTACTTTTGGGGATCCCTTGCGATATTCTAACATATGAAAACCAGTTTTCTTAAGTTGCGCTTCCGCAATGGGCAATGAAAACGCCAGATTTGGCAAGACAGAGCCTGCCGGCCTGACCGACCATGAAGGGCGAACGCAACACAGGGTCGATTGAAGGCACCGGCATGCGCCTTTGGTATTGCAGACCTGCCACCCTGTGGGCCGACGCTCTGCCCGTAGGCAACGGGCGGCTAGGCGCCATGCTCTTCGGCGGCCCGGAGACAGAACGGGTCTAACTCAATGAAGATACGCTCTGGTCAGGCGGGCCACGAGCCTTTACCAACGAGGGGCCCGTGCGGTCCTCCCCGAAGTCCGGCAGGCGCTGGCCGAGGGCCGGTACAGCGATGCCGACGAGCTGACCCGGCAGATGCAGGGGCGGGTATTGCCGAAATGCTGCTTCAGTCGCACCTGGGTGAACTGCACCTGCTGCCCGCCCACCCCGCCGCCTGGTCCACGGGGCGCGTCCGGGGCCTGCGGGCCCGTGGCGGCTTCACGGTCGATATGGTCTGGGAGGGGGGCAAGCTGAAAGAGGCCACCGTTCATGCCAAGAACGGCGGCCCCTGGTGATCACATCATCTGCTCCCCCTGCATCCACCTGAGCAAGGGCGACAGCCCCCGAATCAGGTTGTCCAGCCACGTCCGGCGGCCCACGTCCCGGCTGGCCACCAGCATCACCTCGGCCCTGGTCTGGTCGCCATCCACAGCCGAGGCGCGGCCCAGGACCTGCCCTTGCTTGACGGGCGCTTCCACCGCTTCCTGCACCTGCAGGTCGAGGCGCGGCTTCACCTTCCCGTGCCGCGGCGTCACCACCACCAGGTCGCCTGACAGGGCCAGCGGCAGCTTCTCAATCTTCCCCTCTGCGACCTGGGCCTCGGTCACCAGGTCTCCGGCCCGACCCAGGTAGTCAAGCTGAAAGTTGCCGAAACCCCACTCCAGCAGCCTGGCTGCGTCATTCCACCGCCTGCCCGCGTTCAGCAGCACCGCCACCAACTTCTGATCGCCCCGGGTGGCGCTGGCCACCAGGCAGGGACCGGCCGCAGCTGTCGTGCCGGTCTTGACCCCGTCAGCGTCAGGCATCATCCGCAGGAGACGGTTGGTGTTGTACAGCACCACGCTTTTGTTCAGGTTCTCAAAGGTCAGGGGTGTCTCGCCCTTGGCCACAATACTGCGAAAGGTGTCGTTCTGGAGCGCATGCCGGGTAATCAGGGCCAGGTCGTAGGCCGTCGTGAAGTGGCGCGCATCGGTGAGCCCATGGGGGTTGACGAAGTGCGTGCCTGTGGCCCCGATCTCCTTGGCCTTCATGTTCATCTCCCGGGCGAAGGCCTCAACCGACCCGGCCAGGTGTTCGGCAATGGCCACGGCTGCATCGTTGCCCGAGCGCAGCAACAGGCCGTACAACAGGTCGTGGAGCGAGTAGACCTGCCCGGGCTTGATGTACATGGCCGATCCAGGCGTGTAGGCGGCCCGTTTTGACACCTTCACCTGGTCCGACAGCTTCCCTTTCTCCAGGGCCAAAATGGCGGTCAGAACCTTGGTTGTACTGGCCGGGTCCTTTTTGGCATAGGCGTTTCGCTCATACAAGACCTGCCCCGTCCGCCAGTCCAGCAGCACCGCCGCTCCTGCCGAAATGGGCGGCTTCGCCGACGTCTGCCAGGCCGGATTTGGCCGCAGGGCCGGCGCAGCAAGGCCAGTGACCGGCCACAGGGCCACCAGCAGGGCCACGGAGATCACCCAGAGATGCTTCACTAGAGACTTGCCACTCATGCTGCCACCTCCTGCCGTAGTATGCGGCGTCGGCAGGCGGCCATATGCAAAACAGCCCGGCGCCTTATGCCGGGCTGTTGTCTTTTACGGTTGCGCCGAGAAATGGAGCATAAAGGGTCCCTTCTCAGGGGGTCTGTCCATCTTCTGACCGTTGACCGTAATGGTCACGCCGTCAAAATGCCCCAGGTGCACACGAATCTTGGTGCCCGTGAATTCCCGGGCTTGCGTGCCCGTGCCCATGTAGACCCGGCTGTCAGCAACGTACCCGTCCATCCACACAGGGTCGGTGCTGGGCTCCACTTTCACGATGATCTCCTTGGCCGGTACCGAAACC
>Ga0196971_1000911_pt1 | contig 16238 bp, 13 predicted proteins | sample S1v_1013CmetaG_FD_148660 | JGI IMG/M metagenome (GOLD analysis project Ga0196971, IMG submission 148660) | Soil microbial communities from Anza Borrego desert, Southern California, United States - S1+v_10-13C | ecosystem: Environmental > Terrestrial > Soil > Desert | place: USA: California... | reverse complement strand
CAAGGATAATAACGGCATCAATGTCAACTGTACACTCTGCTACCAATAATCAGAACATACTGGATGCAGCTCCCGAAGCAGGTACAAAGGACCTGAGGAGAAACAGGTCGGTATTCAACAACATCATTCCTACCTCGACCGGTGCTGCCATTGCTTTGGAGGAGATACTTCCCGAGATCAAGAAGGTAGGGTTCATGGCTGATTCGGTGAGGGTGCCGACAAGTACGGTATCCCTTATATCGTTGAATATAACCTTCCGTACCGAACTCGGTGAGACCGGGGAGCCGGTAATAAACAGGGAGTTTATAAATGACATATATAGAAAAGCAGCAGCAGGCGCTCAGAAGGATCTCCTGATATTCAGCGAAGAGCAGAATGTTTCCTCCGACCTTATGGGCTGTCAGGCTGCGGCAGTTATTGAAGGGCATGAAACCCATACGCGAACAGGGTTTTTGCCTCTTTATGCAGAGACCCTCAGGGAATACGGCATAAATACCACACAGGATATCAATCTGCCGGTTACCCACGCAAAAATATTTGGCTGGTATGACAATGAATTCGGAAATTATGTCAATTGTCTTGGAAAGCTTACGGTATATGTGGATAAGAATATGATTTAGGTACGGGGTACGAGGTACGAGGTCTGGGATTTGAATGCGAGTAAAAATATGGGCTCCAGGTGTATTCCTGGGGCTTTTAATTTTTTTGTAAGGCATAAAAAATAATCACTGATTAATTACATACTGTATACAAACCATTTATTGTGTTATAAAATGGTATTTAAATATTTTCTACTATATGTTTCATTGTTTAATGATACGCTGTTCAAATATGATTCATATATAGTATTATTAGGAGGGGAGTCAGTTGTATAACATCAGGTTGCTGAACAAGATATCTTCAAAGGGTCTGGAGGTATTGGACAAGAGCAGGTATTCCATAGGAGAGGGTATCAATAATCCCGACGCGATTCTGCTGAGAAGCTTCTCAATGCATGAAATGGAACTGCCGGATTCTTTGAAGGCGGTTGCAAGAGCCGGTGCAGGGGTCAACAATATACCTATCGAAAAATGCTCGGAAAGAGGGATTGTGGTCTTTAACACTCCCGGGGCCAATGCAAACGCAGTGAAGGAACTGACAGTAACAGCAATGTTCCTGAGCTCCAGGAAAATTGTTGACAGTATTCTCTGGAGCAGGGCATTGTCATGCGGACCGGAGGAAATCAACCAGCTTGTGGAGAAAGGCAAAGGGAAATTTGCAGGTCCGGAAATCAAAGGTAAGAAGCTTGGAGTAATAGGTCTGGGGGCAATAGGGGTAATGGTGGCAAATGCCGCAAAATCCCTGGGTATGGAGGTTCTTGGCTTTGATCCCTATATATCGGTGGATTCTGCATGGGGGTTATCAAGAAGTGTAACAAAAGCAGAAAGTCTGAAAACACTGCTTGAGAGCTCGGATTATATTACGCTGCATGTACCACTGATGGAAAGCACCAGAAATATGATCAACACGGAAGTGTTCAAGCTTATGAAAAAAGGTGTGAGACTGCTTAACTTTTCAAGGGGAGAGCTGGTGGACGCCGGTGACCTTAAGAAGGCGCTTGATGAAGGTGTTGTTGGCGTATATGCCACCGATTTCCCGGATGTGGAGCTATTACAGATGGATAATGTCATTGCATTTCCTCATATTGGTGCATCAACTCCCGAGTCTGAGGAAAATTGTGCAGCAATGGCGTCAAATCAGATAAAGAGCTTCCTGGAATGGGGCGCGATAAGAAATTCTATCAACTTTCCGAATTGTGACCTGGGAGGCGCTTTTAAACACAGGATCACTCTGGCACATTTGAACATACCCAATATGGTAGGGCAAATAACTGCAATTCTGGCATTTGAGAATATCAATATTTGTGATATGATAAATAAGAGTAAGGATAAGCTTGCTTACACGATTATTGACACAGACATACTCCTACCGTTACATACAGTTAAAAAATTGAAAAGCATAAGTTCAATGCTGAAGGTAAGAGTGTTGTAGCTGATGAATGCAGGTAGTTCTATGGGGGAATATAAATGAAAAGACCGCTGCAGGGCATGAGGCTGAGGCTGGATAGTGACAAGCTGCTGGCAAACAATATAAAGTATTATGTTTTAAACGGCGTACTATATACAATAGTTACAAATATGTATAAGCCATTTGCACAGAAATTCATATTCAGGCTTGAAGGCTCGGAATTTCATGTATCATTGTTTAACGCCCTTCCCGGACTTGTAGCGGTATTTGCTGTTATTCCAGGAATCGTGTATATGAGCAGGGCGGTCAGCAGGAAGAAGGTTACGGGTATATTCTTTTTACTTAGCAGGCTTTTTATTCTGAGCTTTGCTTTGGTACCATTTGTGCCCGAACAGTATAAGCCGCTGGTATTTGTTGTACTGGCAGGCCTCATGAGCCTTCCGGAGTCTGTTGCTACCACGGCGCTGCAGAATTTTGCCGCAGAAGCCTTCAATGAAAAGGACAGAGCTTTTGCAATAGCATCAAAGAACAAGTATTCGGCCCTGATAAGCTTTATCTCGCTTCTGATATTGGGACAGATAATTGAACGGCTGGGTACCACCGCTTCCAAGGCTATTATAATATATCAGCTGTTCTTTATATCAGCTTTCCTGCTGGGTATATATGAAATAGCAGCGCTTTTGAGGATAAAAGAAAATGACTCTGTTAGATCCGAAGGGATAGATGTTAGGAGTTCGTTATCCGAGGTATTAAACAATAAAGGCTTTATGAAATTCCTTACCTGCTCAATGCTGTTTCACTTTGGCTGGCAGATGGGCTGGCCGCTGTTCAGCATATATCAGATAAAGTATCTGGGAGCAACCGAGGCATGGATAACTGTATCCAATGTATCCTCGGGTATTGCAATGTTCATGAGCTATGGCTACTGGGAGAGGCTGATAAACAGGAAGGGCAACTGCTACGCCATTGCACTGGCTACTACCGGAATGGCGGCAACCCCGATAATGTATGCATGGTCGCCGGATCTATATGTGCTTACTGTAGCAGGTATAATAATGGGCTTCTTCACCTCCGGAACGACCACTACCATTCTGAGTTCGCTGCTTGAGGCAGCACCGGAGAGAAACAGGCTTATGTATGTGGCAGTACATGCGACCATGACCAGTCTGACTCTTGCTGTAGCCCCGCTTATTGGGGACTCTATACTGAAGCATTCGAATATTTATTTCGCACTTTATATTGTAGCATTGGCGAGATTTATCGGGAGCTCGGCGTTTTTCATCAGAGAGAGATACAACCATAGAATCAGCAATAAAATTAATAGAGCTATGTAGAACCGGCAATAGCCGGTTTTTTAATGTAACCTATCATTCAGGTGAAAATAAGTGCCGAATACAGCAAGTCTGTTGCTGTGAAAGGCAGTTATATTGTAGAATCAATATATGTACTATTATTAGAATTGTTTTATTTTAATTTTATCAGGGGGTAGACCATGGAGTTGATCAAGCTTATTCAGACGTTCTCGAATCCTTTTCTGGATATGTTCTTCCAATTGGTTACAATGGTTGGGGAAGACACCTTCTTCATATTTGTCACAGCCATTATTTACTGGTGTATTGACAAAGAACTGGGCTACAAGCTGGGTTTTGCGACCCTGACGAGTGCTGCTCTGAACTGTGGGATCAAATACTTTTTCAAGATCCCAAGGCCTATAGGAGAACCTGGCATAAGGTCACTCAGAGTACATACAGCTGAAGGCTATTCCTTTCCAAGCGGGCACACCCAGAACACAACGACTCTATGGACTTTTTTCATGCTGCAGTTCAGGCGGAGCTGGATATATGCTGTGGGTGTGGTAATGATTTTTATGGTAGGGTTATCCAGGCTATATCTCGGTGTACATACTCCTGCGGATGTGCTAGGCGGTATGATAATTGGTGTAATATGGGTCCTAATCTGGTGTCGCCTGTATGAGGCTTCAGAAAGACATAATAATAACAATGTGCTTTTTATCACTGTTGCATTTGCACTGGCAGGACTGTTCGTATTTAAGGACGCCGGCTATTACAAGGTGGTTGGTGCGCTTGCGGGACTGCTCACGGGATATCTGACTGAATCGCGTTTCATAAAATTCAAGGTAAAAGCCGGTATTCTGCAACAGGTATTCAAGGTGGTTTTTGGACTGCTGGCGGTCTTTGTTCTGAGGCTGGTTTTGAAGCTTGTACTGCCGCAGGCTTTGATTTTTGATTTTTTCAGATACTTCGCACTGATCCTCTGGGTCACTGTTGTGGCTCCGCTTACTTTCAAACGGTTTTCTGCAAATTGAGTATAATATTAAGCTTTAATGCCACTCATTGAATAGTCACAATACCATATAATGGAACATATAATATAGCGAATACTGTGTTATTGCATTATGTTTCAAATTATTTGGTTGAGAGGTGTGTGGCATTTGATTATTCATGTTGTAAAAGCGGGAGATAGCTTATATTCAATTTCGAGACGTTATGGAGTGCCCCTTGAAAGGATTGCTGCCGATAATGAAATTAATGTCTCACAAAGCCTTGTAATAGGGCAAACAATTGTTGTCATGGAGGGGACCAGACAGCATACTGTTAAGGCAGGAGAGTCGCTGTTTTCCATAGCGAGAATGTATGGGACAACTGCTGCTGCAATACAGACAGCGAATCAGATCACAAATCCGGCAATGATAAGGCCCGGTATGGTGTTGACGATCCCATCCGGTACTGACAAGCTAGGTACTATTGAGGTAAACGGTTATACATTTCCAAGTATAAAGATGGATGTCCTGAGAAAAACACTGCCCTACTTAACATACTTAAGTATTTTCAGCTATGAGGTCAAATCAGACGGCAGCATAGGGACTCTTAATGATGAGCCTCTTATAAGTGCAGCCAGGGAAGCAAAGGTAGCTCCTCTTATGGTGATTACAAATATAAGAGAGGGCGGAGGCTTTGACAGTGATCTGGTAAAGACCATACTCACCAGTGAGAGCATTCAGGATACATTGATTGCCAATGTTATAAATAACATGAGGGCAAAAAACTATTCAGGCCTGGATGTGGATTTTGAGTATATATATCCTGAAAACCGTGAGGATTACAACAATTTCCTGAGAAAGCTCAACAGACAGCTGAAGCCTCTGGGTTATTCCCTGACAACAGCGCTGGCGCCCAAGATTGCAGCAGACCAGCAGGGCTTGTTGTATGAAGCCCATGACTATCCGGTACATGGGGCATTAACCGATCATGTCATACTGATGACTTATGAGTGGGGTTATACCTTTGGGCCGCCTATGGCTGTAGCACCGATAAACGAGATAAGAAGGGTACTAAGTTATGCAGTGTCGGCTATACCGAGGCAGAAGATCTTCATGGGTGTGCCGAATTACGGATATAACTGGACGCTGCCTTATGTAGCCGGAAGCAGAGCAGCGACAATATCAAACGTCGGAGCAGTTGACCTGGCAAGAAGAGAAGGGGCAAGGATCCAATACGATGAAAAATCCCAGGCACCTTTCTTCAATTATACCGATGCGCAAGGGAAGGAACATGTTGTGTGGTTTGATGATGCCCGAAGCATAGAAGCGAAAATGAGGCTTTTGAATCAGTACAATCTGGGCGGTGCGAGCTATTGGACAATAGGGCGCTACTTCCCTCAGAACTGGCTGGTGCTCAGCTCACTGTTCGATATCAGAAAAATAATACAATAATCACTACCGTTCCTTTTTGCAGCAGTTCCCTTAATATGCCCGTAAGTATAATAATTATTTTTGTAACGAAGGCTATATTTAGAGGATATTTCGATTATATATAGAATAAAAACAATAACTATACTCATAATTTGCATATGGCAAATCTCTGAATTATAGCAGGGGGGAAGAAAAAATGAATCTTATAGAGTATCTGAAGCAGCAAAAAGTAATTCCACAATCTAAAGCTGAAAAGTTCATCGAGCTGCTCGCAACTTATGAAGAAAACGATGTACTGTACGAGAATGCGATAAAGCAGCTGGATCTTACAAACGAGGAGCATGAAAAGCTTTTTTTCGAACTGGAAAAAGAGAGCTTTGTAGACGCAATATATATTATTGTCTGTCCATACTGCGACAGCCTGGGAAACACTTATGTCGAGAAGTTCGACATACCTGAGGCTGATGAATGCAGATTCTGTCATAATGACTTCAACTACCAGGAAAATTATATGGAAGCTTTCAGGCTGTATTTCAATTATCACAAGAATATTGACGTACTGACTGAACTCAGCCAGAAAATAAATTACAACCAGGACAGGATCTTTGAAATAGCTGAGGAGATTAAAGAGCTGGAGACGAAGAGAAAATCTCTCCAGGGAGAGAATATCAAGTTTGTAACACTTCGTAACGAATTGCTGTATGACAAGAATGAGAGCAAGGCATACGATAAGACGGTCCTGAAATATAAAGGAAACAATGTCAAGTATATAGGCACTTTAATCTACATGAAGAAATGTGTTGCAAAGTGCTCCAAATGCAATGAAGTTTTTGAATTGTTCAATATCGACGGCAAGTATATCGGGGTTTGCCCAAGCTGTGACACCGAAATCGAACTGTTGATGAAATAAATACGGGAATAAAAGCCTATCCGATATTGGATAGGCTTTTTGACTGCTCTTTGTTTCTATACATTTTAGTATCTGAAAGCTTAATAAGCATATCAAACTCAGTGGTTTCCGCCGGAAATTCCGTAACCCCGAAGCTGAAGCTGATATTTGTGATTTTGTTTCCGCAATATATGAGCGGGATTTGAGAAAACATCAAACCGGTATTTATTAGCGTTGTCTCGGACTGAGCTTTGGTCTTGCCGGTAAAAATAATTGCGAATTCGTCTCCTCCATACCGTGCGAAGACATCATCCTTTGCGAGGCTTTCCTTTATACCTTTGGCGAATACTTTCAGCATAAGATCTCCGGCTTCATGGCCACAGGTATCGTTTACCTTTTTAAGGTCATTTATATCGAGTATGGCCAGGGAGAAAACAGAACCTGAGATTTTGCTCTGCTGGTAGCCCTTCATTAGAAGCTCTTCAAAATAGCATCGATTGTATATGCCGGTCAGGCTATCATGCCTTGATAGAAATAATATCTTTTCTATGAGTCTGGCATTTTTAAGGGCAACACCTATCTGGGCAGCCAGGTGTTTTATCAGAGGTTTGTCCTCTTTACTGAAAGAATATTTTTCATCCACACAGTCGAGATTTATGACGCCGTAAAATTCATTGTCTGCCTGGATTGCACAGCTTAGTATGGATTTCAATTGAAACCCCCCACCTTTACGGAGCACCTCGAACTTATTCTTCTCCAGATGTTCTTTATTGAAGCTTTCGGCATTATCTATTATGTGAGGCTCATAAAAGTCTTTCGAGTTGTACTGAAATAATTCATCAAGGCCAAGCTTAAGTGTTTTCAGAATCTCGGTATCATAGCCGTGGGAAGCTCTGAATTCAAGATAACTGCCATTATATATAAGAATACTCCCCTTTTGGGCATTTGGTATTATTTCGATCGCCTTATCCAGTATTGTCTGGAGCACTTCGTCAATTTCACCGGAGGAAAGTATTTCACTGGTTATCTCCATAATGGAGTCTGTGATCCTGCTGTTTCTTTGCAGGAGTACATTGCTGTTCTTCAGCCTCTCCAGGAGGGCTTGCTTCTTCATTTCCTGTTTGTATTGATAGCTTGCGAATCTGTTTATCAGATCTATCGGTAAAAAATCCTGACTGCTGCTGCAGACTTCATCTATAAAACTGCTGTCGGAAGAGGAACTTTTAATAGCTGATAAAAAGTCATTATACAATTCAGAGAGCCATTTACGTACCTGTAACATCCATAAAGCAATACAGATTATTTCAACAATAAAAACAAACCATACCCCTATATAGGGTGATAGAAACTGATAATACAAGTGATTTATAGTTATTAGCAGTAGCAGGAAACCTAAAAATAGCAGATTTTTCTTCTTATACGAGAATTGTTTGCCCATTTTTTCACCTCCAACGGGAAAAAATAAGTGAAGTGCAAATAAAATAACATTATGTATATATAATACCAAATATTTTATTCTAAGTAAAAAGAATTATTATTATGTTCCAGGTTATACCAATAGTGATCATAGGATAAAAATAAGGATAGCAATTGCTATCCTTATTTGTTGTCTGTAATATTATATCTTCTGGCACCCAAATATCTTTGCCGGTAATATCTTGTGTCAAGGTCCGTAATGGTAACCTGGTCAACTCCTGAGCTGGCGTGTATGAACTTGTTGTCTCCTATGTACATCCCCACATGACTTGGACCTTTTTTATATGTAGTGAAAAATACCAGATCTCCCGCCTGAAGGTCTTCTTTTTCCACTTTGCTTCCGGTCTTATACTGGCTTGAAGCAGTACGCTCCAGGTCAACATTGAACTTTTTCATGATGTATACCACAAAGCCGGAGCAATCAAAGGCCTTTCCGGAGGATTGACCCCACTGGTAAGGAACTCCCAGATACTGCTTTGCATAATCAACTACTTTGGCAGTTATCAGTCTGCGGCTTGCACTTGCCCTGTCGGCTGATACTTTGTCAGAAGCAGTATTCAACTTTATGAGAGTGGCTTTATCAACAATCCCCGTAGGATCGATACCATTTGCCTTCTGAAAACTAATCACTGCATCTATAGTGTCCTGATCATAAATGGAGCTGATTTCCGTTTTGTAGATATCAAGATTCCTGAGTTTTTTCTGAATGTCAACGACTTTATCGCCGCTGTCACCTGATTTCAGAGGTTCAAAGTCTGCTGGAAGGATCTCCGACTGCTTTATTTTAAGGTTTAGAAGCTTAAAGGTATTGTTGCCTGCAATTCCGTCCGGTTTTAGTCCATTATCCTTTTGGAAGGCTTTCAACGCGGCTTCTGTTTTTGGACCGAACTTATTTATATACTCATTGTCTTCAAAATAGCCTAGGATATTGAGCTTTTCCTGGAGCAAAGCTACATCGGGGTGTTCCATGCCCTTTTTGAGAGTCTTGTCGCCGATATCTGCAAATACTGATGTTGTAAGCATGAATAATACGGAGGATATTAATATTAAGGTTAGTGCGAAGCTTGGTATTTTATTTTTCAATGTATATACCTCCCATATTTAATGATATGAATGTAACACATCTGTAACAATTATACAACAATTTGTCCAAGAAATAAAGATAAAAATCCAATATGGGAAAAGATTGCAATATTTTGTAATAATACTCGGATTTCATCCTCTATACCATAATATGATATAATTACTATAAAATCATGCATTATAAAGCTATAATTATCAAACTGTAACAAAAAATGGGTAATGGAGTTGTTGGCTTGAAGAACAGATATAAGGAAATGCTGATAGTCGGTTTGTTTACTGCTTTTATGGGACAGGTGCATTTTTATCCCTTTGGTACAGATTTCAGAATCACTGTAGGAGTAGTTGTATTTACCTTTCTGCTGCTTTATTTTCACTCACTGCCTATTATAGCTGCATCAATAGTCACAGGAGTCTCAGTCCTTCTGATAAGGGTCGGGATAGACGTATTTGCTAACTCCTTGAGCCTTGATGCAGCTTCTCTGAAGCATCTGCCCGGGATGATGTATTATATTTCCTACGGTATCATAATAGAAGGAGCTGGCTTCCGCAAGCTTTTTGAAAAGCCTATTTATTTCATAGCTGCGCTGACCACTGCGGATATCGTGTCCAATTTTTTCGAGCTGCTTATAAGGAACCAGCTTGTCACAGAGTCTTTTGACGAGATATTTTCGATGATAATGCTGGCTGCTGTAATCAGAAGCTGCCTGGTACTGGCGCTTTTCTGGATCATAAAATACTACAGCCTTTTTATAACAAAGGAAGAGCACCAGAAAAGGTATAAGGAGCTGCTGCTGCTTACGGCAAAGCTTAAGTCCGAGGTCTTCTTCCTGAAAAAGTCGATGCAGGATATTGAAGGCGCAATGGCAAAGAGTTATTCTATCTATAATATCATAAAAGAAAGCAGCCCCATGAGTGAGCAGGAGCTTGGAAAAATTACGGCAGACTGCCTGAATCTATCGATAGATATACATGAAATTAAGAAAGACTATAATAGAATAGTGATAAGCATGGAAAAGCTCATGCCTGCAAGTGACGTTCATAAAACGATGAAAATGAGTGAAATATATGAGACTATACATGATATATTCACAAGGTACCTGGAGGTTATTGATAAGGATATCAGCCTTGATTTCGAGCTTGAAAAGGATTTCAGGACAAGTGAATACTTTATCATAATGTCAATATTGAATAATATGATTCAGAATTCTATCGAGGCATGCTATGGAGGTAATTCATATATAAAGGTTGGATGCTTTATAAAGGAAGATGTGGTGTTTTTCATTATTGAGGATAATGGAAAGGGAATTAAGGAAAAGGAAAGGGAACTGATATTCGAGCCTGGATATACCACCAAGTTTAATCCTGAGACAGGACAAGTATCTACAGGATTGGGCCTGACGCATATTAAAATGCTTTCTGAGCATTTAAAGGGGGAAATAGGCCTGGATTGCTCTGCTCCAGGCATCACCCGGTTCAATCTGAAGCTTCCGGTGGAAGTGGTCATTTGCGGAGAGGAGGAGGATGATGATGTCTAGTTTTATTGTGATTGATGATGACAAAACAGTAAGGAGCGTACTTCTGAAAATAATTGAGCAGTACAGCCTTGGCGATGTATGCGCAGAAGCTGAAAATGGACTTGAAGGTGAGGAGGTAATACTGAGATACAAGCCTGATATTGTTATTATTGACCTGCTTCTGCCTCTGCAGGATGGGATATCCATAATAAAGAAAGTCAAATCCCTGAATGTTAAAAGTATGTTCATAATGCTTTCCCAGGTCAGCGACAAGGACATGATAGCAAAGGCCTATGAGTTCGGGATAGAATTCTTCATAAGCAAACCCATTAATGTCATTGAGGTTGTAAATGTTATAAAAAGAGTTAAGGAATACATGGCAATGAAGAAAACCTTCGAGGCTATCGAGTCTGCTGCCATTGCACTGGGCAGGGGGAGCACGGGAAGTAATACCGGGAAACTGGATAATGCGAGAAGGGCGTTGAACCAGATAATGGCAGATCTTGGCATATTGGGAGACCTGGGGAGCAGGGATATAATCAATATCTGCACAATGTTATATGAGGATGCGAATTTGGGAGAGACTCTTGAAGAGATACAGTTAAGCGAGCTGCTTAAGCTGCTGCAGAGCAAGTATTCCTCTGAGGGAAGGGGATCTGCAAGTGATTTCAAGGCGATTGAGATGAGGATGAGAAGGACTGTGGGAAAAGCCATGAAGAATATTGCAGCTATGGGGATTGAAGACTTCAGTAATGATAAGTTTATTCTATACAGCTCTTCACTATTTGATTATACTGATGTAAAGACGGAAATGGACTATATTAGAGGCAAGGCAAAGTATAGCGGCAAGGTGAACATTAAGGCTTTTATAAAAAGACTGATGGTCATGGTTGAACAGATTGCATGAGAGTAGAATAACGATGTCAATTTTCTCAATTTTCAAATCGTCCGATGTAAGTTTACGTTCCTTTCTGTTACTATTTGTTACTGTTAATATAGAATTAAAGTAACAAATCGGAGGAGGGGATTCTATGAAAAAATACATAGTACTGGCGTTGGTTGCAGTACTCGTTCTGTCCTTGGCACTTACAGGCTGTGCTCCGCAAAAGGTTAACCTCATATTGGCAACCGGTGGAACATCAGGCACTTATTATCCTTTTGGCGGTGCTATGGCACAGATATTCAACTCAAAGATTGTCAACATGAATGTGACAGCTCAGGCGACAGGCGCTTCTGTTGAGAATCTCAAGCTCATTGGCAAGAAGGAAGCTGAGCTTGCGATAGTACAGAATGATATGACTGATTATGCCTATAACGGCACAGAGACTTTCAAAGACGGCAAAATAGAAAATGTAAGAGCAATTGCTACACTCTATCCTGAGGTAATACAGATTGTTGCATCCGGAGACAGCGGGATCAATACTCTTCAGGACATCAAAGGCAAGAAATTCTCAGTAGGCGCTCCCGGCAGCGGTGTTGAAGCAAATGCCAGACAGATATTGGATGTTATGGGCATGACCTACAATGATTTTTCTGCTAATTACCTGTCCTTCTCAGAATCTGCAGATTCCTTGAAAGACAAGCATATTGACGGTTTCCTGTTCATGTCCGGCATACCTAATGCTGCGATCCAGGATACAGCTACTACAAGCACTCTCAAATTCATATCCATTCCGGATGATATAATAAAGAATTTGACTGCAAAGTATCCTTTCTTCACAGAATATATCATACCTGCAGGAACTTACAAGGGTCAGGATGCAGATGTAAAGACAGTAGCCGCAAAAGCAACTCTGGTAGTAGGTGCAGAGGTATCTGAAAAAGTTGTATACGATCTTACAAAGGCTTTGTTTGAGAATCAGCCGGAATTGGCAACAGCTCATGCAAAAGGACAGGAGCTGAAGCTTGAGAACGCAGTTCAGGGTATTTCAGTACCATTCCATGCTGGAGCAGAGAAGTACTTCAAGGAAGTAGGCGCTATAAAATAACCAGGAGGATAGCCGGGCTGGAAATATCCGGTCCGGCTTCTTTATTATGAAGAAGTATATATTTGCAGTCAGTTTTGCTGTATTAATAGTATTGATTTTGAATATACCAATGCATGGCAGGTTTACAATTTCAAATGGTAAAACAGGGGAGATAGCCTATATTGATGAAATAGAAAATGTCGGGGAGTTTGTTGTAAGCTTCAGGCATTCAGTCAACCGTACACCGGTAAACGAATTCATCAGGATACAGGGAAACAAATTCATAGTGTACAAAACCACTTTTTATTCATATGGCGCAGGTATGCCTGAATTTGACGGGTCGGGCAAACAGAAGGTAACAATTGATAATGGACTTGTACTGATCGAAAACATTGACAGGGAACTTGAGAGCTTTGCCTATATGGTAGGTACCTATGCGGATCACATATTCAGCTATGGAGATAAGAGCATCAGACTTTCCGAGTTTATTGAACCGCAGAATCCTGCATTTTTCAGAATAAAAAAAGTTACATCCTTTGAACTTATAAAGTATAAATTGAAAAGAAAATAATCAACTTTTTAAATAACTATATGTTTTGCACTAAACATCTTACATTGAATTCAGATGTGCAAAACATTTTCCTTGATTCATATGTTGCATAAAGTCCATTTTTGATAACACAAAATTAGGCACTTTAACTGATTTTGTAGTGATAAATCTTTTTTGCAACATATATATCGATTGATTAACTTGAAAAAGAGGAGGGATTTCATGGATAAGGACAAGATTCTTAAGGAACAAGTACAAGAATTGGATCTGGATGAAATCATAGCAAAATATGATAAAGAATCGAATTATAGAAAGCTGTCCGGGATACAATTAAAGCTGGTGACTGCCCTTGCAATAATGTTTTCGGTGTTTCAGCTATATACTGCCATTTTTGGAGTTCTGCCGGCACAGTTGCAGAGATCGATTCATGTGACCTTTGCTTTTGTCTTAGCGTATCTGCTGTATCCGACCAGTAAAAAAATGCCGAAACACAAGATGCACTGGATAGATGTTACCTTAGCTGTAATATCAGGTTTTGTAGGACTTTATTTTACTTTCAATTATAATAGCCTGCTTTTAAGAGCAGGGGATCAGACTCCCCTCGATATACTAATAGCTATACTAGCGGTGCTGTTTGTACTGGAAGCGGCTAGAAGGGTAGTTGGACTGCCGATTGTAATTATAGCAGGTACATTTTTGCTATATGCCAAATTCGGTGCGTATCTGCCGGGTTTTCTGAACCACAGGGGCTATTCCATTGAGAGAATAGTGAGCCACATGTATTATACAACTGAAGGTATATTTGGAACACCTATAGGTGTATCCTCCACCTTTATATTCCTTTTCATACTATTTGGAGCTTTCCTGGATAAGACAGGGATAGGCAAGTTTTTCATAGACCTTGCCAATGCTATTGCAGGTAAAGCCGTGGGAGGTCCCGCAAAGGTTGCAGTACTGAGCAGTGCTCTGACAGGTACCATATCGGGCAGTTCGGTTGCAAACACCGTAGGGACAGGAAGCTTTACAATTCCTCTGATGAAAAGTCTGGGCTACAAACCGGAATTTGCAGGTGCTGTTGAAGCTGCTGCCTCAACAGGCGGACAGCTAATGCCTCCGATTATGGGAGCTGCGGCGTTTTTAATGGCTGAATTTATAGGAATACCATACGGCTCAATTGCAAAAGCTGCAATAATACCGGCATTGCTTTATTTCACCGGAATATGGATCATGGTTGACCTGGAGGCAAGAAAGACCGGTATGAAGGGGCTTGAAGAATCAAGACTTCCAAAGCTGGGAAAAGTGCTGGGCGAGAGATGGTTTCTACTGTTGCCCATATTTATCATTGTATATATGCTTATGAGTGGAACCACTCCGATTAAAGCTGCTCTTTATGGAATATATTCATCGATAGCAGTCGGCATGATAAGAAAAGAAACAAGAATGAACCTGAAGGCATTGCTTGAAGCATTGGAAATGGGGGCAAAGGGTGCATTGGGTGTTGCAATTGCCTGTGCTTGTGCTGGTATAATTGTAGGAACCGTAACCCTTACAGGTCTGGGCCTTAAGATGGGCAACGGATTGGTTGCTTTAGCCGGAGGCCAGCTTCTGCCAACGCTGGTGCTGACTATGATATCGTCACTAATACTGGGGATGGGTGCCCCAACAACGGCCAACTATATCATTACTTCTACAATAGCTGCACCGGCGCTATTGAAGCTGGGAGTAAACGTATTGACAGCTCACATGTTTGTATTCTATTTCGGAATAATTGCTGATATCACACCACCGGTTGCCCTTGCAGCTTTTGCAGGCTCTGCGATAGCAAAGAGCGATCCCATAAAGACGGGTATAAATGCCAGCAAGCTTGCCATAGCAGCATTCCTGATACCATATATATTTGTTATCAATCCTCAGCTGCTGCTCATAAATACGACAGGCATGGAGATAGTACAAATAACAATCACATCATTAATAGGGATGTTTGGTATAGGTATTGCAATGGAAGGCTTTATATTTGGCAAGGTAAACGCTTTGCTGAGGGTAGTATTCCTGCTTGGCGGACTTGCACTGATAGATCCGGGCTTGTATACGGACATAATAGGAATTGCAGTAATAGGCCTGGGAATAGCTTATCAGTGGTACAGGTACAAAAAAACGGCAGCAAACAGCCTTTAATTGAACAGAAGAGGAAGAGTGACTATCACTCTTCCTTTTTAGCTTCTTCCACATATTTTTCCTTGTCGGTTTCTATCAGGGGAAGTACCCGCTGAAGCTCATCCCGGTGAGTGTCAACAAGTCCGTTAATGATCCGCTCCATTTCATCCCGCTCTTCGGTATATTTTATTTTTACGATCCAGCGCGGGTTATACTCGCCTGAACCGTCCAAAAGCTCCACATCATAGCCGGTGAATATCTCATCGTTGTATAGGTCATATATGCCGTAGTATTGATAATCCTCGACATCGGTAGTGGTCAGAGTAAGGTATATGTAGTACTCACCTTCTTCCTCAGCCAGATAAGCATTTTCTATGAGTTCAATGCCGGTGTCGATTTTGTATGAATCGACCGTCTGGGTAAAAAAGCCTGTCTCGCTGTCTTTCTGCATAAGTACGAGAATGTTGTATTTGTCCATGAAGATACCTCCTAAAACGTTACGAGTTGCGCGTTACGCGTTACGAGTGGGCGGGCATTGCTTCGCAGGCTAATCCCTAGCCGCGAAACGCGAAACCTGTAACCCGTAGCCCGCAACCATATCCAATTTCTATACATTTATGATTTATGTTATAATTCATACAAAGCAAACATACAATGTTATTTTAACCATAACAATGGCAAACTTACAAGGAGAATAGGTTGAAAGAAAAAAGAAGAATTTATTGCAAGCAAACAGGAGCACCAGGAACTGCTGCTCTAAAAAGTTGAAGATAATTATTTAGTATATCAGGCCGGTACAGTAGGAGGGGTAATGACGCAGCCTTCCTTTTCCAATAGTTTTATCGCATTTTTGATATATTCTGCCTTATGACTTTGAAATAGTGCT
>Ga0196971_1000910_pt1 | contig 16248 bp, 14 predicted proteins | sample S1v_1013CmetaG_FD_148660 | JGI IMG/M metagenome (GOLD analysis project Ga0196971, IMG submission 148660) | Soil microbial communities from Anza Borrego desert, Southern California, United States - S1+v_10-13C | ecosystem: Environmental > Terrestrial > Soil > Desert | place: USA: California... | reverse complement strand
GAGCGTCGCGCCCAGGCGGAGCCCCCAGAACCCGCGGCAGGGCACGCCAGCACGCCGCTCCAGCTCCGCGCGCGCCTCGAGGATGTCCGCGAGGTGGTCCTCGGCGGTGACCTCCTCGAACCAGCCCTCGCTGTCCCCGTAGCCTCGGTAGTCGAAGCGGAGGACCCAGTGGCCCGCGGCGCAGAGCGCGCGCGCCCACTCCACCGCCATGCGCTGCGAGAAGCCGCGCTCCTCGCCGAACGGCGAGCAGAACAGCCACCCGCCCGCGCGCGCCGCGCTCGCGGCCGGCTCGTGCAACGTGGCGAAGAGCCGGCGGCCGCCGCTCCGGAAGTAGAAGGCGTGCTCGAGCGCGACCGGCGCCGGCGCCGGAGCGGGGTTCGCGACCTCGGCTTCGATCTTCATGGCGGACGTATCCTAAGCGGGCGATCGTGATTCGTGAACAGAGCCGGAGCAGGGAGGGGGGCCCAGCGCAGCTGGGGGAGGGGCGCAGCCCCTCCCCCGCGGGGCAGCCGCGCGCAGCCGCACAGCGGCGAGCACGGCGCAGGGCCCCGCGGAGCAGGGGTGGGGCCCCGACGGCTCCGCCGGCGGGGCGGGGCGGCACGCCCCGTGAAGTGCCCCTTCCGGGGTTCGCTCAAGCATACGACTTCAAGCGCCGGAGCCGGCGGGGTAAGGCAGCGGATTCGATCCAGCTCGGTGGCGCCGAGCAGCGGCCGGGGTCCGTCCCGGCGCAGGAGGGGAACATGGTCCAGACGATCGCTGCTCGGGCGGCGGAGGTGACCCCGTCGCGCGGAGGCGAGTGGCTCGAGCGGATCGGCTGCTCGCTGCTCACCTTCCACCTCTGGGACCTCGAGGCGGCGCTGGATCGCGTGGTGGCCCACGGCTTCCGGCGGATCGACCTCGGCATCGTGCCCGGCCACTGCGATCACGTGGACCTCCTCCGGCTGACCGACGGGGGCCGCGCGACGCTGGCGCAGGCCGTCGCCCGGCGCGGGCTCACCATCTCCTCGGTGAACCTCTACCCCGGCGACATGGCGGGCCCGGGCTTCGACGAGACCGAGGCGCGGATCCGGGCGGCCCTCGCCCTCTGCCGGAGCCTCGGCGTCCGGGTGCTCACGCTGCCGCCCGGCGGCAAGCCGCCGCCGGAGTCGTGGGAGGCCGCCGCCCGCGTCGTCGCCGAGCGCATCCGCGCCCTGCTCGGCCCCGCGGAGGAGGCCGGGGTCCGGCTCGCCGTCGAGGCGCCCCACGCGCGCACGCTGGCCGAGGACGCGGCGCAGGCGCGCCGGCTCTTCGCGCTCGTGGGCGATCGGCGGGTGGCCTGCACCTTCGACACGAGCCACGTCCAGCGCGGCCACCGCCGCCCCCTGGGCGAGGCGCTGGCGGACCTCGGCGCGGAGATCGCGCACGTCCATCTCCGCGACACGCTGCGCGGCGAGATCACGGTCACGCCCGGGAAGGGAGACTGCGCCTACGGTCCCTTCCTGCAGGCGCTGCAGCAGAGCGGGTACGAGGGCGACCTCACGTTCGAGCTCGAGTACGAGGGCGGCACGCAGGCGCGGATCGAGCAGGAGCTCGGGTTCGCGCGGGAGCACCTGCGGCGCGTGTCCCGCGGCGAGCCGCTGCCCTTCTCGCACCGCATGCACCAGCAGGGCTGGTACCGTGCGTACGACTACCTCGCGTGGGTCGCGAAGCACCCCAAGGACTTCGTCATCATGCACCCGCGCCTGAAGTCCGTGCTGCGGCCGCCGGTGCGGGCGGCGAAGCACGTGCTCCGGAACTGGGTGCCGTACCGCGAGATCCGCTACCAGGCCGGGTGGCAGCGCTACTGGAAGGTCGGGCGCCCGAACAGCGCGGTCTCCCCGCGCCGCTCCGCGCGCGCCGCGCGGTACGCGGGGCCGACGAAGCGGGTGGCCATCCTGGGCTGCGGCTACACGGGGGGCATGAACCACGGCCCCGGCTTCGCCCGCCTGCCCGGGGCGACCGTCGTCGGCGTGTGCGACGTCCGGCCGGAGCGCGCCGAGAAGCTCGCCGGCCAGCTCCGCTGCCCGTCGTTCACCGACGCCGCCACGCTCCTCCGCGAGACCAGGCCGGAGCTGGTGATCAACTGCACCCGCGAGTGGCAGCACCGCGAGACCACGCTTGCCGCGTTCGAGGCCGGTGCGGACGTCTTCTGCGAGAAGATCCTCGCGGAGAGCCTCGCCAGCGGCGAGGAGATGGTCCGGATCGCCGGCGAGAAGGGGCGCGTGCTGGGGATCAACTACAACTGGCGGTTCATGCCCGGGATCCGGAAGATCCGCGAGCTGCGCGACGGCGGCGCGCTGGGGCCGCTCCGCATGCTGCGGATCATGACCCACTCGAGCGCGTACCATCACGCGATCGACCTCGCCCGCTACCTGGGCGGGCCGGTGGCGAGCGTGTCGGCCACGTACCTCGACGACCCGGCCGTGCGCGGGCTCACCGCCTGGAACCCGTACGCGCACGAGATGCTCTACATCCCCTCGGTGTACGCGATGGCCACGCTGGAGACGCGCGAGGGGGTGGGCGTGAGCCTGGCCAGCTCGGAGCTGCTCTACGCGGACGGCATGCTGCTCTCCGTCGACGCCGTGTTCCAGGAGGGGACCGTCACGCTGAGCGGGATCCTCTACGACGACGCGCTCGGGTCGCTCACCGCGTCGACCCGGAAGAAGATCGACCTCACGCTCCGCCGGGGCGACGCGCCGGGCGGCTTCGCCCTCTCCTTCCAGCGCTCGATCGAGGCGTTCTACGAGAGCTACCTCCAGGGCGCGCCCCTGCCCACCAGCGGCCAGGACGGGCTCGAGGTGATGCGCATCGAGAACGCGCTCTCGCGCTCGCACCAGACCGGCAGAAGGGTCACGCTCTGAGCGTCGCCGATCCCGACCTGGCCGCCCCGGCGCCCGCCGCCGGCGCGGTCGACCCCGGCCCCGCGCCGCTCGGCCGCCGCGCCGCCAGCGGCTCGATCATCGTGACCCTCGGCTACGGGGCGACCCTGGCCGTGAAGTTCGGCTCGAACCTGGTCCTCACGCACCTCCTGTTCCCGGCGGCCTTCGGGCTCATGCTGCTGGTGAACATCTTCCTGGGCGGCATCCAGCTCTTCTCCGACCTGGGCATCGGGACCTCGATCGTCCAGAACCCCCGCTCCGACCGCGCGTTCCTCGACACCGCCTGGACGCTGCAGGCCGCCCGCGGGCTCGTGCTGTTCGCGATCGTCGCCGTGGTCGCCTGGCCGTACGCGGTGGCGTACGGCGAGCCGATGCTGGCCTGGATGATCCCGGTGGCCGGCCTGACGACCCTGTCCGACGGCTTCGTGTCGACCAAGCTCTCCGTGGCCAACCGCGAGCTGCGCATGGCTCGCCTCCAGGTCATCGAGCTGGTGATCCAGCTCGCGGCGTCGCTCGTGATGATCGCGGCCGCCTGGATCACGCGGAGCGTCTGGGCGCTCGTGGCCGGGGTGGTGGCGGGGGGCGCCGTTCGGCTGGTCCTCAGCAACGTGCTCTTCCCGGGCCCGCGCAACCGGCTGCGGTGGGAGAAGAGCTCGGCCTCCGGCCTGCTCCACTTCGGCAAGTGGGTCTTCGTCAGCTCGGTGGTCACCTTCCTCGCGCAGCAGGGCGACCGGCTGGTGTTCGGCTCGGTCCTCCCGATGACCCGGCTCGGCGTCTACAACATCGCCGTGATGCTCTGCGAGATCCCGGGCACGCTCATCTCCAGCCTGGCCTTCAAGATCGTCTTCCCGCTCTTCTCCGAGCTGCGCCGCACGAGCGCCGACGTGGACGCCTCCTGGCGCAAGGCGAGCGCCGCGGTCGCGCTGCTGGGCGGCTCGGCGGCCCTCTTCCTCTTCTTCGCGGGGCCCTACGCGGTCCAGCTCCTCTACGACGACCGCTACGCGGAGGCGATGTGGATGCTGCGCCTCCTCGCCCTCGGCATCTGGGGGACGTCGCTCGTGCACCTGACCGCCTCGGTCGTCCTGGCCGGCGGGCAGGTGAAGTGGCTCGCGGCCGCGAACGCGGTGCGCGTGGTCTGGGTGGTCGGGGCGGTGCCGCTCGCGCTGTGGCGGCTGGGGTTCGAGGCCGCCGTCGTGGCCGTGGCCCTCGCCGACCTGCCCCGCTACGTGGTGCTCGGGCTCGCGTGCCGGGCGGCGCGGCTCCACATCTTCGCCGGCGACCTCCGGCGCACGCTGGTCCTCGGCGCGGCCGCCGGCGCCGGATGGCTGGTCCTGCAGCTCGGGCCGACGCAGTTCCTGCCCGCGGCGGCGGCGTGCCTGGTCGGCTTCGCCGTATGGGCGCTGGGGAACGCCGAGGCCGTGCGCTGGGCCGTGGCGCGAGGGCGCTCGCTCCGCGCGCGGCGGGCGTGACCTGCGCGGCCGGCCGGGGAGGATCGCGCCCACTCCAGCTTGCCGGGGGTGGGCCCCCTTCCCTAAACAAAGGCGCATGGCTGGGGCAAAGCTCCGCGTCGTCGTGGTGGACGACAACCAGGCGCTGCGCGAGAACCTGGCCGAGTGCCTGGAGGCGGAGGGACACGTGGTCGCGCAGGCCGCGGATGGTCGCGACGCGCTGGGCCTGCTGGAGCGGACCGAACGCCCGGACGTCGTCGTGATCGACCTCGTCATGCCTGGCATGGACGGGGCCCAGCTCGCGGCGGCGGTCCGGCGCTCCCCCGAGCTGCGCGACCTCCGGCTCGTGCTGATGACCGGCCGCGAGGGAGGGCCGGGCGCCTGGCCCGCGTTCGACGCGGTCCTCACGAAGCCGTTCGACCTCGGCGCGCTCCTCGCCGCGGTGGAGCGGGACGCGCGCTGAAGGCGGCGTCGTGCGCGTCGGCTCACGCCGCGCGGCGCGCGGGCGGTGCGGCGGCGGGCGTGGCCGGCGGCTCCGCCGCGCTCCGCCAGTGCGCCCCCGTGGCCGGCTCGTAGTGCCGGTACTCGCACAGCGCGCAGCTCCAGACGACGGTCGGCAGGTAGGAGTCGCCGCTCTGCTCGAGCTTCCCTTCCCCGCGGCGCAGGACGCCACCCCGACAGATGGGACAGGTGATCTCGGTCATCGCAGTCCTCCTGCGCGGAGGCACTGCGACTTGCGTGCCAGCGCGCCGCCCGCGCAACCGCGCGGAACGCCTCGCGACCCGCGACGGCCCTGCGTGGACCCTGTGCCGCCGGTGCCCGGAGCGCAGCGTCCGGGGCGGTAGTTTTTCCAGCCCTGAGAAGACGGAGGCGAGGTCCGGCCTGGCCCCGCCCACGGCGCCCGTGGCTCAGAACGCGTGCACGAACAGCCCGCTCCGCAGCTTCGGCTCGAACCAGGTGCTCTTCGGCGGCATGAGCTTGCCCGCGTCGGAGACCGACATGAGCTGCTCGAGCCGCGTCGGGAAGAGGTGCAGCGCGAGCGACCAGCCCTCCTCCTTCACCCGGCGTTCCAGCTCGCCGGCCCCGCGGATGCCTCCGACGAAATCCACATCGCTCGAGGTCCGCGGGTCGCGGATGCCGAAGAGCGGGGCGAGGAGCTGGTCCTGGCAGATCGAGCAGTCGAGCGCGGCCACGGGATCGGCGGCGTCGAAGCTGCCCGGCCGGACGCGCGCGCGCCACCAGCGGCCGCCGAGGAAGACGCCGAAGGAGAGCGGCGCGTCGGGGCGCGCGTCGGCGGCCGGCTCGACGTCCATCACCGCGCGGAGCGCCGCGAGCAACGCCTCGGGCGAGCGGCGCTGCGGGTCGCGGACGAGCCGGTTGTAGGCGAGGATCTGCATCTGGTCGTGCGGGAAGACCACGGCGAGGAAGACGCCGTGCTCCCCGGGCGCGCCGCGGCGCGCGGCGTGGACGCGCGAGGCCGCGGCCGAGCGGTGGTGGCCGTCGGCGACGTAGAGCGCGGGCACGTCGCGGAAGAGCCCGGCGAGGCGCTCGCCGGCGGAGGGCGGCACGATCCAGAGCCGGTGCGCGACGCCGTCCTGGGTCACGAGATCGTACTCGGGCGCGCCGCGGCGGACGTCCGCGACCACCGCGTCGATCTCCGGGCGGGCGCGGTAGGTGAGGAACACCGGCTCGTCGTGCGCGGCGAGCGCGTCGATGTGGCGGACGCGGTCGTCCTCCTTGTCGGCCCGCGTGTTCTCGTGCTTCTTGACGAGCCCGCGGTCGTACTCGTCCACGCTCGCGCAGGCGACGACGCCGGCCTGCTCGTGATCGCCCATTCGCTGCGCGTACACGTAGAAGCGCGGCTCGGCCTCCTGGCGGAGCACGCCGCGCTCGCGGAAGGCGCCGAGGTTCGCGGCCCCCAGCGCGTACACCTCCGGCGCGTGCTCGTCCGTGCCCTCCGGCAGGTCGATCTCCGGCCGCGAGACGTGGAGGAAGCTCTCCGGGTTCCCGGCGGCGAGCGCACGGGCTTCGCGCGTGGAGACGACGTCGTACGGCGGCGCCGCGACCCGCGGCGCGAGCGTCGCGAGCGGCCGAAGTGCGCGAAATGGAACGAGAGTGGCCATTGGATCTCCTGGAGCGTGGTTCCTTATCAGAAGAAGCTGCGGGCGCTGCGCGCAAGATATGCGGTTCGAGGGCGCGCCCTCACCCCACCTCAATGGCGCAACGTCGTCCGAGTCCCATCGACCGCACCCGAACGTGTTGACAGAGCCGGCCTCGGAGTGGGATGGGCATAAGGGCGAGAGCGGCGGATTTCTCGCGTAGATCCGAAGGCGACCCGCAGGTCGGAAGGGCGTCCCGCACATGCGCATTCACCTCGTGGCGATGATGGTGGTCCTTACCGCGGCCGTCGTGACCGGCTGTGATTCCCCGCGCGAGGTAAGGGACACCGGGCGCGCCGAGGCACGTGGCTGCAATCACTGCCACGGCTATCCGCCGCCTCCCACGCTCACCGAGGGCGCGGTCCACCCGGTCGGCGTCACCGCGTCGTCCTGCTTTCTCTGCCATCCGAGCACGGTGCTGGACGCGCGCGGCTACGTCCTCGTCGATGGCGGCACCCACCAGAACGGCACCCCCGAGGTCGACGAGAACTGGCAGACGCCGACCTGCATCGGCTGCCACGACACCCCGCCCGACACCGGCCACCACCTCTTCCACTGGCGACGCATGGTCGCCGCGGATCGCGCGACCTGCGCCACCTGCCACCGCGGCTTCGAGGTCGGCGACGACACCCTCGCGACCCGCGCCGTCGACGCGGAGGTCCACATGAACGGCCGGGCCGACGTGATCCTGGACCTCGCGGAGGACGTGACGATCGAGACGGCCAACCAGGCCGACGGCAGCTGGTCGGAGTCCTCGTGCTTCCCGTGTCACGACGCGCTCGGCGTCAACGACTGACCGGCGCGCCGCGGCACGTTCTGACCGGGGCCCCTACCTTCGCCTCGTGAGGGCATCTCGCCCTCCGGCGGAGGGAGCGATGCCCAAGGACCAGAACCCGGATCCCCGCACGGCAGGCGAGCGGTCGATCCCCAAGCAGCAGCAGTCGTCGCCCGGCACCACCCAGGCGATGACCCCGAAGCCCGATCACGGAGAGAAGACCTACCGAGGCCACGGCCGGCTGCAGGACCGGGTGGCCCTCGTCACGGGCGGTGACAGCGGCATCGGCCGCGCGGTCGCCCTCGCCTACGCGCGCGAGGGGGCGCACGTCGCCATCTCGTACCTCAACGAGCACGAGGACGCGGAGGAGACGAAGCGGCTCGTCGAGGGCGCGGACCGCTCCGCGCTCCTCATCGCGGGGGACCTCGCCGACGAGGCGCAGTGCGCGCGCGTCATCCGCGAGACCGTCGATCGCTTCGGGAGGCTCGACGTCCTCGTGAACAACGCCGCGTACCAGGGCCGCCAGGCGGAGAAGTTCGAGGACATGGACGCGGCGCGCGTGGAGCGGACCTTCCGCGTGAACATCATCGCCATGTTCTCGCTCGTCCGGCACGCCCTCCCGCACCTCAAGCCCGGCGCGGTGATCCTCAACACGACGTCCGTGCAGGCGTACCACCCGAACCCGCAGATCCTCGACTACGCCTCCACGAAGGGCGCGATCCGGACGTTCACCCAGGGGCTCGCGCAGGAGCTCACGCCGAAGGGGATCCGCGTGAACGCCGTCGCGCCCGGCCCCATCTGGACGCCGCTCATCCCGCAGTCCTTCGGGGACGAGAAGGTCTCGAAGCACGGCCAGAGCGCGCCGATGCAGCGGACGGGGCAGCCCGCCGAGGTCGCGCCGATCTTCGTGTTCCTCGCCTCGGACGAGTCGCGCTACGTGAGCGGCGAGATCGTGGGCGTGACCGGCGGATCGCCGCTGGCGTGAGGGTGGCGGGGGCCTGCGGGGGCACTCACCTGCCCCCGCGGCCGGGCGCACCTTGCCGGAGATGGACTCCGACCGCCCGGCGCGCGTGGACGCGCTCTCGGGCCTTCGCTTCTGGGCCGCGCTGGGGATCCTGCTCTTCCACTACGGAGGCGCGTTCACGGGCGGCCTCCCGTCCTGGGTCGAGCGCGTCCGGACGGGCGGGCACGTCTGGGTCGGCCTGTTCTACGTCCTCTCCGGGTTCGTCCTCGCCTACGCCAACCCGCGGCCGCTCGACGGCCCCGGCCGGCGCGCGTTCTTCATCGCGCGCTTCGCCCGGCTCTACCCGGCTTACCTCCTCGCGTTCGCGCTCTACGCGCCGTTCGTCGTCGACCGCTGGTGGCCCGGGGGCCCCGCGGGCATCGCGAAGGGCGCCGTGGTGGCGCTCGCCTGCCTGACGCTCACCCAGGCGTGGCTCCCGCCGATCGCCCGCATCTGGAACCCGCCCGGCTGGTCCACCTCGGTGGTCGCGTCGTTCTACCTCGCCTTCCCGCACCTGCTCCGCTGGCTCGCGCCGCGCTCGCGCGCCGCGCTCTGGCGCGCCGCGGCCGCCGCCTGGGCGGCGTCCCTCGCGCTCCCCATCCTCTACCTCGTCGTCGCGCCCGACGGCACCGGGGCCGAGCTCCTCGCGCGCGAGCCGCGCTGGCTCGAGGCGCTCAAGTTCCACCCGCTCGCGCGGCTCGGCGAGTTCGTGGCGGGCGTCGCGCTCGGGCTCCTCGTCCGCGCGCGGGGCGTGAGCCTCGGACGCGCCGGCGGGCCCGCCGCGCTGGCCGCGCTCGGCGCCGCCGCGGCGCTGCTCGCCTGGGGCGGCGCGCCGTACGTGTTCCTGCACAACGGCCTCCTCGTGCCGCTCTTCGCGGTCCTGGTCGTCGGGCTCGCGAGCGACGCCGGGAGCGTGCCGGCGCGGCTCCTCGGGGGGCGCCTCTCGCGCTCGCTGGGCGACGCCAGCTTCGCACTCTACGCGCTCCAGGAGCCGCTCTGGCGCGTGGCGCGGACGCTCCACGGCGATCCGGCGCCGGCGGGCCCGGCCTTCACGGCGGCGTTCACCGTCCTCGCCGTCGTCGTCGCGGTGGGCGTGTCTCGAGGGCTGGAACGCCCGGCGCGAAGGTGGCTGCGGAGGTGGCTGGCGCTTCCGCCGCCGGATCCTCGCGCCGAGCGCGCCGGGACACCCGCGCCGGACGTGGTCCGGTCCGAGCCTTCCCGGGCTTAGGGGAACCAGGCTTCGGGCTCCGGACCACAGGCTTCAGGACTGCGCCGATGCCTCCCTGAAGCCTGGAGCCCGTGGCCCGCAGCCTTCGTTCAGACCTCCACCTTCTGCTGCTTCGACGCGCGCGCAGGCTTCGGCTCCGGCGCGGCGACCACGTCGACCTGCGGCGGCGCGGCCGGAACGACCGTGTGCGGCTCGACCAGCTTCGCGAGCCGCTCGAGCTCGCGGGCGAGGTTCTGCACCGGCACGCGCGTGCTGCTCGCGAGGGCGGAGACCGCCGACGCCGGCATGTCGTTCACGCGCTTCACGGCCGTCGCGCGGAGCGCCTCGGCCCGCTCGCGCAGCCCGTCGAGCCGCTTGCGGAGCCCTGGCACCGACCAGTCCTCCCGCGCCATCCGCTCGAGCGCCACGTCCAGCTCGCTGAGCCGGTGCTGGCCGGCGCCGAGCGCCTTGAGGAGCCGACCGCGCGCCTCCGCCTCCAGCTCTCCGATCCGCGCCTGCAGCGCCTGGAGACCCTTCTTGCCCTGCGCCCTCTGCCTCGTCTGCGTCGTTTCCATGGGATCACTCCCGGCATCGCCGCACGTGGCGGCGCCACCTGCGAGAGGAGCCAGCCACTTCCGTGAAACGCGTGGAGCGTACGCTCGCCGTGCTTCGACGCAGTGCGTCCAGACGGGTCGCTTACACCAAGGTGCCGTCGGGCGGCCGCTCGCTCGCCACCCTCCATGCACGGGGCGTGTACCTCGCCGCACCCTGTCAGAGTCCCATTTCACAATCCGGCTCGTGCAGCGGATCGTGACCCTCGATCTCGAGACCGTCCCCGACGAGGCCCTCGTGTCGGCCGTCGACGGCGAGCCCGGCCGGCCCTACCTGGAGCAGCTCCAGCGGGTGCTGGCCGAGCGCCGGGCGCGGACGGGGGGCCGCACCGACTTCCTGCCCCTGCCCTACCACCGCCCCGTGGCGGCGTGCCTCCTCGAGGCCGTCGCCGACGCCGGCGTCGTCGCGGTGACCGACGTCCTCGCCTGGACCGACGCGCGGGTCTCGGAGGCGGACTTCCTGGAGCGTGCGTGGCGCAGGCTCGAGGGGGCCGCGCTCGTCACCTTCCACGGCAAGGGGTTCGACCTCCCCGTGCTGGAGCTCCGCTCGCTCAAGCTCGCCATCCCGACGCCGCCCTGCTTCGCCACCGCGCGCCGGGGCGAAGGCGAGCACTTCGACCTGCGCGAGCGGCTCGCCGGAACGGCCGCGCCCGCGCCGCTCGACCTCTACGCGAAGCTCGTCGGCCTCCCCGGGAAGCGCGAGGTGGCCGGCTGCGACGTCCAGGCGCTCTACGCCGCGGGGGACCTCGACCGGATCGCGGCGTACTGCATGACCGACGTCGTGCAGACGTACCTGCTCTTCCTGCGGCACCGGCTCGTCGACGGCGCGCTCACACCCGACGGCTACGCCGAGAGCGTCGAGCAGGCCCGGGAGGCGCTGCCCCGGCTCTTCGAGCGCCGGCTCGGGCCGGGTGAGCGGGGCGCGCTCCAGGGATTCCTCGACCGGTGCTCACCGTTCTTCGAGACCAGCGCGGAGCGCGAGCTCCGGCGCGCACTCTGACGGCTCCGTCCCGACGCACCCATCGCAAGGCTCGGGCCGGCCGCCCTGGGGTCCTGCGGCCCCGTGCGTCCGGCGGAGATCGGCGCGGTGCGGCTCGGGTCACCCTAGGTGCGCCGCACCCCCGGATCCTTTGGCCCAGTTGTCGGGCACTTGCGCTCGGCCGCGCGTGGCACCGGGGGTGCAACCAGGGGGTGCATGGCGGCGCGTGCCACTTCCATCCGCTCCAGACCCTTCACCGCCGCCATCCACGAGCTGGCGGCGCGCCCGGACGCGGCGGTGCTCCTCGATCTGGGGGGGACCGTCCTGTTCGCCAACGACGCGTGGGAGCGGTTCCTCCGGGTGTCCGCTGCGCTCGGGGTGACCCCGGTCGGCGTGCGGCTCGCCGACGCGATCCAGGGCGAGCTGCCCCGCAAGGTGTTCGAGGAGCTCCTGGCGCGGGTGACGCGTGCGCACGGCGGCGCGCGGACCCTCACCATCACGACCGAGTGCAACGGCCCCGATCGCGCGCGCCTCGTCACGAGCCACTTCGCGCCGGTGCTCGCCGGGCCGGAGGTGATCGGGGTGACGGTGGTCGTGAAGATCGTCCGCGAGCTGCCCGCCTCCGAGGTGTACCAGGTGGTGGAGGGGCGGGCCGACGAGTACCGGACGGCGGAGGGTGGGCTCGAGCAGTGCTGCTGCTGCCGGCGCACCCGGCGACCCGCCGATCCTGCCGAGTGGGACTTCGTGCCCGCGCTCGTCGCGGCGCCGCCGCCCGACACCACGTACGCCCTCTGCGCGCTCTGCCACGAGCTGCACGATCCGCTGGGTGGGGATCCCGAGGCGTGACTGCCGTGAACGAGCCCGAGCCCGTGGAGTCGCCCGCTTCGTGAAAAGGGCCCGCGCCCGGTCGGACCGGACGCGTCGTCTACGAGGCGCTCCGCGGCGGTCTCGACTTCGTGAAGGAGGCCCCCGACCCGTTCGTCGAGCGGCTCGGAGCGGGCGCTCGTCCTGTGCTTGCTTGCTTTGCGTTCTCGCCTACCATTCGAACGTCTCCGTCGACCTCGGGAGAGATCGAACGATGCACGATTGCCCCGACGGCTCCGCAACGCCCGTGGGGAGGGCGCGCGTCGCGCCCTTCCCACGTGTGCCCGGCAGCCAGGACCCTCGCCTTCTGTTCGGGTTCCTTCCATGAACCGCTGGCTCGTGGCGCTCGCCGGCACGGTCCTCATGGCGTGCCTCGGCACCGTCTACTCGTGGAGCCTCTTCACGCAGCCGCTCGTCGCCGCCTTCGGCTGGTCGAGCACCACCACCACCTGGGCGTTCGCGGCCTGCATCTTCTTCCTCGGCGTGGGCGCGATCCTCGGCGGCCGCTGGCAGGACCGCGCCGGCCCGCGCCCGGCGGCGGTCGCGGGAGCGATCCTGTGGGGGCTCGGAAACGTGCTCGCCGGGTGGGGCACGCCGCGCCTCGGCGCGCCCTGGCTGTACGCCACCTACGGCCTCCTCGGCGGGCTCGGCCTCGGTCTCGGGTACGTGACGCCCGTGGCGGCGGTGACGAAGTGGTTCCCCGACAAGCGCGGGCTCGGGAGCGGCATGGTCGTGATGGGCTTCGGCCTGGGCGCGTTCGTCTACAACAACGTGCTCCAGGCCTCGCCCTCGTTCGCGAGGGCGGCGCGCGAGGCGGGTGAGGCCATCGCGGCAGGGGGCGGTGCCCGGCTCTCCGAGGCTTCGCTCGACGCCCTCCAGCGCACGTTCGTGGGGTCCGGCCTCCTCTTCGCGGTGGTCGGCGGACTCTGCGCGGCGTTGGTGCGGAACCCGCCGCCCGTCGCACCCGCGGCGGGCGCGCCACCAACCTCGCCGCCGCAGCCGGCCGTCGACCTCCCTCCCGCGCAGGCGATGCGCACGCCGCAGTTCTGGGCCCTGTGGCTCATGCTCTTCCTGAACGTCACCGCGGGCATCCTCTTCATCTCCAACGCGGTGCCGATCATGCGGGAGCTGACCGGCGCGCCCGCGGCGACGGCGGTGGCGGTGTACGGGTTCATCGCGCTGTTCAACGGGCTCGGCCGGTTCTTCTGGGGCGCGGTGTCCGACCGGCTCGGGCGGAACCTCACCTACCTTCTCATCTACGGCGTACAGGCGGCGGTGTTCCTCGCGGTCGGCGCCGCGTCGAACCTGTGGCTCGTGGCGGCGCTCTTCGCGGTGGTGCTCCTGTGCTACGGCGGTGGCTTCGGCACCATGCCGTCCCTCGTCGCCGACTGGTTCGGCACGAGGTCCATGGGCGTGAACTACGGGTGGATCCTGCTCGCCTGGGGCGTGGGCGGGATCGCCGGCCCGATCTTCGTCGCGGCGGTGAAGGACGCGACCGGCACCTTCAGCGGCGCGCTGCCGGTCATCGCGTTCCTGCTGCTCGGGGCGATGGTGCTGCCCATCGTGGCCCGGCGGCCGGGCTCCGCCCGCGAGGGCGGCCGATGGGCGCACCTCGATCCCCGCCGGCTGGACGAGCGCTGAACGCCCGACGGTTCACCGGTTCGCTCGCGGTGGCCCGCGTTTGGCCTCGCCACCGCGGGCTCGCGTGGATCTCATAATCACGGGGGTGCGCCCCCGCCCCAGGAGCGGAGCTCCTGGGGCCCCCACCCCGGGCGCTACCGCGGCCCGCGCTTCGCGGTCCGCTTGCGCTTCTTGCTCAGCACGCGCTTCGACTTCGCCGTGGCGCGCTTCACCTTCGCCCGGTTCGACACCTTCCGCTTGGAGCGGTTCCCACGCTTGGCGGGCATGCAGCTTCTCCTCGGCCGTGACGGCCAGTGCGGCGCCTCGCGCCGCGGTTGGCGCGGCGGGCCCGATGGCCCGCCGCGGGGGACGCGCAGGCTACTCCAGCCAGTCGCGATCCCGCAGCTTCTTCGGCAGGTACTCCTCGGTGATGAAGCTGATCCCGCGCCGGGAGAGGGCCTCGAGCTCGAACTTCTGGCCCGAGCGGACCATCTCCTGGATCTCCTTCTGCCACTTCGGCGCCTCGAACCAGGGATACGCGAGCATCTGCTTGGCGCGCGAGACGTCCTGGTCGTTCATCGGGATCGACACGTTGGCGGGCAGCTTGTACTTCGTCTTGTCGAAGGACGACAGGCCGATGAAGCGGGCCCCGGGCACGGCCATCCGCATCGACTCGTACGCGAGGTTGATCGAGCCCTGCTTCAGCACCGAGTAGATGTAGAAGCCCCAGGGGTCGTTGTCGACGAGCACGTACACCGGGAGCTTCAGCTCCGAGTGGAGCCGCTGGACCACGCGCCGCACGCCGCGCGGCGGCTGGCCCTGGCCGGTGACGATGACGCACTTCTCGCGCTGCCAGAACTTGTCCTCGTTGAACCGCTTCCAGACGGCGTCCTTCTCGATGAGCAGGACGTACTTCGCCTCGCTCTTGCCGAACTGGACCACGTGCTCCTCGACGATCGAGGGCACCGACCACCCGCCCGAGCCCATCCGGCGCAGGTCGATGGTGTCCCCCGAGTCGCGGATGGTGATCGGCCCGACCATCGAGCCGCGGCCGGTGGCGAAGAGGTGGAGCTCCTCGCGGAGCGCGTCGATCGCGACCTCGAGGTCCTCGATGATCGGATCCGACTCTTCCTGCTCCTCGAAGGTGTTCTGCTTCGTGTCCCCGAGGCCATGCTTCGTCATGTAGTAGAGGTCGCGGATGCTCGTCGTCTTGCCGGCGTCGATGAGCTCCTTGCAGGCCTCGGACACGAGGAACGTCTGCATGAACTTCTTGGCCATGCTGACGTTGAAGAAGTAGCGCTTCTGCTTCTGGCTCCCGAGCTCGATGAGGCGCTTCCGCTCGTTGAACTTCACGTTGGCGAGCGAGCGGATGGGGATCTCGACGAACGGGTTCTTCCCGCCCTTCGTCGCCTGGAGGACCGAGGCGGCGAGCTTCTCGATCTTCTGGATGGTCTTCTTGTCGACCTGGTCGAGCCTGGCCATCGGTTACTCCTGCTCGTCTTCCTGGGCCGCCTTCGGCTTCGACCTGCGCGCCGGCGGTCCGTTCGGCTGGCGCGGGTTCTTCGAGATCTTCTCCGACTGCTCCTCGAGCGCCGCGTCGGTCATCTCCTGCTCGGTCACCTTGTCGGCGAGCCTGAGGAACTCGCGCTTGATCGGGTCCGGGCTCCGGCCGGTGATCTTCCCGATCGCCTGCGCCACCTCCTGGATGTAGAGCTCGAAGAGGCTGCGGCGCTGCGCCTGGTAGTCGAGGTGCTTCTTCTTCCGGATGTGCGCGGCCAGCTTCCGCCCGCACTCCTGGGCGGCGAGCTGGATCTCCCGCGTGATCTCCGGGTAGTGGGCGACCGCCTCCTTCGCCTCGCTCGTGAACGGCACCCAGACGCTCGCGATGTGGACGAGGAGCGCCATCGGGCCGACCGGGAGCGAGCCCTTGGGCTGGCTGAGGAGGTAGTTGCGCCAGTCGGTCTTGACGATCGCCTCGGTCATGCCGCACGCGCTCCGCTGGAAGAGGAGCGGGACGCGGTTCGCGAAGCGGAAGAGCTCGATGGGCTTGTCGGCCGGCCAGGAGCCGCCGTAGGCGAGGCCGACCTCCACCTGGAAGGGGTTGCCGCGGTACACCTTGGGTGGACGGGTGACGGTCGAGATGAAGTAGTTGTGCCCTTTGATCTTCTCGACCCCCTCCTCGGGCGGCGCGTCGGGCACGACCGGCGCCGAGGCCTTCGCCTCCTTCTCCTTCTTCGAGGCCTTCTTCTTGGCCGCCGCGTCGAGGTCGAGCTGCTCCTCCTGCTCCGGCCCCTCGGACTCGATGACGTTCAGGAACGAGACGAGGCCCTTGCGCATGAGCTCGTCGCCGATGGGCGACAGCACCTGCGTCGGCGGGGCCATGATCTTGGTCTCGGAGATGGCCTTGTGGAGGCGGGCGGCGAGATCGCGATCCTCGGCCAGGTCGCGCGGCCGCACCTTCCCCTTGAGGCCGGCGTTCTTGACGATCTCCTCGGCGACGCTGGAAGAGACGCGCGAGAAGGCGGTCTGCAGGAACCCCTTCACGTCGTGGCTCTTGGAGTCGGCCGCCATCACCATGAGGGCGCCGAGCTCGACGCCGTGCGGGTGCGGCCGGATCTCCTGCGCCTCCTTGGGCAGCTCCTCGGTCGCGCGCGGGAACGTGAGCAGCTCCTGGCGCGGGCGGAG
>Ga0196971_1000909_pt1 | contig 16277 bp, 15 predicted proteins | sample S1v_1013CmetaG_FD_148660 | JGI IMG/M metagenome (GOLD analysis project Ga0196971, IMG submission 148660) | Soil microbial communities from Anza Borrego desert, Southern California, United States - S1+v_10-13C | ecosystem: Environmental > Terrestrial > Soil > Desert | place: USA: California... | reverse complement strand
CCGGTTACGAACGGACAAAACGCGCGGCTGCGTGTCACGGGGAAGTATCCTCGCGATGGTGTTCATGCTGGTGAAAAGCGCCGAGCGGCACTGGCGGAAACTGAATGGGATTCCCCGTTTAGCCCAAGTCATCGAGGGAGTCGTGTTCAAGGATGGAGTTCAGGAAGACGTCGAGAAAGTCGCCGCCTGAGCCCACCCCCGTACACAACATTTGACCATTACTCGGGGTCCGGACATCGCTCGCAGATGACTCGACGCCCGGTCGCAATGCCTTGTGGGTGGCCTACGACCGCGCTACCGCGCGACCTTCGGCCACCCACCCGGCGCTCGAGCTTCCGGGGACTACTCGACTCGCTCGCTCACTCGCTCCATGTCTCGCAGCGTTTCGTCGAGCGCCTCTGGCGGAGTGTCAAACACGAGGACGTGTACTTGAGGGGCTATGCGGGTCTGCCGGAATTGCTGGTGGGGCTGACGCGCTACTTCGAGTTCTACAACCTGGAGAGGAAGCACCAGTCACTGGGCTATCTCACCCCGGAACAGGTCTACCGGACTGCCATCGGCGGCGGAGCCAGGATTGTGGACCATTTTACCGGCGGGACCTCACACCCCGCCGAATCGGGGCAGCGCCGTTCCGCTGCGAGTGATCCGGCACCCTCTTAAATTCGGTTCGGATTTGTCTTGACTAGGGGGCCACTTAAGAATACTTCAACATCGACTATGTAAGGTAAGCCGTGATCCAATGTATAGAGTTCGGGCACACCGTTAATAACCATCAAGCCATAACCTGGAAAGCACAACAGCCCCACAACCATCGTCTTACGCGGTCTTCGCTCCAAATCACCGGCACTACGGATCGCCAGCCCGCCTCCTCCAGCGTAGCTACCTAAACCGATTCCCCCGAATGCCTGTCGGGCGCCATTGAGTGCTTCACCTTCCACAGCGGTGCGGAATCCGGTTTTTGCGATCTACGGGCCAAGATCAAGGATCAGCGCGATTTAGTAACGTTCATCGACTCTCGGAATTGAGACGGATCATAACAGCAAGCGGGCAGCAAGCAGTGGCTGTTACGAGTGGTTTAAACCCGCAAACGGCTGGTGGATCTAACCCATATCCTGGTGGTGCCAAGACTTCGCTCGGAAGACATATCTTTCAATTCAGTGACATAGCGTTACAACAAAGGGCGGCACAAACGTTGCAGGTCGCAGGTTCCGGAAAAAGCCACCAAATCTGCCATCATGATGTCCCGCCTATTCGGCCATAGAGTCGCCATTCCCGTAATTCTGTCTCTGGTCAGTCTGACCCTATTTACCGGACTGAGGACCATGCTGTTGATCGAGAGTTTTCCCGATCTGCCGCACGAGCCGATGACGTTGCTTGTCATCTATGCCCAAGGGTTGTTTTACGACAGTGTTGTTTGCATCTGGGCCTTTGCGCCGCTTGCCATCGTTTTGGAAATCCTGCCGGAGCGGGTTTACCACACGGTCGTCCACCGGCACATCATGCTCGCCTTGGTCGCCGGGCTGTTCTTCGGGATCGGCTTCATCATGGTTGCCGAGTGGTTGTTTTGGCAGGAGTTTTCCGCGCGCTTCAATTTCATCGCCGTCGATTATTTGATCTATCGGCGCGAAGTCGCCGGCAACATCTCCGAATCCTATCCGGTAGTCGCCATTCTCTCGGCCTTGGCCATCGTGGCCTTGATCAAGCTCTATTGGGTCAGGGGCCGCCTGCGCCGGGCGCTGGAGCAACGCACCCCGCCACGGCAGCGGGCGGTCTCCACCTTTTCTGCCAGCTTGCTCCTCATCGGCGCGGCCTGGTTCAACGGCGATAGGTTTGCCCCGTTATCGGCAAACACCTATGTGGATGAGCTCGCTCATAATGGCCTTTTTCAGTTCTTTTACGCGTTCCGCCACAACCAGCTCGATTATGAACGCTACTACTCGGTCGAAGACCCGGCTATGGCGTCCGCGCTGCTCCGCGCCCAAGTGCTGCTGCCGGGAGAGCGATTCACCGGCATTGAACTCTTCGACGTGACCCGTCAGGTGTCACCCGACGAGCCCGAGCGGAAGCTCAACGTCATCCTGATGACCATCGAAAGCCTGAGCGCGGACTATCTGAGCGCGTTCGGCAATTCGGACCACCTGACGCCGAACTTGGACCGGTTGGCAAAAGAGGGGCTGTTGTTTACCCGGTATTACGCAACGGGCAACCGCACCGTCCGCGGCTTGGAAGCAGTCACGCTCGGCATCCCGCCAACCCCTGGCAATTCGGTTGTGCGCCGTCCGGACAACGCTAATTTGTTCTCGTTGGGTTCTGTGCTCCGTGCCAAGGGGTACGACGTGAGATTTTTGTACGGCGGGTACGGCTACTTCGACAACATGAACGCCTTCTTCGCCTCGAACGGGTACGAGGTGATCGATCGGGCACTCTTGGCTCAAGACGAACAGGAATTTGCCAATGTCTGGGGGGTTGCGGACGAATACCTTTATCTGAGAACCATGCGGGAGGCCGACCGAAGCCATGCGGCAGGCAAGCCGTTCTTTTCGCTGCTCATGACGACCTCGAATCACCGGCCGTACACCTTTCCCGAGGGGCGGATCGATGCGCCCCAGAAAAAGCGCGCGAGCGTCGTCCGCTACACCGATTGGGCGATCGGCCACTTTATCGAAGAGGCGCGCAAGCACCCCTGGTTCAAGGACACGGTGTTCGTCATCGGGGCCGATCATTGCGCCGGCAGCGCCGGCAAGGATGCGGTGCCGTTGCTCCGCTACCATATTCCGCTCATTGTGTACGCGCCGAAGCACGTCGCCCCCAGGGTCATCGATCAAGTCGCGAGTCAGATGGACCTGCCGCCCACGGTGCTCGGGTTGCTCAACCTGCATTACACCAGCCGTTTTTACGGCCGGGACATTCTGCGGACCCCGCTGGACCAGGGGCGTGCCTTGGTCGCCACGTATCAGCGGGTGGCGCTTTACGAGCACGATCGGTTGACGATTCTCTCGCCCCGCCACACGGATGAGATTCATATCGACCCGCTTGGCCGTGACATCGTGCAGCCGCTGGGGCCGGATAAAACGGCTGCCGCGCGCGCCATCGCGTGGTACCAAGGCGCCTTCTGGGCACTCAAACATGGCTTGTTGTCGGCGCTGCCGCCATCGGCGCACACGTCGACGTCCGTGGCGGGAAAATCCCAACCGGGTCATTCCGGAAGTTGACCTTGATGTTCCGCTGCTCGCTAAAGGATACGGTGGATCCCTGCACGCGTTCTGTAGACCCTCTCCAACCGGCTTCCTCCTCGTTCATAGAGAGGGACGGGACAACGCCGTGTGTCTGGCGAAATACGGGGAGGATTGGCGACGCTACGGGAACGGGTGCCCTGGCGGATCGTACCGGACATTTATTGAATCCAGCCTCCATCCTAAACACACGGTAGACACTCACTTAGGGCCGGTAAAATCCTGTCCCAAAAAACCGGGACCATCGCTGCCCAGACAGTCGATACAGGCACCAAAGTTGTTAAGCCTATGTACGCCCGAAGAGCCTTTCAGGCATGTTTGGTCTCTTGCCATCCGCATGGAAGACTCACATCCGAGGAAATCAACAAGCGTGCGGAGGCACTTTTCAAGCACGGTGGAGCCTAATTGGGTAGCCGTGGGTTTCTCTCCTCCAGTGGGCCGGATAATCCGTATTGCGACCGCGGTGGCGGCTGCACAGCCATGGGAGGAGCGCTTTGTCCTGGAGGCAACCATTGGAGTCAGCGTTGGACCGTTTGTAGTTGAGGATTTGCCGGCCTGCCGGAAGTCTTCGCCCTGACGCTGTCAATCGCCGCATCCAATATAGGTGTTAACGTTCAGCCCATGGATTCTACGCACCAGCCTAGTGAAAGGAGAAGGCATGGCCACTAAGATCTTCGTCAACCTTCCGGTAAAAAACCTCGACAAATCCATGAAGTTTTTTGCTGAGCTCGGTTTCACCTTTAATCCGAAGTTCACGGACGAGACGGCCGCCTGCATGATCGTCAGCGGGGACATCTACGTCATGCTCCTGACGGAAGCCAAGTTCAAGGAGTTCACGCCCAAAGCCATTTGTGATGCTACAAAAAGCACGGAAGTCCTGGTGTGTTTGTCTTGTGAAAGCCGAAATCAGGTCGATGAACTGGTCACCAAGGCCGTCGCCGCAGGCGGAACAACCTACAGCGCCCCCAAAGACTATGGCTTTATGTACGCACATGGGTTTCAAGACCTGGACAGTCACATCTGGGAGCTCATGTACATGGAGCCGAGCGTAGTCAATCAAGAGTAGACCGGGAAAGATACGGAACGTGGGAAACCAGTTGCAGCGAACGGCATTCCGCCGCTGAACTCTTCCGTTGGGTAGCTCCGATGCGGAGCGGTTCATGGCTGAGGGAGAAGTTATGCTATCGACCCGAACCTCGTGGATGTCATTTTTATTAGTCGCCTTCGCGGTTGCGATGCTCGCCGCCAGCGCCCACACGCATCAGGAACAACCTGGAACTCGCTTGGCGGAGGGTGCCCGACTCGGAGAAGTGCGTTTCCCGACCTCCGCCCGATCGGAAGAGGCGGAAGCCCACTTCCTGCGCGGGGTCGCCGCGCTTCATTCCTTCTCGTATGACTTGGCGCTCGATGAGTTTCGGAAATCTATAGAAATCGAGCCGGATTTCGTCATGGGCTACTGGGGCGAGGCGATGGCCTACAATCAGCCGGTCTGGGGAAAGCAAGACACCGAGTCCGCACGAAAGGTACTCGCGAGAATCCAGGACACCCCGAGCCTGACCTCAAGGGAGCGCGCTTATTGGCAGGCGGTGAAGCTGCTCTACGGCGGAGGCGATAAGCTCGCGCGTGATCGAGGCTACGCGGCAGCCATGGAAAAGATCTACCGGGAGTATCCAGATGACCTGGAAGCCGCCTCTTTTTATGCGCTGGCCCTGCTGGGGAGCGTCCGGTCGGACGACCCTGCCGGTTTGCGGACCCGGATGCAGGCGGGCGCCATCGCACTAGAGGTAGCCCGAAAAGAGCCCAATCACTCCGGCGCGACGCATTACATCCTCCACGCGTTTGATGACCCGGACCACGCCATCCTGGCGCTTCCGGCCGCGCGGCGCTACGCCGACATCGCCCCCGAGGCGCCCCATGCCTTGCACATGCCTGCGCACATCTTCCTGCAACTGGGGATGTGGCCGGAAGCTGCCTCGACGCAGGAAACGTTGTGGGTGCAGCAGAAAAATCTTCCCATCGGCCAGCGCGACTATCACAACCTGTACTGGCTGCTCTATGTCTATTTACAGCAGGGCCGCTACCGTCAGGCGGAAGAATTGCTTACGCTGATGCAGAAAAGCCTCGTTGAGGGCCCAAGAGAGGACAGGTTTTTTCTGGGCTACGGAACTTTTATGTATTCCAGTATGGTCGCCGCCTTCGTGGTGGAAACCGCACGCTGGGATTTAGCCACTCAGTTAGTGGATCCGCTTCAGAAAGATGCCGCGCCTTTCATTGAGGCTGTCGAGGGCAATCCCGGCCCATACCAAGCACTCGCCAAGTACGTTCAGTCGCTATGGATATTCACACGGGGTATGGCGGCCGCGCAGCGAAATTCGCCAGATACCCAGAAGAGTCTTGAGGCATTACAAGCGATGGCGCAGCAAGCTAGCCCAGAAGAACTGCCCGGTGTCGGTTTGTCTTTGTCGAAAGCACTGGAGATTCAAAGGCTGGAGATCGCCGCAATAGCAAGTGCTTCAAAAGGCAGGCTGGACGAGGCGATCAAGAGCATGGTGCAAGCCACCGCCATGGAGGAATCGGTGCCGCCCCTGCCGGGCCCGCCTCCACTGATCAAGCCCTCGCATGAATTGCTCGGTGAAATCCTCTTGCAGGCAGACCGTCCGGCGGATGCTGAAAAACAGTTTGAGACCGCACTGCTCCGACAAACAAGCCGGGCGCGTTCATTACTGGGCGCTGCCCGCGCCGCCGCTCGACAAGGCGATCGCGAGAACGCCGTGAGCCTCTATGCCAAGTTCCTGAGTCAGTGGCAGCAGAGCGACAGCGGACTGCCGGAGGCGCAAGAGGCACAGACTTACTTAAAACAGGCCAGCGTACTAGGCATGGGCAGAAGCCGAGCGGCTCAATCGGGTAACCAGGGTTTCTAACCCATAGACCCGGTGGTGCCGGATGGCTGGCGTTTCTATCGTGGACGCCGGGCGCAGGGATGAATTGATGGAGGGGCAAGGATGATTTTTTCTCAATCGACCGGAAAGCTTTCGGGCGTGACATTCGTTGTCACGGTGGTGCTGGCCGTGTGGTTCGCGCTGGTTTTTCTGCTCGGTGCGAACGGGGCGTTCGTCCGGCCGCCGGAGGTCCCTCCTTTGCCGATCCTCCTCGGCGCGACGGTGCCCGTAGTCGTGTTCATGGCCGCCTACTTGGGATCAGCTACGTTCCGGGCGTGGATTCTCGCCGCCGACCTCCGGCTTTTGACCGCGATCCAGGCGTGGAGGGCTGGTGGATTGGGCTTTCTGGCCCTCCATGCGCATGGCGTCCTGCCCGGTCTATTTGCTTGGCCTGCCGGACTAGGCGATATCGCGATCGGGGTTACCGCACCCTGGGTGATGCTCGCCCTGATCCGCCGACCCACCGTTGTAGCCAGCCGCCCCTTCATGATCTGGAATCTCCTGGGGATCTTGGATCTAGTCGTTGCAGTGAGCACTGGGGCGCTGAGTTCGGGCTTCATCGCCGGACTCGTTGGCGAGGTTACGACGGCCGCGATGGGCCGGCTGCCGCTCGTGCTCATCCCGGCGTACCTCGTCCCGTTGTTCATCATGCTCCATCTCACCGCCCTCTTTCAGACACGACGGTTCGAAGGTAGATGCGAGAATTTCCACCAGCCATGAACCGTCGAATCCACATGCAAGGGTTCTGTTGCAATAGCAGATCAATTACTTGAATAAGTCCAACGCTAAGCCACCGCCTCTGGCGGTGAGGATAACAAAGGCTCTGTCCTTGCGAGGAACTGCGACGAGGGTTGTACTCCATTTTTCAATCTATAGTGCATTAACAATCCATGACCAGGCGGTGATGGAATACACGCGTGCGGGATCGTTTTCGAGATCCCGTAAGGCGTGCTCCAAGTGGTCTTCCAACGCGTCGAAGCTGTCAAATACCCGATTGAGAAAAGATTTCTCGCGCAGTTCATTCCACAGATGCTCGGCCGGGTTCAGTTCGGGCGCATAAGGGGGCAAGAACACCAGTCGGAGATTGGGTGGAAGCGGAAACTGCTCGCTCTTGTGCCACCCGGCCCCATCCACCACCGATCCGTTCGTCCGGATAGCGGGAAGCCATTTCCTCCAGAAACAGGTGCCTGCAAGTCCCGTTCACGGGCGGCAAAGTCAGGCTATCCAAGCGCCCATCCCGGCGCGAGACCGCTGCATAGGCATAGGTATAGTCCTGAGTGACCATGGCCTGGACGAGTGGGCGGAATGGTTTCGGACACCCGCAGCGCCGAGGATCCGAAATCCGCCCGAACCGGACGTCGTCCTGAAACATCAGTCGGATGGGGCCGGTGCCTTCGAATCCTTGGATGGCCTCGGCGAGTGTCTTGGGGAGTTTTTTTCACATCTCTTGATCTGCCGGATCCGCTTTCGGATGACGCTTATCTGGCGCCAATTTACGCTAACCCTGCCGGTGCAGCATCCGATAAACGGTGGAAAGTGCTACCGGCCGACCCAAGTAGGACTCCAGCGCCGCCTGGATAGGCGGCACCACCAACACCCCGCCTGCTTTCGCTTCGTCCAGCTACGGCGCGAGAAACGCCGCCTCCTGTTCCGGCGTCAAGAGTTCTCGACGTCGTCCGCTGCTCGGCGACTTTGGGTTTTCTTCCCCCTGGATCATCCGCTCGAAGCGGCGCCCAGTCGGCACACCCAGCCGGGCGAAACGCCGATCGCGGCGGCGGTTTGCCGTAGGGTCAATCTCAGTTCCAAGGGCAAGACGACCGCTTGCGCTATCTTCAACTCGTCGACGCGCTGGTCCGTTTCTAGAACCGCTTTGGCCTGCGCCAACACGGCCCGTCCACCCGCAGGTCTCGCCACAGCAGTTCACCTCTGAAATAACAGGCCAGATTGTTATCCTTATGATTGCGAAATGGAATCAGAAGTCCTCAATTTGTGGGCCGTCACTAATAGCTTACCGACGCCGTTACTCTCACCTGTCGAGGCATCACCGGATGCCGCATGATGCCGTCCTCTGCGGCGGCGTTCTTCGGGTAGCGCGATTCGTAGAAGTAAGCGATGTCGTTAGCGTGGGAATCGAACAGGTTGAAGACAGCCACTTCCAGCTTGAGCTTTTGGTAATGCCAGCCTCCGCCCAGGTTGAGCAGATTGGTGTCGCCGGCCCAGGCAGTTGCGCCACCGTACCCGCGCCGATGACCGTGCCCACGGAGTTGGGAATGTCGTTCTCGCCCTTGGGCACGTCCAGATAGCGGGCCGAAGTGAAGGCGAAGTCACCGTCCAGGGTCAGCCAGTCCAGGGGCTTGTAATAGTTGGTCCATTCCACGCCGTAGCGCTCGCTCTGTCCCGTGGGCTCTGTGGCGCCCGCATCGCCCACGAACACCAGTTCCGAGTCCGAATGCAGGTACCAGACGGCCAGGGTACTAGCCAAGCCTTTGACGTACCAGGCGCGCACCCCGCCCTCGGCACCGCGTTGTTTGGCGGGTGCCGGCGGGGCCCTCAGGCCCGGTAACGCACGGCACGGTGGACCTTGAACAGCTTGGCCAGTTCATCATCCTAGAAACGGCAGTTGGACGCGTCCAGTGGGAACGATGCCGACGGCTTTGCGCGATCTCACGAAGGCGGCGACCTAACACCGGGTCGCCGCCCGTGTTTCTGATGGGGCAGGCGTGAACGCTCTGAGAGCCCCCTTTTCAAACCGCCGCGAAATCCCACTGCAAAAAATCCTGAAGGCGGTGAACCTTTTCCGAATTTCCCGAAATCTACAGATTGAACTCGGATTATTCCTGCTTCGGAAAAACCAACTACGGTACCGATTCATTGCGTATGACCGTCCATCCCACGCTAACCCTGCCTGATAGACAAACCGCCTCATGCATCGATGATCATCGGGATCGGGAACTGATGACAGGGATCCAGGCGCGCGATATGGGCGCTTTCGAGATACTGTATTCGGCCTTCTACCATCGCTTGTCCAGGTTTATTTTTCAGGCGACGCGACGACTGGATATGGTGGAGGATGTGATCAATGAAACGATGCTAGTCGTATGGGAAAAGCCCGAGAACTTTGATTACACCTGCAAGGTGTCAACTTGGATTTTCGGCATTGCTTACCGAAAGGCGCTTAAAGCCTCGGCGAAACAGGCCCGATCCGCCCATGCCGTGCCTATTGACGAGTTCGGAGAGGAATTGGCGGATAACAGAGCGTCACCGGCACGGCAGGTGGAAGGCGAGGATCTGCTCTCCGTTGCGTTGGACTCACTCTCGCAGGAGCAACGCGCCGTTATCGAGTTGACCTATGGCCATGGACTTCGTTATCAGGAGATCGCCGCCATCCTCGACTGTCCGGAAAATACGGTGAAAACCCGGATGTTTCACGCACGCAAGAGGCTTCAGACCTTATTTAGCGAGCTGACATCAGAGCTGACGGATCCTTCCGAAGAGGATATGTCCTAACGCCGACCGCTCGCCCGACGGAAAGCGCTCCACATCGTCATGAAGCGGCCGTTCGGGAACGTGAAGATCTGCTACAAAGGCTTTCCGCAATCAGGGACACCGCGCAATCGTGCGAGTGCAAGGCAAGCATCGACGATCCGGTCCAACGAATCTGGAGCTTGTGCAGAGGTCGCCTTCGACGCGTGTAGGACTTCTACGGCCTCAGGCGCGGTCAAACTGGGCTTGAGTTGCCGCATCAGGGCCAATAGACCCGTGACATGGGGAGCGGCGAAGGAACTACCGGATACGAAGTCGTACCTCCCGTGCGGCAGTGTCGTAAGAATATCGGTGCCCGGGGCAGTGATCCCATCATTGGCGGCCGCTTGCTGCTTGCGATCCATCTGGGCGGCTCGGACCGCAATGATTCCGGGCTGATTGGCGGGAAAGCCCGCGTTCGGTCCGTTTTCACTGGCATCCGCGGCGACCACGAGGATACCCCGATCGACTGCCGCCCGAAGGAGCCGTCCGACCAGCGGATCGTCCGGCCCGGTCAGGCTCAGATTGATGATAGGGATGCCGAGACGCACGGCTTCATTGAGCGCCGCCGCAAGCGTAAAGCTGTTGCACACTGCAGCGACGGAACCGAAGCGCTCCGGCCAACACGCCCTAAGCGCGTAGAGCTTGGCATCGGGTGCAATTCCGGCAATGCCAATCCCATTTCCAAGTTGAGCGGCGACGATGCCGGCGACAGCCGTGCCGTGGACGTCATCAGTCGGATTGCCGTGATTCGATGATGCCAGATTTTTAGAGACAGCGATTTGGCCTCTGAGGTCGGGGTGGGCATCATCCACACCGGTATCGACCAGTGCGATGCGGACGCCCCGTCCAGTCGCCAGACGATGGGCTTCCTCGATGTGCATACTCTGCAAGTTTTTTTGCAGTCGAAAGTAAGGATCACTGCCGAAGGACGCCGACGTCTCATTGGCTAAAACCCGAAAGGTCCGCATGATCTGGACGGATTCGACCCGGCGATCCTGCGTGATGGTCTCGATAGTATCGGTGAGGATGTGACCGACAGGAATTTCGTACACTACGCATACCACCCCCAGAACGGTAACCGGCCATTCCGCCATCAGCTTCAGCCCGTACTGCTCTGCCAAGTCTACCGCGACGCGAGTGCTCCAGGCAGAACTCATGTAACCGCCATGTAGACGATAACGATCCAGAATATTGCCGGGCACCTGGCGTCCAATGCTCGAATCGGTGAACGTCACCAGGATGCGCCGCTCTTCAATCGATGGGTCGACCTCGGAACCGAGGCTTGGAAAATCGAGATCCATGACGCATCCAGTCAGTTGCAACAGGAGCGCCAAGACTAAAGCGATCAAGCTAAACGTCATGGCGCCGAAGAGGGCCGGGTTGTCGGCTCTGCCAGCAATACACCCGGTTGGCGCCGAAGGTAGGCCAAGGCCGCCTCGATCCTCGCATTCTTGTCTTTGCCGCTGGCTAGGCGGACCGTATAAACGCCCGCCGAACCGGGCATGTCGACTCGGCTCCCGTCGACTGCTTTCAAGAGCGCATCAACGCGTTCGGCGCCAAGACTCGTTTCGACAACCAGGCGCAGATCCCCCTGATTCGAGGCCATGATCGAAGCGGGGTCGGCCAAAGTTCGAAACCGGGGCTCCGTTAGTTGATCCCACTGACGCCAGCTCAAGGGGACGATCAGCAGCAAAAGCATTACCGCCAGAGCCAAGCGGGTCAGTGGCTTGTTTGCGATGACCGGAAAATGCTGGAGCCAGGTTCGAAGTTGGCCCAATCGATCGAAGCGCAACGCTGCCGATTCAGATTGTTCACGCTGTCGAATGGTGGCGAGCAAGCGAGAGTACCCGGCCTGCGGATCCTGATTCGGATAAAGCGTGTGAGAGATCCGCTCCGAAAGCGCGTAAAGCTTCACCTGTTCACGTCGGCAAATCAGGCAACGACTCAAATGCGTCTCCACCCGTGTCTGCTCTTCTCCCTCTAAGGTTCCGGTTATATGCCAGGGCAAAAGTGAAAACACATCCTCGTGCTCACGGTCCTGCGGGCATGGCTTACTCAAATTCATCGTGCTTCTCCAACAATAAGAGCATCCAACTTAGGCATCCCATCATCCAGGAAGAGCTCCAGCAATTTGTAGGTGTGAGACATACGTGCAGCGCGTCTCGAGCGCTACGCCATTGTCGAACAGGTCTAGCCCATAAGCCTGCATTTCAGGGATCGTCCGTCAAGGGAAACTCGACCTGTCGTCATTACAGAACCATTGGATCCGGACAAGGCCGACCGTACTCTTCAAACCGTTCAGCTACCTGGCGAATAAGCGGTAAATCGCCTACGAGGGACCTGTCAATCCGCGGTTCTACTCTATTTATTCCGCGGCCAAGCCAAAAGTTCATTAAAAGCCGACAGAGAGGGAAAATAGAAAGTGGTCGTCCAGCGGCTGGAAATATATCGATCCATTCTCGGGCTCGCCCTCGCGATGCTCGTGATAAGGCAGATTGGTATCCACATAGCGCAAATCGACCGAAATATACCGATTCACGTACCAGGTCACTCCGGCATTCCAGAAAAAGTAGTCGTAGTGCGCCAGTTCGCCGGCTTGATGAAAGCCTAGGCCTGCGGACAGTTGCAGCCGATCCACCGGGCTATAGCGGCCGACCAGTTCATAGGCTAACGTCTTGGCGCCACGGTTATAGGTATCGTAGGCGAAAGCCACCCGAGCGCTCAGAAGATCGCGGTAATGGAGCGAACCGTAGAGTTCGTTATAGTCCGAGTCTTGGCCGAACACTTTGCCATCATATAGATACCGGCTGGCCGAGAGATCAAGCCTCCAGTCCTTGGCAAACTTAGTCGCCCAACCCAGATAAGGATTGATTTCCACATGCGCTCGGTCATCGTAGTATTCATCGTCGAAACTGACCGGCGCCAGCCAGAGGCCGGCATACAGGCCGATTTCGTGCTCGTATTCCAGATTCCCCAGGGCAACGGGATTGTTCCGGCTCTTCGTATAGCCCCGATAAACATAATCCGTTGCAAAGGTCAAGGATCCCTTGAAGTCGGCAAGCGCCGGAACACTGAACAAGGCGAGCAGTAGCCACGGAAGCCTACGATTCATGAAAGATCTGATCGGTTTCGGCAAGGGGATATGACCGCATTCTCTCCGGGCACGATCAGGAGAGATCCGATGTCGAGACGCATGAATTCAGCTCGCCATGAGCGGATTCGTCCGGCCAACCGGTCTTTGGCTGATGACGGACGGCAGAAGGCTCGCACGGAGGCTGAGCAGCGCGGGATCCGAGGGTTGGACTTTGGCTTGTCATCGAAAACTCCTCCTGAGTTAGGCGATCAAGTCGCGCAAATACCTATCCACTGGCTGTGCCAAGGCAGGTGCCGATAGGCTCGTTGTGGAGCCAAAAAGATCACGGCGGTCCGCCAGGAATTCTACTTGGAGTCTGTGCAGATATTGGAAAGTTCAACCCACTCTGAAATGCGTACGACGGATATCCTTCAACCTGAAGGATACGCAGCAAACCCCAAAGAGTAAGCACGGCGCACCTTTTCCGAGTCTATAGGCAATCCATCCTTTGTAAAATCTCCTGTCCGCTCAAGCATCCGATCGACTTTCATCGTACTCGGTTCATAGGACTCGGATGGGTGTTCGAGGGCAAAGAGCGTTTTCTACTGACAGCGTTATGCCAAACCGCATTCAATAAGGAATTAATTTTTGTAGGGTGGGTTAGGTGCACATCAGCACCGACCGACCGACGATCACTACGTTTCGCGTGCGCCGTAACCCACCAAGCGCCCTCGAATCGGTGGGTTACGCTTCGCTAACCCATCCTACCGTTAATGTTCACTCGAATGCCGAATGGAATTAGGCTGGTATCCAGGAATCTGATCTCGGGTGCCTCTAACCGCCCCACACATGCGGACCGGGATTAGAAACACAAGATCGAAAAAGCAGTCTGCCAGGACAGCGCAAAAAGAAGGGAATCGCAAGTTACGATGCCGCAAGAAAGTGAAAGGCCGCAACTGGCCTATCGCGGTCGACACCTTGGTATTGGCGGATGCTGTGATTTCGGCCGGGATTCAGGATCGAATTGGGGTTCATCACCTGCTCTTGCGTCGGCTGCCGTCGCCAATCCGCCGGATCCAGGCCATCTTGGCTGATGGCGCTTACAGCGGCAGCCGGCTCGATTGGATTGGATACCTGTTCCGATGGATCCTGACGATGGTGAGCCGCGTCATGCCGGACTGTTCGAAGTGCTGCCCTAGCGCTGCTGGTTGGTCGAGCGGGCTTCGCCTCGCCCGAGCCTGTCAGAATTTTTGTGGGTGAGGCATAGCATGTCATTCACAACCCGGAGCATGTCTGCCAAGCAAGACGAAGTCTGACACTTCCATGTGCTCATCCGATCCTACGGTATTGACGCAATTACCCTTAGCCCAGAAATGCAGTTTCAAAAATTCCCGATGAATATAGACGGCAACTTCCCTTTCGGAAAACTCGCTGTATAGGCTATGCCGAACTCCGTCGGAATGCTCAAATACCGACTGTACGGCGCCGCCGGCGAAAACCTCGGAGCAACGTCGGCGTTTTGAACTACCGCCGACGCGCCCGTGACAACTCGCCCAAGCTATCGGTTTTATCCACCGAGACCGCTTAACGCCGCATCAAGATATTCGACCGATTCTTTCGCCTGTTCGGTTGCTTTATTCGCATTGCCTGCCTGGCCTTGACTAATAGCGTCTTGCAAGCTTTTGGCAGCCTTATCCAGATCTGGAAGCTGTTTCTCTTTTTGAGCCATTTTGACGTGGTCCAAGCCGGTCTGGGCATGTTGCACGAGTGCTTTCGCATCGCCCTTTTCGCCCTCCGTCACAGCGATGGTCACATGCTGGCGTGCCTCTCTCACGTGTTTTATATGTTCCGGCTCCGTTTGAGCAAATCCTAAATTACTCAAAGCCAATGTCGTCACCAAGGACACAGCGATAATGATCCGTTTCATCTTACACCTCACAATTCCATTTCTGATTTCCTACAGGGCAAAACTTTAGACAAATGTGGCGTACGCAACGCTTCACCTTTTAAGAAGTTATGCGTACAAAGGGTAGAGCAACGGAAACTAAGCGCGATGACAACCACCAATAACGCTTTTGTAGTCTGTCATCCGTTGATGGTCAGACGAATCCGCAAGGCGAACGCGAGAAGACGTCGGTGAATAAAGGGCAAACCGTTACCAGCCTGCTGTAGAAGAAACCGATTCGGGAAGTGGCGGCGCGAGATTGGAATTCTGACTTTTCTTGCCACGGCTTCCCGAAAAACGCTGTAGCAGATCGGAAAAGGCTCCGGGGCGTCTGATGTACCCGAAAATCTCGATGTCCGCCCCCTGATCTCACCACGCTATAAAAATCCGCGCTCAAAATCAGAAGTAGCGAATGATCCACGAAGCTTTATCATGCTTCCTGCGCAAATTTTTCAATTCATGGAATTCATGTTGGCTCAGTTCACGGTGAGCACGATCTTGCCGCGCGCATGTCCACTTTGGCTGAGTTCGTGGGCCTCACGCACCTTTGTCAGGGGCAGCACGGTTTCCACCGGCACGTGGAGCGTGCCGTTATCGACAAGCGATGCGATCTCCGCGAGTTGCAGCGCATTCGGTTGGACGAACACATAGGCCCCGCGCGCCTGGTGGGCTCTAGCCTCGGCATCCGACGGTGCCTCAAGGATAGACACCAGCACGCCCCCTGGTTTGAGCACCTGCCAAGACCGCCGCTGAATCTCGCCACCCAAGGTATCGAACACCACATCTACATCCCGCACCGCCTGCTCGAAAGGTGTCGTGCGATAGTCGACGACCTCGTCCGCTCCCAAGCCAAGCACGAACTCCCGGTTGCGGGCCGAAGCGGTGCCGATGACCCTCGCACCGATCCATTTGGCCAGTTGCACCGCGAAACTCCCGACCCCTCCGGCCGCGGCGTGAACCAGCACCGTTTGCCCAGGCTCCAACCGGGCCGCATCGAACAACGCTTGCCAGGCCGTCAGAGCCGCGAGCGGCACCCCCGCCGCGTGCACGTGGTCCACGCTGCGAGGCTTGAACGCGAGTTCCGAATCGCGGATGACGATGTATTGCGCATAGGCGCCGTCACGCGAAAGGGCCGGCCGGCTGAAGACCTGATCGCCGATCTTGAACCGGGTGACGTCCGAACTCACCGCGTCGACCTCTCCCGATACGTCCCAACCGAGAATCAAAGGCAGCGTGTGGTTCAACCGATCCTTCCGCCATCCCTCGCGTATCTTCCAATCCACCGGATTCACCCCAGCCGCGTGCACCTTCACTCGGACCTCGCCCGCCGCCGGTTGCGGCAATGGCGCTTCCTCATAGCTCAGGACCTCGGGACCTCCATAACGATGAATACGGACCGCTTGCATGGTTAGCATGTCATCACCTCGTGTTTTAGCCTGGATATTTCATGAGAAAAGGACGGCGGAATCGAAAAGCCCTTAAAATTCAATTGCTGAAGCTGAATTTTTGAGGAGATTCCGCCATGTCAGATTGTACCGGACAAATCGAGTTGTTTTCGCCGG
>Ga0196971_1000908_pt1 | contig 16278 bp, 12 predicted proteins | sample S1v_1013CmetaG_FD_148660 | JGI IMG/M metagenome (GOLD analysis project Ga0196971, IMG submission 148660) | Soil microbial communities from Anza Borrego desert, Southern California, United States - S1+v_10-13C | ecosystem: Environmental > Terrestrial > Soil > Desert | place: USA: California... | reverse complement strand
GAAGCGAATCCTCGACGACGGTCACGAGCTCGGCAATCACTCGTTCACGCATCCGTTCTTCGATCGCCTGTCGCTGGAGGATGCGTCCGCCGAAGTGGATCGCACGCAGGAAGTGCTGGAAAAGCTGCAGAACCGGCCGTGCCGGCTATTCCGGCCTCCGCGCGGCAAGCTGTGTCTGGCATCGCTTACGGCAGCCTGGCGCCGCAAGCTCACCGTCGTCATGTGGAGCATCGATCTGAAGGATTTTGCCAGCAATGACGCCGAACAGATCCGCAGCGCAGCCGCGCTCAAGCCGGCGCGTGGCGGCGACATCGTGCTGTACCACGGGCTGTCCGACGCTTCTGTCGCCGGATTGCCGCGTGTTCTCGAACTTGCGGCGGAAACGGGCAATCGCCTGCTTCCCGTGTCGCGTGTCGCCGGGCTCGGCTGCTGAGGAGGGGCATCCTATGCGCGTGCTCTATCACCACCGGACAGCAGGCCGCGGCGCCGAGGGCAATCACATCATGGCGTTTGTGACGCCCGCCGAAAGCAGCGGTCATCAAGTCACTATCGTCTCGCCTCCCGGAGTGGATCCGCGCCGCACCGCCGGGGCTGTTCCGCTGGATAAAGGAGCATCGGGCGCGCGAGGCATCAGCCGCCTGTGGCAGTGGATCAGCAAACGGGCACCCCAGCTCGTTTTCGAACTGGCCGAGATCGCATACAACGCGTATGCGGGCACCCGGATTTTCGCGGAGATCGGCCGGCAGCGGCCGGCGCTGTATTACGAACGGTATGCGTTTTTCCTGTTCGCGGGTGTAGCGGCTGCGCGCGCCCGCGGCGTGCCGGTTCTGCTGGAGGTAAATGAGATCGCCGGCATCCCGCGCGCGCGAAAACAATTCCTGGTCTGGCCCGCCATCGCGGTCGAACGCTTCTTGTTCAGCCGCGCGGACGCCATCTTCGTCGTATCCAGCTATCTGCGGGATCGCGTGATCGACCGCGGAGGACGCGCAACCGCCGTCCACGTGATGCCGAACGCGATCGATCCGCGCCGCTTCGAACTGAACGGCAACAGGGGGCTGCTGCGAGGCGCGAAGGGCTGGCGCGACTCTGTCGTCGCCGGCTTTGTCGGATGGTTCGACCACTGGGACCGGCTTGACCTGCTGATCGATGCCTGCGCGCGCATCGTGAAGGACACGCCGAATTTCCGCCTGATGCTGGTGGGCGACGGCCCTGTCACTCCGCTGCTCCGGCAGCGCATAGCGGAACACCGTCTGGAGCAGCATGTCGAGCTGACGGGCCCGGTTCCGCGGCAGGACGTACCCCTCTATATCGACACCATGGACATCTGCGTGCTGCCTGACTCGAATTCGTACGGTTCGCCGATGGTTCTGTTCGAGTTCATGGTGCTTGGGAAAGCGGTGATTGCACCCGATCTTCCGCCAGTGCGCGATGTGGTGCGCGACGGCGATACCGGCGTCATCGTCCGCCGCGGCGATGTAGATGCTCTTACTTCGGCGCTTCAGCAACTGCTGGGCGACCCTTTGCTCCGCTCACGCCTCGGGACGAACGCGAGGTCCTATGTCCTGGCAAAGCGGACCTGGCATGCCAACGCGGAAGAGATTCTCCGCGTCGGCCACACACTCCTGCAAGCGAGGTAGCTTCGATGTCTGAAACAGCAGCCGTTCTTTTCTGGATTTCCGCCGCGCTGATCGCGTATGGCTACATCGGCTATCCGATGCTCGCGCGGCTTCTTTCCCGCATCGTGCCGCAGCCGGTGAAGAAAGGCGGCGGTGCGGTTCCGGTCACTTTCATCATTGCCGCGTACAACGAAGAAAAGAACATCGCTGCAAAAATAGAGAACACTCTGGCGCTCAGCTATCCCCGCAACTGCCTCGACATAGTGGTTGCGGCGGACGGCTCCACTGACGAAACCGTCCGCATTGCTCAAAGATATGCGAGCCTGGGCGTGCGAGTGCTGCATAAGCCGAGACGCGAAGGCAAGACGTCGGCCATCGACCGCGCCGCCGCAACATCCCGCGCCGACATTCTGTTTTTCTCCGATGCAAACACCGTCTACAACGAGAATGCGGTCCTTCACATGGTCCGAAACTTCGCCGATCCGTCGGTGGGAGGTGTCTCGGGAAGGAAGATCGTACTCGACAACGCCGCGCGGGGCGCAACCGCGGGAGAGAAGGCGTATTGGGAATACGAGGTCTCGCTGAAAATGTCGGAGAGTCTCCTGGGCTCGATTGTCACGGCGGATGGCGAGATATTCGCAATGCGCCGGTCTCTGTTCAAACCCATTCCCGCCCACATCGTGCACGACGATATGTACCTCACGCTGACAATCGTGAAAGCGGGCCGGCGCGTGGTGTACGAGCATGAAGCGACATCGGCCGAGTTCGCATCGCCGACGCTCACCGACGAGTTTCATCTGAAAGTCCGCTATGCTTCCGCCGGCTTTCAGATCGTCGCAACATTCCCCTCTGTCCTGCTGAATCCGCTGCGACCGTTCGCATGGGCTTTCTTCTCGCACAAAGTACTGCGGTGGCTGGCCCCGGTGTTTCTGCTGACGGCTCTGTTCGCGAGCGCGGCGGCGGCCCCGACCCCGCTGTATCTTGCCGCGTTCATCGTGCAATGCGTTTTATACGGGCTTGCCGCGACAGGCGCGGTTCTCAATAGCAGGCGGGGGCTTTTGTACTTCTTGTCGTACTTCGCGGTCATGAATACCGCCGCGCTCTACGGGATTGCCCGGTTTCTGACGACGGGACAAAGCCCCGTATGGAGAAAAGCCCAGCGGTGACGGCGACCGCGTCACGGCTCCTGACTCCGTGGCGGCTCCATGTGGGCTTCCGCTTGCAGATCGGAAGCATACCTGATGAACCGATGTTTCTGGACTGACGTGCTCGAGTGTCTTCCCGAACTGATTCGAAGTTACAGAGCGGGTGCGGCATGAGTACCGCGATTACTCTCTCTCTCTTCTTAGTTGCGTTCGCCGTTGCCGCGGGGACGTTTGTCTGCTCGCGCCAATTGCACATCTGGCTGCTGCCATGGCTGCACCGGCGTCTCCGAAGGGAGGATGCGCCGCCTGGCGTGACGGACATTATGATCTGCGTCGCCGATCATTTCGAGCCAGGGCTAGACGGCGTTTCCTACGAACACGAGTGCCGGCGTGTGCGCGAATGGGCTTGCCGGTATCCGCTGCTCGCCAACAGACATTCCGACTCGGACGGCCGAGTGCCGCAGCATACGTTCTTTTATCCGCAGGAAGAATACCGCCCCGAGCACCTCGACACACTTGCCGAGTTGTGCCAGCGCGGGTACGGCGACGTAGAGATCCACCTCCATCACGACCGGGACACCGCCGCGAACCTGCGGGCAAAGCTCGAATCCTTCAAGCAGATCCTCCGTTACAGGCACGGTCTGCTGCATCAGAATCCCTGCACCGGCGATATCGAATATGCATTCATCCACGGCAACTGGGCGCTCGACAACTCGGACGGCGGGCGCAACTGCGGAGTCGACCACGAACTGGCTGTGCTGCGCGACACCGGCTGTTATGCCGATATGACACTGCCGTCGGCACCCGGCCCCGGGCAGACGCGCAAGGTGAACAGCATCTACTACGCGGCGGAGGACGGGCTTCCCAAATCGCATGACAGCGGAGTGGATGTCCGGGCAGGCCGCAAGCCCTCCGGAGATCTGCTGATCCTGCAAGGGCCGCTCAGCCTGAACTTCAGCTCCCGCAAATGGGGAATTCTGCCCAGAATTGAAAACGGAGAGCTGTCGGGCGATAACCCGCCCGCGCCGGAACGAGCGCGCTTGTGGGTGGAGGAGGCCATCCACGTTGCGGGAAGGCCGAACTGGCTTTTCATCAAGCTGCACACGCACGGGGCAAACGAGAACAACATGGAAGCGCTTCTCGGCAAGCACATGGACGACACGCTGTCGTTCCTGGAGCATGCGTTCAACGATCATGTTCGCTACCGTCTGCACTATGTAACAGCGCGCGAGATGTACAACATCGTGAAGGCCGCGGAGAACGGCGCCGATGGAAACGCCGGCGCTTACCGCCAGTTCCGGAAGGACCGGCAGAGAGAGGGCATCCGGGCATGACAGCGCAGCCGCCGCATTCTATCGGCGTCGTCTGCCACTTCCCTCCGCCAGCCGGCGGGATGCCGGTCCAGGCCGAAGCGCTCATCGCCGGCCTGCGGTCCGAAGGATTCCGCGCCATGCCGATCCGCACGAACATCGGTGCCGGTCCCCTCGCCGTAAAGCTGGACCGGGTGAGAGCGCTGCGCACGTTCATTCGCCTTCCGCTGTTCCTTGCACGCCTGATGCTGGCTCTGCCGCGCATTGACGTGGTGCATATCAATACGTGTTCGGGCCTGTACTTTTTCATCTTTGCGACACCGTCGATTCTGCTGGGCCGGCTGTTCGGCCGCACTGTCATCCTGCATTACCACAGCGGTGCAGGGCCGGGGTTCGTCCGCGCTACGGCACCCCTGACCCCGTGGCTGTTCCGTCGTGCCACATCCATCGTTGTTCCGTCGCGGTATCTGCGCGATGCATTCGAGCACTGGGGCGTATCGGCGCACGTAATTCCGAACATCTGCAATATCGGCGGCTTTCCGGAACCGCAGCCGCCGCGCGATCCCGTGTTTGTAGTGGCGCGCAATCTGGAACCAATTTACAACGTCGAGACCGCGATCAGAGCCTTTGCCGAGTTTCAGCGCGGCCGCGCCGCCGCACGTCTGGTCATCGCAGGTGACGGCACGGAGGCCCTTGCACTCCGCCGGCTCGCCGCGTCCCTGGGAATCTCGGATTGCGTGGAGTTCCCGGGAAGTCTGCACAACAGCAAGATCCCGGCGCTCATGAGCCGCGCAACCGCCGTCGTCAACACGTCTCTCACGGACAATCAGCCGGTTTCGGTCATCGAAGCATTCGCGGCGGGTGCGCCGGTGATCAGCTCGAATGTAGGCGGTGTTCCCGACCTGATTACACACGGAGTCACAGGTCTGCTGTTTGAGGCGCGGAACGTCGGTGAACTCGCGGCACACATGGAGTTCGTCGCCGATCATCCCCACGAAGCCCGGCTGCTCGCGCAACGAGCCCGAGAGACAGTGGAGCAGTTCTCCTGGCCGTCGGTGTTCCGCCGGCTGCGTACCGTCTACTCCCAGGTGCCGGCACCCGCTCGCTGGCGCAGCGTCCTGTAAGCCCCTGCGTTCGCGTAAAGCAGCGCGATGCCGATTGTAACATTCCGAAAGCAGCCCCAAGTCAGATATTCATAGCGGCATGACAACAGTCCCGCATGACGGCTTTCAACTCTGTTCGTCTCCCCGAGTAACTCCCGGCTTCAAGAGGATACAGAAATGACTGTAGCGGCGATCCTTGAGTACTAGATATGACAAGCACCCGCTGAATGCAGCTCTCCCATGCTTTACCGATGACCGCCAAGTTGTTGGCAAATCACAGCTTAGATCATATTTATGTGCCTCAAAATAGCCTGACTGCTGGTAGCGATCTGGTACTTACACTTACTAACTTGGTCGCTGAGTACTAGTTCAGATCTGTCGGATCTACTACCACGCTACAGAGGAATAAGGCACAATGGCAATACAACAAGACCGGGTTTTCCGACTAATTCTCTCGACTTTGCGAAGGAGTCACAGAGAGGCGATCGCAATCGCGGTCTTATCGCTTTTTACAAATCAAGCTCCAGCACAGTCGCTGAGTTCCGCATGCACACCTGCCCGTGTGCTGTGCGTGGACGATACCGCAGGCTCCACTCAGGAGTATCCGACGATTCAGGCGGCTGCCAACGCCGCGCTGCCTGGCGACACCGTCCTCGTCCATGCCGGCACATATGCGCAGTTCCGCATCTCGCGATCCGGGACAGCTACTGCGCCTATCGTATATAAAACATCCGGAACTGTGAATGTCAGATCGTCGTCGAGCGACGGTATCTACCTGAGCCGTGTCAGTTATGTAACCATCGAGGGGTTTCAGATCTCCAACGTTGCGCAACGCTGCATTGCCGCTCGCGATGCATCGGCCATGTCGCCTGTCAGAGGTCTCGTGATTCGCGGCAACACGTGCTCGGCCGCAGGCAGGGAAGGCTTCTATCTTTCGCAGGTGGCGGACTCGCTCATTGAGAACAACACGGTGCGCGATCTCAGCGGCTCGAGAGGTCATGGCATCTACCTCGCAAATGGGGGAAGCGACAACACGACGGTACGCCGAAATGTCGTGTACAGGATTACGGGCAGCCAGGGTGCCGGCATTCACATGAACGGCGACCGGTCCGTAGGCGGAGATGGCATCATCTCCGGAGTGGTTCTGGACGGCAATACGATCTACAACGTCAATTTCAACGGCATCAGCATGGACGGTGTGCAGAACACAACCGTGCAAAATAACCTGATCTACAACGTGGCGCGCACCGGCGTCCGTGCCTTTCGCATCGATGGCGGAGGCGGTCCGAGAAATCTCCGCTTCGTGAACAACACGATGCATATGGGATCTTCGGCTTCAGAGGCCATCGAGACGACGGAAGATCTCGGCGGACACGTTCTGTTCAACAACATTCTGCTTGCCGACAACTCCTCTGCGCCCAGCGTGGCGATCGGCAATGCCAGCGGCCTGCGCAGCGACTACAACGCAGTGTCCAACAGGATGTCGAGAGGCGGCAGCAATGTAGCGCTGTCCACGTGGAAGGGCTACGGGTACGACGCTCACTCCGTCGTTTCCTCGGCATCGGCGCTGTTCGTAGCGCCCGGATCCGATTACGCGCTCAAATCAGCCGCGCCTGCGATCAACTTCGGAGTCGCTGCGTTCGCGGGAATCAATGCACCGTCCGTGGACCGGTTGAATGTCCCGCGTCCGCAGGGGACGGCGTTCGACGGGGGCGCCCATGAGCTGCGATCCGGCGGCTCGGCTCCGCCGCCGACAACGGATACAACCAGGCCAACGGTGACGCTCACATCGCCCGCCAATGGAAGCACGGTCTCCGGGACATCCGTCACGGTCTCAGCGAACGCATCCGACAACATCGGCATTTCGGGTGTGCAGTTCCGCCTCAACGGTGCGGCTCTGGGTGCCGAGGACACTTCAGCGCCTTACTCTGCGGCATGGAATACCACACAGCAGGCCAACGGCTCGTACCAGCTCACCGCCGTGGCACGCGATGCGGCCGGCAACACTTCCACGTCGTCAACCGTGACGGTGATGGTTTCGAACACATCGGCACCGCCGCCGCCGGCTACCGCGGCCACATCGACGGCCCTTTCGTCCAGCGTCAATCCGTCACAGGCCGGCCAGGCAGTCATCTTCACCGCCGCGGTATCACCCTCGGCGGCGACGGGAACCGTCAGTTTCCATGACGGGTCGACACTGCTCGGCACGCAGGCGCTCAGCAGCGGCCGTGCGACGTTCACTACCTCAGCTTTGTCCGCGGGCAGCCATTCCATTCGCGCGGCCTATGCCGGCAACGCGGCGTATGCGGGCAGCGCGGCCACACTGACGCAAACGGTCCAGAGCACAACCACCAATGCGGACTGTGCGAACAGGAACGTGTTGTGCGTTGACGACACGGCGGGCTCGACGCAGGAATACACCACCATCCAGTCGGCAGCGAACTCGGCCATTCCGGGAGATACGGTCCTGGTTCATCCGGGTACCTACTCGGGATTCCGGATCACGACCTCAGGCCTTTCCAACTCGCCGATCACTTACAAAGCAAACGGCGCTGTCACGATCGCTTCAGGCGAGTCGTCCGGCACCGGCATCTATCTCAGCCGCGTGAGCTACGTCACCGTGGAAGGATTCAGCATTCAGAACGTCTCCAAGCGCTGCATCGCTGCGCACGATGCTTCAGCAACATCGCCTGTCAGGGGTCTTGTGGTTCGCGGCAACACCTGCACCGGTGCCGGAATTGAAGGCCTGTACTTCTCGCAGGTGGCCGACTCCCTCATCGAGAACAACACCATCTCCGGCCTGAGAGGCAGCAGAGGTCACGGCATCTACCTAGCGAACGCAGGCAGCGATAACACCACGCTGCGCCGTAACGTGATCCGCGACGTCAGAGGCTCCGAAGGCGCGGGCATTCACATGAACGGCGACAGGTCCGTTGGCGGCGAGGGAATCATCAGCGGCGTTGTTCTCGACAGCAACACGATCTATGATGTCGGCTTTAACGGAGTCAGCATGGATGGCGTCCAGAACACCACCCTCCAGAACAATGTGATCTTCCGCGTGGCCGGGCGCGGGGTACGCGCGTTCCGGATCGACGGAGGCGCCGGACCGCAGGGCCTGCGGTTCATCAACAATTCCATCCACTCGGCCGGCGGATGGGCCATCAAGATTTCGGAAGACCTCGGCGGTCACCGCATCTTCAACAATGTGCTGCTGACCGACAGTTCATCCAGCGGCAGCATTAGCATCGGCACCACAACCGGGTTCGATAGCTCGAACAATGCTGTTGTGAACCGGTTCTCACGCAACAACGAGTCGAGCACCGAATCGCTGGCTCAATGGCAGAACTCCGGCTTTGAGAGCAACTCGTTCGCTACCACGCCGGGCGCTGTCTTTGCGGCTCCGTCGTCGAACAACTACCGTCTTGCCGCCGGCTCCGCCGCCATCGATCGCGGTCTTGCGTCCTTCAGTGGCGTTGCGGCTCCGTCCGCGGACCGGGACGGCACTGCGCGTCCCCGGGGCGCGGCATTCGACATCGGCGCCTACGAACAGTAGGATCATGCCGGGGACACCCGCCCGCCCGGCAGGACGCGGGCGGGTGTTTCACCCGTTATACCCGGAGCCGCAATAGGCCGCAACACAGTTTATTCGTTTCTACTAAGTAGGGATAACTCCTCGGTTGTTTCCCTTGTTGTTGTGCCAGTTTCTTGTCATTTGATCTATGTGCTCGGTGCCGGGATGTGCCGGATTCGCCGTAGTTTCAGGACAAGTACGGCGCATTGATACAGCGCGTAGACGGACGTCAGCAACATATTGTCGATGGCTCTCTCAATCATGGATGTTTTCTCCTTGGGGGTTGCGGAATGTTGTCAATGAACGGGCGCGTGCAAAGCACACGGCTCGCGAAACGTTCACCCGCGAGAATCGCCGGAAGCGGCGGATAGAACCCGGTACTCCTCGATATGGCAGGCGATTGCAAGTCGTGAACCGCTTTGTTCCGTGCGCACCACGCGAGCCCGGCACTCCAACGTGATCGACTCGGACGGATTGCCGGAAGACGCAGGCATGCCAATCAGGCACCGAAGACGCTCGCCCACCTGAAACTGCTCGGTAACCATGCAATAGAAGCCCGTGCTGCTGACATTAATCGTTGTGCTTTCAACGGCTGTCAGGTTGTCCGGGGAATCGACGCGGATCAGATGCACCGGCAACGACAGGGACAGCCGCCTGGCCTGTCGCCGGTCGGTCCGTGGTACTTCGGTATCGCGCGTTTCTGCCATAGGATTGCCGGGCCGCACTCGCCACACGATGCATCACTGATCCACCACATATGCGGGCCCGCCGGATGGATGCCGGATGCCCGCTTCTATTCGGCCTTGCGCACGCGCGGCAAGCGCCGGGCTTCTTTCGCGGAACGAACGGAGACCGCCGCACCGAGCGATCGTTTACGTTGGAACGCGCGGGCTTGTCCGCAAACTCCGCGAACACCCGCTGGCCGCTTGACAAGTGCAACAACCTCCGTCCGCGTCCCGCTTCCATGACTTGTCGCAATTTCCCTTCCATGCATCCGAGACTCGTTGATCACACCCATCCGGGGAGCTTGTACCAAACAAGGCCGACAACATCGTGAAGAGTAATCTCATTTCTCCGGATGGCTGACCAGGACGGAAGTAACTCGCTCAATCGGACCGGAACTCCCCTATGCGAGAACGCCGCGGGAACTACCTCGATGCCGGAACGAGAAATGCAGAGATGGGCACGCATCATGGTTTGCGCTTCCATCACCAGAACGATGCGAGTCATGCTGCGTTCTTGGAGCATGCGCGCGGTGAACTCCGCATTCTCGTGCGTATCGGTCGACGCGCCTTCCTCGATGATGCTCCACGACGGCACGCCTTCCGCTCGCAGCACCGACGCCACGACGGAAGCCAGCGTCGAGCCGTCGGAGGTTCTTCCGCCGGACACCAGAATCGGGATGCGAGCGCGGTTATACAGCCAGGCCGCATACCGGCCACGCGCATAAGTGCTTGCGTCCGGTATAGGAGGCGTGTAAGGCAGTACCTTGTCTACGTTGGCCGCTAACACAACAATCGCGTGCGTCGTATTATCGCGTGACAAGAACTTGTCGTAAGGTGCTTCCAGCGGCAGTGCGAACAGCCAGTCCGCCGGCGGCCAGCACGCCACAAAACACTGCCGCTGCCGCGACAACCGCGAAGTATGGCTTACGTTGTGAGGCAGTGCGCCAGACTCGGATTAGCGCAATGATGGCAGGTAGCAGCACAATAGTCAGGAGCGGTTCTGTGTAAGTCAGTCTCATTTATGGCGGTGCCCTCGAACAAGGGCCTGCTGCCGATGCATGTGGGATTCCGATCCAGCGCTGGTCCAACGAGACACGTTGTAAACCAGGCCGCACCACAGTCCTGTCATTTGTGACGAAATGTGGGACGCCCGCGGTTAGGATTGGCGGCGGACAATTACTTTCTCTTAAACAGCCGCTGGCAGTGGCAGGTGTTTAACGCGCGCTGGAAGGCTAATTGCAGTGACCCACAACGCAGCACGCACGCAGAAGCCGGACCGGCTACGCCGTGACACGCTCCCGCACCGCTGAGTGTGTTATTCCGACTGACGCGATGCAGCCTTGCAGCGAGGTACTTGGTGATCAATGCATTGACTGTTGACGTTGAGGAATATTTTCATCCGTCGGAGGTCCAGCTCACGCTCGATCCCGCCCGCTGGGCCTCGCTTCCGTCACGCGCCGAGTATCAGATCGGACGGGTGCTGGACTTGCTCGACAGGCACGACGTTTCGGCGACGTTCTTTGTGCTGGGCTGGCTGGCCGAACACCAGCCGCGCGTTGTGCGTGCCATCGCAGACCGGGGACATGAGATCGCATGTCACAGCTATGCTCACCAGCTGATTTACCAGATGACGCCCGCCGCGTTCCGCGAAGACACACGCCGCGCGGTCATTGCAATCGAGAATGCGTCCGGCCGAAAGCCCGAGGCCTACCGCGCGCCCAGTTACTCGATCACGCGCGAGTGTCTTTGGGCGCTTGACACTCTCGCCGAGATGGGATTCAAATACGATTCCAGCATCTACCCGATTCATCACGACCGGTACGGCATACCGGGATTCAGCCGCTTCGCGGTCGTAGCTGAGACCGCCAGCGGACCCATTACGGAAATCCCCATCGGGACAGTGAGACTGGCACGGAACACCATTGCTCCCATCGGGGGCGGCGGATATCTGCGTCTTTTGCCGTGCCGCTATACCGCGGCGGGCATTCGGCGCGTGAATTCGACAGAGGCATCGCCGGTGTGCGTCTATTTCCATCCATGGGAACTCGACCCCGGCCAGCCGCGCCTGGCCTCCGGCACTTTGTCACGGCTGCGCACCTATACGGGATTGAACACTATGGAAGCAAAGATAGACCGCTTACTCGACATGTTCGAGTTTTCCACCATCTCGGATGTGTACGGCTCGATGGGCCGGCGCAAGCCGCTTGTGACGTCGGCTCGCGCGGGCGGCAGATGATCCGTGAGCACCGCGGCGACAGCATCTCAGTTCATCGGAACTCTCTCCGGAAACCCGGCTCTGGTGGAAAACCGTGCCGGGGGCGGGGCAAACCTCGACCTCGTCGCGCCACTTGCAGCCGGCGGCATGGTTCATCTGGTGCGCATCGAGTCCGGCATGTGGCTAGGTCCATTCCGCTTCGGCAAGGACCTGCGCGAGACCGTCGAAGCATGCTCGATGATTCAGAGCAACTTCGGCGGCAATCTTGAAGTGCTGGTGAGAACGCGATACTCACTGAAACTGCTGTGGCTCTCGTCGGGTCGATGGTTTGGTCCTATCCACGTTCCATCTCCGCTGACAGCCGGTGTTCCCAGCCTCATTCAGAGCACCCGGGGCGTCCGCGGCAACTTCGAGATCGTCACTCCGCTGTGCGGCGGGCGTATTGCGTACATCTCCAGAGACAACGACGATCCCCGCAGACCATGGCGGTCGTCCGTGTTTGGCCGCGAACCAAGCCAGCAAGCGACGGAAAACAGAATAGCGGCAGTAAGCCTGATCCAGAGCAACGCCGGTCTGGAGGTGGTCGCGCGATACGGCAACGATCTCGACATCTACTGGAGCACGGACCCGATGAGTAACTGGAAGACCATCGATGGTCCCTTCCACACCGGGGAGACGGACGCACCGGGTCCCGCCGGCAACCCCGTACTTGTGAAGAGCCGCATCGGCGCGCTGCCCGCCTCTGAAGTGCTGGTGCCTTGGAGTTCCGGAGGCATTGCTCATTTCTACCGTGAGACAGGAGGGCCCTACGGGGCGTGGATCGGTCCGACGATGCTCCTCACCGAACTCGGCTTCATCGATGACATAGCCGTCAGCGACACACAAGAGGGAGGCCTGCTGCTGATGGGCAGGAGCGGAAACGAGATTTGGTTCGCGCGACGCGGCGCGGATCTTAGATGGCAGACACCTGTCCCTTTGCTCTCCCAAGGTCCGGCGCATGCACGGTAAGGCGACGATGAGCGTCCTGCGGGACAAAGATCGTCCGTTGACCGGCACAATGACCCGGGATCTTGTAAGCGTCGTGTTGCCCACGTGGAACCGCGCCTACTGCGTCGCCCGTACGATTGACAGCGTGCTGGCCCAGACATACAGCGGCATAGAGCTCATCGTCATCGACGACGGATCCACCGATGACACGCGCGACCTGATTCTCAGCCGGTTTGGCGCAGACCCGCGGGTGCGCTACGTGTACCAGAGCAACAGCGGCGTGTGCGCGGCGCGCAACGAAGGCTTCCGCCAGTCACGCGGCGAGTACATCGCTCTGATCGACTCCGACGATGCGTGGGAGCCGTGGAAGATCGAACTGCAGGTAGCATGCATGAAACAGCGTCCGGAGGTCGGTATGGTCTGGACGGATATGACCGCTATCGATCCCGATGGCAGTCGCATTTCCAACGCCTATCTGCGGCGGTATTACTCGGCCTACCAATGGTTCACGTACCGCGACTTGTTCACCGATGGCATTCCCCTCGGGCGCATAGCGCGCGGCTTCGGTCCCGCTTTACCAGGGACAGCGTTCTACTCAGGCGATATCGCATGGGCCATGATCGCGGGCAATCTGGTGCATACACCAACAGTGCTGCTCCGGCGGGACCGTCTGAAGGCTGCCGGCGGCTTCAACGTGGAATTTCAAAACGCCGGCGAAGACTATGACTTTCACCTGCGGATATGCCGGGCGGGACCGGTGGGCTTTATCGACGCTCCATCCATTACTTATCAGGTAGGCCGCGCCGACCAGATTACTCACAAGCACGACGTCACGATGGCGCGGAATTTCCTGAAGGTAATTCAGCCGATTCTGGACAAAGAAAGACACACAATCCGGCTGTCGCCGGGCATCGTTCGCGCTGTGCTGTCGGAGGCGCACGCGTGGCTCGGTGCCTGTCTGGTGGATTCGGGGGAGATCTCCGCGGCCAGACAGCACCTGCTGACAAGCATGAGATACCGTCCGACCGCACGGGCTCTGTACGCGCTCGGCGTCTCGGCGATCCCGCCGAACCTGCGGCCAGCCCTCCGCAAATGCCTGCGCTGGCTGAAGCAGCTCTGCGGCGGCGGGCATGCCTGAACCCTGCATAACCAGAGTCGCTGTGTTCATGATCTGAGTGTTTGTCACAACTTCTTGTCACGCACCTCGGTTCCCATAAGGTCCAGAGAGTCATGACAATCCGAAGGGTCCGCGACCGCGGACGGCGTGTATTGCAGTGCGCACGGTGCGAAGATCCTCGGGATCGGTCCCCGTCGATCTTCAGGCGATCGGAGAGGCACTGCGGCATTCAATGATCAAGCTGATGATCGGAAACCAGAAGGGCGGAGTAGGGAAGACCACCAGGTTATGCTTCAGAGGTTCTGCAAACAAAAGTGGGTCATGATGTCAGTGATTAGGTGACAATCCCGGACCGGAGGAAGCCGGTCGGAAGGAGAAATCATGACCCGAAGGCAGGATAGCGCGAAAGAGGCTGAAGCAAAAGAGATCTGGAAGAGGAACCCGGTCGGGGAAGCGCGGCCGGACTGGCTGCGAGACCTGGTGGAAGACGTGGTCCAGCGGGTGCTGGAATGCGAGATGGACGAGTCGCTGGGTGCGCAGAAGGGCGAGCGGACGGCAGAGAGGCGCGGCTACCGGTCCGGGTATTACCCGCGGACGCTGGTGACGCGGGTTGGCAAGCTCACGCTGCGGGTGCCGCAGGATCGCAACGGCCTGTTCCGGACGGATGTGTTCGAGCGGTACCAGCGGAGCGAAAAGGCTCTGGTTGTTGCCCTGAGCGAGATGTATGTGCAGGGCGTATCGACGCGGAAGGTGAAGGAAGTGACCGAGCAGCTGTGCGGGCACGAGTTTTCATCCTCGACGATCAGCCGCATGACGGAGAAGCTGGATGTGGATCTGGAGAAGTTTGCAACGCGGCGGCTTGAGCAGGAATATCCGTATCTGATTCTGGATGCTCGCTACGAGAAAGTGCGGGAGAACGGCGTTGTGGGCAGTCGTGCCGTGCAGGTTGCGATCGGGATCGACTGGGACGGACGGCGAAGCGTACTGGCGGTCGAAGCGGCCGAGCGGGAGAGCACGAGCAGCTGGAAAGAGTTCCTGCTCGGCCTGAAGAAGCGCGGGCTGAAAGGCGTGGTGACGGTGATCAGCGATGATCACGCCGGGCTGCGCCACTCGATTCCGGAGGTGCTGCCGGAGGCCGGGTGGCAGCGCTGCTACGTGCATTTTCTGCGGAACGCGCTGGACCACATGCCGCGGAAGAAGGACGACGACTGCCTGACGGAGCTCCGCTGGATTTATGAACGGCGCAATGTCGAGGAGGCGCGCCAGGATCTGGCGGCGTGGCTGAGCAAATGGGAAAGCCGCTATCCGAAGCTGTGTGACTGGGTGGAGAACAACATCGAAGAAACGCTGACGTTCTACCGGCTGCCGCAGGCGCATCACAAGCATCTGAAGTCGACCAACATGCTGGAGCGGCTCAATGAAGAGCTGAAGCGGCGGACGCTGGTGGTTCGCATCTTTCCGAACGCGGCCAGCTGTCTGCGGCTGGTTCGCGCTCTTGCGGTGGAGATCGACGAAGACTGGGTGGAAGCGACCCGGTACTTGAATATGGACATGCTGCGCGAGCAATTGAGAGCGCAGCGACGCGAGATGGCGCCGGCGGCCTGATGGTGAGGGACGAACGCGGAAAATCGGGCAGCAAACGCATGCGCAGTTGAAAACGACAAGCTGCGATGCTTTGTAACGCGTCGGCGACGTGTCGGTGAACCGCGGGGACGGGGCAAATACGGGGAAGGGCTGTGGAAATGACGGGCTCGAGGAAGCCCGTGGAAAACCACTCGCGGAGCTTACGGGCGCGGGTCTCCGCGTTGTGGTTTTCCACCGTCTCCCTCAGCCCTTGGAAACCTCGGCACACACCGCCGAGCTTTCCACATTCCCACAGCCCCGACGCGACGTGGGGTTTCAGACAACAAGCTTGCGCCTGCGGCGCTGTATGCAACAGATTGCGTCGAAGATCCGATTCGACGCGGAAAGGAGAGAGGCGCTGACGTTGGCCACTGATCTGTAATGACCGTTGCTCGCTCAGGCGTCATCGACCCAGGAACCAATTTGCAGAACTTGACAAGCACAACTCGCGTACGCCGCCGTCGATCCAGCAACCACTTGGCCTCCCCGCCAGGGCTCCGGCGTCCCCGCCATTCAGGACACAACACGTCGAAGTAGGACAGCGACAGCCACGCCCAATGCCGCGCCCGCGCTCCACCGCCACCGCATCCGCCGCCCGGAACGCTTCGTACAGATACCCCGCGGCCTCGAACCTCGAAGTGAAGGTGCGAGCGTCTGCCTCCACATTCCACCGCAGAGGTTCCGATGTAGATTCGTTGTACAGCACAGACAGCGGCGGAGCCGCGGAAGGGTCCTGTCGCACTTCTACAAGGATTCCCGCAGCGCTGCAATCCCGTCGCTATTCAGTGAGCGTATCGTTGCCATGCTCGAGGTACGACTTCATCAATCGGTTCTTGCGGCAGAACCGGTCCACCGCGTCGTCGATC
>Ga0196971_1000907_pt1 | contig 16280 bp, 17 predicted proteins | sample S1v_1013CmetaG_FD_148660 | JGI IMG/M metagenome (GOLD analysis project Ga0196971, IMG submission 148660) | Soil microbial communities from Anza Borrego desert, Southern California, United States - S1+v_10-13C | ecosystem: Environmental > Terrestrial > Soil > Desert | place: USA: California... | reverse complement strand
TCGCTGCTGGTCACTTCTCTTTTCTGTTCGAGTAAATCATCCAGCGATACTATTGAATATGTCGTAATATTCTGTATTTTCTTCTGAAAATCCTCCACCGACATTCCAAAACTCTCTGCCATTTCTTCATCAGTAGCAGGTCTGCCCAGCTTGTTCTCAACTTCAAAATATGCTTTTTCCAGTTCCTTTGATTTTTGTCTCACTGAACGGGGCAGCCAATCTATCTCTCTAAGTTGATCTATTATAGCCCCTCTGATCCTCAGCTGTGCATAAGTGTCAAATTTCACCCCTCTGGCAAAATCATACTTGTCAATTGCATCGATGAGACCGAAAATACCGTAGCTTACAAGATCGTCATACTCCACGTTATTCCCGTAACTGGCGTAAAGTCTGCCAGCCACAAACTTAACAAGATATATATATTTAAGTATAAGCTCCTCACGAATCGCTGCTGCCTTTGTTCTGGAATATGTCTCCCAAAGGTTTGTCAATTCCATGTTATACCTCCGTTTAGTATGTAATGCTAATCCTGTTCACTTTGTCCGTAATTCCTCATGCGAACAGGGTTTACTTCAACAAATCCATTATCGCTGTCACTATCCATGTCCATTAATTCTTTATCGTCCAGAGGAGGTACTTTAATATCCAAGGTCGTTTTACTCTCATTCAGGTTGTTGCCATCTGCCGTTACAGAGGCTGCACCCTTTTTGTTTGTGAGTTTGCTCAGATTGCTGCATTCTATTGCTTTTTTGACTGTTTCTGTTAACATGTATCCAAACACTCCAAAAACTATTGTTACAATTATGCATCTTATCATAAGCGCAGAAAAACCTATACCGTTTTTTATCCCTATTGCGATATTTGCCATTAGCGCTGTAACAATAATTATTATTGGCATATTATCAATAATCTTCATTTCAGAAAACTCCATTCAGCACTAATGAATTATCAGATCTGTTTCATTCCATAACCAATTGTTTTTATTAATAATATACCAGTTTCTGAATATAATTCAATAGTACGTCCGTAATTTCCTCCCGTATCTTCTGCTACCAGTGGTATATTGAGCTGCTTCAGCGTCTCTTTAGTAGCTGTGACATTTCTGGTACCAATCCTCATAATGTCACTGGCATCGTTAAAGTTGAACATCTGTGAGCCGCCTGCTATCTTGCTTACAAGCTTACTGCGTTTCGCGCCCATTCTTACCATATCCTCAATCAGCTTTGCTATACCTGTATCTGCGAATTTTGCCAGATTACTGTTATTCTTTATTTGTGCACTGCTTGGCAGCATAATATGAACCATACCGGAAATTTTAGTTGAAGTGTCATATAAGCAGATTCCTACACAGGAGCCTAGTCCAAGTGTAGTCAACACTCCAGGACAGTTTGTCGTATTCATATCAGCCATTCCAACTTTAATCAAATCCGTCATTCTATACTACTCCCAAGCTCTTTAACAAAATTTCAAAAGAATCCTCATCAGGTATTAAGAAAAAGTTGCCCTTTACATGATTTGTGCCTTCAATGAAGTCTGTTTCAATAAGCATGACTTTATCTCCAACCTGTCCAAATAGTATTACCGGTACGCTAAGTATTGCACCTGCCATGTCCATCGCAAGAGAAGGTACTGATACGACAAGCTTCAAGCCGGTTAAGGCTGATAAAGAAGACAGATAAGAACCTGAAAGTATATTTCCTACTTCCTGTAAAGCGGAAAAGTCCATATCATCCAGGGATTCTCCCTCATCTATTTTACTCATCAGCAAGTTTGTCAGCATTTTTGCTGACTTTTTCTCCATCAGAAACATTATGCTTCCGTCTATGTCACCTGTTACTTTAAAATATATACCTATTACCTCAACTTCAGGCCCGCCTACCAGTTCAGCCACATTTCTGAATTCCAGGATATTTACCTTGGGAACGTCCATATCAATTCTTTTTGATATCATTTTGGATAAAGCTGTTGCTGCATTACCCGCTCCAATATTCCCTATTTCCCTCATGACATCAATTTGAAGGCTGTTCAAGTCATCTAATGATATTCCCATTACATCACATCCTTTTTAACGCTTATTAAACCGCAGAATCATATGTTTCGCACTAAACCTATCAGATAATAATTCAATAGTGCGAAACGTTTTCATTGATGCTATAAATCGCAACTATTCGATAAGCTCTTAGCGCGATTTATATAGTGACTATTTTCACTATATCCAGTAATATAATCAACCTTTCTCCTACCTTGCCTATACCGTAAATAAACCCCTGATCCACACTTCCAGTGACCTCCGGCGCATCTTCTATTGCTTTATTGCTTATCTCTATTACCTCTGATGAGGTATCCACAACAAGTCCGACCGTGATATCATCAACTGAGACAATTATGATTCTGGTGCTGCTGTTCTCTTCCCCCTCCGGCAGGTTGAACTTTTTACGGAGGTCGATAACAGGAATTATTTCTCCTCTCAGATTTATAACTCCACGTACAAAATGAGCTGCCTTTGGAACCCTTGTCATACGCATCATTTCTTTTATCTCTTTGACTCTAAGGATATCAATTCCGTATTCCTCATTCTCAAGTCTGAATATGACGAATTGCTTTGTATATTCTGCTGTTTCCATTATCAGCACCTCCCTATATTAAAGAATTAGTGTCTACGATTAGGGCTACCTGTCCATCTCCGAGAATGGTCGCGCCTGCTATAAACTTAATACCTGACAGGAACTTTCCAAGGGTTTTTATTACTATTTCCTGCTGTCCGATCAGGCTGTCCACTATGAAGGCCGCATTTTTCTCACCCTTTTTCACAACTACCGCTGTAAGCTCTTCTGCTCCATCACTTGCAACATTTCTTACCTCCAGCATCCTTCCAAGCCTTACTATCGGAAGCACGCTGTTTCTGTTGAGTACTACATCCTGACCATGTACATTTCTTATCGTTGATGCGTTTATGGTGTTTATATCCCTTATAACATTAAGCGGTATTGCATATTTCTCATCACCTATCGTGACCAGCAGTGCCTGTATTATAGCAAGAGTCAACGGCAGCCTTATAATAAACTTGCTTCCTTTTCCTTTTGAATTCTCAACTTCCACTATTCCGTTCAACGACTCAATCTTTGTCTTCACAACATCAAGGCCTACTCCTCTTCCAGAAAGGTCGGAAACCTTATCTGCAGTACTGAAGCCAGGCTTGAAAAGCAGCTCAATTGCATTTTTCTCATCCAGTTCATTCGCATCAGCCTGAGATATAATGCCTTTCTCAATTGCCTTTTTCTTAACCTTTTCTACATCTATGCCTTTTCCGTCATCTTCCACTTCTATAACTACACTGTTCCCATCCTGGTAAGCTCTGAGATGAACTGTGCCGTTTACAGGCTTGTTGTTCTTAACCCGCTCTTCCTTTACTTCAATTCCATGGTCTATGGCATTTCTTATCAAATGAATGAGAGGATCGCCGATTTCATCAATAACTGTCCTGTCCAGCTCCGTCTCTTCCCCTGACATATTGAGTGTTATATCCTTCGAAAGATCCTTGGAAAGGTCTCTTACCATTCTCGGGAACCTGTTGAATACTCTTTCTATCGGCACCATCCTTACTTTCATAACTGCATCATGGAGACTTGTAGTAATCCTTTCCAGGTATTCAACTGCTTCAGTCATATCCTGATTCTTTGAATCATTGCCTACACCTTCAAGTCTGGTTTTTATTATAATAAGCTCGCTTACAAGGTTCATAAGGTTGTCCAATCTGTCAATATCAACCCTTACTGTTTTGCCCATTTTGGCTTTCTTGCCCTGGGATTCCTCACTATTTTCCTTTTCTTCGTTAGCCGGTGCTAATGCTTCATTTTCCTGCAGTTCTTGCTCTGCATTAACAGTATTTGTGTTTTCTTCTTCCGGTGATACTTCAATCTTCGTAAATCTTGCCTCAACTATTTCCGATATTGACTCCAGTTCTTTCTTTATCAAGGCTTCATGCTCTTTGGTAATTATAGCAATTGTAAACTCATTGTCGAACTTCTCGTCTTCTATATCCTCAACCTTGGGTACTGCTTTAAATATCTCCCCGTATCTCTCAGCAGTCTGGAATACTATGAAAGCCCTTGCAGACTTCAACATGCAGTCGTTAACAAGCATTACCCTTACTTCATAAGCCGACATGCCTTGCTGTCCGGCCTTTCTCACAATGTTTTCCTCGTATTGGTTAAGCTTCATTGTTTCATTCTTATTGACTTCAGTATTATCAGGCCGTTTAGCTTCTGCAGCCGGCTTCTTAAGCAGCACTCCGTTAAGACTTGCAATAATGGCATCCGCTTTATTGCTGCTTTCCTGTCCTGTATTGGCTATTGCACTTATGGAGTTATCAAGATAATCAAGACACTCGAAAAGTATATCTACAATTGCTGTATTTACTTCCACCTTACCGTTTCTGATTGCATCCAGTACATTCTCCATCTGGTGGGTGAGGCTGGTGATTCCGGTATAACCCATCGTACCCGCCATGCCCTTTAAGGTATGTGCCACTCTGAATATTTCATTAAGTATCTTCATATCCTTAGGATTTGTTTCAAGGCCCAGCAAGCTCTGATTTAGTCCCTGCAAATGCTCCTGCGATTCTTCAATGAATATTTCCAGATATTGATTCATGTCCATAGTTTACACCCCCATATTTTTTAATATTTCTGTTGTTATATTGCTTAAAGGAGCTATAGTATCGATAGCACCAATTTTTACAGCTGATTTCGGCATTCCGTAAACTATACAGGTACTCTCATCCTGAGCTATGGTTTTCCCGCCGGTATTTTTTATTTTCAGTATGCCGTCACTTCCGTCACTTCCCATTCCTGTCAGCATAACGGCTATTATGTTTTTATGTCCCGATTCTGCTACTGATTTCATCATAACATTTACTGACGGCCTGTGTCCAGTTACTGGAGATTCTTTATTGATTGATATTCTATATTCATCATTCATACTTCTATTTATTACCATATGAAAATCGCCTGGAGCGATATAAGCCCATCCTTGCTTCAGTACATCGCCTTCCTCAGCTTCCTTGACATTTATCTGTGATAAATTGTTCAATCTGTCGGCAAGTGATTTTGTGAAGCCCGGAGGCATGTGCTGCACAACAAGCACCGATGCAGGAATATTCTGAGGCAGCTTTGGCAGTACCTCCTGCAATGCTCTCGGACCTCCTGTAGAGGTGCCTATTGCAATTATGTGTTTCAGATTTCCACCCGGGCTGCTGCTCAAGGCAGTTTTTTTCTTTATTGAGGGTATTTTCTTTAACGTTTGTATCTGAGGGGAAGAAGTCATTCCTGACCTTCCGATATATTTTATTTTTTGTATAAGCTCATCCTTTATATTTTCAGCATTAAAATTAATAATTGAGGTGGTTGGCTTTGCAACAAAATCCAGAGCGCCAAGCTCAAGGGCTCTTAATGTTGCTTCACCGCCTTCATAGGTCAGGCTGGACAACATTATTACCTTTGGAGAAGGCTTAAGCTTCATTAGCTCCGCAAGAGTCTCCAGACCATTCATAACCGGCATCTCAACATCCAGTGTTATAATATCAGGCTTCAATGCTATTGCCTTTTCCAGACCGTCCCTGCCGTTTCTTGCTATGTCAGCCACTTCAATATCCGGATCACTTTTAAGCATGTCAGATATTATTTTTCTCATAAATGCTGAATCATCAACAATCAGTACTCTCACTTTTTTATCAACATTGGTGAACATTTAAATTAACCCCTTTTTTATCAACCTTCGCTGTTCTTCAAAAATAAACTTGTTTATCTCATTTCTCTCAAACTCACTCATTCTATCATATTTGACCCCATAAATATAGTGCATTCTGGAATTAACTGCTAAAGACCGCCGGATTATTATCCCAAATACAATAAGCTTCTTGCCGTTCAGATCGAGTGTGAATTCAAGCAGATCCTTTTCCTCAAGCTGCTTGTTTGAACTGAATAACAACCCTCCGGCACTGATGTCATGAAGGGTGCATTTGAACTTTTCTCCATATTTCCTCTCCTTGATATTCAATACAACCCTGGCGTCTGTCTCTCTCATCAGCTTAAGCCTGTAAAAATCTCTCCTCTGTATTTTGTTTATCTCGGAGAGTATTTTGAACCTTAATAAAGGGATCCTCCCAAAAAGCTTTTCAGATAGTACTGCCCTGAACTCATAAACTGCTCCTTCTCTTTGCACAATAAGCTTTACGATCGTTTCCTTCTCCAGGTATACATCCTCGTTCTTATGTATCGGTATCAGTACATCTATAAACTCATTGCCATGAACTTCCACCACCTGGCTTGTGAATCCTATTAAATGTCCTCTTTTATCCATATAGTCCATTTGTATTTTCTCAGAAACTTTAAAATATCTATTCAAATTCAACATAACATTCTCCTTATGAGCAGGCGGAACTTTGATATTCATTTAAATAAAACCGGATAATGGGTATTGCTTAATTGAATAAGCTGGTCAGCTTGTTAATGAACATTTTTATTCCGGATACTGAGCTTGAAGTCAATTCTTTATTATCCATAAGCGTCAAAGCTATGTCATTCAGATTCTTTGAAGCCTCGCTTCTGCTGAAGCTTACAATAAAAGGCTGCTGTATCTTCACTGCTTTTATTACACTGGCGTCGTTCAGTATATAGCCAAGCTTATGGAGCTTGATACCAAGGAACTTCTGTGTCACAACATTCAACTTATCCAATATATTAAAGGCTTCAGCCGCATTGTCAGCTTTATTTACCACAACTTTTATAGTTTTTGTTTTATCCTTGTGGGTAATGGTTTTTATGAGAGCATATGCATCCGTTATTGATGTAGGCTCAGGAGTAGTCACTAATATGACTTCCCTGGCCGCATGCACGAAGCTTATGACATTTTCCGAAAGTCCTGCCCCAGTATCTATTAATATTACATCTGCCTCCTCATCAAGCTTTCCCAACTTCATCAGAAGATCCACCAGCTGCGTTTTGTTAAGCTTTACAAGCTCCTGTACTCCCGAGCCTCCGGAAACAAATTTGACTCCATCAGGGCCTTCCTCAAGTATTTCAAGTATGTCCTTGTTGCTGTTTATAACATCCGACAGATTGTACTTGGACATCTTGCCCATAACTACATCAACATTTGCCAGACCCAGGTCAGCATCAATTATTACCACTCTCTTGCCCATCTGTGAAAATTTAATGCCAAGATTTACGGTGAAATTGGTCTTGCCTACGCCGCCTTTTCCGCTTGTTATTGCTATTACTCTTGATCCCGGCTTATCTGTCAAACTGCCTGTATTCTTTTCTTCTTCCTTATAATTCTTAATGCTGCTTATGATTTCTCTTAATCTTTCAGCTTGATCTTTCATATAGTTTATCTCCCAACAAACAGTTTATTATTTTGCCGTTATCAGCAATTTCAATATCATCGGGCACACTTTGTCCGGTAGTAATATATGAAATAGGCTTTTTTGTAATGTAAGCAACATTAAGAATAACACCATAGGTTGAAGTTTCATCCAGCTTGGTAAAAAGCAGTTTATAATCATCAAGGAAGCTATAGCTTTTTATTATTTCTATACAATCCGAGAATTTTGTCGTAGCGCTCATAACCAGATATACTTCATAATCAATGCTTGATTTGATCAGTGTCTTAAGCTCCATAAGCTGATACTTGTCCTTATGACTTCTTCCTGCAGTATCAACAAGTATCATATCCTTATCACTGTAGCTTTCTATAGCATTAAGTATCTCACCGGGCGTATATATTATAGATACGGGTACCCCGATTATCTCGCTGTAAGTCTTTAGCTGTTCGACAGCTGCTATTCTATAGGTATCTGAGGTAATAAGCCCTACCTTCTTCTTTTCTGCAAGCACCATGTTTGCCGCAAGCTTGGCTATGGTGGTTGTCTTTCCAACGCCTGTAGGTCCAATGACGATTATGACCTTCTTGTCCTTTGTGAAGGTAAACGGTTCAGGTTCCTTCATATACTTGCTCAGTATATTGTAGACGGTATTCCTTACAATTGCGTCACTTTGCTGTTTCTCAGCGTCCAGGATCTCAATAAGCTTCTCCTTTATTTCATTTACAATTACCTTGTCAACGTCACATTCCTCCAATATCTTCAGATACTTCTTTACAATATCGGACAGCTTGACATTCTCATAATCAACTTTTACAGCATCATAAACCTTGCTGAGCATGTTCTTGAGCTCCATAAAATCCTGCTGGATAAGCTCTTTATCATCGCTGCGGTTCTGCTGCTTTGCGCTATCCTTTGCTGCATTCTTATGTATCTGCATGTTCTCATTAAGCTCTTTTATAAAATTATTTGCCGTATTGTTGTATTCATTCTTAACATATTGCGCGGAAGGTTTTATATCCTGCAGTTTATTGGAACTTCCTACTGAGGGAATGTCACTGTCTATTGTTGCGACAACTTCAATAAGAGGCTTTGCAAAAAATCCAACCAGACCCTTTTTCCTGATTTTCCTTGTATTAAGTATTATTGCATCTCTTCCCAGGTCGGACTTTACTTTTTGAAGCGCCTCCTGAGCTGTTTCTCCTACGTATCTTTTTACTTTCACTATATACTCACCACCCCTACTGATTGTACTTCTACTGATGGATCCAACTCATTATAAGACAATACTACAAGACCTGGAGCAACTTGTTCTGTCATCCTTTTGAAATAGAGCCTGACTACGGGAGATGCCAGTATTATAGGCTGTTCTCCAATGGAAGCCAGCTTCTGCACCTCTTTTAACAGATTGCTGATTATCCGCTGCGCGGCATTGGGTTCCAGATTCAGATAAGAACCATATTCCGTCTGCTGCACTGAATCCATAATGATCTGCTCAAGTCCTGCATCCAGTGTTATAACTTTTGCCTGTCTGTCAAAGATAAAACGTTTTGTAATATTTCTTTTCATTGACTGCCTTACATATTCGGTAAGCATGTCACTGTCTTTTGTCATGGGGGCATAATCTGCAAGCGTCTCTATAATTGTGACCATATCTCTTATGGATACCCCTTCTTTAAGCAGATTGGCCAGAACCTTCTGAACATCTCCTATACCAAGCATCTTAGGTATTACTTCATCTACCAGTGCAGGATAGCTGTCCCTGATATTATCAACGAGTTTTTGCACATCCTGTCTTCCAAGCAGCTCAAATGCATGATTCTTTATTATTTCCGTAAGATGAGTAGCTATGATAGAGGGCGGATCCACTACAGTGTAACCCATCATTTCGGCCCTCTCCTTCTGGCTCTCATTAATCCAGACCGCAGGTAGTCCAAAGGCCGGTTCAGTGGTTTTTATACCTTCCAGCTCACCATCTGCAGTACCCGGGTCCATTGCAAGAAAGTTATCGAACATTAGTTCCCCACTGGCAATTTCAATACCTTTAATTTTTATTATATATTCATTGGGCTTCAGCTGTATATTATCCCTGAGCCTTATTACAGGTACTATCATTCCAAGGTCAAGTGCACACTGCCTTCTTATCATCACGACCCTGTCCAGCAGATCTCCACCCTGTGATGCATCTGCCAGAGGTATGATTCCATAGCCGAATTCCAGTTCTATAGGATCAACCTGAAGCAGTGTCATAACATTTTCCGGCTTTCTTATTTCTTCGACTTCTATATCCTGAGCCTTGGCTTCCTGATCCTTTTCAGCATTCTTTATTGTCCTCTGCAGAGTAAATCCCATGAATGAAAGGAATAGGGCGAGGATAATATTCGGTGCCGGCGGAAGTCCTGTAAATGCCAGTATAAGCAAAGCTCCCGCTGCTATATACAATACTCTTGGCTCTGCAAGCAGCTGCGATATTATATCATTTCCGAGGTCTGATTCTGAAGCAGCTCTTGTGACAACCATACCTGCAGCTATAGAAATGAAGAGTGCGGGAATCTGACTTACAAGGCCATCACCTATAGTGAGTATGGTGAATTTTGAGAGAGCTTCTGCAAAACCCAGATCCATCTGCAGCATACCAATGATAAAACCACCGGTGATGTTTATAACAGTAATTATTATACCTGCTATTGCGTCTCCTTTTACGAACTTGCTGGCTCCATCCATAGCTCCGTAAAAATCAGCTTCACGCTGTATCTTTCTTCTTCTTTCCTTGGCTTCCAGTTCATTTATCAACCCGGAGTTCAGATCTGCGTCTATAGCCATCTGCTTCCCAGGCATCGCATCAAGAGTAAATCTTGCCGATACCTCTGCAACTCTCTCAGAACCCTTTGTGATAACCATAAACTGTACTACTATGAGGATCAAAAACATTATAAATCCGACTATTGGATTGCTGCCCGTTACAAAGTTGCCGAATGCATCTACGACTTCTCCGGCATAGCCCTTTCCCAAAATCAGCCTGGTTGTTGAAAAATTCAATGACAGACGATATAGCGTTGTGATCAGGAGCATTGTCGGAAATATGGAAAACTGCAGCGGTTCCTTGATATACATTGATAACAGGAATATCACAAGAGACAGCGAAATATTCAATGTCAGCAGTATATCCACCATAAATGTAGGCAATGGTATTATTATAAGCATTATTACAGCCATGATTGCGATAGCTACTATATCCCCATATCTGCCCATATATAAGTCTCCTTCTATTTTTCTCTCAAGCTGTATACATATGCCAGCACTTCTGCCACAGCCTTGTATAACTCTACAGGTACCTTCCCGCCGATATCAACACTTTTATATAAAGCCTGAGCAAGCGGCTTGTTTTCAACGATCGGAACTTTATTCTGTTTTGCTGTATCCTTTATCTTTTGTGCAATAAGGTCCTTACCTTTAGCAATGACTACTGGAGCATCAGAGGCTCCTGCATCATATTTCACAGCTATTGCATAGTGGGTCGGGTTTGTAATTATTACGTCTGCGCCGGGGACTTCAGCCATCATCCTTCTCAGGGAAAGCTGCCTTTGCTTCTCTCTTATCTTGGACTTTATCTGTGGATTACCTTCAATCATTTTATACTCATCCTTGATTTCCTGCTTGGACATTCTGATGCTTTTCTCAAAATCCCATATCTGAAACCCATAATCAAAGATTGAAAGGATCAGGAGAACTGCAGCAGCTCTTATTCCAATATTAACAACTGTATTGCCTATGAATACCATTGTGCTTTCAACATTCAAATTAAGCAGTTCCGGGACTATCCTATAATTATCGACTAAATAATCATATACTACATATCCTATGATTCCTATTTTAAATATTGATTTCAGCAGTTCAACAAAAGCAGATTTTGAAAACAACCTCTTGAAGCCTTCAACCGGATTCAGCTTGTTGAGATTCGGCATCAGGGGCTTGGCAGTAAATACAGAACCTACCTGTACATAATTAACGATTATTATAACAAGTGCAATAATAAGCAGGATCGGTGCAAGAACTTTAGCCAGAACAAGCATGTATTCCACAAGCAGCCGCATTATGTTCTCGTTGGTAAATCTTGAGTCCATATCCTTCGGAAAACTCAAAAATGTCCTTACCATTGCGACCAGATCCTTGAATATATAGGAGGAAAGCAGCTTTATACTCCAGAAGGAAACCAGCAGCACTATTGCAGTAACAAGCTCCTTGCTCCTGGGAATCTGACCTTTCTCCCTCATCTCCTGCCTTCGTTTGGGGGTGGCAGGTTCGGTTTTTTCTCCGAAAAGCTGTAGGTTTATCCTGAAGTTAGTATAATCCATCATCCTTTAGCCATACTCCTTATTATCAAGTAGATATAGCCGTACATCCTGTCAAAGGTCACTGTCATTATCTGTATGAATACCGGCATCATGATGTATAATGTAAGAAGGCCGATTCCTATTTTCAAAGGCATACCAACCACAAATACGTTCATCTGCGGAACGGTCCTGGAAAGTATACCAAGAGCCACTTCAGCCAGTAAGGCTGCTGCTATGACGGGTATGCTTATTTTAAATCCCAGGACGAAAGTATCTGTAAAAACTGATATCATATTGTTCACCATGGCCTCAGTAAATGCAAATCCGTCTATGGGTAAGACACTATAGCTTTTATACAATGCTGACAACAATATATGATGTCCGTCTATAGACAAGAAAAACAAAGTTGTCAGGATATATATCAAGTTTCCTGTAATTGGTACCTGAGTGTTCATTGTAGGATCCAGAACATTTACCATTCCAAAACCTATTTGCATATCGATTATCTGCCCTGCCACATAAAGCGCGGAGAATACAAGAAAGCTCACATAACCTATGATGATCCCGACTAGAAATTCCTTACCTGCAATAACAGCAAAGCTTAACAGGTTGGAATACTCGGTACTGACATCCCCGAGCATGGGAACCAGAATGTACGAGCAGAAAAATGCAAGACCTATCTTTAAATACGAAGGCATTTCCCTTCTTCCGAATACCGGAGTAATAACAAAGAGTGAAGACATCCTTACAAAAACCAAAAGCAGTATTAGAAATTTATCAACCAAAATAACACTAATACTATCCATAATCACTTTATATAATTAGGAATATTCTCAAAAAGCCTTACTGTGAATTCATACATAATGTTCATCATCCAAGGTCCGAAAACCAGCATAGTTAAAGAAATTGCTACTATTTTCGGTATGAATGACAAAGTCTGCTCCTGTATTTGCGTAGTTGCCTGCACTATGCTCACTATAAGGCCGACGAGAAGTCCCAATCCCAGTATTGGCGCTGAAATCATCAATACCACCTTTATTGCTTCCTGTGCTACATCAATTACTACTCCCTGATCCATAGACAACACCTCATTTATTTAAATCCCATAATGAGAGACCTGACTATCAGATTCCAGCCGTCAACCATTACAAAAAGCAGTATTTTGAAGGGCATAGATATCATAATAGGCGGCAGCATCATCATACCCATCGACATAAGAGTACTGGACACTATCATATCTATCATTAAGAACGGTATATATAAGAAAAAACCAATCTCAAAGGCTGTTTTAAGCTCGCTTATAATAAATGCAGGTATAAGCGTAGAGGTTGGTATATCGCTCTTGGCCAAAGGCTGACTTACCTGCCCCAGCTTTAAGAACAATGCAAGATCTTTTTCTCTTGTATACTTGAACATAAAAGTGCGGATAGGCTCTGCAGCCTTTTCAATAGCTTCTTCCTGACTGATTTCTCCATTGGTGAAAGGTGTAAAAGCCGTTTCATTGATTTCTGTTATTACCGGTGACATTATAAAGAAGGTCAGGAATAAAGCCAGGCCTATGAGCACCTGGTTGGGTGGCATTTGCTGCGTACCCAGCGCATTTCTTGTAAAGGACAATACGATTATGATCCTTGTAAAAGAAGTAAGCATTATCAAAAGTGACGGTGCAAGTGACAATATGGTCAGCATAAATAGAATCTGCATACTTAGTGCTACATCCTGCGGGTTTTCCGCCGCCTCTATATCAAGGCCTATCTTTGGTATGGGAAGAGGTTCGCACCAAGTATTTATGATCCCTGCTGAAACTATAAGAACTATTATTATTGCAATTTTAATAATACTTTTTTTCTCAAACATCTATCTTGTTACCTCTAACAATGGATTTTAGTTTATTCAAATTATGCTTCACCGAATTCATACCTGTTTTTATGTCTTCATCCGTTATCTTGTCCATGTATGACTCAATGCTTTCACCATCCAAATTGCTGTAAACTTCGCTTGTACTTCCAACTGCTAGCTTTTCCTGTTCTATTACTGTAAGCAGGCTTATGTTCTTTTGTGTGCTTCCAAGCAGTAGATACTGCTCTCCGACCTTAACAAGCAAAATGCTTTTGTCGATCCCTAGAGGAACTGTTTCGATTATCTTGAGATTTTTATTGTTTGCCGGATTTAAACCCTTTCTGGCTAAATACTTGGTAACATAATAAGCAGCACCCAATATAACGGCTGACATGAACAAAAAGTAAAGGATCCCGTATATCGTACTTCCTGCAGTCACCGCCAGTCTGTTTGCATTTGATTGCCTTACTGCAGCCGCAGCTGCGAAAAATGAAAAGGTTGACACTAGCCAAGCACCTTCTTAACAGCTTCAATAATTCTTTCAGCCTGGAAGGGCTTTACTATAAAATCCTTAGCACCTGCCTGTATAGCTTCTATTACCATTGCCTGCTGTCCCATTGCAGAACACATTATGACTTTTGCTGAACCATTTATTTTTTTAATTTCCTTTACCGCTTGTATACCGTCAACCTCGGGCATCGTAATATCCATTATTACCAAGTCAGGATCGAACTCCCTGAATTTTTCAATAGCTTTCGCACCATTTTCAGCCTCTCCGCATATTTCAAAGCCGTTTTTCGAAAGCACATCCTTAATCATCATTCTCATAAAAGCTGCATCATCAACAATCAATATCCCATTAGCCATTTGAATCCTTCCTCCTCGCATGTAATAATAATAAATTATTGAATTTTACTAAGGCGCTTTGATGCGCTAACAATATCAGTTATTCTCACTCCGAAGCTTTCGTCTATTACAACTACTTCTCCCTTGGCAATATATTTCCCGTTTACCAGTATGTCTACCGGTTCTCCTGCCAGCTTGTCCAGCTCAAGTATTGTACCGGGACCGAATTCAAGTATATCCTTTATGAGTTTCTTTGTGCGGCCCAGTTCAACTGTGATTTCAAGAGGTACGTCCATAATAAGCTCAATGCTTTCTCTTTCAGTACTCCACTGTTCACTTTCAAAGGTCTGGTACTGAACAGGCTGTACATTCACTACCTTTTGTTCCTCTCTTCTTACAGGCTCACTCTCATGCTTCTCATCATACCTGTTACTAAGTATATTAGGCTTTGCAGGTTGTTTAGTCTGGCTTTCCGGCCTGCTGCTTGCCTGGGGCTTTACCTGCTGCGGTACTGCTGCAGGCTTTTCCTTCACTACAGGTTCTTCAACAGCTGCCATATTATTCATAAGATTGCTTACAAGGTCTCTGGCAAAATCTATCGGGATAAGCTGCATGATCTCACTGTCTATTAAGTTGCCGACCTCCATCCTGAATGCAATCTTGACAACCATTTCATCAGGGTTGAACTGGTCAAGCTCGCTGAAATTCTGAAAATACAGTATAAATGCCTGTGGAGGCGATATATCTATTCTTTTGTTGAACATGGTGGATAATGATGTTGATGAGGAACCGATCATCTGGTTCATAGCTTCACCTATAGCACTCAGATGCAGATCGTTAATTGGCTCGGAATTATTCTCTCCTGTACCTCCCATCATAAGATCAGTAATTATCCTGACGTCATCCTCTTTCATGATCAGAAGATTTGAGCCCTGCAAACCCTCTTTATAATGCACCTGTACTGCAACATACGGGGAGACATACTCGCCCGAAAGCTCCTCCCACGTAACAACAGATACCTTAGGAGTAGTGATACTTACCTTGTTGTTAAGAAGAGTAAATAGTGTTGTAGCTGAGGTACCCATGCTTATATTGCCGATCTCACCAAGAGCATCCTTTTCTTCACTGGTTAGTACATCGTTCTGATCAGCTTCTGAAGATGATTTTTCCTGAGGCGCCGCTGCGCTGTCTCCCCTAAGAAGGGCGTCTATCTCTTCCTGTGACAGCATTTCACTCATCGTAATCATCTCCTTTCTTTTCAACTCTTGTTATTTTTACTGCTACTCTATTCTTTTTTAACCCTGGCTTCCCATGAAACTTAAGCAAATTACCCACGAAAATCTTCAAATCCTCATTCACTGCAGTATTGATAGGTATTACATCTCCGATATTAAGTCCCAGGAAGTCTCTTATCGTGAGATCATTCCCCCCGAGCACCACCCTTACCGGGAGCAGTGTGCTTTGTATCTTCTTTTCTATTATCTTCAGGTCACTGCCGGTTATTTCCTTGTTTATGCCTGAAAACCAGAACTTTGTGCTGAGCTTTGGTATAACAGGTTCAATAACCAGGTGTGGTATACAAATGTGTATCATTCCTTCAATATTTCCAACTTTAGTATTAAGGGTTATCAGCGCAACTGTCTCGTTGGGTGACATTATCTGCGCAAACTGCGGATTTGTTTCTATTTTCTTGAGTCTTGGCTTCAGCTCTATGACATTTTTCCATGGATCTCTGAAAAAGCTGATGATCTGTCCCATGATTTTTTCAATAAGACTTAGTTCAATTTCTGTAAAGCCTCTTGCTCTTTCAAAGGCATGTCCTGTACCACCAAGAACTCTCTCAATCATGGCAAAGGAAATCGGTGGAGTCATTTCAACTA
>Ga0196971_1000906_pt1 | contig 16301 bp, 15 predicted proteins | sample S1v_1013CmetaG_FD_148660 | JGI IMG/M metagenome (GOLD analysis project Ga0196971, IMG submission 148660) | Soil microbial communities from Anza Borrego desert, Southern California, United States - S1+v_10-13C | ecosystem: Environmental > Terrestrial > Soil > Desert | place: USA: California... | reverse complement strand
ACGCGCTAAGCGCCCGCGCTATCGCCCCAGCCGAATAGTGAAAGCTGCTTCTTCTTCTTCGCCGGCTTCGGACCGATGCCGCGCGCCGCCAGCCACTGCAATGTCAGCTGCGCCACCTCCGGCGCTTCCGGTTCGCCGACGAGCCAGTGGCTCATCTCAGGAAATTCATGGAAATGCGCTTGCGTGCCGGGAAAGCGCGCGAGTACGCGGCGCACGGTGCTTGGCGGATTGACGCGGTCCTTGCCGCCGGCGAGTCCGAGCACCGGCGCCTTGATGCGATAGACCGGCGCTTGGCTCGCCATCGAATGATCGCCCCACCACTGCACCGCTTCGCGAATAGCGCGGCCGCTCTCCGGCACGAAGCGTGCGAAGGCGCGCCGCGCATCTTCACGCGCCAAACGGTCGAGCGTCGTCGTCCGCGCGACGCGATAATCCGGCGGCACCGGCCGGCGCCAATAATCGCCCAGCAGCGTCAGGCCGAATTGGTGGCTGTGTTCGTCCAGCGTCGTCGGTGGCACGCCCCAGGGCGGGCTCGGCGCCAGCAGCACGAGGCCGGCAATATCGGCGTGCATCGCCGTCATCTGCGAAACCAAGCCGCCGAGCGAGTGGCCCACCAACACAGGCGGCGCGCTCAAGCCACGCACGTAGGTCGTCACCGCGTGCGCGTAATCTTTCAAACCGGAGAGTGCGAGTTGTTCGAGATCGGCGCCGCGTTCGTGATGGGGCAGGTTCGGCGCGTGCGTTTCAAAGCCCGCGGCTTCAAACGGTTCGCGGAAGGCGTCGAACGCCCAGCCGCCGCAGAACGCGCCGTGCACGAACACGACGGGCGTCGATGCGCCGTCGCGTTTCACAGAAGCAGCGTCTCGCGCGCGCATGCGATCACTTCGAGTCCCCCATCGCGTACTTCGCGAACCGCCGCACCACTTCGTCGTATGTGGCGCGCTTGAAGGGGATCACCAAATCGGGCGCCGTGTCTAGTGCAGCCCAGCGCCAGTCGCTGAACTCCGGCGTGTGCGTATCCAAGCGGATGTCCGCATCGCGGCCTTTGAAGCGGAAGGCGTACCATTTCTGGCGTTGTCCGAGATAGCGCCCGCGCGGTTTCATCTTGGTACGCACGTCGATGGGGAAATCGTAATAGAGCCAGTCGGCCGTTTCTTCGAGCAGATCGACGTGTTCTGCCCTTACGCCAATCTCTTCTTCAAGTTCGCGGATTGCGGCGTCGTAAGCTTTCTCGCCGCGATCGACGCCGCCTTGCGGCATTTGCCACTGATAGGGACCTTCAGTCGCCACGCGCTTGCCGAGGAAAACGAGGCCGTTGCGGTGAAACAGGGCAAGGCCGACGTTTGGACGATAGAGCTTCGGATCTTGCTGCGTGTTCATCGGCGCGCGGCGCGTGCGTTGAGCACGGCCGATGCGGGCGCGAGCTGATACCCGCGGCTCTCGATGTCACGCGCCCAGCGGCTGACCTGCTCCATCGTGACAGGATAGGCAAAGCCGGCCCCGATGGCGCTCTGATTTTGCAGCGCCAGTGCTTCCAGGTTCAGCAATTGGTCGTCGATGGCGTCGGCTTCGCGGCGCGCGTCGATGATGCGGTCGGCGGCGGTGACGGGCAGGCTCGCGCGCTGCGCTTCGACGCTGAGCGCCGTGCGTTGGCCGATGCCTGAAGTAAGAAAGACGAGGCCGCGGCGGCGCAGCTGCTGCACGACCGGCTGCGACGCTTGCGCCGACGTTGCGAACCGCGCGCCCTGATAATTGGTGACGCCGAAATAGCCCGCGCCGCGCGAGAGCAATTGCTCAAGCCGCTGCACGTTCTGCTGCGTCGAGGCCGACGCCAGCAGCGTTTGCGGGCCGGTGTCGTCAGCGTCGGGATCGAACGGCTCCATCGGCAATTCGAGCAGCACTTCGTGACCATGTGCGCGGGCGCGGTCGATCCAGCTTTGCAGGTTCTGCGCATACGGTACGAACGAAAGCGTGATCTCCGGCGGCAGCTCTTCGATCGCTTGTGTCGTCGCGCGCGCATTGAAGCCGAGGCCGCCGATGACAACGGCGATCATCGGCCGTCCCTGCTGCGCGGTGAATGGGCGCGCATACGCTTGCGCCGGCGTGCGGCCGTTGGCGGCGATGACCGGCAGCGGGCCATGCGCGCCTTGTTCGGTCAGGCCCGCGAGCGGTGCGCGCGGCAGCGGCTGCACGTTGGGACGGGACGATGCCTGAGGAGACTCGACCACCGCGACACGCAGTTCGCCGTTGGAATCGATCTCCCCGATCTCGGCGGAAAATTCCGGTAATTCATCCAGGCCGAACGATTGATACGCCTCGCCCTCCTGGGATTCCGATGCGTCTGCGAAGGAAATCGTCGGCGCGTTCGCAGCGGAATCGTTCGGTGCGAGCGAGACGATCCGGCGCGGGCCGGCGGCCCCGGGATCGCCGAAAATCTGCACGGCGCCGAAGGCAAGCAGCGCAAACACGATCGCAGCGCCGAGCGCCGCGAGTTTGTGATTGATTTTCGGCAGGCCCCGTTGCGGCTGCCTGGGCGCCTGGGAAGGCCGTCGAGCCGGGCCTTTCGCGCTCATTTTCGGGCGAATCATTGGCCTGGAAGATCAACGAATTCGCGCGGCCCGTCACTAGTGTGACGGGCCGCGCTTTCATTCGTTGCTGTATCGGTACGTTAACCCGCGCGCTGACGCAGGCGCTCCGCAACGGTGCCTTGGCGCAGGAAGTCCATCGCCCGGCTGAGCTGATAGTCTTCTTCTTCGTCCCACGCTTCCGGAGGCTGATCTTCCGGCATGTGGATGGCGCGACGTTGCGCGCCCGAATCGTTGTCGAGCGCATTCGGCAAATCCGCTTCGCTGACGCCGAGGCGTTGCAGGCGGGCGATATCTTCGGCGCTGATGCGGCGCGCGGCGACTTCCATGTCCGGTGTGATGCCGGCGCCTTGGATCGAGCGCCCGGCCGGCGTGTAGTAGCGCGCGGTGGTCAAGCGCAACGCGCCGTCGCGGCCGCCCTGCAGCGGGATCACGGTTTGCACCGAGCCCTTGCCGAACGAATCCATGCCGACGATTAGCGCGCGGTTGCGGTCTTGTAGTGCGCCGGCGACGATTTCCGCCGCTGAGGCGCTCGCGCCATTGATCAGCACGACAACCGGAACACCGGCCATGTCGTCGCCGCGGCGCGCATTGTAACGCTGCACGTCTTCCGGCTGGCGGCCGCGCGTGGAAACCACTTCGCCGCCGTCGAGGAACGCGTCCGACACTTCGATCGCCTGATCGAGCAAGCCGCCGGGATTGTTGCGCAGATCGATGACGACGCCGCGCAGGCGCCCGCCCGTGTCACGTTTCACCTGCCGGATCGCATCCTGCAGCATCGTGCCGGTGCGTTCGTTGAAGGTGGAGATGCGGATAATGCCGATGTCGCCGCCTTCGACGCGCGCGGTGACGGCGCGCACGTTGATGATTTCGCGCGTCAGCGTCACGTCGAACGGATCAGTATCTTCGCGCGCGACGGTAACGGTAATTTGCGTGCCGCTTTCGCCGCGCATCAGGCGCACTGCTTCATTCAGCGTCAGGCCGACAATGCTTTCGCCGTTGATCGCGGTAAGATAGTCGCCGGCTTGAATGCCGGCGCGCGCCGCGGGCGTATCGTCGATTGGCGAAACGACGCGCACGACGCCTTCTTCGCTGGTGACTTCGATACCGAGCCCGCCGTACTCGCCGCGGGTTTGCGTCTGCATGTCGCGATACTCGGTCGCGTTCATGTAAGAGGAGTGCGGGTCGAGAGACGAGAGCATGCCCTGGATGGCCGCTTCGATCGCCTCTTCGTCGTCGATCTCGGTGACGTAGTCCTGCTCGACGCGCGCGAGCACGTCGGCGAACAATTCGAGCTGGCGATAGATGTCGCCGCGGTCGCGGTCTTCGGGAGCGGACCACGCCAAAGCGCCCACGAGTGCCGCCATGCCGGCGATCGGCGCCGCAACCCAAGCTAACCGCATCTACGAACTCCCCAGGCGAATATCGCCCGACCAGGCTTAACCAGCTCTGACGCAACTCTCGGCGGTTAACCCCCGCCCGTTCAGCCAGCGCCCCGGATCGACCGCACGTCCATCCCTGCGCACTTCTACATACAATTCCGGCGCCGAAGTGTCAGAGGCTGCCATTTCACCCACTGGCTGACCAGCGCGGACGCTCTCGCCGACCCGGGCGTTAATCGTATCCAGGCCAGTGAGGATGAGAGCGTAACCCCCATCGAAGTTCAGGATCAAGACTTGGCCGTAGCTTCTAAACGATCCGGCATAGGTCACTTCGCCCGCGGCCGGGGAAACCACCTGCGCGGCCGCGCGCGTGCGCAGTGCGACGCCCTGCGAAGGCGAGCCCGCACCTGCTTGCACGCCGAACGCGCGCACGATGCTGCCTTCGGCCGGCGCGATCCACGAAGCAGGGATTACGGATGGGCCGCCGCCGCTTGGCGCGCGCCGGCGTGCGGTAGCGGAGGCGCGCTGGGCAAGATCGCGCAGGTTCCGCGCTTCGGAGGCGAAGGCGCGCGCGCGGCGATCCGAGGCGGCGGCGTCGTTAGTCAGTTGCGCCTGCGCGGCGCGGCGGCGGGCGGTGAGGGTGACAAGTTCGGCCCGCTCTGAGTCGATCGCCGCATAGGCGTCGGCGAGGATGCGCTGTTCTTCGGTGACGGCCTGTTCCATGCGGCGGGCTTCAGCGAGGGTTTGTGCGCTGGCCCGCTCGTTCGCGGCAAAGCTCGGCGCCATGGCGCGGGCGGCGATGCCGGCGCGAACGGACCGCGGTTCGGCCCGGCGGCTGGCGAAAGCGGCGCCGATCAGCGCGCGCTCGAACGCGTCTTGGGCTTGGGCGCGCGTGCTGGCGGTCGAGCCGATCTGCGCGCGCAGTTCGGTGAGGCGCTGCTCGGCGGCGGTTGCGGCCGTTTCAGCTTCGGCCCGCCGGCGGCCGGATTCGACCAGGCGCGCATCGAGTTCGCGCACTTCACGGCGCGCCGCGGCGGCTTGCGTGCGCAGACGCTCGGCGCGCTGCGTTTCCGCGCGGCGGTCGCGCTCGGCTTGCGTCGCGGTGCGTTGCGTTTGCGCGTCAGCGCTGCTGATCAGGAGCGAAAGCGCCCCTGCCGCGCACGCGACGAGGGCGCGGACGCGTTTTGCGTCTCGAGCCATAAGCCATACCCATCATCCGGAATCTTCAGTCCCGGTGATAGGGAGTACCGCACAAGATCGTCACAGCCCGGTAAATCTGTTCGCTAATCATCACCCGGACCAGGCGATGCGGCCAAGTTTGACGGCCAAAAGCCAGCTTTTCGTCAGCGTTATCCTTAACGCTTTGCGAAGCGCCGTCGGCGCCGCCGATCCAGAACGTGGCGCATGGTACGCCATCGTCGCGCCAGCGGGCGAGCTTCTCGGCGAGCTGTCGCGAAGTCCATTCGGCGCCACGCTCGTCCAACAGAATCTTCCGTGCGTCGTCCGGCGTCGCGCGATAGAGCGCCGCCGCTTCCGCGCGCTGATCGCCGGCGGGCTTGCCTTCAACGTCGGTGAGCTCGACGGATTTGAAGCCCAGTTGCTTTCCCGCCGCCGCGGCGCGCGTGACATAGTCGGCGCTCAGCGCAGCTTCGGGCCCGTCGCGCAGACGGCCGACCACTGCGATCTGAATGCGCAATGGCTAGCTCGCAGCGGGCGTCGCGTGTGCGCCGGACCAGATCTTCTCGATATTGTAGAACGAGCGCACTTCCGGGCGGAAGAGATGCACCACCACGTCGCCTGCATCGACCAGCACCCAGTCCGCTTGCGGCATGCCTTCGACGCGCACGTCTTTCACGCCCGCTTCCTTCAGCTTGCGCAGAATGTGATCGGCCAGCGCGCCGACATGGCGCGCAGAGCGGCCAGACGCGACGACCAGCATGTCGGCGAAAGAGGAGCGGCCGCGGATGTCGATCGAGACGATTTCCTCGGCCTTATCGTCCTCGAGCGAGGTGAGCACGACTTGCGTCGCAGCTTCGACATCGATCCCCGGCGCGGGCCGGTTTGGATCACGTTCGGGCTTGCCGGCTTGGGTCGCGGCCGACGCGCGTTTGGTTTCAGGCGACAGGCTCAAGTTCCTTCTTTGACCCTCAAGGCTCAACGTTATCACTTCCGGCTGGGTTTCGCCAATCTCGCGCCCCTGGCCGTGCGCAGCGCGGTTGAAGATTGGGGATTGTGGCGTGCATTCACGTGCCGCCAGCCGGTTGGCGCTGCCAAGCGGGCGCTTGGCTTCGCGCCTGGCCGCGCCACGACGACAATCGGAATCGCCGCCGCAACTTCGCGCCAATTCCGCCATTTGCGGAAATTGCCGAGGTTATCGGCGCCCATAATCAAAGTGAATTTCACGCCTGGATAGAGCTGCTTCAGCTTGCGGATCGTCTGATAGGTGTAGGCGCAGCCGAAGTGCTGTTCGAAATCGGTCACCAGCATACGCCCGCCGCCGGCGCGCTCTTGCGCCGATTTCATCCGCGCTTCGAACGGGCTCGATCTCGGCTTCAGCGGATTTTGCGGCGAGACGAGCCACCAGACGCGATCAAGCCCGAGCCGCTTCAGCGCCGTCTCCGCCACATGTGCGTGGCCCTCATGCGCCGGATCGAAGCTGCCGCCGAACAGGCCGATCTTCATGCCGGGATAGGCGAGGGGCAGGCCGTGCATGGACGATTCAGCTCGTTTGCGGTATGTTCCGCCGTATGAAGACTGGTGACATAGAGCACGTCAACCTTGCCGACGCGCGCGAGCGCCTAGCCGAGCTTGTAGATCGCGCCGCAGCTGGCGAGACGATCGTGATCGAACGCGATGATGGCGCAGCCGCGCGGCTGGAGCCGGAGAAGCGGGCGGACGCGGCGCCAGGGAAGCCGTTCGATTGGGATGAGCATGTGAAGTGGCTGGAGCAGCAGCCGATGGATCCGCGGCCCCAGCAGGAGATCATCGATGAGTGGCGGGGCAGGGCGCGCTATTGAGCGTTTACCTGGACACGTCCTTCTTCGTGCCCCTGTTCGTGAGGGAAGAAGCTAGCGACAATGCGCGATCGCTGGCGCAGCGGTGGACAAGGCCGCTGCTCGTGAGTTCATGGACGCTCACGGAATTTGCTTCGGCGCTGGCGTTCAAGAAGCGTTTGGGCGCGATCGACTTGCGGCAATGGGAAATTGCGCACAACCGCGCCGGCGACGCCATCGCCTCCGGATTGTTTCGCGAAGAGCCAGTGCTGCACGCTGACTTCGAAGACGCTGCCGGTTTCTTCAAGCCCGATGGACCGCCGCTGCGAGCGGGCGATTCCCTGCACCTTGCGGTCTGCCGACGTCTTGGTCGCGAACTAGCGACCTATGACGGGGCAATGAGAGCCGCCGCGGCCGCGTTCGGCATCCCCATTAAGCCCTGATCTGCCCCGTCCCGCGCACGACATACTTGAACGTCGTCAGCTGCTCCGCGCCCACCGGCCCGCGCGCGTGCAGACGGCCAGTGGCGATGCCGATCTCGCCGCCGAAGCCGAACTCGCCGCCGTCGGCGAATTGCGTCGAGGCATTATGCAGCACGATGGCGCTATCGACTTCGCGCAGGAATTGATCGGCCGCCACTTGGTCTTCTGTGATGATCGCGTCGGTGTGCTGCGAACCGTAGAGGCCGATGATGGCGATGGCTTCGTCGATATCGGCAACGGTGCGGATAGCCAGGATCGGCGCGAGATATTCGGCGCTCCAGTCCTCGGTGGTCGCGCGCTTCATTGGCCACACGCGCTGCGCCTCCGGACCGCCGCGCAGTTCGCAGCCGAGTTTCTCCAGTGCTTCCGCAATCGGCGGTAGCATCTGCTGCAACACTGCGCGATCGATCAGCAATTTCTCTGTCGCGCCGCAGACGCCGACGCGCCGCATCTTGGCGTTGACGACGATCTCGACCGCCTTCTTCAAATCCGCGCCGGCATGCACGTAGGTGTGGTTGACGCCCTCCAGGTGCGCGAACACCGCCACGCGCGCTTCGGCCTGCACCCGCGCCACCAGCGATTTGCCGCCGCGCGGCACAATCACGTCGATGGCGCCATTCAACCCCGTCAGCATCATGCCGACGGCGGCGCGATCCGTACTCCGCACGATCTGCACGGCGTCTTCGCTGAGCCCCGCCTCGCGCGATGCAGCTTGCAGCGCCGCGCCAATGGCGCGCACGCTTTCGGCGCTATCGCTGCCGCCGCGCAGGATAATCGCGTTGCCGGCGCGCAGCGCCAGCGCCGCCGCATCCGCCGCCACGTTGGGTCGGCTCTCGAAGATCATGCCGATGACACCGATCGGCGTTCGCACGCGGGCGATACGCAGACCGTTCGGCCGCGTCCATTCCTCCGTGACGGTCCCGACCGGATCGGGCAGTGCTGCGATCGTCTCGACGCCGCCGACGATCGCCTCGAGCCGCGTGGCGTCAAGCATCAGCCGATCGATGAAGCTCTCCGCCAGCTCGCGTTGTCGCGCAGCAGCGACATCGCGCGCATTGGCGGCGAGGATGTCATCCTCCCGCGCGCGCAGATGAAACGCCATCGCCTGCAATGCGGCGCTGCGCTGTTCGCTGTTGGCGGCAGCGATAGCGCGCGCGGCCTTGCGCGCACGCTGGCCTAGCGCGCGCATGTCATTGAACAGGAGAGAGACGTCGTCTTCCACGCGCACACTATATGACTGCATCGCGCCGCTGCGCCATGGGCTAGCTCAACACCAGATCGTCAGCGTGCACCAAAGCCGCGCCAGCGGCATAGCCCAGCGTTTCAGCGATAGCGTCAGAACGCTGGCCTTTGATCCGCTGCGCCTCCGCCGCATCGTAGCGCGCGAGGCCCCGGCCAATCTCGCCGCCCGAGGCGCTCACGATCCGCACCGCGTCGCCCTTTTCGAATGCGCCTTCGACGCGGGTGACCCCCGCCGGCAACAAGCTCTTGCCGGCCCGCAGCGCCGCCGCGGCGCCATCATCGACGACGAGCGCTCCTTGCGGCGCAAGGTGGCCGCCGATCCAGGCCTTGTACGCGGCTTGCGGCGAAGCATGCGGAAGAAACCAAGTCGCGCGCCCGCCGTCGCGTAGGCGCGCCAGCGGATTCAATTCCGCACCCTTGGTGATCGCCACCGCGCAGCCCGCGCGGGTGGCGATCTTCGCCGCTTCGATCTTCGTGCGCATGCCGCCCGAGCCAACACCCGCAGCTGTGTTTACGCCGCCGGCCATCGCTTCGATGCGCGTATCGATCTCACGCACTTCCGCCACAAACGGCGCCAAGGCGTCGATGCGCGGATCGCGTTCGTAGAGGCCGTCAATGTCGGACAGAAGGATCAGCACGTCTGCCGAAATCATCTGCGCCGCGCGCGCGGCGAGGCGGTCGTTGTCGCCGTAGCGTATTTCCGCCGTCGCCACCGTATCGTTCTCGTTGATAATCGGCACGGCGCCGAGGTCGAGCAGCGTCTCCAGCGTCGCCCGCGCATTCAGCCAGCGCCGGCGCCGCTCGGTGTCGTCCGGCGTCAGCAGCGCTTGCGCGACAGGAATATCATGGCGCGACAGCGCTTCCTCGTAGGCGGCGATCAGTTTCGCTTGCCCGGCCGCCGCGGCCGCTTGCTTCCAATCAAGCGGAATTGCGCGCGGCGTCATCGCGAGGACGCGCCGTCCCAAGGCGATCGCGCCGGACGAGACGATCATTACGCGCTGCTCGCGCCCCCGCGCCTCCGCCACATCGTCTGCCAAAGCCGCCAGCCACGCGCGCGCCGGCTGCCCGTCGCGCACCAGCAGCGCCGAGCCGATCTTCACGACAATGCGTTTGGCATGATCGAGCGGGGAAGCCATGAAATACTCTTATGCGCGCGGCCGCTGCGGCGATAGGGTGGGCAGGTCTTGCTCGCGCTGATGTGTGGGCTTAGGTCGGCTCCATGCTTGCCGACTTGTTACGCCGCATCGCCGGCCGCCCCGAGAATGACACTTTGCTGCCGCTGGAAGATCAGCGCGTGGCCGTCGCCGCTTTGCTGGTGATCGCCGCACATGCGGATCACGACTACGCCGACGTCGAACGCGCGCAGATCGAACGTGTCCTGGCCGACCGCTACGCGCTCGATCCCGAAGCCGCCGCGAATCTGCGCGCGCAAGGCGAAGCGGCGGAAGGCGCGTCAGTCGATCTTTATCGTTTCACATCGCTTGTGAAGGCCGGCATTCCGTACGAAGAACGCGCCTCGGTGATCGAAGCAATGTGGCGCATCGTGTTGGCCGACGCCGATCGCGAACGGCACGAAGATGCGCTGCTGCGCCGCGTCACCGACCTGCTCGGACTCGACCCGCGCGAAAGCGTCGAAGCCCGGCGGAGGGCGCAAGCTTCGCTTTAGGGCGTCCAGTCGCTCTCTGGCTGCGCTTCCTGGACTTCCTCCACTCGCCGTTCGCGCAGCATCGCCGCGATTTCGTTCACCAGCTCACGCACGCCCGCGCCGGATACGCCCGAGACGAGCCGCACGTCCTTGCCGATCTCCTTGGCCAACGCCGCGCGCTTTTCTTCCGCTGCTTCCGGCAGCATCGCGTCGATCTTATTGAGCGCGACGATCTCCGGCTTTTCATCGAGCTCCGCACCGTATGCTTCGATCTCATTGCGCACGGTGTGATAGGAGTCCGCTGGGTTCTCCGCCGTGCCGTCGATCAGATGCACCAGAGCGACACAACGTTCGACGTGGCCGAGAAAGCGCGTGCCGAGGCCGGTGCCTTCCGCCGCGCCTTCGATCAGGCCCGGCAAATCCGCCATCACGAAGCGTTCGCTTTCGCCGATGCTGACGACGCCGAGATGCGGGTGCAAAGTCGTGAACGGATAGTCCGCCACTTTGGGCGTCGCGCTCGACACCGCGCGCAAGAACGTCGATTTGCCGGCGTTCGGCAAGCCGACCAGCCCTGCATCGGCGATCAGTTTCAGCCGCAGCCACAACGTCCGCTCTTCCCCAGGTAGCCCTGGATTGGCGTGCCGCGGGGCCTGGTTCACTGACGATTTGAAATAGGCGTTGCCGAAGCCGCCATTGCCGCCGCGCGCGATCAGGATGCGCATGCCGGGCTTATCGAGGTCCGCGATCAGCGTTTCCTTGTCTTCCTCCAACACTTGGGTGCCGGTCGGGACTTTTAGCACCACGCTTTCGCCATCGGCGCCGTGCCGGTTCTGGCCCATGCCGTGGCCGCCGGTGGCGCCTTTGAAATGCTGCTGGAAGCGATAGTCGATCAACGTGTTGAGGCCGTCGGCGCTTTCGATCCAGACATCGCCGCCTCTGCCGCCGTCACCGCCGTCCGGGCCACCGAACGGAATGAACTTCTCGCGCCGGAACGAGACGGCGCCTGCGCCGCCATTGCCGGAGCGCACGTAGATTTTGGTTTGGTCGAGGAATTTCATCGGGGCGAGTTACGAATGGGGAATGGCGAATAGGGAAGGACGAGTGGGTGCGTCCGGTTCCGCTCGAAAGCGGAGGCTCCCCATTCGCTACTCCCTATTCGCTATTCGCCTCTTCCTCAATCGCTTTCGCGCCGCCAACGCAGCGAGACGCGCTGGTCGCCATTGCCGAGGAAGCTGGTGATCAGCACGAGGCGCGGCCTGATGGTGTATTCGATCTGCGTTTGCGCTTGGCCAAGACCCGTGCGCGCCACCTCGACGTAGACATTCTGCGTCAGATATACGCCGCCGGCGACGAGGAAGCCGCCATTTTCGTCCTGGCGCACGTTGAAGCGGTCGAGCCCCGCCGCAGCGCGGGCGGCGTCGACAATATCGAGCCCAGCGCGGCCGGAAAGCGTCGCCAAGCTCGCGGCCAGCTGCGCCGCTTCGAGTGCGGAGAGATCCTCCACCGAGCGGCCGAACAGCACCTGCGGCAGAATTTCATCCTCCGGCAGACCGGGATCGCTGGTGAAGCTGATCTCGGGATCACGCGCCGTTCCGGTGAGGCGAAGGTAGGCGGTGAGGTCAGGCGTATCGCGGGTGGCGGTGAGATTGATCTGCGCATCGAGCGGATCGCCGTCGAACGAGATGGTCGCCTCATCGATTTCGAACGGCTGACCGGATAGTGAAAGCGTGCCGCGCACCGCGCGCGCCGTGCCGTAAATCTGCGGGTTCGAAGCCGTACCGCCGAGGCGCATGTTCAGTGACCATTCCGCGTCGACGCCGCGCCCACGCGTGAACACGCGGCCCGGCGCGCGGATGCGCACGTCGAGTTCGGTCCGCGCATTGCGGCGCGGCGCTTCGGTCTCTTCGGTCTCATCCTCAAAGCCCGGCCGGTTGATCTCGATCACTTCGATGGTCGGGATGCCCGCTTCGGGATTCGCGGCGATATCGACTTCCGCTTCGATCACGTTGAGCTGGCCTTCGAGCCGCGACTGCAAGCCCTCCCATTCCAGCGTGAGGTCACCGCTGGCGACAGCGCGCGCGTCTGGACGATCGGCGATCCGCATTTCGTTGACGTTGACGGCGATGCGGCCCTCGCGCGGATTGGCGCTGCCGCCGGTTGCCGTGAGCCGTCCGCCGCGCGGACCAGAGGCAGTGAAGTTTTCGATCGTCACGCCGCGCTGATCGATCGCCACTCGCGCGTCGAGATCCACCAAAGTGACGCCGGTAAGTTTGTCCTCGAATCGGCCATCGACGATCTCGATATAGCCATCGCCGGCGAGGTAGCCCGCGCCGAACGAGAGTTCGCCTTCGCCCTCAAGCTGGCCGGAGAGCTGTTGGTCCTGCAGCCGCGCCGCCGCCCAGAGCGAATCCGCCGGTCCGCGCACCGTCCATGTTGCGCGCCCGCGCCGTTCGGGCGCGAGCGCGATGCGGATCGGCGCAGTGCTCGTCACTACAGGCGCATCCGCTTCGAAGCGCGCGACCAAGCCATCGGTCGAAGTCGCATCCACCGTCGCCCGCAGCCGGTTCGGATCGAGATCGCCGACAATGTGCATGTTCAGCCGCCCGCGCTGGCGCCCGTGCAGACGCGCATCGGCAAGCGTGATGTCGGCCGAACCTCCAAGACCGCCGCCTTCATTGACGACGCTGATGCGGCCATCGATGCGGCCATCCGCGCGCTCGCCCCAGATCGCAGCCAGCGGCTCGATCGGCGCATCATCGATCTGCGCGCTCCCGGAGAGAGCACGCCCGCGGTCCTCCCACTGCGCCATCACCACGCCATCGCCGACATTCATGTCGAGCGCCGCGGTCATTGTGCTGTTGGCCCAGCGGATCGTCATGGGCGTGCGCGTGGCGACGTCCGCGTCGGCCAGCGTGCCCGCGCCGCTCAGCGTGAATTCCTTGGCGTCGCCGCTCAGATCAGCGACGCCCGTCCCTTCAAACGCCAGCGGCGCTTCGCGCAAGCGGCCACGCAAATTGAATTGCGTAGCGATGGCGCTCATCGGGCCCTGCGCCCGCAAGGTGGCGGCGCGCACGCGCAATTCGCCCGCGCGCGCGTCCATGATCTGTGCATCGAGCTGCAGCGCTTCCGGCGTTAGCGACACGTCGGCGACCAGCCGGCCGGTAGCGCCAGCGACCAGTCCGTCAATCGCGCCGTTCACGTCAAGCTCAGCGGCGACGCCGCGCGGGCCGATGCTGGCGGAGCCTTGCGCCTGCAGCGCCGCGAGCTGTGCGTCGAGCTGTGTCAGCGTGATGACGCCGTTATCGATGCCAACGTCGGAAGAGGCGGTGAGCGGCTGACCGGAGACGGCGCCGGTCACATCGGCATGGCCGCCATAGCCGCCGCCTTGCGGCGCTAGCGTGAAATCCACGATCGGCTGCTCAACCACAACGCCGCCTGCGGCGAAGCTGGAAAGCGACGCGCGCGCACTGATGGTTGGCCGCGCGATACGGCCGGTGATGCGGCCGGTAGCGTCAAGCGCGCCATCAATGCGCGCGCCGCCGATATCGAGCGGCCCGCGGGCGCTGGCTTCGAGATCGAGACTGGCTTCACCGCGCACAATTCGCCCGGTCACGCCGGCGCGCAAATTGTCGCCGTCGATGCGCGCATGCGAAACGCTGATGCCGCCATTCTCATAGGCGAAGCGGCCGTCGAAACGGGGCGAGCCGCCCAGCAATTGCGGGATGATAGAAGGCTGTCCATCGATGCCCGAGCCTGCGCCTTCAACAGCGGTGATCCAAACACGGCCGCCGTCGCGCTGTTCGGCAAAGGCGCGATAGCGCCCGCTGGCCTCGCCGGTGAGATCCGATGCAAATGCAGCGAGCCGGCGTACGCGCCACTCGCCGCTGAATTCGCCGCTGCCGCCATTGACCCAGCCTTGCGCCGTCGCGGCGATGGCGTCGCCGTTGAGTTCGGTGTGGCCGAGTTCGAAGCGTGCGCGGCGGCGGTCATACTCGAATGTGGTGCGCAGACGGGCGTTGGCGAACAGAGGCGGTGCGTTTGGGCCCGCGCGCAAGTCGCCATTCAGCGTGAAGCTTTCGGCTGTCAGCGCCGCCTCGATCGGACCGGTCATTCGCACACGCCGGCCCAGCGCGTCGATCTGTTGCGCGTCCGCCGTGGCGCGGATCGCCGTCGTTCCGCGCGCGCGCCTGAGTTCGCCTTCGATCCGTGCGGGGCCAAGCTCGAACGGCGATTCACGCGCGATGTGTGAAAGCCGATCCGTCGTCGCCACGAAGCGCGCCGGGCCGACGAGCTCTCGCTCCTCATCCAGCGCGCCGCTGAGATCGAGTACAGCAAACGGGGTTTCCGCGTGCGCCGTGAACGCGCCGATGCGTTCGCCGGATGCGCTGACGCCGACGCTTGGCCCGATTCGCCGCGCCAAGGTCGCCAATTGCGGCAAGACGTCGAGCCGCGCCTGTGCGTCGACCGACCAGCGTTCCGCCGTCCATTGCGCCTCGCCTCGCAACAACGCTGCTTCGCCGACGAACGCTTCGTACGTCGCCTCGCCCTGCTGCGCGTCGCCATCGCCGACGGCCCTCGCGCGCAAACCTTGCTCCGGCACGCCGAGTGCGCGCGCGAAGATACCGCCCGGCGCGCTCGCGGCGTCGAGGCTGAGTTCGTAATTTTCGTCGGGATGATAGGCGGCGATCAGCCGGTCGGCGTCCGAATCCGTGCGCCGCAGTTCGACGCCGAGCGCTTCGAGAGATTCATCGTCTATCGCCAGCGCAAACGCGCCAGTAAACGTGGCCGTCTCGCCGAACACAGCCTCTTGCAGCGTGATCTCATCGGCGCGCACGTCGCCGAGAAAGATATCGAACGTCGTGCCGCTCGGCGGACGTTTCTCCAGCAGGCGGGGTTGGCGCAGCACATTGATCGATGCTGCGTGCCCGCTGTCGATGCGCACGGCGCCAAACATTATGTCTTGCGGCCGCCAATCCAGCGCGACGTCGCGCGCTTCCAGCCAGACGCCTTCTTCATCCGCGATGGTGATATGCGCGGCGCGCAGATTGCCGAGCCATCCGCCGCTGACGCCATCAACCTGGATGCGCCCCAGCCGCCACACCCGCCGCCCGTCGGCCAACTCGTCCACCACCCAATGCGCAGCGGGTCCGATCGCGACGATGGCGCCGCCCGCCACTAGCACGCCGCTCGCGGCGTAGGCCCACCATCTGCGGCGGCGCTTTGCTTTTGGTTCGGGCGGCGGGGTTTCGCCGGGCTCTTCGGGCGCGCTCATCAGAACGCCTGCCCGATGCTGATGTAGAGCGCATAATCATCCGACGCGAATTCATCATCGAGCGGGAAGGCGACATCGACACGCAGCGGCGCAAAGCCAAGATCGTAGCGCGCACCGACGCCGACTCCGAGCGACAGATCGCCGGCGTCCGCCCAATCATCGAACGCCGTTCCGGCATCGACGAACGCAACGGCGCCCAGCCGCGCGCCGAAGCGCCAGCGCGCTTCGATCGATCCTTCGATCAAGCCTTGACCGCCCGGCGTCAGCCCAAGCGCGACGCGCTCGAGCGGATAGATCGAGTTGTAATCATAGCCGCGCACCGATCCGCCGCCGCCTGCGTAGAAGCGCCGATCCGGCGGCACATCGTCGGCGTCGCCGGCGACGGCTTCGAGCCAGCCGCCGCGAATGCGGGCGGCGAGGGTCAGCGAATCTTCGCGGCCGAAGGATTCATAGATTCGGCCGTCCGCCGTCAGCCGCACGAAGCCGAGCGTTTCGTCGCCGGAAGAGACTGACGGCTCCACCCTTAGATCCACCGTCGAGCCGTCGCGCGGATCGAGCGTGAACTCGGTCGTATCGTGACGAACGGCGTAAAAGCCGGTGAGCACGACAGCTTCGGTGACGGGACCGAGAAGGTCGTCGTACTGGCTGGCCGTCAGCGTGAGACCATAGCTGCGCCCGAGCCGTAGGCGGGTCGAGGCAT